>Ga0209799_1000001_pt1 | contig 54091 bp, 50 predicted proteins | sample PanSoiPlo36MoBio_FD_188324 | JGI IMG/M metagenome (GOLD analysis project Ga0209799, IMG submission 188324) | Tropical forest soil microbial communities from Panama analyzed to predict greenhouse gas emissions - Panama Soil Plot 36 MoBio (SPAdes)... | ecosystem: Environmental > Terrestrial > Soil...
ATATATCCCGCACCGAAAAAAGACTCCGGAACTCGCCGCAAAGAGCCGGTTGCCGGTAATGTACCGCAGACCGCAAGACGTGGAGGCTGGTGGGCTGATGTTCTACGGCGTGAGCTTGTCTGACTTGGACCGCCGCGCCGCCATTTACGTGGATAAGATTCTCAAAGGCCGCAAGCCCGCTGAGCTGCCTGTTGAGCAACCGAAGAAGTTCGAGTTCATCATCAATCTCAAAGCCGCCAAGCAAATCGGCTTAACAATTCCTCCCAATGTTTTGGCTAGGGCCGACAAGGTAATCCGATGAATCTGGAATCCAAAATCGCAAATCGAAAATGGTTAGGATTCCGCCGAATGTGCTGGCGAGAGCGGGCAAAGTGATTCGGTGAAGGGACGAGTGTCAGGTATCGAGTGATGAGTGAGGCGACGCGGATCGGATACAAGCTCCTTCGGACTCGCTCAAGACAAGTTTTGGGATTTGCAATTGCTGATTTTCAATTAGCCCAGCACAACTGCGATGGAATTTTAAGTTTGTTACGTGCCCACCCCTTTTTGGAACTCGAAGTTCGGATCTTTATAAGCTGCCTCAGGCATGAGGGACGTTAGCCCTCTTTTTGCCAACTCAGCTTCAAATTTTTCCCGCACCCATCCATCTTCGTTTACGTATTCGATCTGATCCTTGGCGCGGTCTTCGACTTTCTCCGCGTGGCCGTGGAACTGCATCGGCGGGTGCAGCGCAAGATAGCGCGCGGGTTCGCCGCCGGCGTTGAAATGCTGGTGGAACCACTTGTTGGGGGGAACGAAGCAGCTCGCCTCGTGCCACGGGACTACAACTTTCTCTTTTCCTTCCTCCCACATGATCGAGTAACCTTCGCCGACGGGAATCACAATTACTCTCCCCGGGCCATGGCGGTGGGCTTTTTTATACAGGCGCGCGTCGAAGACCGACATGTGGCAGGACATTTCGGAGTCGGGAAACTGGATGTAAACACTTCGCCCGCCTGCACCCCGTCTAACATTGGCGTCAAGCTTGTCCCAGGCCCTCATGTCGGGAAAGAAATTGCCGTACCAATAGGCCCTTCGTCCCCATGCGCTGTCCAGCGTGCTTTGCTGAACCATCTTGGCCTCTGAATAAAAATCCATCTCATTTTGGATGTCGGGTCCTTCGTAGGAATTGCCAAAGATGAAATGCACATCGCGCACGCCGGACAACGTCAAGGGCATGTAGTTGTAGTGCAGCAGTCGCACCGGCTTATCGCCCTGCATGTTGCTGAACTGGTGCGCGTAGTTATGGGGCACTAGGAACATACTGTGCTTCTGCCACTCGAAAGTTTTCTTGGACCGTTTCTCCCCTGCCCAAATCGTGGTGAGTCCCCGTCCTTCGACCACATAGACAATCTCATCTAGAGCAAACTTGAGTGGCGGTAGAGTTTTGCCGGGAGGAATCTCGGTCACACGCGCGGAGGTGATACCCTCTTGGCCCAGCAACTGGATAAACGCGGAGTTGCACTGTCGTTCGCGCCACCAACCAAGCTGCAATGTCCTCAAGTCCTCGATGTAGTAACCGCGATAGATGGGAATTCCTTGAGCCTCCATCCACTCATCATAAGTATAATGCTTGCTCCACATTTTCCGTTCTGCTTGCATCGCTTTCGACATCAGCGTTAGACCTCCTGCTACCAGTCACTCATATCACCATCCGTTTGTGAAAAGAATCAGGTCGTCTCTTTCCCTAGTTAGGAGACCAAGGTTGGCAATCTGTGCGATCGGCAATGCAAAATGATCACCAAAAATTCATTTTACTGTCGCCACCAGAATCGTTCCAGTGACAGTGACCAATGCTCCAATCGCGACTCGGGCGGTGAGCCGTTCGATTTCTCTAAGAAAAATGGCGGCCCAGACAATTGTTAGCAACGGGTTGCACGCGATTAAGGGTTCGACTTTGACAACATTGCCGACGTTGAGGGCAGAGAAAACTGACAGAATCGCGCCGGTATTGACAACGGCGGCCGCAAAGAACCACCCGCCGCTTTGCCGACTCAACTTGAGCTCCCGGAGGCCTCCCTGCATTTGGATGATAGCCAGCAGAAGGAAAAAGGCGGTGCCGACTGTGACCGCAGCCGCCAGAATCGGGATTTGTACTGCCATCAAGCCGGTTTTGCGAAACGTGGTCGATATGCCGAAGGCCAGTGCCCCCAGAATTGGATAAATGACATCGCGCTTGCGCCACGCGCCTCCAGACGGCCTGATTGAAGAAAGTATGATGACTCCAATGATGACGAGACTCGTTCCGATGATATTCTGGAACACCCACACTTCCCCCAAGAAAAAAACTGCAAGCAAAGAAGAAAAGATCGGTGCTGAGTTAACGATGGGCGCCGAACGCGCGACTCCAATCCGTTCAATCCCAAGGTAACCCAGAGTCTGTCCGACGGCTGGCGCAAAGAAACCAGCGACGATGAAATAGATGATGGCCGGCGCCCAGAGGGCCGACAAAGGCACGAACCATGGTAGCAACATCCAAAACGCCGCAGCACTGGTCGCTAGAGAGATAAACGATCCCGTAAGAGCATTGGAATTCACCAAACCACGCCGCACCAAGATATGAGCGACGGAAAAGCAGAGTGCTGCTTGAAAGGCAAAGTATTCAGCCATCACTTAGATTTTTGGTTTTTACGAAAAATGTGAAACCTGCACAGTCGGTATGCCCGATAAACAAAGGCCCCGCGAACAAGCGGGGCCTTTGTTTGCTAGTCGAATTAGTGCGGACAAATTTACTAGTCCGCGTGGCTCGTCGGAAACATCAACGATTTTACCGTGACCGGTATGACTTCCGTGATCCCGAGACATTCGCCGATGTCGATGTAGTCCAAATCGCCGACTTCGATGCCGTCCACGGCGATGATGTCGCGCGCGATCTTGAATTCATCTTTCAGCATGCCGCCAAGCGATTTGGCTATATCGAGATCCAATGTCAGATAAAGCGGGCATTTTGCATCATCAGCATCCTTTAGAATCGCCGCGACTCCTTCTGCGATTCGTTTGACCGACTGATAATCCGGCACACCGGACACGGTCAAAGACAAGGCCAGACCCGAAGTGAAATGCGGTAGGTCGAACTTTCTTAGCGATTGCTTCAACGTATCGCTTACCGGCTCACCGTCGCGAACGGACGCCTGGATAACTTTAAGACCGTGGACCGGCAACGCTCGCTCATTGGAGACGTAGCTTGTGTTGCCGCTCGCCTGGATAGTGTACTCGCCGGCGCCGATGACCGTCGCACGGATACCTTCAGTGGGTTCCCGGAGAATTTCCTTGGGGAGACGTTGTAAATGGGCGCGCACGTTCTTTCCGAGCACTGGACCGATATCTCCATAGGCCATGGGGTCGCGATCATACACATGCTCGGAGACACCGCCCGAGAAAACGATATGCTGAACTTGCTTTAGGCCCCGATAATTAACAAACGGCGGAGTCACCATGAGCTGCCTTGCCATCGGCAAGGTAGGTCCCTTCTCGATGACTTCGAAGAGAATCTTCGCCATATAGGCACCGAAATCTTCCTTCATTTGGTCGGTGATCTTCTCGCCCAACTCTACTTTATAGCCCAGCTCCTTCATCATTGTCCGGCCCGCGTCTTCTATGCGGGTGATCACGTCGTCCTCGTCAAACGCAATGAGCCGTGCGCCGATACTAATCGCTGCGGTTTGGCTCACCACCCCGTCTTCGATAAGCGAGAATTTCGTCGTGCCGCCGCCCATATCCACATTGAGAACCGTCCTATGCTCGGACTTGGATAGATCCACCGCGCCGCAGCCGTAGGCCGCGAGTAGCGCCTCGTGATTGTGACCCGCAGCCGCGCAAATGAATTTACCCGAGTACTTGGCGAAGAATTCGACAATCGGCTGGGCATTTTCTTTCTTCAGTGCTTCGCCAGTGATAATGACTGCTCCGGTATCGACATCCTCCGGCGTGAGGCCTGCGTCTTCGTAGGCATTGTGGATAAATCGATTGACCTTGTCGGTATCGATTTTAGTCGCCGACAAATAGGGCGTCAGCATGATCGGGGAGCGATACAGCACTTCGCGGTTGGTCACCTTGAACTTGCCGGAGAGAGAGGCGCCCTGGCGCCGTAAGGTGATGTGCGAAAAAATCAGATGGGAGGTGGAAGAGCCGATATCGATGCCCACGCTTTTGAGCGAGAACATCTCCAGTCCTTCGATTTCGGTTACAATCTCACCTTCTTTGATTATAAAGTTTTCCGGATGATCGTGATCGTAGATGTCGTCGTGCATTCGTTTGCCTCGATTGATGGATTTTTGTTTTGTTCTACAAACAGGAATCCCCGCGCTGGGCGGGGATTCATTGATCCTTGCTTCGCTGGCTCTCTGCGCCTAACCGCTTATTGTTTCCCCATGGCTTTGGACCACTCGTAGTCGGGATTGGTATAGCATTCAGCGGGCATCATGCTCTTGATGCCCCGCTTACCCAGCTCCTCTTCGAACTTCTGGCGGATATAAGGATCCTCGCTGGGATATTCGATCTGGTCTTTGGCCCGGTCTTCAATTTTCTCCGCGTGGCCGTGAAACTGCATCGGGGGATGGAGCGCGAGATACCGCGCCATGTCGCCGCCAGCATTGAAATGTTGATGAAACCATTTGTTAGGCGGCGTCACCATGCTGCATTCGTGCCACGGGCAGACGATCTTCTCTTTCCCTTCCTCCCACATGATCGAATAGCCTTCCCCAGCGGGAATGATGATAGCGCGCCCGGGACCATGCCGGTGCGCTTTCTTGTAAGTCTTCGGGGCGAAGACAGACATATGCGCGGTCAGTTCTGAATTGGGAAATTGGATAAAGACGCTCTTGCCGCCGGCACCGCGCCGTTCGTTGGCGTCCAGCTTATTCCAGGCACGCATGTCGGGAAAAAAGTTACCATACCAAAACGCTCGCATGCCCAATCCCTCGTCCGCGTCCGGCGCCTGGACCAACTTTGCCTCCGAATAAAAATCTCCCTCGGTGGCGCCATTTTTTGATTCGTAGGGATTATTGAAATACATGTCAGGTTCCGGCAGTGCGGACATCGCCATCGGCATATAACTGTAGTGGAACAGCCGGACCGGCTTGTCGCCCTGCATATTGCTGAAAACGTGGTAATGATTGCGTGGAACCAAAAATAGCGCATGTTCTTGCCACTCGAAGCTTTTCTTCGGCTTGCCTTCCCCACCCCAAACGGTCGTGAGGCCGCGACCCGACAAAACGTAGACGAGTTCGTCCAAAGCGAATTTCACTGGCGGCAACGACTTGCCGGCAGGAATTTCTGTTACGCGGGACGCGCTGACCCCTTCTTGCCCGAGCAACTGGATAAATGCCGCTTTGCATCCACGTTCTTCCCACCACTCTACCTCGATCGTGCGCAAATCCGGGATATAGTAGCCGGTGTGAATCGGAATACCCTTCGTTTTCATCCACCGATCATAGGTAAATTCTTTGCTCCACATTGTAATGACGGGTTCTTGTTTGGCTGTCTCAGCCATAAATCGTCCTCCTATCCTTTTCTGTTGCTTTATCTTCTCGCTTCTCTTTCGGCCACCTGAAGCCGAGCATCCGCCCACCGCAGAGCTGCTTCCGCCGTGTTGAATCCTTTATCCTCGTAATTCAGCTCTGCCATTCTCTTTTCGGCGTCCTCCTTGGCCAGACGCGCGCGATTTGTATCAATCTCGCTCGCGAATTCAGCGGCTGGCGCTAACACAGTCATGACATCATCCAAGACCTCAGCATAACCCCCGCTTACCGCCAAATAGTGCCGGGTCATTCCCTCTTTATAACTTATCTCGCCGGGGACCAAAAGGGTAAGAAAAGCAATGTGATTCGGCAGCACGCCGAACTCTCCCAAAGCCCCCGGGGCTGTGACCTCATCGACCATATCATCGAGCATAAGCCGGCTCGGTGTCACCACTCTGAGTCTGATTTTGTCAGCCATCTTTCTCAGCTACAAACGTCGATTTTATCCGACTCACCCGCGCTAGGCCGCCGCCATTCTCTTGGCTTTTTCTAATACCTGTTCGATCGTCCCGACCATGTAGAACGCCTGCTCGGGGATATCGTCGTGTTTCCCTTCAACGACTTCTTTGAAGCCGCGGATCGTGTCTTTTAATTCAACATAAACGCCGGGGCTTCCCGTAAAAGCTTCCGCGACATGGAACGGCTGCGACAAGAAGCGCTGGATCTTTCGCGCACGTGCCACGGTTAACTTGTCATCTTCCGAGAGTTCGTCCATACCGAGAATAGCGATGATATCTTGCAAGTCCTTGTAGCGTTGGAGGATCACTTGCACCTGCCTTGCAACTTCGTAGTGCTCCTGGCCAACAACATGGGGGTCCAAGATACGGGAGGTTGAATCCAGCGGGTCCACGGCCGGATAAATACCTAACTCGGCGATCTGACGCGAAAGGACGGTTGTCGCGTCAAGATGAGCGAAGGTTGTCGCCGGCGCCGGGTCGGTCAAGTCGTCAGCCGGCACGTAGATCGCTTGAACCGAGGTAATAGAGCCTTTGTGCGTGGTCGTGATTCGTTCTTGCAGTTCACCTAAGTCGGTGGCCAAGGTCGGTTGATAACCGACGGCAGAAGGCATACGTCCGAGCAAGGTCGAAACCTCTGAATTGGCCTGGGTGAAACGGAAAATGTTATCGATAAATAGAAGCACGTCCCGGCCTTCGTCATCGCGGAAGTACTCCGCCAGTGTGAGCGCTGTTAGGGCGACACGAGCGCGGGCTCCGGGAGGCTCGTTCATCTGTCCATAAACCAGCGCCGCCTTGTTGATAACACCGGATTCCTTCATCTCGAGCCAGAGGTCGTTGCCCTCGCGGGTCCGTTCGCCAACCCCGCCGAAGACGGAATAACCGCCGTGCTTCATGGCGACGTTATTGATCAATTCCATGAGAATAACGGTCTTGCCGACACCGGCGCCCCCGAACAGGCCGATCTTTCCACCGCGGGCATAAGGAGCGAGCAGGTCGACGACCTTGATACCGGTTTCGAAGGCCTGGACTTTGGTTTCTTGATCGACGAATTCCGGAGTGGGGCGGTGAATCGGATAGGATTTTTTCGCGTTGACTGGCCCCTGTTCATCCACCGGCTCACCGATGACGTTGAGCACGCGTCCTAGCGTTTCCGCGCCGACCGGTACGGTAATACCGGTGCCGGTATCCATCGCATCCATACCGCGAACCAGTCCTTCCGTCGTATCCATTGCAACGCAACGGACGGTATTTTCACCTAAGTGCTGCGCCACCTCGATGACCAAATTCCCTTGCTGATCGCTGATCGCCGGATTGCTAACCTTGAGCGCATTGTAAATGGGCGGCAACGAGCCGTCAGAAAACTCCACATCCACGACCGCTCCCAGCACCTGAGTGATCTTCCCCATGTTCATAGTCATCATTCCTCCGTTCAATTCCTCACTTCAAAGCTTCCGCCGTACCGACGATCTCCATCAGTTCGCGCGTGATCGAAGCCTGACGCGCGCGGTTCATCTGCAAGGTCAGTGTCCCCATCATCTTCGATGCGTTCGTCGTCGCGGAATCCATGGCCGTCATGCGCGCGCCATGCTCGCTGGCGGTTGCTTCCAGCAAAGCCCGCTGGATAGTTACCTCGGTAATCTTGGGCAGCAGACTGGCTAAAAGCTCCTGTATCCCGGGCTCGTAAAGATACTCGGTAAGTTGCTCCGTCTCTGCAGTCGCCGTTACAGACACAGGCAAAAGTTTCTCCAGAGTCGGCACTTGGGAAAGGGCTGACCGGAAGCTGCTATAGAGGATATAAACCGCATCGGTTTCGCCGCCGACGAAACGGTTGATCAGCTTTTCCGCGATTTCCGCCGCCAACTCTTCGGGGGGAGTTGCAAGAATATTGACGTAGCGATCGGAGATCTCGGCACGGCGGCGGCGGAAATAATCTGCCCCCCTACGACCAATCAGTGTAAGCTGAACTTCCTTTTCAGGACCTTGCTCACGTCTAAAAGCCTCAGCGGCACGAATAAGATTGGCATTGTAGCCGCCGCACAGCCCACGATCCGATGTTAACAATACAAGCTGGACTCGCTTCTCTTCACGCACGGTGAGCAGCGGGTGGGCGTTGTTTGCGACTCGAGCCGCAAGGTTTCTTAATAAATCGGTCATTTTCTCGGCATAGGGGCGCGCCGACACCGCCGCCTCTTGCGCGCGTCGTAGTTTGGCAGCCGACACCATCTTCATCGCTTTGGTGATCTGCTGCGTATTGCGGATTGAACTAATCCGCTTGCGTATCGCTTTAAGGGTCGCCATTATCCCTTAGAAGTTCAGCGTTCCGAGTTAACCAAAATCCTGAAACCCGAAACCTGAAATCTAATGTCTAAAAACTGCTTTAAACTCCTCCAGCGCTTTGGTCAGCTTGGCGCGGAGGTCGCCATCCAGTTCGCGTTTTTTGAGAATCTCGGCAAAAAGATCCGAATGCTTCGAGTCAATAAAAGAATAGAGCTCTTGCTCGTACTTTTTGAGGGCCGTGAGTGGCAGTTCATCGACAAAGCCGTTGGTGCCGGCGTAGATGATCAAGATCTGTTTTTCTACCGACAGCGGCTCGTATTGACCTTGCTTGAGTAGTTCCACAAGACGACTGCCGCGATTGAGCTGTCTTTGCGTCGCTTGATCTAGGTCTGATCCGAACTGGGCGAAGGCCGCCATTTCACGATACTGCGCGAGTTCCAGCCGCAAGGTACCAGCCACCTGCTTCATCGCTTTAATTTGCGCATTTCCACCGACTCGGGAGACTGAAATTCCAACGTTGATAGCGGGACGTACACCTGAATAGAAAAGATCGCTTTCCAGAAAGATTTGACCATCAGTGATAGAAATAACATTGGTCGGAATATAGGCGGAAACGTCGCCCGCCTGGGTCTCGATGATCGGGAGAGCAGTGAGAGATCCGCCGCCGCGGGCATCGCTCAATTTCGCTGCCCGTTCCAGCAAGCGAGAGTGAAGATAGAAAACGTCCCCCGGGAAGGCTTCACGGCCGGGCGGGCGGCGCAATAACAACGAGAGTTGGCGGTAAGCCACCGCGTGTTTCGAGAGATCGTCGTAGATCAGCAAGGCGTGACCCTTGTTATCCCGGATGTGCTCGCCCATGGTGCAACCGCTGTAGGGAGCGATGTATTGCAGAGGAGCCGACTCTGAGGCCGTAGCGGCAACCACGATGGTGTAGTCCATGGCACCGCTTTCCCGAAGTTTGTCGACAACTTGCGCTACCGTAGAGCGCTTCTGGCCGATGGCGACATAGATACAAATGACGTTGCCGCCTTTTTGGTTGATGATCGTATCGACGGCAACCGCGGTTTTGCCGGTTTGCCGATCGCCGATGATCAATTCGCGCTGTCCACGGCCAATCGGAATCATACCGTCAATAGCCTTGAGTCCCGTTTGCAGGGGTTCTTTAACCGGCTGACGTGCGACGATACCGGGCGCCTTGATCTCGATGCGCCGGCGATCCTTCGTATCGATGGGGCCTCGGCCGTCGATCGCCTCACCCAGGGCATTGACGACCCGTCCTACCAAGGCCTGACCTACCGGCACCTCGGCGATCCTGCCGGTACGTTTGACCGTATCGCCTTCTTTGATCATATAGGTTTCGCCGAAAAGCGCGGTTCCCACGTTGTCTTCTTCGAGGTTCAGCGCGACGCCAAAAATGTCGTGCGGGAATTCCAGCAACTCACCGGCTGCGACTTTGTCCAGCCCGTAAACACGCGCAATCCCGTCTCCGGTCGAGAGAACCGTTCCGATCTCCTGGATCTCAACTGATTTCTGGTAGTCTCGGATCTGTTCCTTTATGATGCGGCTAATTTCCGCTGTTCCGATCTCCATAAATAGAGCGCTCCTTAGTATCCGCGCACGATGCGCTGTTTCATTTTCTCAAGCTGCGTTCGCACACTGCCGTCATAAACTTTGCCCTCGAACTCTACCAAAACGCCACCAATGAGGGTGCGGTCTGTCTCCTGCTGCAGCACTATTTCTTTGCCGGAGATTCGGTGCAATACATCCCGCAGCTGGTCCACCATCACCGCCTCCAGAGAGCCGGGGCTAATAACTTTGGCCTCCATGCGACCCTTGGTTTCATCCAGCAAGCGATGGTAAAGGGCAGCAATCGAGGCGAGATAAGAGAGTCGATCACGCTCAAGCAAAAGCGACAGGAAATGGATTGCTAAAATCGAAAGTTGCAGCCGGTTTGATACTTCGATGAGGGTTCTCTTCCGGCTGTCTATTCCAAACGCGGGATTGGTCAAGACCTTTTGCAACTCCGAGCCTGTATAGGCCCCAAGAAAACTTTCAAGCTCTTGGCCGATCTTTTCTTCTTGCCCCGCCTCGCAAGCCAATTGAAAAAGCGCCTTGGTATATCTCCGACTTAAACTGCTTTCGATCATGCAACCTGTCCGATGCGTTGAATGAAATCTTCGACCAAGCGTCCCTGATCAGTTGAAGAAAGATGGTGTTGGACCAGCTCGCGAGCCCTCGCCTCAGCTTCGCCGGCCATCTCCTCACGTATTTTTTGCCTCGCCACCCTGACTTCTTGATCCGCCAAAAACTGCGCGTCCTCCTTAATTTTGGCGGCGAGTGTTTGGGCGTCGCTCAGGAGCTTTGCCTTCTCCTTTTCGCCTTCAGCCCGCAGCGACGCTAGCATGGACTGGGCCTCCTGTTCCACTCGCGCCAGCCGTCCCTTGTAGTCTTGAATTATCGCCTCAGCCTGCTGTTTTTTGGCAGCAGCCTCGCGGACTGTCGCCAGCACTTCATCGTGGCGCGATTGGAGGAAATTACGAATAGGCGGCAGCGCGTAACGAACGATTATAAAAGCAAAAATCAGAAAATTCCCGAGCGGGAACCAGATTTGACTAATAGCTGGCGCATGATGCTCGGCTTCCGCGGCGGAAGCCCATGCCTGCGCAGCGGCGAAGAGCTCGAAGAAACTCACCCCACGTCCCTCCCGAGAACCTTGCTTGCCATCTCCTGGGCTATCGTTCTGACCTCGGACGCGGCGAATTGCCGTTCTTTCTGTATCTGGCTCTCCACTTCCCGCCGTACCCCTTCCAGCATTCTCATTGCTTCCTCGCGAGCCTGATTCAAAACTCTTTCACGTTGCCGGCGCGCCTCCTGTAGAATCGCCTCTTTAGCAGCGTAGCCGTCGGCCTGCGCTCGGGCAATTTTCTCTTCGTATTGTGCGCGCAATCGCGCTCCTTCGCGTTCCAAGTCGGTTGAATCGTGCTGGGTTCCGAGGGTTCTACGTCCTCGTTCTTCCAGCAGACCTAAATAGGGACGAAATAGAATCTTACTTAGGATTAGCCAAAGGACCAGGAAGAGAACAATTTGATAAACGACAGAGTAGTCTAAGGAGATCATTTGGTCATTTTTGATGTCAACTGAACCTTCGTTTTTGTTTTAAACCGATCAGGCAATGAGCAATTCAACGCCCAATTGGAAAAAGCGCCTTCACAATCGGTCTATCTATGAACCTAGGATGCAGGGATGGGATGAACCGCGAAACGAAGTCTATTTCTCGAAGTCCATTTGCAGCTTTACCGTTTTAGCTGCCGCAACTTTATCAGCGTTTAAGTTCTGTGATCCTGCGATTCCAGCTTTTTGCCGCGCCACTCCCATGGTGCAGTCACCGTCAAACACGACCCCCTCCGTGATGATCAATCGGGGAGTATCGATATCACCAAACAATCGAGCCGGCGCTACCAATTCCACCTTTTCCTTGGCTACTACGTTGCCCTCTACTTTGCCACGGATAACTACGACGTCACCGGAGATCTTGGCCCGAACTTCAGCACGTTCGCCGATGGTCAAAGTGCCGTGACACTGGATTTCCCCTTCAACGTTCCCCTCTATCCTGGCAGACCCCTGAAATGTCAGCTGACCCGTCACTCGACTCCCTTTGTACAGGTAGCCGACCAGGCCGCGCGCCGCAGGCGCTGGCGACGGTTCTACTTTCGGCGATGGTGAAACTACATCCGGGATAGCATCCGAAACCGGCTGCGCCGTTTCTAGCTTGCTGTCGATTTTCAGAGGCTCCTTTTTGCCGCCGTGGCTTCGATCAAACCATGTCATAAAAGGGTTCTCAAATCGGGACAAAATTGCTCTATAGCATCCAGGGAACCCGTTGTCAAAACTGTTTTACGTCTCAACAACGGCAAGATTTCCCGGGCAGCTCCCTAGAAGCCGCACGCGGGGAACTTTCGTCCTATTATTGTTTAAAAAACGCGTTAATTCCAGCTCTTTCGCTCATTTTTGTCGTTGATTATGGCCCGGAAATCAAGTCGCACAGCAGATCTCTTTCCATAAATTGTGCTTGACCCACCATCGCCCTTGCTTTATTTAGAAAAATAATTGCAGCTTCAACGAAGTCGTCACTGGACAGAAATGAGGAAATGATGATTAGAAACTTGCTGTTGGTCGCACTCTTGTTGCCCAAAGCGTCAATCGCGTTCGCTGGCGAGGCTCAAGACAAAAAAGGACCGGTTTACGCAACGTTAAAAACCAGTATGGGCGACATTGTGGTTCAGCTATTTGAGGACAAAGCACCGAAGACGGTCGCCAACTTCATCGATCTGGCGACGGGCACCAAGGAGTGGACCGATCCGAAGACCGGGACGAAAGTGAAGCGGCCGCTCTACAACGGCACTGTCTTTCACCGTGTCATCCCCGGCTTCATGATCCAAGCCGGGGATCCCTTAGGTAATGGCACTGGTGGTCCAGGTTACCGCTTTGAGGACGAGTTCAATCCCGATCTCAAACATTCCAAGCCCGGCATTTTATCCATGGCCAACGCCGGACCCAACACCAACGGCAGCCAATTTTTCATCACTGAGAAACCGACCCCCTGGCTCGACGGTAAACACAGCGTTTTCGGCGAGGTCGTAAAAGGTCAAAACGTTGTTGACGCCATCGCCAACGTGCCGCGTGATTTTCGCGATCGGCCGGTTAAGGAAGTCGTGCTCCAGGAAGTGATTATCTCGCGGGGAAGTTACTAGACTAGCAAGCTGCTGAAAGACTCAAGGTCAATCGCCCGCCCGGCCCATAAGTCCTCCTTTTAAAATACGGGTCAGAGGGACCCCCGGTCACTTTAAGCAGAGCTCCTCGACTGGGTCATTCCACCATGGAGTGCTGGAATCCAAATTGACATGGATGTCTCTGGAGCATTTTCATGCTCTGCGGGCGAGCGTACGCTCAAGAAACACTCTGCGGTTCATTCCAAATCGTAGGGCACTGAGAACTTCTCGCTCACCTCACGTAAGCCTTTAAGCACGGTGCTGTGCAACGGGATGCCATGCTCAGCTCTCTCCTGGAATGTCTCGAATTCAATCTCGCCTGCCACATAAACGCGCTGTTGGCCTGCGATCGGCGGCGTAGATTTCAGCTCTCGGATCAGCCGATCCATGTCTTGCTTGAATTCGCCCGCAGGTCGGAATGCATCGACGCGAATCGCGCCAAAGAAATGACCGCGCGGATCCTGATCGGCGTTGAGCGCAGTCATCGTGCCGGTGAGCACACCACAAAAAATCTCCACGAGAACCGCGAGACCGTATCCCTTGTGGCTGCCGCCTTCACGAGATCCACCGAGGGGTAACAATCGCCGCGCCTGCTGGGCGATTCGCGGGTCCGTCGTCTGCTCGGCTTGCTGGTTGAGGGCCCAGCCGAGCGGAACAGCCTTTCCTAGACGGGCCGCCAACTCCAGCTTTCCGGCGGCCGCCGTCGTAGTCGCCATATCCAGGACAAACGGCAGCTCTTTATCCGCGGGCACGGCGAAGCACATCGGATTGGTACCAAACCTCGGTTCGCGGCCGAAGGTCGGAACCACCTGTCTGCTCGCATTGGTCATCGCGATGCCGATCATATCGTGTGGCAACGCTTGCATCGCATAGTTCGCGGACATGCCGAAATGTCGGCTATTACCCACCCCCACCATCGCTACGCCCGACTCTTTAGCTTTGCGAATCGCCAGTTCCATTGCCCGATGACCTATCACCATGCCGATACCGCGGTCGCCATCTATCAGCGCTGAGGACGCCGTCTCCCGGATGACTTTGATCTCCGGCTTGGCCTTCATGGAGCCTTCGCTCAACCACTTGATATACCAACTATGCGGGCTAAACCGGATGACTCCATGGGTGTCCACACCGCGCAAATCGGCCATGACCAAGGCATTTGCCGCGATCTCGGCATCGCTTTTTGGCACACCGAATTTTTCGAACGATGAGACCAAGAATCGGCGCAACTTCCGGTGATCAACCCTTGTCATTGCTTCAGTCGATGACTCCATTGATTTCTCCTTAGTGCTGTCTCGGATTTGTCTTGCTATCTACCAAGTGAGCGGGTCCAAGCTCAACGGATACCCAAGTAGTCGCTGTAGATCTTCATGTACCGATCGTAACCGCCCTCGGGTCGGAGGACGTGTAGATTTCCGCTTTCCATGAGCTGGTCGATTTCGCGAGACTCGCTGTCAACACCGCGACGGAGTGGAATTTTTCCCGTCGCCGCCAAAGCCCGTTGCCCTTCCAAGGAGAGGTAGAAGTCGATGAGCAGTTGGGCCGCCGCCGGATGAAGCGGATTCTTAATCATCGCTACAGTGGAGATCGTCGCCAAAGTCGGCGCGCCAGCAACCCAGTCGACCGGCGCTTCTTTGCGCTTCATGGCGTCGAGCTTGGAGACCTGCATGAAGATCGTCAGCGGGTATTCTCCTGCGGCCATCATGTTCACGTTGTGCGTGTATCCCTCGATAAGTCGCAAGTCTTGCTGGCTGAGCTTTTTAAAGTAAGCGATTCCCTGCTCCTCGCCTCGTAAGGAAACCATGCCGGTCAATGGATACGGGGTTCCACGATTGATAGCCATTTGACCTTTGAATTGCGGCTTCAGATAATCTTCGTAATTTCTCGGTACCGTCGCCTTGGATATCATTCTCGGGTTAAAACCAGTAAGCAACAGGTCTGTGGTGATGCCCGACCAGTATCCCTCCGGATCCCACGCGCCCTGTAGCAGGTTTTTGCTTTCCGCCGAACGGTATGGGCCAGTTACACCTTGCTGCTTAAAGTAAAGCAACGGCTCCGGGCTATTGCCCAAGACGTCAGCTTGCACTCTACCAGCGCGAAACTCCTGCATGACACGCGCCACCTGCCGGCCCGAGCTGAGATATACATGGCGGATATTGAGAAACGGATACTTCTCCTTGGCGGCCTTGCTAAAAAACTCGAAGTCGCGCACCGTCATCGTCGTATAGAGAATCACCTCGCTCTCTTTTTTGGCTTGGTTCAAAATCTCAGGGGACTGCGCGAAAGCGAGCATAGACCAAAAGATCGAGAGCACAAACAGGAAAGCAAACCTGATGATCATGGCTACCTCCTGAACGACCTCAATTCGATTTCGTGTCTCGGGGATCGTGTTTCGGATTCGACTGGAAACAGGAAAGCGGCACCACCATTTAGACTACCGCTTGCCGTTGACGGCGTCGATGAATCCAGAAGCCTGAATCTTCTGCACCAAGCCATTATCGAAAAAATCCTCCGGTTTCATCTGCTTTGCCTTGGGACTCTTGGCAACGTCTAGCACAGCTTTCACCTCCGCCGCAGTCATCAGCGGAACTTGCGGGAACACATCTCTGTAGTCTTCATAAACTGATTCGAGCACTTCTCGATCGCTGGTTTTGAGGTACTTGCCCAGGGCTCGCGTCGTCGTTTCCTTATCCATTCGGATAACTGCCATCGCTTCGATGTAAGCACGGAGAAACCGACTTAGCGCCTCGTTCTTTTCTCGAACGACTCTGGGCGAAGACAGGATGCCAGTAAACAGGAAGGGAATCTTCAGCTCGGTAATGTTCAGGATGGGCTTAATACCGGCAGCCTTTGCCTTCAATGACGTCGGGGCGGACATAATACCAGCGGCCGCGTTTCCAGCGCTGACGTTATTGAGCACGCCCAAGATGTCTTGTGAGTACAGAATCTTGACGTCTTTATCCGGCTCCAAGCCATTGCGCTTGAGCACAATACGCATGGCGTAGTCCGTCGATGCGGCGGGCTGAGTAACCGCAACCACTTTGCCTCTTAGGTCGGCCATCGACCTGATCTCCGGTCGGGCATAAACCTGGAAAACAAACACCGGTAAGCAGCTGGCAACATAGATCAAGTCTGCTCCCTCCAGTTTGGCATCGATCCCTTGATTGCCGACCAGACCGATGTCTTCGCCACCACCAACCATTCCCTGGACTGCCGTCGTGGCCGCCAAATATTTGAGATCAACGTTGACGCCATGTTTCGTAAAAAGAGCCGCGTCCTGTGCGACCCAAATCGGGGCCATGACGCCACTGAGTGCGTTATACACAGCACGTAAGCTCATTTCTTGGGCGGAGGCTGCCCCCGCAATGAGCATGATACCCACCAACACGACGGTAAGTATCGCACGACCAGACGTCGTTCTTCGCGTCATACGCTCGCTCCCAGAGATGAATTTTTTCCACCTTATCAACCGACCCGAGATATTTCCAGATAACTGTAAGATCAGTTTTCTCTGCTACTGACGGCCGCAAGCCGAGAGCGACGGCATTAGGATTGCTTATAAGACCGCGGATGTCATAAAGACCTTCCCATGGACGCGCTAACGTTTGGGCTCACGATTATCTTCTCGGCCGTGCTGCTCGGCCCCTTTTTGAACAAGTGGATCGAAAGTAATCTTGAAATCTTTCTTTTCGTTATGGGAGCCGTCAGCGCAACTCTGTCCAACGCGTGGACATCAAAGGTTATCCACGAAGGATTTGTTGCGCCGATTAACATCACCCTAGCCGTGCTTGTGGCAGGAGTGCTCTTTCATTACACGCGAAGGTTCCTCGATAGAGGCATGCGGCGTGTGCTGATTACCGTTCCTCTTCCTGCCATCGTGTGCATAGGGATCGTGAGCCTCGGTTTACTCTCAAGCATCATCTCAGCTATTATGGCAGCCTTGCTCTTGGTGGAATTCATCACGGTTCTACCGCTGCATCGGCGCGCCGAAGTTAACTTGACGATTATCGCTTGCTTTGCGATCGGACTTGGCGCAGCCCTGACCCCCTTAGGAGAGCCGCTTTCCACCATCGTGGTGTCCAAGCTGAGCGGTGAGCCCTATCATGCTGGGTTCGGTTACTTGTCTGGGCTTCTGGCTCTGTACGTAGTCCCAACAGTCATCGCCTTAGGCTTAAGTGGAATCTTTTTCGTGCGCCAAGTTATGGATGATACCGAAGCCTCCCTCGCCGCAGAGGAGAAGGAAGAAAAGCTAAGCGAGGTCTTTATGCGCGCCGCGAAGGTATACGTTTTTGTCATGGCGCTTATCTTTCTGGGTGCCGGTTTTAAGCCGCTTATCGATACCTATCTAATAAAAATGTCCTCCCAAGTCCTGTTCTGGGTGAACATGGTATCGGCCGTCCTGGACAACGCCACACTCGCGGCGGCCGAAATCGGCCCATCACTCAGTGAGACGCAGATCAAGAGCGCGTTGTTGGGGCTGCTGATTTCGGGCGGGATGCTCATCCCGGGGAATATTCCCAACATCATTTCCGCTCACGCGCTGCACATCAAAAGCACCGAGTGGGCTCGCCTCGGTGTGCCGCTAGGTCTAGTCCTCATGGCAGGAACCGCACTCCTACTGTCTCTAGGATGGATCTAGCCACCATCAAGCCTTCACAACCCTTATTCTCAAAGATCGTCCTTAGCTCTTGCTGTGCGACTTCAGCAGTGCGCCAAATTGCTTGTGCAATTTGTTGAGCTTCGGCGGGATCATGTACTGGCAGTAGGGCTGGTAAGGATTATTGGCATAATATTTCTGATGATAGTCTTCAGCTTCGTAGAATTCTCCCAGTGGTTCAAGCGTAGTAACGACGGGCTTGCCGAAAGATTTTGAATCGTTCAGTTCCTTTATGAAAGCTTCTGCTTCCCGCTTTTGTTCTTCGTTGGCATAAAAAATCGCCGAACGGTACTGCGTGCCGACGTCATTGCCCTGACGATTAAGGGTCGTCGGATCATGGGTGGCAAAAAATACCGTAAGCAAATCCTTAAAGGCGATCTCGTCGGGATCGAACTCAATTTTGATGACTTCGGCATGCCCTGTGCGCCCGCCGCAAACTTCTTCGTAGCTGGGATTTTTCGTGCTTCCGCCAGCGTAGCCAGATACGACAGACTTCACGCCGCGCAGCTCATCAAACACCGCCTCTGTGCACCAAAAACAACCGCCGCCAAAGACGGCGACCGCCGATTTCGGATCGTTCATCGCTTCCCTCCCAATTCTTGACTCGTTCGGACGTTTCCAATATCAAACCAAGCTGTCATTATAGTTGGACTTGGGCACGAAATTAAAAAAATGACCCGAGCCCTCGATAATTCGCTGGCAATGCGGTGTGCCCGCCGGAATATTTACACCCATGGGGCTCTCAGCAACAACTTTCTCATCGCCGATGACAAATTCGATCTTGAGGCCGGTAAGCTCTGGCCCGGTTCCAATCGCGATGTGCTGGGTGTCGCAGTTATGTGTATGCTTGTCGACGTAATTGGCCTGCGTAGGCAGGACGTTGGAGACGCTGCGCACGACGGTGTAAAAACCTGCCTCAGGCATCAGCTTGCCGTCAACGAAAACATAGCGCACTCCGGGTGCTGCGTCGGTGTGATATTTAATCTCCGTCGTCGGCCGCACGTCGGGTTTTATGATGTAACTCGCAAACTTCGCGGCTTCTCTGTTTCCCTTCTCTAAGTCAGGTTGCTTATCTTCATGTGTGTAACCGCGGTTTCTAAAAAGGACCGTCACTGTCCCGGCGCCTCGGGTGACCTTGTACTCGTGGACCGCACCGGTAGGAATGTAGACACACGCAGGTGAAACGATCTTGTGCACCCGCCCTTCGAAGATGATCTGGCCTTCCAAACCAGAGAGGTCGCGATTATTGCCGATGAAGTAGTAGAACTCATCGGTGTTGTGAAAGTGGGGCACCTGATAGTCCGGGACGTTCGCCGGCAGATCTTTGGCTTCGTGGATCGCGACATAAATATCGGCAGCAGGGTGTGAATCACGGTTGATGAAAATGTGTCTTTTGACCGGCAGCTCAATGCGCTCGCGCAGCGGCCGCTTTTCCTCGAACTTTCCGCCGACAACCCCCGGTCGCGCTTTGACGATGTATCTTCCAATATTCATCGGTGTACCCCCAATCATTCTCCCATTACTTTTTTCATCCGCTCGATGATTTCCGGCGGCTGATTGATTACCTCTCTGGCCAGAGCTTCCAGCTTCTCACCGCTGACGGGATTTATCTCCCACTGCCGTTTGTTTGCATCCGCAACGAACTCCGGATCCTTAAGCATCTGCGCATAGGCCTCGCGCAGAATCTTGACTCGATCTGTGGGAACCCCCGGAGTCGCCAAGATCGGCCGACCAAAGGCCCCCGGACCCAGGACGACTCGTGCTAAACGTCTTTTTGCGTCCGTTCCCTTTTCTTGGTCCATCAACTCCCAGATCGTCGGCGTGTCCGGCAGTCTATGATTTCTCTTGTCCCCCGTCTGTACAAGGAACCTCACAAAGCCATTTGTGGCCCAGGTTCGACCGGGTTCACGACCAAAAAAAGCGCTGATCGTTGTCCCGCGGCAGTGAACTTCGTTTTTTTCCACAGCCACATCCACGTCTGCTGCCCCTGGATATCCAGTGACCATGTTGATCTTCAGGCTAAAAGTCTCCTCGAGCAGTTTAGGAATATAGAAGCCCGTGCTGCCAACTCCCGAGGCACCGCAGCGCGGGGGTTCGCTGGCTCTGCGGAGATCGAGCAGTGTTTTGTAAGGCTGATCCGAGCGTAGGAAGAACAACTCATCGTTTTCTTCCGGCGTTCCAATCCAGGTGAATTTACTCCAGTCAAACTGAACTTCCTTGCGACCCAGCAACTGGGCGAAATAGATTGGCGCAGTAACCGCTCCAAGAGTGAGCCCATCTGGTTTAGCTACAGTATAAACATAGTTGGCGGCGGTTATGGATCCGCCACCGGGCATATTCTGCACGATGATATCAGGTTTGCCGGAAATCTGTTTGGGCAAGTGATGAGCGACCACGCGGGCGTAGAGATCACTGGCTGCACCGGCGGAAGCGCCGACGACAATCTTTATCTGTTTACCTTTGTAAAAATCGCTCTGCGCCTGAAGCGGCGGCGTAAAGCAACTGACATAGATAATTAGAAAAATGGCTCTTCTCATTGGGATTATCTCCGCCGCTTGCCGGCGTATTTTGCCTCGAGCGCGCCGAGCTCCATCATACCGGTCGCATCCCAGCTCCACTTCTTGCCGCCGGTAAACGGTGTATCCGGATGTGCGGCGATAAATTCTTCCCATGCTCGAATCCCGTCCCTTTTAAAAGCCTGTAAGAAAGACCAGGTCGAAGCTTTGAGAACCTGGTCGGGCAGGAAGGTGTACCAAGCCGCGCTGAGGTGTAAGTCGCGATGCTCTGCTAACGTCAGAGCTTTGAGCAACTGACCTTTCATGGCCGAGAACGGTCCCCTTACCACTTTGCGGGCACGTTTGATCTCGTCGATGGAACGGGGCGCTTCGAACTGCACCCAATCGACGCGCCCTTCCTTTTCATAGAGCCGAAGCCTTTTCAGCGTTTCTGTCATGCCGCCGTTGATAGCGTTACGGGCATAACACTGAGCCATAATCACGAAGTCAGGATCTATTTCATTTTTCGCGTCCACTGCTGCGCGATAGCGCGCTACGGCATCCTCGCGCGAGACGATGGAGATACCGGCGGACATTGTCCGGCGCTTCTGCTCCAATGGTTGATCATCGAGCCGCAGTCCTGCAAGTCCCGCATCGATGCACTCTCGTACTAGCCGGCGCACCGCCATGATGCCACCATGCCCCGTATCGCCATCGAGGATGACCGGAATCTTTACGCTCCGGGCGATCCACTTAGCAATTTCAACGCACTCCGTCATAGACAGTATCCCGACATCGGGAAGCCCCGTGTAGTTACCGCCGGTAATACTCGTGCCGACGAAGCAGGCCTCGACTCCGTTGGCCTCCATGATCTTCGCGTGAAAAGCATTAGGGGCACCAAGGACGGCGAGGACCTTATTTTTCCGTCGCAGGAGCTGCCGTAATTTTGTTGTAGGTCTCATCCCGCGTAGCGTCGGTAGTACCGCGCGGCATTGTCCCAAAGCAGTTTGCGCATATGATCTTCTTTAAGGTTCCAACCTAAAACCGTATCGACGGCGACCGGAAACCAGCTTTCGCCGTGCGGATAGTCCGAACCGAACATCAGAATGTCGGGGCCCAGGAGATCGATGACCATCTGCGTGAGCGCCGCTCCCTCAGACACCTCGATGCTTTGAAAGTAGCGACCGCTGGTTACGTAGTCGCGAATCGTTTGGCTTAGCTGCGGCAAAGCTTCGGGACAGAGCCTGGTGTGTTCTTCCAAGCGATTTACCCACGCCGGCAGCCATCCATGGCCGGCCTCCAGCGTGCCGACTCTAATATTGGGATAGCGATCCATAATCCCGGCGCCAATTATCGCGGCCATGTTGCGCTGGCCACACCAGGGATGGGCCGCTGACCTTTGCAACCACAAATTGTCCCAAGAATCCAGACCGCCGGGCGCATAGGGCGGCATTACTGTAAAAGTGTGAAGCGCGATGGCCAAATCGTTATCGGCCGCAGCCTTCCAAATCGGCTCCAAGTCAGGATGATCCAGCGGAAACTGGTACGGGGCATAAACGAAGACCGCCAACGGCCATGACTCTTTTGCACAACGGTAAAGCTCAGCCAGAGACCCACCGACATCGCGCGCGGAGATAAGAATCACACCTTTTAGACGGCTGGGAAATGCCGCGCAATACGTTGCCATCCAGCGATGGTAGGCTTCATAGATCGCCGTCTCCAAATTTGTGTCTTCGATTGTGGTCCAGGCACCGAACCAACCGGAGGGCAGCATCAGATTGACATCGATGCCCTCGATATCCATGTCTTTGATTCGCACGGCGGGCTCCCGCTCACAGAGCGGGTCGGGTTTGCCGTGCTGGTGCCTCTTATAGCCGCGCATATAATCTTGATTCTCGGGAGCTTCATCATCGGCTGTCCCAAGCCGGCGTTTATAGTGACGAGTGCCCATAAGATAGGTGACCGCACCCTCTTTGTTCTTTGCCTTGTATCGCTCAAACTGGGCGAGCTTTGTGCGTGCTGCACCTGAAAGATAGGGTTCGAGGAGATCCGCGTCCGGCCTCACGTGCGTATCTGCGTCGAAGATTTTCAATCCGTTTCGCATAGTATCAGAGTCCTCCGCGAATTCGGGCAGCCGAACTGGAAAGATAACGTATTGAGGACGATCATTGCCGCCTGCCTGCTGTGCGATACCGAGGCCTACTAAGATGGTTAACACAGGGAAGATTTTGAGAGCAAGCTTGAAAGTCGCGAGCCACTCTCGCCTTGCAAGTCCGTGACCCTGTTTGTTATCTTCGGGTGTGATTACAGAATCGAAGGAGGGACAGGATCATGCAAGAACGGCATTTCAGGGAAGAGATCAGCTGGCCGGATGGCTATCGCATGGCCGTCGTGCTCACATTTGACTTTCAAGGTGGCGAGGATGTGAAGCCGGACAAAAACGGGAAAATCAATCACGAGGAATGGACCCAGGGAGAATACGGACCACAAACCGGGATCTGGAGAATTCTTCGAATCTTGGACGAAACCGGTGTGAAGGCGACGTTCCTGACCTGCGGCGCTATTGCCGAACGCTATCCCGAAGCGGTCAAGGCTATCGCCCAAAGAGGTCACGAGATCGCCGGCCATGGCTATCATCACGAGGTCGCGCGCGACCTTACCCGGGACGAAGAGCGTGAGGTCATGCGTAGGACAGTAGAAATGATCGAAAAGCGAGCCGGAAAACGGCCGGTGGGATGGCGCTCCTGCACCCAAAGTCCCAATAGCCTCGAACTCTTGATGGAACACGGATTTCTCTGGAACAGCAATTCATTCGCACATGACCTTCCTTTTGTCTGGGAGAAAGACAATGGTATCCTGGCCGAGCTGCCGAGACACCCCTTCGGCGACGGCAGAATCTATACACACCGAGATTCCGGCAACCCGAATGACGCCATCGTGATTTGGAAGGCTTTTTTCGATGAGCTTTACGAAGAGTCAAAAAACGGACCTACCTTTTGCCCTTTTCAGATCCATCCTTACATTTCCAGCCGACCGGGTCGCGCGAAGGCGTTGAAAGAGATGATTCAGTATATGCAAAAGCACGAGGGGGTTTGGTTCGCGCGCGGCAGTGAGATCGCGGACCTGACCCTAAAACTTGGGAAAACAGCGAGAAAGGCACACCTCAAAGAAGCCGTAGGTTCCTGACGCACCCAACCGAACTTGACACTTCGACCACTTTTATAAAGATCACAGAGGCCCAACTCTTTCGAGTCGGGCCTCCGTGCTTGGGCTTCCATCGATTTGCGCTCCAGTTTCGCCGCCAATTCTTGACAACCACCTATGAACATGATTGTTCTTGAAATTCTGAAACCAAACGGAGGATTCTATGGCAAAGCTGCTAGTCGCCAGTGAGTTTGTTGATTCGGAGAGCAAAGAAACCACGCCCGTGCGTAATCCCGCCACGGGTGAGTTGGTCGATTCGGTACCCAAAGGGACAGTTGCCGACATTCGTCGCGCTATTGATGTGGCAGCAAACGCTCTTAAGAAATGGGCGAGCATGGCACCTTCCAAGCGCGGTTCTATATTGCTTCAAGCAGGACACTTGATTCTTCAGCAAGAAAAGGAACTTGCGACTCTGCTTACCCGTGAACAAGGTAAGCCGATGCGCGAGTCAATTCTAGAAATCCGCCGTTTCGTTCACACCATGGATCATTACGGCGGGATGGCGAAAAGCCTCCGGACTGGCGCGGTCGTCCTTGATAATGGCCGCCATGGTCTGGTCCTGCGCAAACCTCTGGGCGTTTGTGGAGCGATCGTACCGTGGAACTTCCCGGTGTCGTTGATGGGTAACAAGCTCGGTCCGGCACTGCTGGCGGGTAATACAGTGGTAGTCAAGCCTGCTGGTACCACCCCGCTGACTGACCTCCGCGTTTGTGAATTGATCGATAAGGCGATTCAGGACGCTGGCGGCCCAAAAGGCGTCCTCAACGTCGTCACTGGCCCGGGAAGTGTGGTCGGTGAAGAGTTGCTGGTCAACCCAACCGTGCGCAAGATTGGTTTCACAGGCGCGACGGACACCGGGAGGAGGGTGATGCAGTCTGCGGCCAAAGACTTCAAGCACGTCACGTTGGAGCTGGGCGGCAGTGATCCGATGATCGTCTGCGACGATGCCGACATGGACCGGGCGGTGAGCGCTGCTTCTGTGGGCCGTTTTTTCAACTGTGGTCAAGCCTGTTTAGCAGTTAAGAGGCTGTATCTGTTCGATAACATCGCCGACACTTTCATGGAAAAACTGGTCGAAAAAGCTAAGAGAATCAAGGTTGGCAACGGGCTGACCAAGGACACTCTCATGGGCCCGCTGCATACGAAAGAACAGCGCCAGGAGGTCGAAGAACAAGTGGAAGATGCGGTGAAGCGTGGGGCAAGGGTCCTCTACGGAGCGCAGCGGCCCAAGGGTGAAGAGTACGACAAAGGGTTCTATCTCCAGCCAACCTTGGTGGCAGATGTCGACCCCTCGTCTCGGCTCTTGCAGGAGGAATGTTTCGGTCCAGCGCTTCCCATTGTGCGAGTCAAGAATCTCGACCAGGCTATAGAGCAGGCCAATAATTCCATTTTTGGTTTGGGCTCCTCGATCTGGACCCGCGACATCAACAGGGCTATGGCCGGAGCCGAAAGAATCGAGGCGGGATATACCTGGGTGAACTCAGCCCAGATCATTTACGACGAACTACCGTTCGGCGGCGTAAAACAGAGCGGATTGGGCAAAGAGCACGGCGAGGAGGCCATCGAACATTATACGGACTCGAAGTCCGTCGTGATCGCAACCGAAACCCAATCGGAAATGGTTGGCGGCGAGTGAAGGGACGGGTAGATAAAAATCACGCCAAAAGGGCCGATCAACCCGCCTGCAAATAATATGAACCTGGACCTACCTGGTATTTACAATGCCGCCACGACTTTTGTGGACGACAATATCGCGCAAGGGCATGGCGAACGCACAGCAATTTTTTATCAGGACCGGAAATTCACTTACCAGGAAGTCTTCGAAAAAGTTAACCGGACCGGCAACACCCTTAAGGAACTCGGTGTCGAGATCGAGAATCGGGTACTGCTGGCTTTGCCTGACTCTCCCGAGTTCGCTTTCAGTTTCTTTGGCGCTATCAAGATCGGCGCCGTGCCTATCCCAACCAATCCCTGGATGGGCGCAAAAGACTATGAGTATCTGCTCAACGACAGCCGGTCTCGCGCAATAATTCTACATGAATCGGTGTTGCCTGAAATTGAAAAAGTCTGGGACCGAATCCCTTATTTAAAACGGGTGATCGTCGTCGGCAAGGCTACTGGAAAAGCGCTTTCCTACGAGAGCCTAATCAATAAAGCCTCGGCCAAACTGAAAGCTGAGGCCACCAACAAAGACGATGTCGCTTTCTGGGGTTACACATCGGGTAGCACTGGATCGCCCAAAGGCGCGGTTCATCTGCAACACGACATGATTAACATCACGGATCTGTTCGTCAAACCCGTGTTAGGAATGGAAAAGGACGATATTTGCTTCTCGGCTTCCAAGCTGTTCTTTGCCTACGGGCTCGGCAATTCCCTTTATTTTCCGTTTCGTTTTAGCGCGGCAACAGTTCTTTGGCCCGAGCGACCCGAACCGGAGAAGATTCTCCAGGTCATCGACAAGTACCATCCGACCTTTTTCTTCTCCGTTCCGACCCTCTATGCTCGTTTGCTGCGTGTAGAAAAGACCTACGACGTGAGCTCGCTTCGAATCTGCCTTTCCTCCGGCGAGCCGTTGCCGCCGGCTCTATTTCACCAATGGAAGGATCGCTTCGGCGTGGAGCTTCTGGACGTGGTCGGCTCCACGGAGGCAACTCACGACTTTCTTGCCAATCGGCCGGGAAGAGCCAAGGCGGGAAGTAGCGGCGAAGTAACACCTGCCTTTGAAGCGAAAATAGTCGACGACGAAGGGCACGAGGTTCCGGTCGGCGAAGTTGGCAATCTCATGGTCAAGGGCGACGCCAATGCACCCTATTACTGGAACAAGCACGAACAAACAAAAAAAATGATGCAAGGGGAGTGGCTCAAGACCGGCGACACTTACTACTGCGACACCGAAGGCTATTATTGGTACTGCGGGCGCTCCGATGACATGTTTAAGGTCGGTGGTTTGTGGGTGTCCCCCATTGAAATCGAAAACACGCTGATGGAACATCCAGCAGTCTTGGAGGCCGCGGTCATAGGTGGCCAGGACGCCGATGGACTGATCAAGCCCAAAGCCTATGTCTTACTGAAGAGCGAGTTCACAGCGCGTGCGCAGTTACAAACCGAGCTTCAATCCCACGTAAAGAGCAAACTCGCGCCCTATAAATATCCCCGCTGGGTCGAGTTTGTTGACGACCTCCCAAAGACAGTCACCGGGAAGATTCAAAGATTTCGTTTACGGTCACAAAACTGACCCGAATTCCCCCTCAACAAGGAGAACCCATGCCTAGCATCAAGGAGCTAAAAGAAACCCTGGCGTATTCCTGCAACATCCTCGCTCACGAGGGTCATTGGGACAATATTCTCGGCCATGTGTCAGTGCGTATCCCGGGACAGGAGCGAGTCCTTATGAAGCCGCATAGTTTCGGGTTCGAAGAGATCCGGCCTCAGCACATCATCGTTGTCGACTTAAGCGGCAAAAAGGTGGAGGGCAAGTATGAGCGACACTCGGAGGTCTTTATCCATACCGAGATTTATAAAGCGCGCTCAGATGTGAACTGCGTTGTCCACTCTCACCCCCCCTACGCTACCGCCTTCGGCTCTCTCCGTCAGCCGCTTCGACCGATTAGCCATGAGGGCAATATTTTTCACGATGGTTTGCCGCTATTTGATTACACCACAGCATTGATCCGCAACCCCGAGCTAGGCAAAGAAGTAGCGAAGAGTCTTGGCAAATGCCGCGGTGTGCTAATGAAGAATCATGGCTCTACGGTGGTGGGTGAGAGCATCGAAGTGGCAACGCTCTACGCCATATTTCTTGAGAAGGCGGCGCGCATACAGCTAATGGCGACTGCTTCTGGTGACCCTTCCTGGACCAGCGAAGAAGAGGCGAAGGTCAAATACGAGCAAATTTACACGCCGCACCGATTGGGCTCTATGTGGGATTACTTCGTTCGCAGAGCCAAGAAATTACGTAAGTCAAGTTAGGTTACGCACTGATCTCGTTTTCTTGATTTGCTTATTTAATAGCAAACCTTCTAAAAAAACCTTCCTTTTCCAGCTCCGTTATAAAGCGCATATCGATAAAATCATCAGGTTTGGCTGCCTTGGCTGCAGGATCCTTATCGGCAAACTCCGCGAGCACAGCCTCCATTCCTTTCCGGCTCACGTAGGGCGGGTATTCGAGGTAATCACGGAATTGGCTGTAGGTATCATCCTGGATCTCCGGATCGCTAACCTTGAGCTGCTTCTGAATCATCCTTAGCGCCGCCGGTTTATTGACTTTGAAGATTTGTACTCCTTCGGCATAGGCACGTACCACGCGCCGCACCACGTCCTCGTTAGCCTTTATATAGGACCGGCTAGTGCCCACCGCGACAGAGACAAACTCAGGACCTTCTTTGGCGACGTTCATCAGCTCGACAAAACCGGAGCGCTTTGCGCGCGCATTGGTCGGCGGCGACATGATACCGGCGTCGATCTGACCAGCCGCCAAAGCGGTATAGATATTCGGCACTTCCAGCAAGGGCAAAAGTTGATAATCCGACGGCCGCAACCCAGCCGTATTAAGCGCGTAGAGCGCCGAGGTGTGGGTCGATGACCCTACCCGGGTAATGCCGATTTTCTTGCCTTTCAGATCTGCAATTCGCTTGATATCCGCTTTCCCCATCAATGAGAAAACTTGACGGTTGGTGGCACCGGCAACCAGTGCCAAGTTTGCGCCTTTGAGATTCGCTTGGACTTCGTTGGCGCCGTCCATAAAGGAAAACCCAATTTCGCCCGCCAAGATCGCCTGAATGCCACGCGAACTTGATGGGATATGGATCAGCTCTACATCCAGGCCATTTTTTTTGAAAAGGCCTTCCTGCTGTGACATGAACATCCCGCTTTGAGCTCCCGTGACGGCCGTCCAATTGATGCGAGTTTTTGTCTGTGACCAAGCGACTGTAGAGAGAAAGAGTGTGATTGCCGTTATGAATGCGTTGAGCCAAATTCGTTTCATGGTTTCTCCTGTGATCATACTAACCAGTCAAAAAATATCCCTAAGGTAACAATTCGCTTTGCTAATTCAAGAGTTGGCAATTCTCGGCTAGCATGTTAGATAGCCCCAATGAGCAATAGATTACATCTCACTTTGGCCTGCGGTGATTACGAGAGCATTCGCGCCTTAAAGGAAGGAACGGTCAAACCGGATGGGATTGAATTGACGGTTTTGACCGATATGACCTCGGACATCCGGCATTGGCGCATGATCCGTAACCATGAGTTCGATATTGCCGAGCTCTCTATGTCGAATTACCTGATGGCAAAATATATCGGATTGCCATTTGCCGCGATCCCAGTTTTTCTCCATCGCCGGTTTCGGCACGGTTTTATTTTTTTAAACGCTGCTAAAAACATTCGCAAACCGGCGGACCTGGTTGGGAAAAACGTTGGCTTACGGAATTTTCAGGCGACGGCCAATCTATGGGTCCGCGGCATTTTGGAGCATGAGTATCAATTGCCGCATCGAAGCATTCAATGGTTCAAGCAGGATGAGGAAGAAGTGGAATGGACACCGCCGTTCGACCTCAATATCCAGCGGGTTGGTGCGGGTAAAAACGTTGAACAAATGCTGGTCGACGGTGAACTCGATGCTCTGATCCACCCGGAATTGATTCAACCGATCTTAAATAAGGATCAACGAGTCAGTCGGCTTTTCCCAGCTTACAGGGAATTCGAGATCGAGTACTTCAAGCGCACTGGCATTTTCCCGATCATGCATACGACCGCTATCAAGCAAGAAGTGGTGGAGAAATACCCCTGGGTGCCGATCAATCTGATGCAAGCCTTTGAAGAGTCAAAAAAAGTTGCCTATAAACGCATGGAGAATCCAAGGATCGTACCCTTGGCTTGGTTTCGCCATTTCTTGGAAGAACAAGAGGAGATTCTTGGCGTAGATCCATGGGCCTACGGTCTCGGCGCGAGCAATCGGAAGAACCTCGAGACATTAATGCAGTATTCTCAGGAGCAAGGGTTGCTCGGTAGGAAGATTGCTCTGGAAGATCTGTTCATTAATACCGCGGCGCACTCGTAACGCAGACGGCCGTCAGCGCTGGCGATCGTCGCGTTGCCGCAGCCGCTGGCCGCCCCCACGAAAGACTCCATCCATGGGCTGATCAACCCGCCGATTGAACTTATTTTCGTATTGGCGTAAATTCGCGACGAACTTGTCTTTTTGGAAAGTTCCTAGCCTCAGCAAAGAACCTCAGGCACTCGCGCCTGTCGTTACCGGAGGAGATAAGCTATGTTCGGGAAAGGCGTCCATCAGGAAGAAGAAGCGCTACTACGCGACATAATTCGCAGCATCAACAAAAAGATCGACTATACGGCACGTGAGGGCGAAGGCACACGTTTCACCTTGCACTTGAAACTACGCGGTCACGAAGCAGATGTGTCGCTTGATCTCGAGGAACTCAAACTGGCGAGGAATGACATGGCCAAGCGGCACCAAGTACGCCAGCGAATTAAGGCTCGCTACGACCACTTGGACAAATCGCGTTATGGCGACGACATCCTGGGCCTTAAGCCTGCAAGACTCTTGCGTGCCTCGCCGAAACCTGAACCCAGCACACAACAGCGTGGTTTCGGCCGGTCACCTAGGAGATAATTATTGAATCAATTGCTCTCGGTTCCGTTTTGGCCCTGAGCAGAGACTTTGGTAACAGGGGGCCCTTATGGAGAAGGCAAAGCTAGTTCGTCGATATTTAAGTGAAAAAGGGCAGCTGGTTATGCCCGGTGTTTTCGATGCGCTGAGCGCTAAGATCGCCGCGCGGGCAGGATTCGAAGTAATTTTTATCACCGGCTATAGCCTTTCCGCCACCTTGCTAGGTGAACCCGATTTTGGTCTTCTCACTCAAACTGAAGTCGTTAGTGCGGCTCAACGGATTTGTTCGGTTGTCGACACGCCAGTAATCGTAGATGCAGATACGGGTTATGGGAACGCCATAAATGTCATCCGGACCGTTCACGATCTCATCCGCGCTGGCGCCGCCGGAATGTTCCTAGAAGATCAAATATGGCCAAAGCGCTGCGGTCATATGAAGGGAAAACAGGTAATTCCCCTGGATGAGCAGCTGAAGAAACTACGCGCCGCGATTGAGGCCAGAAACGATCACGACTTCTACATTGTTGCTCGAACGGACGCCCGGCAGGCCCTCGGTCTTGCCGAAGCTATCGCCCGGGGGATTGCTTTTAAGGAAGCCGGGGCTGATGCCGTCTTCGTGGAAGCGCCAGAAAACAAAGAAGAGATGAAGGAAATCGCCAGTCATGTGCCAGGTCCATTGGTTGCAAACATGCTCGAGCGTGGAGTCACCCCTTTGATGGACCCGCAAGAATTAAAAGACTTGGGTTTTGATCTTATCGTCTGGCCACTTGCGCCGCTTTACTCCATCGCGAAATCACTAACGGATGTGTATTCGACGTTGCGACGCGAAGGGTCGACCACAAAAATACTCGATCGGCTGATGCCATTCGATGAGTTTAACGAAATCGTTGGACTGGAAGAGAAATATTCTCTAGATCAGAGATACCGGAGTCAACGGTAATAAAATCAATTATCAAACAGGAACTTTCAAAGACGCATCGGCATTAGTACGTAAATATAGCCTTCGTCCCCGCTTTTATGAATGATGCTGGGACTGAGCTCATCCTTCAATGCGATCTCGATATCTCCATCACCTGCCATAACTCCAAGTACATCGATCAGATAGCGCGCATTAAATCCAATGGCTACCGCTTTACCTTTGTATTCCGCCTCAATCTCCTCAACAGCCTCCCCCAAATCAGGATTATTGGCGGATATCAGAACCCGGTCTTCCTTAAATTCGAGCTTGATGCCTTTGTACCGTTCACTAGACAAAATGGAAATTCGACGGATAGCTTGCAAGAACTCATTGTGCTCGATCTTTGCGATGTTGGGGTTACCTTTCGGAATCACTTTGGTGTAGTCGGGAAAGTCGCCCTCGATAAGGCGCATGAATAGCTCTACCTTGTCTTTGATAGCTAATCCCATGTTCTCTTTAAAACCCATCGAAACGACGCCATCTTCTCCACTTTCAAGGAGTTTTTTGAGCTCGGCTAGCCCTTTGCGTGGCAGAATAACTCCCTTTGACAATCCAAATGAGCTTAGACTGCGTTCATCAAAGGCTAGACGATGGCCATCCGTCGCCACCATTCTTACTTTCCCTTTCTCGCTCTCTTCGACGAAGACGCCATTGAGACTATAGCGGGTCTCATCTGTCGAGACCGAAAAAATAGTCCGCTCTATCATCTCGCGAATACTCGACGCCGGGATGGTCGACAGCCCCTTGCTGTCGAATTTTGGGAACTGCGGAAATTCCCGCGCTTCCATGCCAACAATTTTGAATACCGATTTCCCGCTCCGAATCTCCATCCATTCATTTTCGAGGCGTTTCAACTGCACTTGCTCGTTTGGTACCTCCCGAATGATCTCATACAGTTTCTTTGCGTTGACGGTTACTGTCCCCTCTTTTACAACATCACCGTCGACCTGACCTCTGACACCTACCTCCAGATCTGTAGCAGTTATGTGAATCCCACCCTTTTGAGACTCTATAAGTACATTCGCCAAGATAGGCATTGTATTGCGACGCTCAACGATACTTTGCGTCCAATAAAGCGTGGCGAGAAGATCTCCCCGCTTAGCTTTAATTTCCATGCTTCCTCCTGACTGTCTTTATATATAAAGTAATTAAGGAGTACTAGTAGAGGCTGTGGACAAACGGGAAAAGTCGATATTGCTTTGAAAATTCAATACTCTTACCTGTGGTTTTGGCTCCGGCTTTTTCCCGGTATTACAATTACCATAGCCATGGCCTTTGGACCGGCTGTGTTGCCAACACAGAATGCCATAAGTAACCACAAGATATCCACAACTATTTCCTGACGTTAAGGTTTCTTTCGAGTTTCTCGATCGTCGTTTGCATATAGGGATCTTCTTTGATCTTTTTCTCGATGGTTTTTGAGGCGTGGATTACAGTGGAATGGTCGCGGCCACCGAATTTGTCGCCGATTGCCGGAAAGGATGTCTCTGTATACTTCCGACAGAGGTACATTGCCACTTGTCGAGGAAACGCGATATTCTTGGTGCGCCTTTTTGCCTTCAAATCACCTAGCTTTATGTTGTAGTAGTCACAAATGGTTTTTTGAATCCCCTCAACCGTGATTTCCCGCTGAGCTCCCTTTAGGGTATTTCGTAGCACCTCCTTTGCCAGATCCACCGTAATGATTGATCTCGTTAACGAAGCAAAGGCACCAAGGCGAGTAAGAGAGCCTTCCAACTCCCTCACGTTGGAATCGATATTTGCCGCTAAAAAAATGGCAACCTCGTGGGGCAGTTGAACAGCTTCAGTCTCGGCCTTTTTTTGCAGGATCGCGACTCTCGTTTCCATATCCGGCGGCTGGATATCCGCTATCAATCCCCATTCAAATCGATTGCGGAGTCGATCTTCCAACCCCGGAATTTCTTTTGGGAATTTGTCGGAGGTGATGACGATCTGCTTGTGTGATTCATAGAGAGAGTTGAAGGTGTGAAAGAACTCTTCCTGGGTTCTCTCCTTTCCGGCGATAAACTGAACATCGTCTAAGATAAGGAGATCGACGTTTCTGAACTTGGTTTTGAACTCATCCATCCTGTCCCTCCTAAGCGAGCCAATGAGCTCGTTCATGAAGGACTCCGAACTCAGATAGACAACCTTCATACTTGGGCGTCTGTCACTTGCCCGATGACCAATGGCATTGACCAGGTGAGTCTTTCCCAACCCGACCCCACCATAAATAAATAGCGGATTATAGTGTTCACCCGGTTGGTTGGCTACCGCCATCGAAGCAGCATGGGCAAATTGATTGCTTGCGCCGATAACGAAATTATCAAACGTGTACTTGGCAATAAGATTATTATTAGCGCGCTGGGGTCTCTCATGCTCTCGGTCGATCTTTCGTTCACCTCTCACTGGCAAATCTTTGCTTTGCAAGTTCTCGTTGACCGTCAGGCAGACCCTTACTTCGTGACGAGCAATGGATTGCAGTACTTGCTCGATGGATTCCACAAAATGATCCATTAGCCAATCCCGAAAGAACTTGTTTGGAACATCAAGTCGTATCTCATTACCCTTTTGTTCATTGAAACGAATCGGCTTGATCCAAGTTTCAAAATTTTGCTTACCGAGCTGTTCTCTAAGTTCCGCGAGCGCTCCTTGCCATATAGCATCCATTGTTAAACACCACTTAGCTCGTTAGCCCGTTGATGAAACCCTTTCAAATAGTTACGAACAATATTATCCACAACTGTGAATAACTCAAAAAGATTTGATAAATCCACTAGTTACCGCGTAACAACGGCGCAGATATCAACCAAATACTAAACTGAGATCTTGAGCCACCGATAACAATTTCCCAGCATTTTTTGTCAACGATAAACTAGAAAAGTTTTGGAACATCGGAGTGCGAGTACAACAAAAAATTATTGCGTGAGATTCGGAAGAAAATTTCATAATCCTTTTCAGATTTGTTTGCAAGAAAAAAGTTTAAGAAAATTTTTTCTTTTGTTTTTTCAGTTGCCTTGACACCTTGCGACCCGTGATGTTACGAGAGTTGCACCGATGTCGACCAGTAGGTCAACGCAACTTTACAAACGTGCGCTCGAAAAAATTCCTGGTGGTGTCAATAGTCCGGTGCGAGCGTGGAAGGCTGTCGGCGGCGCGCCGAAATTCATCGGCCGTGGTAGAGGTTCATATATCATTGACGCGGATGGAAAGCAGTATATCGATTTTGTTGGATCCTGGGGACCCTTGATCTTGGGACATGCGAACGGAAATATTTTGCGTTGTCTCGCACAGGTTGCGAAAAGAGGAACTACATTTGGTGCACCCACGGAAAGTGAAGTTAAACTCGCGGAAACTGTGTGTCGTTTCGTTCCATCCATCCAAAAGATACGATTGGTGAGTTCAGGTACCGAAGCAACGATGAGTGCCCTGCGCCTGGCGCGAGCCTACACCCGTCGGACAAAAATCATTAAGTTCGATGGCTGTTATCACGGTCATGTCGACGGGCTGTTGGTAAAAACGGGATCAGGGGTCGCGACCTTGGGCCTACCGGATAGCCCGGGGGTTCCACCAGGATTCGCAAGGGAAACCCTCGTAGCAACATTCAATGATGTTGACTCGGTCGAAAAACTCTTCAGCAAGCACAAAAAGAGTATCGCTGCAGTGATTGTTGAACCGGTCTGTGGAAATATGGGAGTTATTCCTCCAGCGCCGGGATTTCTCAGTTTCCTACGAAAAATTACCCGCAGTCATGGTGCCTTATTGATTTTCGATGAAGTGATTACTGGTTTTCGCGTGGCACTCGGTGGTGCTCAAGAGATTTACGAAATTCAGCCGGATGTGACCTGTTTAGGCAAAATTTTAGGCGGAGGCCTTCCGTTGGCCGCTTTCGGCGGCAGACGGGATGTCATGGATCTGCTTGCTCCTGAGGGGCCAGTTTACCAAGCTGGAACGCTTTCCGGGAATCCGCTCGCGGTGGCTGCTGGGCTAACAACATTGGAATTGCTCTCGCGTCCGGGAGTCTACAAGGCGCTAGAGGCTCGCGGCGCAACACTAGAAACGGGGTTCGAGCGCGTGCTTACAAAGAATCGGACGCGCGCCACAATTAATCGGGTCGGCTCCATGATGACGCTTTTCTTTGGTGTAGACACGGTCCGCAATGCGGCCGAAGCACGAAAGTGTAACCGCGAGGCATTTGCGGGATTTTTTCACGGTATGCTAAAACGTGGCATTTACATGCCGCCAGCGCCCTTTGAGGCGGCGTTTCTATCACTTGCCCATACAGAAGCGGATTTGGCCAAGACCATCGAAGCCTTTGATCAATGGCTCCCGGCGGAAAACCTAAGTTGACCCTCTAGAACCTTCATGATAGGAAAATATGCCAGTGGGGAAAGTTGGGGGCCGCCCTGATCGCCATCAAGCGAGCCATGCTCCGTTCCTGCGACGAGCGAGTTTATACCTAGGTATCGCTTTTGAACTTCCCGGAACCATACTGGGCGGGCTGCTCATAGGACACCTGTTGGATAACTACTTCGGTACGTCTCCTTGGTTGTTGATAATTATTACCTTGCTGTCTTTTGCCGGAGCCTTCGTAAGATTGGTGTACTGGTTTAAGCATTTTTCCAGAGAACAGGATGGGAGCCGAGTCCAAAAAGACGATACTCCGCATTGAGTTATGGCACGTAGTCATGCTTTTGGCGCTGCTGGTAACCCTCACTCCGGGAAAGTTCGTCGAGCCAACAAGCTTACTCATCGGCGGACTGTTCATGGGGATAAACTTCCTCCTCCTAAGCTATGGTGTTGCCTGGGTGTTAACGCCCTTGGCTGGTAAAGGAAGAGTCAAGGCAGGTGTCGGCCTGTTGATACTAAAGATCGCTATCTTTCTAGCCTTGTTGGCCGCCCTCTTTTTTCATGTCCAAGTCGACGCGCTATCCTTTGCTTTAGGATTTTCGACTTTGCTTTTGGCAATTCTGGTCGAGACCCTAAGAACGAGACTGAAATTGGGGATGTAGTCGATGGAGCATGGGTTTACTTGGTACTATTTACTGCCACATGGGTTGCAGGCACTGCTGCCGGAGCACACGTTTTTTGCTCTTATAGCGGCGCTTATAGTTATTGTCTTTGCTCTAACCGCGCGCTCTGCGCTAGCGCGGGCAGCAGATCCGACGATACCCGACGAAAAACTCGGCGCACGCAACATTGTCGAACTGTTGCTTGAATATGTGATCGTACGCCAGAGTGACGCCATCATTGGTAAAGCTGGGCGTAAGTATGTGCCTTACTTCGCAAGCTTTTTCTTCTTCATTCTCTTTAGCAATCTGATGGGGCTCTTGCCCGGTTTCGCCTCGCCAACGGGTAACCTCAACACGACTTTGGGCCTGGCGCTGGTGTCTTTCGTTGGGTATAACGTCATCGGCGTGCGCGAGCAGGGAATGGCCTATTTCAAGCAGTTCGTTGGGCCTATGACCCATCTCCCTGGAAAGGGATTTCTCTCAAAGCTGGCATTTGTTCCGGTTCTGCTTATCTCGGTTATTTTTTTCTTAATCTTGGAGCTGTTCTCTAACGCATTTAGACCGGTCTCGCTCTCGTTGCGTCTGTTTGGGAACATCATGGGAGACCACGAGGTCATTGGTGCGTTCACTGGACTGACGAAACTTGTGATACCGGTTGCCTTTTACGTGATGGGAGCCCTGGTATCGGTAATACAAGCTTTTGTGTTTATGGTCTTGAGCATGATCTATGTCGCATTGGCTGTCGTCGGCCATGGACACGAAGAAGAACATAGACCCGAAGCCCAGCAGTCACATCATTAAGCGATAGGCCGCTCGGGGAGGATGAGGAGAGAGGAGTAGTAGGCCAGATGCGCTGGAAAGGAGGAAAGGAGATGAGGAAACTGTTCGCATTTTTGGGCGGACTTTTCGTTAGCCTCATTAGCTCGGGAGTCGCGTTGGCCGCTGCCGAAAGTGCTGCCGCGGGCGATTCCCAGATGAAGGCCGCCGTTGGGATTGCCGCGGGCTTGGCCGTCGCGGTCGCTGCCTTTGGAGCCGGTTTGGGCCAAGGGCGAGTTGGCGCAGCCGCGATGGAAAGCATCGGCCGGAATCCGAATGCTGCCGATAAGCTGTTCTTACCGTTAGTGCTGACCCTCGCGCTACTGGAAGCTCTAGCACTCTATGGCTTCGTTATCGCTATTATCTTGAGCGGCAAGATCTAACGTCGTAATTGGAATAGACCGAAAGGGCGGGGTTCTTCTCCCGCCCTTTTTACTTTGGCGGGAGGTCAACTCCATGAAGATGCACCTGGGTATAGCGCAGCAACTCGTCTAAGGTGTGAAGTTTGTAGGGTTTCAAGTAGTAAATGTCCTTGATCCCGGTGTTGACCAGCACTTTCAGGCAATGAATGCATGGAGTATGGGTAATATATATAGCCGCATCCTTTATGCTTGAGCCGTTCTTGGCGGCTTGAGCAATCGCATTCATCTCTGCGTGGATGGTTCTGAAGCAGTTCTCCTCGGTATCCCCATTGGGGGTCTTGGATTGATAGATCAGACAACCGACGTCTGTGCAGTGGGGCATGCCAGCCGGCGCGCCGTTGTAGCCTGTGGCAAGGATATTCTTATCCCGGACGATAATTGCCCCGACCTTGGCGCGGGTACACGTGGAACGTTCCGCTACCTGTTGGGTTATGGTCATAAAATACTGGTCCCAGGTTAATCGATCGCTCATGAATGACCCCCGTCTGGGCTCCAATCCTCTTATGGAACCCAGGTGACTTCGACTTTGTCCCCGATCGTCGCGCCGCTACGTTTCTGTGCACTTCCCTTGTAAACAGCAATTTCCAATAGTCCCCAGCTGTTGACTAACGCAAGATACTTATGCTGTTCAACCGCCGCGTAATTTGCCGCCAGACCGGGAATTGAGAGGTCGTGAAGCTTGATCCGGAGTTTGTGTCCAGGTAGTTCCTTTAGATCATTCGCGCCGATACTGCTAGACAGATTACCGAAACCGTCAATGTACACAATCTCTCCTTTTATTGTCGTCCCAGTTTTGATAACCGCGGGCCAGGTCAGCCTAGCGAAATCCTTTATAGTTTCGCCAAAAGTTTCTGGCGCAACGCCGCGTGAGAGATAGGCAGCCGCTGGGGCGAAGATATCTCGTCCGTGGAAAGTCGCGCTGGTGGGCTGCAGCTTGTAAGCGGGATTCGAAAGATGAATGACGCGCCCCGGTGTTTTCTCTTCCATAACAAGACTCAACACTCCATTGTCCGGGCCGATGCAATAGCTTTCCTCGAACTCCATAAGCAAAGGCAGGCGGGTGCTGCCGACCCCAGGATCCACCACTACGACATGGATTGTTCCGCGTGGAAAGTATGGCGTTGCCTGACGCAGGACCAGCGCCGCAGCCATGATGTTCTGTGCAGGTATGCCGTGACTCAGATCTACAACTTGAGCCTGTGGATTAATCCTGTAAATGACACCCTTCATGATCCCCACAAAGGGGTCTGTGTAGCCGAAATCGGTGGTGAGCGTTATGAGCATCGCACAACTCCCACAAGGTGAAATGAATCTAACGGAAACGAAAGTACAGGTAAAGGTTGGGCATTTGGCGTTTCAACGAAAAGTTATGAGAAGCAATTGTGAAGCTAGTAAATTCGCGCTAGCTCCATACAGTCGCATTTTTTTCTATCGAAACTGCTTCGTTAAGGTGTACTGGATCAGTAGTTCCCAAAATCAGCGCATCAATAAATTCTTGTCGGAGTACAAACTCGATGGCGGGCCGAGCTTCAAGGTAACCGCTGGAGAGTCCCTTAATGGCCAGTACGCCTAGACCGGCTCGGTGCGCTTGTCTCAAGGCTCCCGCTAGAGTAGGGTCCGTCTGGCTAAATGGAGCCATGATCACATCGAGGGTTCGGCAGGCTTCGCCGATTCCATCTATGGTCTTTGCCGAGATACCTATCGCCCTTGTCTTACCGGTTTGTTTCAGGTGTCTAAGCGTCTCTACCGCATCGGTCCGGGTGAGAATTTCAACATCCCGCCCGTCGGAGTGTAACAAGAGGATGTCGACATGATCGACGCGCAGATACCTCAAGCTTGCTTCCAGTGAAGAGGTGATCGCGTCCGCGGAAAAATCGTATGTAGAATGACCGTTGCTGTATTGTTCGCCGCACTTGGTGCAGAGGATGAGACGATCACGGTAACTGGCCATGGCGCTTCCAAGTCGCGCTTCGCTCGCACCATAGGCTGGTGCAGTGTCGATTAAATTCACTCCCACTCTTAAAGCAGTGTAAAGCAGCTCGCTGACCTGTTTGTCCGAGGGGAGGGCAAAAGCTTGGGGATACTTCACATCGGTGTTTCTTCCCAGTTTAGTTGTTCCAAGACCAATACGGCTTACGGTCAATCCGGTTTGGCCTAGCAAGCGGGAAACCATTCGACCTCCTCCCAGGGGTGCCGCGCCATAGGGGGCGTGGGCCATGGTAACGATGGCTCGTTATAGTCCCCTGGTTGCTTGAGTTCGTCGTGCACCAAGGCGAAAATTTCTTCTGCCAGGATCGGCGCCATCGAAAGCTTGGTAGGCCAGCCAACAACTATTCCAGGAGCAACACGCGAGACATGAACACCGCTTGGGCGCTTTTGTTCTGCGGTTCTGGCTTCCGCTCGAATAGCCGGATAAATGGCGATCTCGACGCCAGAGAAATCCAGCCCGGGTAGGCAATGCCGGATTTCTTTCATGGCTGTCCGTCTCCCGTTTTCCAAGTTTTCCTGAGTTGCGAGTTTTTCCGCAATTTCGCCTCCGACCTGCCATACACCCTGAGTCGGCGTCGTGATGGTTATTTGCGTCTTCCCGTGCATGATGCAATGGCCGAACAGCGTTGGCAGAGCGTTACCCCTAAGCAATATCATCTTGAGTGGGCGACGCTGCATCAGGTCCTCGTGGATTCCGGCTCTTCGCATGAGTTCAGCGTTGCCCTCGCCTGCCGCGAATACGACCGAGCGCGGCTGAAAAAGCGTATCGGCGATTTGCACTCGTCGGTTAGCGAATTGCAGATCGGAAACATCGTAAGAGAAGATCCGCGTGCGGTGAGGACGCGCCAGGGCGTCAAGAATTGAACCGGTTGCAACAACTGGCTCCGCAAGTGCATAAACAGCAAGGGCTGAACCTCGGAGCGCGTCCGGCCACATTGAGTTCGGCAGTTCCTGCAGCGGTGTTGAAAGGAGTCCCCCCTTTGCAAGTAGCGGCATGAATCCCCAAGATAACACCCGTGCCGCCATTGATGCTGATGGCAGCCACAGGTGGCATCGATCTGAAAGAACCTGAGCTGCGCGCAGGTCCGGTTCTATTTCGCCGGCTAGACTGCCTCGCCAGCGCTCCGGCATTGCCTTGGTAAATTTCACAGCTGTAAAATCGCGGACTCCACGCAGCGCATATTTTCCGCCCCCGTGGATGATTCCCTGCGCTTGAATTGTCTGGCCGCAGCCGAGAGCCCTCGATTCCATGAGGATTACAGAATAACCTGCACGGCGAAAGCGGTCTAAACACCAGAGTCCAGCAACCCCTCCCCCGAAAATGAGCAGATCTAGCTGCATTTGGCACACTAGTCGACCGGAGCTGTGACTCTTACCCAGAAAAAGCACGCGATTGCGTGCTCAGAGATAACTCGATGAGCCACGCAGGATATAGAAGACGACATGCAGTATGCTGTCTGTTTCCCTAGCATACGGCCTGTCGTCAAACGCTGGTTTTTACAGACGGAGACTGCCCCTTCAGCGTACTTTCCGCAACGTCGGACAATAACTGATCCTGCTCGTGGTTCAAGGCAAAAACTCGGAATTGGACAACCTTGGAGGGGATAAACTCGAAAAGCTCGGCCAGGGACTCTTTGGTAATCTCACCTGTGGAAGGGTCGAAGATGTGGATTTGTTTCTTTCCCATAGCGAACGGATTTTCCGGTCGCGGATCTTGGGTGGCCATGTCCACCCGAAACACTAGATCTCGCGCAGTCGGCGGTAACGCCGAGCGAATTCTCTTTTCCCAGTCGGTGTCTTGTATCAAAGCCACTCCATAGCGAAGCTCGTTGAGCGACAGAGTCCGATCGTATGCCATCTTCCATTTGACTTCGCGGTGGAGCACCGTTTCCCATTCCTTGGCTAAAGCTGCCAGGTCGCCTTTGTTTCGGCGCCAGCGGGAAACTTCCTCAAGTAATGACCAATCCGTCAGGTAGAGATATTCGTCCATGTGCTCAGCGGGACTGCCTGGAAAGAGAACACGCATTGTTTCAGGGAAAATCTCTCTCAAATGCAGATCGATGGCTCGCGTGGTGCGGTGGTAATAGACATTGGTGTAAAGGTAGAGTCGAGTATTTAGAAACATAGTCAGTGCGCTATTCCCCGCCTTATGTAAGGTAAGACCCTTGGGCGAGAAAAACGTGTAGTGGATGAGGCGTGCACGATCTACGGGTCCGACGGCGACCCCGCACATATAGGAGTCTCGCGATACGTAATCCAGATTATCGAAAGTAAAGATGCCGCTCGTGAGCGGCTCCAAAAACCTTAGCCATTTCGGCTTACGATGGTCTTCCTTGCCATCTTTCTTAATCGGGAACGCGATATCTTCAGGTCGCAGCTCCTCACCTGGATCAAACGGCCCACTGGGACTGCGCCGTAGCTCGCTAATGATTTCACCCAGATGGTTTTGGATGATGATCTGTCCGAGATCCTCGTGGGTTAAGTCGTATGCGTAGAGAAAATTATCATCGAAAAAATGGCCAAAGGGTCCATGTCCCACGTCGTGCAGAAGCCCTGTAACTCGCATATATTCTTCAACAAAAGGAGCCGACGGACACTCGTCACCAAGGACTTTTTTTAGAGAAGGATAAAGATGCTTTGCGAATTCTCCCGCCATGTGCATAGCACCAAGAGAGTGCTGAAAACGGCTATGTTCAGCCGAAGGATAAACCCAACGGGCGCTTTGCAATTGATAAATGTAACGCAATCGCTGCACCCACGGGGAGTCGATGAGTGCTTTTTCGGTTACTTCAGATTTGTTCAGCGGTACCGTGAATTGAATGTAACGGTGGATGGGGTCCGCGATCAGCGCAGTACCCTCGTATTCGGTGTCGGTGAGCGGCGTCATGAGGTTCAGATTTCAAAGATCAATTGTGCAGTCCACTGATCACCGGTTTTTTGCATCCGGCTTTGGTGATAAGCGATGCCAAGAATCTCTTTATTAATCTCGTGACGATCGGGATCGATCTTCTCGCCACATACTTCCGCCTTCACCAGGGTATCTTTTGCCTCCCGGATGTGAAATTCCTTCAGCAGATAGCCGCTTCCCTGATAGAGATACAGTAGCTCGCGCATCCAGTTGACCATCAGATCGTCCCGGTCCGCCCCCTCCACCTCCAGAGATACACGATCTTTTATATCAACTTTCTCGACATCAGTCATGACGTCGAAAAGTGCAAAAGCGGAATTGGCAAAGAGATCGGCTTGAGAATTACCCGAGATCCTTACAGCGATCTCAGATTGCCGGGGGGTTAGACGGTATCTCTTTTGGTTCTCCATGATTTCATAAGCCTTTGGCGATGATCCGGTTGCTTAGTATTTCTTCACAACAGGTATCTGCCAGCGGGCACGGACTGTCTTTGTTAATTTGTCGTCTGATCACTGGGTTGGGGTTGAATTGGCACGAGAGGACGGTTTCTTGAGATATCGGCGGGTTGACGCGTCCTCTTTAGCGTTCGGGAGAACATGCTCCTGTCCGGTTTGGGCAGATAGTTTGGCTATTCTAAGTTTTTTTCTCTGGTACTTTTTCTCGATCTTCGGATTCGCGTGGTATCCACTAGGTATTTATACCCGGTTTATGAGGCTCGCCGCAAATCCCGCTCCAAAGCCGTTATCGATATTGACCACCGTTATGCCAGACGCGCATGAATTGAGCATTGCCAGAAGCGCGGCAAGTCCGTTGAAACTAGCTCCATATCCGACACTGGTCGGTACGGCAATGACCGGCCTGTCGATGAGTCCGGCAACCACACTCGGCAACGCCCCTTCCATGCCGGCGATCACGATAACAACGGACGCGGCATACAACTGCTGTCGGTTTCCTAAGAGACGGTGAAGTCCTGCCACACCGACGTCAAAAAGCGTTTCGACTTGGTTGCCCATCATGGCGGCTGTTAAGGCGGCTTCTTCGGCCACGGGGATATCAGAAGTGCCCGCACAGACTACCAACACCACACCCTTTCCCGTAATCTTTATCGGTGTGGTGATATAGGTCGCGGCGCGCGCCGCGCTGTGATATTTGAGCCCGGAGACCAGTTTTTTGACTAGGGCCATTTTCTCAGCCGATAGTCGCGTGACAAGTACATTCGCCCTGCGACGGCGCAGAGCTTGTACGATGGCTGCGATCTCTTTCGGCTCTTTCCCTTGTCCCATGATGACTTCAGGAAAACCCTGACGCAGCACGCGATGATGGTCAACCTTGGCAAATCCCAAATCTTCGAAAGGGAGATAGCGCAAGCGCGCGACCGCTCGTGATACGCTAATTTTTCCCCGCCGAACTTCAGCTAGAAGTTTTGTAATTTGTTCCGAGTCCATTAGATGCGGTTAATCACGGCGCAATCTCTGGATATTCGCAGACTGCCCAGGTTTAATGTTTAAAATGATCGTGGCCGCCAGCGCGAACGGCAATGGAATCACCTTTGCGGTTCAAGACCGTTATCCCGTTGCGGGGGTGCACGCAGGTACCGATGCGGCTAATGGGAACATCGACAAATTTCCCAAGCTTTTCGATATGCGAGCGATCGCGCCGCCGGGCACAAAAGAGAAGCTCGTAGTCTTCCCCGCCAGCAAGGGCGTGATCGGTTCCATCGCGTCCAGTCAGAGAACGGTAGGCCGGCGAGAGCGGTAGGTGCTCTTCTTTAACGATAGCTCCTACATGGCTGGCCTTGCAGATGTGGCCTAAGTCTTGGAGCAGTCCATCGCTGATGTCGATCATTGCGCGAGCGAGTTTCTCCTTCGCTAGGGTCTTTCCAACTTGGACTCTTGCGGTCGGATAATGATGTCTCGTGAGAAGAAATTTTGCAGTACGTTGTGTCAGTTTTGGAGACTTTTGTTTGAGCAGCTTCAAACCTAGTCCTGAGTCGCCTAGTGTGCCGGTGACATAGATGTCGTCACCCGCTTGTGCGCCACTGCGAGTGATCGGACGATAAGGCACTTGGCCTACCAAGCAGGCTGAGATAAACAAGGATTTCGCTATGCTTGTATCTCCGCCCACCACAGCGATGCCGCTCTTCCGTGCCAAAGAGCGAATCCCTCGATAGAACTCCTCCACATCCTGACTTTCAAGAGTGGCAGGAATCCCAAGAGACAGAAGCAAATAAGCCGGTGAACCTCCCATAGCTGCTATGTCGCTCATGTTGACGGCAAGAGTCTTATAGCCGAGGGCGTAGAGAGATGTCCATCTAAAGTCGAAATGAACACCTTCTATAAGAAGATCTGCGGTTAGCAGGCATGAACCGAACCTTGCCTGGACCCAGGCCGCGTCGTCGCCAATGCCCAGGTTTACGCCGCGTCCCTGAATGGTTGTGCGTTGCACCCGTTCGATTAAGCCAAATTCGCCTAAGCGACTGAGTTTCATTGAATGATGGCCGCTACGCTCGACAGGTCAACCACCGAAATCCCCCAAGCACTTCAGTCTAGGCAGACCACAACAAGTTTACGGACCCCTACGGTTTTAATGGCTGGGTAGAAGCGGAATGGATCTTTCGCGTTGATTTTTTCGCAACGGTCTTGCACTGCGCTTCCACGGCTTTCCCTTGCGCATCCTAAGTGTCGGCTTGGAAGCAGTGGCAGGGGCGGCGCGGCGAGCGCGACTTTGCTCTGGCAACAAAGCAATTTTTAGCACGTCAGACATATTCTTCACGACGATCCATCGAAGCCTGCGGCGGAGCGATTTGGGAACCTCGTCAAGGTCCTTTTCGTTCCTTTCCGGGAGAATAATGGTTTTGATACCTGCCCTAAAGGCGGCCAAGGATTTTTCTTTAAGCCCGCCGATGGGTAGCACTCGGCCGCGCAACGTAATCTCTCCGGTCATCGCCACGTCGCGACTCACCGGCCGCTTCATCAAAGCGGAAATCAGAGCGGTTGCCACGGTGATTCCAGCGGAGGGTCCGTCTTTAGGGATAGCTCCTGCCGGGACATGGATGTGAATATCGAGTTTCTGATAAAAGTCTTCTTCGATGCCTAATTTGCGCGCGTGAGCGCGAGCGTAGCTCACCGCTGCCTGGGCAGACTCTTTCATGACGTCGCCTAATTGGCCTGTCAAAGTCAAGTTTCCTCGGCCCTTCGAGAGGGAGGCCTCAACAAACAGAAGCTCGCCGCCTGCGCTCGTCCAGGCCAGCCCGGTGGCAACGCCGATCTCGTGGTGTTCCTGTTCGGTTTCCGGCAGAAACTTCGGTGCACCCAAGAATGAATGAAGGTTGGCACGGGTGATCCGGGTGAAGTCTTTTTTCTCTTCTGCGATCTTTCGTGCGACCTTGCGGCAAATAGAGGCGATCTCTCGCTCAAGGTTCCTTAACCCAGCCTCTTTGGTGTACTCAGCGATGATCCGTAATACCGCGTCATCGGAGAACTCGAGATACTTGGTGGAGATGCCGTTATCGTCGAGTTGTCTCGGGAGCAGGTATTTGCGGGCGATCTCCAGTTTCTCTTCGTTGGTGTAGCCCGATAGCTGGATGACCTCCATCCGATCCGCCAAGGCGGGTGGAATTGGATCCAGCACGTTTGCGGTACATATGAACAGGACATTGGAAAGGTCGAACGGTAAATTCAGGTAGTGGTCGCTGAAGGCGTGGTTTTGCTCTGGATCTAAAACCTCAAGTAGCGCCGCCGAAGGATCACCGCGAAAGTCCGCTCCGACTTTATCGATCTCGTCCAGCATAAACACCGGATTGTTCGATCCGGCTTGCTTAATTCCCTGGATGACACGACCAGGTAAAGCTCCAACATAGGTTCGTCGATGTCCGCGAATCTCCGCCTCATCACGGACACCGCCCAGTGATATGCGGACAAAGTTTCTTCCTAGGGCGCGGGCGACGGATCTTCCCAGGGAAGTCTTTCCAACACCCGGGGGGCCGACAAAACAAAGAATGGGACCCTTGATTTTCCGTCTCAACTTGTTGACCGCGAGATATTCCAAAATCCGTTCTTTGATCTTTTCGAGATTATAATGATCTTCGTCGAGGACTTGCTTCGCTTTTTTGATATTCAGATTGTCTTTGGTTTTCTTGCTCCAAGGCAGGTCCACCAACCAATCAAGGTAAGTGCGGACCAAAGAGGCTTCAGAGGATTCCGGGTGCATCTGCTCTAGTCGCTTGAGTTGTTTGTCTGCCTCCCGTTTCACGTCTACGGGCATCTTGGCTTTATCGAGTTGCTTCTTAAGCTCATTAATCTCCTCAGTGCGCTCGTCGCCTTCACCCAGTTCCTGCTGGATCTGCTTCAGTTGTTCGCGCAGGAAGTAATCCCTTTGGGTCTTGCTCATCTCCTCCTTGGCTTGATTTTGGATCCGCGCTTGCATTGTTGAGAGCTCTAGCTCGCGGCTGAGAAGTTCGTTGACTTTTTTTAAACGTTCGATGGGATCAAAAATTTCGAGGATCGCCTGGCTCTCTTCAATTTTGAGGCGCAAGTTGGACGCCACCAGGTCCGCCAGTACGCCAGGATCACTGATATTGTCCGTCACCATGACAATCTCAGGCGGGAGATTTTTGAGATTCAGAATCTGCTCGATCTTTTCCTTTGCGGTACGCATCAAGGCTTCGACCTCGATGGGGACCTCCGGAAGCGTCGGTTCGATGACCTTACGGATTTTGACCTCGAAGAAGGGTCGCTCGCGCAGGTAGGTGTCGACTACTCCTTTGGATAAGCCCTGGACAAGGATCTTGACCCGGCCGTCCGCAAGCTTGAGCATGCGCATGATCGAAGCGATGGTGCCGACGCGGTTGATGTCCGACGGACTTGGAGCCTCTTCGGCGGAATTTTTTTGCGCGACTAAGAAAATGAGTCGGTCACGGGAAAGAGACTCTTCAACGGCGCGGATCGATACATCACGGCCGACAAACAGCGGTAACATCATGTAGGGATAAATGACGATGTCGCGAATCGGTAGGAGGGGCAGTACCTCCGGAATCTCTACTTGCGATGCTTTGCCCTCCTGACCTTCAATTTTCCATTCAGCTTCACTCATAGTTTTGGATCACCTTAATCACACTGGAACTACAGGTCAACTAAAATCTTGCACCCAACATGTCTTTCTGGAGCCCTGGAGGCAAAGAGAGCAGGACAGGGAGGTTTCTAGGAATCGGGACATTAGCCGAATAGTTCTTTAACCTTATCAAAGAAACCTTTTGAAAGAGGATTGACTTCCTGTCCACTGCTTACGGCAAATTCCTTTAGCAGTTCCTTCTGACGTGGCGTTAGGTGAGTCGGGGTCTCCACCACCACCCGGACATGCTGATCACCCTGCTCATATCCTTGGACGTCTTTTACACCCTTACCCTTCATGCGAAAGAGTTTGCCGGATTGCGTTCCGGGAGGAATTTTCATTTTTACCTTGCCGTCCAAAGTCGGCACGTCGATTTCTGCACCCAAGGCTGCATCAACGAAACTTATGGGGACGTCGCAAACAATGTCCAGGTTGTCACGCACGAAAATCGGATGAGGTTCGACCTGGATGACGACGTAAAGATCCCCAGGCGCACCCCCGGTGGGCGCGCTTTCCCCTTCGTTTCTTAATTTGAGTCGTGACCCAGTGTCGACGCCCGCTGGGATCTTGATGCTGAGGGTGTGCAGCTTTCGTACACGACCTGTGCTACCACAAGTTGTGCACGGATCTTTGATAATGGTGCCATGGCCTTGACACTGGTTGCAGGTTCTCGAAACGCTGAAAAATCCTTGTTGAAAGCTCACTTGGCCTCTGCCACGACAGGTCGGACAAGTCTGCGGCGCAGTCCCGGGTTTCGCGCCGTTGCCGTGACAGGTTTCGCACGGACCTTGTCGGGGTATCTTAACCTTCTTCTCAGTCCCAGAGACGGCTTCCTCAAAACTTAGCGTGAGGTTGTAACGAAGGTCTTCTCCGCGGGCGTGCCGTCGGCGATGGCCGGTACCGCCAAAAAACTCGCCGAAGATATCGCCGAAAACATCTTCGAAGCCTGCAGTGAAATCGAATCCGCCAGCAAACGGGCCACCATTACCAAAGGCCGCATGCCCGAACTGGTCATATTGGGCGCGCTTCTGAGGATCGGATAGAACCTGATAAGCCTCGGACACTTCTTTGAAATTGCCCTCCGATTGTTTATCTCCAGGGTTGCGATCCGGGTGATACTTGAGCGCAAGTTTTCGGTAAGCTTTCTTAATCTCGTCGTCGCTGGAGTTGCGGTTCACACCAAGCAAATCGTAATAATCTTTTTTTTCGCTCAAGTTGGGACCTCGTTATAGAAATCTGTAGACGTTAGAAAGCCCCTCTCCTCAATCGACAGTAGGAGCAGGGGCTTTCTTTATCACGAAGATCGATCGATCACTGTGTTACTTCAGGGAATCTAAAGATCTAGTCCTTAACCTCCTCGAAGTCGGCATCGACGACATCGTCTTTCTTTTTCTTGCCGTCGCCAGCTGGCTGTTCTTTGGCATCTCCCGAAGCCTCCTGCCCCGGTTGTTGCCGAGAGGCCTTAGCATACATAGCTTCCGCCAATTTATGAGAAGACTGGCTCAGTTGCTCTGCGGCAGTACGCATCGCTTGGGCATCCTGCCCTTCCAACGTCTCTTTGGCTTTCTTAAGCGCGTTCTCAATATTTTCCTTTACACCGGCATCCAAGTCGTTTCCGTACTCCTTGAGCGATTTCTCTGTCGAATAGACAAGGGAATCAAGTTGATTGCGCGCTTCGACTGTCTCTTTATGTTTTTTGTCCTCCGCGGCATGGGCTTCGGCATCTTTAACCATCTGTTTGATCTCGTCTTCACTTAGACCGCTCGACGCCGTAATCTTGATAGATTGCTCTTTGCCCGTACCGAGGTCTTTAGCCGCAACATGAACGATACCATTAGCATCAATGTCGAAAGTCACTTCAATCTGTGGGACTCCGCGCGGCGCCACCGGGATCCCAACCAAATCGAATTGTCCCAAAAGTTTGTTATTGGCCGCCATTTCCCGTTCTCCTTGGAAGACGCGAATGGACACGGCGGTCTGATTGTCTTGGGCCGTCGAGAAGATTTGGCTTTTCTTCGTCGGGATAGTGGTGTTGCGCTCGATCAACTTTGTAAATACGCCACCAAGGGTCTCGATACCGAGTGAGAGAGGCGTAACATCGAGAAGCAATACATCCTTGACCTCACCCTTGAGGACCGCAGCCTGAATAGCGGCACCTACGGCAACGACCTCATCCGGATTGACGCCTTTGTGGGGATCTTTGCCAAAGATTTTCTTTACCCGCTCTTGCACCGCGGGCATACGAGTCATGCCGCCCACCAAAATAACTTCATTGATGTCGCTGGGGGAAAGTCCTGCATCCTTCAAGGCTTGTCGGCAGGGGCCTTCGGTCCGATCGATCAAATCTGCACATAGCATCTCGAGCTTGGACCGAGTCAATTTCATATTGAGGTGCTTTGGTCCTTGCTGATCCGCCGTAATAAACGGCAGGTTGATGTCTGTCTCCATAGAAGAAGAGAGTTCGCATTTCGCCTTCTCTGCTCCTTCCTTTAAGCGTTGTAGAGCCATCCGGTCTTTGCGTAAATCAATCCCTTGGTCTTTTTTGAATTCATCCGCGAGGTAATCGATAATCCTCTGATCGAAGTCTTCACCGCCCAGAAACGTGTCCCCATTTGTTGCCTTAACTTCAAAGACTCCGTCGCCCAATTCCAATATCGATATGTCGAACGTTCCGCCGCCAAGATCGAAAACCGCGATCTTTTCATCCTTCTTTTTGTCCAGTCCGTACGCGAGAGAGGCGGCTGTAGGTTCATTGATAATTCGCAATACATTTAGGCCTGCGATACGCCCAGCATCCTTAGTGGCTTGCCTCTGGCTGTCATTAAAATAAGCCGGCACGGTAATAACCGCCTCAGTGACCTTCTCACCAAGATAGTCTTCCGCCGTCTGCTTCATCTTCTGAAGAATAAAAGCGGAGATTTCTGCTGGACTATACTGCTTACCGCGAATTTCTACCCATGCATCACCATTGTCATTGCGGACGACTTTATAGGGAAGTACCTTAGTCGCCTTCTGAACCATAGGATCGTCGCTACGCCTACCAATCAAGCGTTTTACGGCGAAAATAGTGTTCTCTGGGTTGGTGATGGCCTGCCTTCTTGCGATTTGCCCGACCAACCGTTCACCACTATCGGTGAAGGCGACCACAGAAGGGGTCGTGCGACTGCCTTCTGAGTTGGCGAGAACGGTCGGGTCTCCACTCTCCATGATTGCAACGCAGGAGTTGGTTGTCCCGAGGTCAATGCCGATAACTTTTGCCATCTTAATTACTCCTTAAAGTTCTGTAATGATTTTGTATAATTTAGCAAAATTTAATCATCGCCAGGTTCGTTTTCAACCTGGTTACTATTGTTTTTTTTCTTTTGCGATTTCGGTGCCTTAGCGATGCTTACCAATGCAGGACGAAGAAGCCTATCCCGTAACAGGTAACCTTTGTGATGTTCCTCAACGACCGTATTTGGCTCGTGAGTGCCACTCTCTATTTGGGCCATCGCTTCATGTTTCTCAGGATCAAAACGCTCACCGACCGCTGCAATAGGCACGACGCCATGTTTGGCGAGTGTATCGAAAAACCCTCGAAGAACCATCTCAACCCCTTCTACGAGAGGTTTACCGTTACCTCCGCCCTTCGCATGCATGACCGCTCGCTCCAGATTATCTACAACCGGAAGGAGGTCTTTGACTAAAGCTTCGTTGGCAAAGCGAATCGCCTCTTGCTTTTCGCGACTAGCTCTTTTGCGAAAATTTTCTAATTCTGCGACTTGGCGGAGGTAGCGATCGTAATTCTCAGTGGCTTCTTTTTCTTTCGCTTGAAGCTGTTCGCGCAGCTTTGCCAAATCGGTTGTCTGATCTAACGGGGTTGATTGCGCATCGCCGGCCGTTGGGTCAACTCCGGCGACAGGCGCCTCTGCATCTGTTTTTTCTCTTTCGTCAGCCATATGCTCCTCGAAAATACCAGAGAAAATTTAATCACCGTGCCTGCCGTTGTCAAGTTTAGGCTTTGAAAAAACCGTCGATATTTTAGATAGTTGCCTGATTCGTGAAAAAGTGATAGATAAATGGTCTTGAAGTTAGTCCGAGCATCTGAGCCATGCTTCTTCGCCACGTCACCCCGGCTATTGTGTTGCGCACCTGGCCTTTCGGGGAGTCGGACAAGATCGTATCTTTCCTGACCGAGAATCACGGGAAGCTTACCGGTATTGCTAAGGGGGCAAAGCGCTCACGTAAGCGATTTGTCAATTCTCTAGAGCCTTTTTCTTTGGTCAATCTTCGTTTTCAGGATCGCGCCTACAGTAATTTGGCGTTTATTGTCGCTGCGGACCTTACGTTTGGGTTTAAACATTTACTAACCAGTTTGGAAAAAATCTCGTTTGCCTCTTACCTGGTCGAGATCACAGACGGATTGATTGGGGAACGGGAAGAGAATCGTTTGGTTTTCCTGCATTTGAAGGACGGTCTCATCCATCTTGAAGAGCAATCGACATCGCTAACTTTTCTGACCTCTTTCGAATTGAAGCTCCTTAAATTGGCTGGTTACCAGCCCTTATTGGAGAGCTGCAGACGTTGCGGCAGAGAGCGTCGTGATCAATGCGCAACACGCTGGCACTTCAGTCCCCGGGATGGCGGAATTATTTGTGAGTCCTGTTCACGGTTCCGGAAAGAAATCTTTTCCCTATCCGCAGCGACACTGGAAATTCTGACCAACCTCCAGCGGGAACAGGAACAGAACATGCCGGCGTCAGATGTTTCGCTTTCAACCGTGGTGCTAAGAGAAATTCGTTCCGTTGTGGTTCGATTCATCGAGTTTCACATGGAACGGGAAATCAAGTCGGCGACGTTTCTTAATCAATTCGCTTTGGCATGATGTAGTATTGGCTATGGTCTTTTGCCAAATAAGCGCACTGCCTGGATGAGGATTGACGACCATGCGTAAGAGGAAACCGGGCAAGAAAAAGGCAGTCTATTTTTTCGGCGCCGGTAAGGCCGAAGGCAAGGCAGCCATGCGCGAGTTGCTCGGCGGTAAGGGAGCGGGCCTGCATGAGATGACACGCATCGGAGCACCCGTGCCGCCAGGCTTTACCATGGCGACTAGTGTGTGCAGCTATTACAACGAGCATCACCGGCAGTATCCTAAGGAACTGGCATCCGAGGTCATGACGGGTCTCGCCAGAATCGAAAAAATCCTTGGACGAAGATTCGGCGACTCCGACAACCCTTTGCTGGTGTCCGTACGTTCGGGGGCACCCGAGTCAATGCCCGGCATGATGGATACGGTTCTAAACTTAGGCCTCAACGATCAAACTGTGCAGGGATTGATCCGCCACACGCAGAATCCGAGATTTGCGTATGATTCTTATCGTCGCTTTGTGCAGATGTACGCGGATGTTGTTATGGGACTCAAGCCCAGGGAAAGAACCGAACGTGATCCGTTTGACGAAATCTTAGAGCAAAGGAAAAAGACGCGCCATGTGCGTTTGGATACAGAGCTCGAGGCAAAGGATTTAGAAGCCGTAGTCACTTCATTTAAGGAATTAATAAAGTCGCGCACCGGGAAAGAATTCCCTGACGACCCCCAAGAACAACTTTGGGGTGCCATCGGGGCTGTTTTTGGTTCATGGAACAACGATCGCGCCCTTGCGTACCGTGAGCTTTACCACATCCCGCACACTTGGGGGACCGCTGTCAACGTTCAGGCCATGGTGTTTGGAAATCTGGGCGAAAAGTGTGCCACTGGAGTGGCTTTCACGCGGAATCCTTCGACTGGAGAAAAGTCATTCTACGGTGAGTTTCTCGTCAATGCTCAGGGAGAGGACGTCGTTGCCGGCATCAGGACGCCGAGGCCGATCGCGGAGCTGAAAGCAGTGATGCCCCGGGCCTACGGAGAGCTTCAAAAGGTATGCAAGGTCCTCGAGACACGCTACAAGGACATGCAGGATATCGAATTCACGGTGGAAGACAATAAGCTCTGGATGCTTCAGACTCGGAGTGGTAAGAGGACTGGCTTTGCCGCGGTTCGGATCGCTGTGGATATGGTCGAGGAGCGGATCATCGGCAAGAAAGAAGCTTTGCTGCGCATTGAAGCTGACCATCTAAATCAGCTTTTACGTCCTATCTTCGACGACAAAGACAAAGAACAGGCGGCCAAAGAGGGGCGGATTCTCGCGAAAGGATTGCCGGCTGGACCTGGGGCGGCCACGGGACGGATTGTCTTTCACGCAGAGGACGCCGTCGCAGGGAAGGAAAGCGGCGAACAGGTAGTGCTGTGCCGAACTGAGACCAGCCCCGACGATATCCGTGGGATGGAGGCAGCACAGGGAATTCTTACTGCTCGAGGCGGGATGACATCACACGCGGCTTTGGTTGCGCGGCAGATGGGAAAGGTTTGTGTAGCCGGGTGTGAGGCATTGTCCATCGACTACGGAGCCCGCATGATGCGCGTAGGGGAAACAGTTTTGCACGAGGGCGATTGGCTCTCGGTTGACGGAAGCACAGGGGAAGTGATCCAGGGAGAAATTAAGACACGTCCATCGGAGGTATTGCAGATACTTGTTGGCGGAGAGGCTAAAAAGTCGCGCGTCTATCAGCAGTACGCCAGGCTCATGAAATGGGCGGACGAAGTGCGCCGGCTTGGTGTGCGTACTAATACGGATCAACCCGATCAAGCCCGCGCCGCGAAGGCCTTTGGCGCTGAGGGCATCGGCCTTTGCCGTACGGAGCACATGTTTTTTCAAGGAGACAGGATTCAAGCCGTACGCGAGATGATCCTCGCAGACGACGAGGCGGGGAGACGGCGGGCGTTGGCAAAATTACTGCCTATGCAAAGGGACGACTTCA
>Ga0209799_1000002_pt1 | contig 47792 bp, 42 predicted proteins | sample PanSoiPlo36MoBio_FD_188324 | JGI IMG/M metagenome (GOLD analysis project Ga0209799, IMG submission 188324) | Tropical forest soil microbial communities from Panama analyzed to predict greenhouse gas emissions - Panama Soil Plot 36 MoBio (SPAdes)... | ecosystem: Environmental > Terrestrial > Soil...
TCTCTTTAGTTCTTTTTCATCCAAGATCCGAAGCCCGAGTTCCTTTGCCTTCTTGAGTTTGGAGCCGGGATCGGCGCCGGCGACAACGTAGCTGGTGTTTCGGCTCACGTTAGAGGAGATGCGGCCGCCAAGCGCTTCGATCCGCCGCTGCGCTTCCACTCGTGATAGGGTCTCTAGTCCACCCGTTAGTACAAAGGTCGACCCTGCGAGGGTTCCTTCCCTTTTGGGTTCGCGCTTGAAGCGGACTCCAGCTTCAAGAAGTTTTTTGATGACTTCACGGTTTTCTTTTTGGGCGAAAAATTGAGCGATGCTTTTGGCAACTTGGGGACCGATCTCTCTTACTTCCGTCAAGTGCTCTTCGGACGCTTCCATGATCGACGCTAGGTCGCCAAAGTGTTCGGCGAGTAGCTTGGCTGTGGCTTCACCCACGTGGCGAATTCCGAGGGCGGTCAAGCAGCGTGGTAGAGTCGCCTCCTTGCTGCGTTCCAGGGCGTTAAGAAGATTTTGCGCGGATTTCTCGGCCATCCGCTCGAGATTCGCCAGCTCTACTTTATTGAGTTTATAAAGATCGGCCAAGTCTTTTACCAAACCGCGTTCCACCAATTGTTCGATGAGTTTGTCGCCGAGCCCCTCGATGTCCATGGCGCCGCGCGAGCCAAAGAATTTGAGGCTCTCTTTGAGCTTCGCGGGACACGAGATGCCGATGCAACGGTAGGCCGCCTCACCTTCTTCCCGGTAGACGCCGGACCCGCATACCGGACAATGGTTCGGCATGATAAAACGCCGCTCCTCACCCGTTCTTTTGTCCGTCAAAACTTGAACGACGTAGGGAATAACGTCGCCCGCCCGCTCGACCACGACGGTGTCGCCTATTTGGATGTCTTTACGTTCTATTTCATCCATGTTGTGCAGCGACGCACTCTTAACCGTGACACCGCCGATGGGCACCGGTTCCAGGCTGGCAACCGGGGTCAAGGTACCGGTACGCCCTACTTGAGGCTGAATATCCAGGATGCGTGTCGTCCCCTGGCGCGCTTTGAACTTGTAGGCAATGGCCCAGCGCGGCGAGCGCGCGATTTCTCCCAAGCGCCTTTGCAATTCGGTGCTGTTGACCTTGACGACGAGGCCGTCAATTTCATAGGGAAGCTCGTCGCGCCGCGTTTCCATTTCTTCTTGATAGCCAAGGATCTCCTTCAGGCTGCGGCAGATTCTGATGAACGGCACCGGTTTCAAACCCCAATCCTTAATCGCATCGAGAAATTCAAGGTGGGTGGTGAATTGCACTCCGCTAATTATTCCACTGCCGTGACAAAAGACGTCCAGGGGCCGCTTTGCGGTAATCGTCGAGTCGAGTTGCTTCAAAGAACCCGCAGCGGCATTACGCGGATTGGCAAATACTGGCTGGCTTTCTTCTTCCCGTTCGCGGTTCATCAGCTGAAATGCGTCGCGCGAAAGAAACACCTCGCCCCGGACTTCCAAGCGCTCTGGGCAATGTCGCTTCTCCGCTCGTAAAGTCAGCGGAATCGAACGAATGGTTTTCAGGTTCAGGGTAATGTCCTCGCCGTGGATGCCATCGCCGCGCGTGGAACCCACGGTGAATCGCCCATCGACATAAAGGAGCTCGACAGCTACACCATCAATCTTGGGCTCGGCAACATATTCTATGGGCTCCGAGCTCCTTAGAAAACGCTGGATCCGAGCCTCGAACTCCGCCATTTCCTCGGGATCGGTAGCGTTGTTGAGCGATAACATAGGCAACGTGTGCTGAACCGTGGTAAACTTGTTTAATGGGGGCGCGCCAACCTTCTGTGTCGGCGAGTCTGGAGACCTGAGTTCCGGGTGGGCGGTCTCCAGCTCGGTGAGCCGGCGAAAGAGCCGGTCGTAGTCCGCGTCAGTAATCAGCGGGTCGTCGAGCACATGGTACTGGAAATTGTGTTTCTCGATTTGTTGCCGTAGCTCGAGGATTTCTTTCTCTGCGGCGCTGCGGGGTTCTTTCGGCTTGGGAGTGGCTGGAGTTGCAGACATGGTGCATCGGGAATTTTGACTTACAAAAAACTTACCATAAGTACAAAGGCGAATGAAGTTCGAGCGACGCTACATTGACCGCCCCTGATGAGTATGTTAACCATTTCACTGATGAGCACACGCATCGTCTGGAGGATTATTCCCCTCCTGATCCTATCAGCTTGTGCCTCCGCTGTAACCGAAGTCAAGCCACCCTCGAACGGCCTCGTTTTGACCCCTGAGGCTCCATTCGCGCGTGAGCAGAAGATCGAAATTCCTTCTGAGGCAACCGGCCTGTATCATTTCCTAAAGGGGCAGCTGTTGCTGGGACAAGGTGAATTCGATGAGGCGTTAAAGGAATTCGAAGCTGCTGCCCGGGCCAATCCCGGCGACTCCTTCTTGCATTTTCGCTTGGCGACCCTCTACCTCAGAAAAGGGGATCTCAAAAAAGCGGTGGGAGAGGCGGAAATAGCCGTTCGTACCGATCCCAAAGGCGTCGACAATCATCTTCTGCTTGCCGGTTTGTACTCTTCTCTCGGTGAAAATCAAAAGGGTATCATTGAATACACCGAAGTTCTCAACCTCGATCCTCAGAATCAAGAAGCGCTACTCTACTTGGGAGCCCTCTATCTGCAGCTCGAAGACTACGAGCGGGCAAACAAAAATCTGGAAGAACTCCTGAAATTGGACCCGAATTCCGTCCTTGGCCACTACTATCTCGGCCGCGTACGTGCCAAGAACAAGCTCTACCTGGCGGCCGAGCAGAGTTATCGAAAGGCCCTGGAACTGAACCCAAAATCTGAAGCCGTGCTGATGGATCTCGCGCTGGTGTACGAGCTTGAAGGCAAGACCGAAGAAGCGATCCAAAGTTACCAACGCTTGCTGCAGGTCAATCCCAAAAGCGCCTGGGCGCGGAAACGGTTGGGGGAGCTCTACGTCGGGCAAAATAAGCTGGATGAAGCTTTAAGCCAATTCCAAAGGCTGGAAAGCGCGGAAGCCGACCCACGGGAAACGCGGATCAAAATCGGCCTGATCTACTACGAAAAAGGCGACTTTGAGCGTGCCGCAACGGAATTCAATCTTGTGCTTGCCGGTGATTCGGAGAACGACCGGGCTCGTTATTATTTGGGTGCTACCTACGTAGAAATGAAGTCCGACGAGAAAGCGCTAGAGGAGTTCCTCCGGGTGCCGGAGAAGAGCGAGTTGTTCGTCGATTCGCGCATTCAGGCGGCCTATCTCTACGACCGGCGGGATCAGACCCAAAAGGCGATCGAAACGATTCAGTCGGCGCTCAAAAAAAAGAATGATCAAAAAGAAATTTTCGGGTTGTTGGCTTCCCTCTATCGGAAACAAAAAGACTACCCCAAGGCGATCGAAGCCATGGAGCGTGTGATTGGGCTGGATGCCAGGAACGATCAGGCGCACTTCCAATTAGGGGCGCTTTACGACGAAAACAAGAACAAAGAGAAATCCATCGCTAACATGAAAAAAGCCATCGAGTTAAACCCCCAGAACGCCGCGGCATTGAATTATCTCGGTTACACTTGGGCCGAGATGGGAGTTCAGCTCGACGAAGCAGAAAGTCTGATTCAGCGGGCGTTGAAGATCGAGCCCAATGACGGTTTCTATATCGATAGCCTGGGTTGGGTGTACTATCAGAAAGGCGATTACAATCAAGCCGTAGAGCTTCTGGAGCGGGCTGTAGAGATCACCGTGGACGATCCCACCATCATCGAACACCTAGCCGACGCCTACGAGAAGGCCGGAAAACCCGACCGGGCGCTCGCCCGTTACCGCGACGCGCTTAAAAAATCCAAGGAAGATGAGCAAGTCAAGCGCATCCGGGAAAAAGTGCAGCGTCTGGAGAGAAAAATTTGAACCTGCGTCGGCTGCCGACGCAGGACACCCGCGGAAAACTAACCAGACGGGTTGTATTGGCAGCCATGACACTGGTAGTGGTTGGCTGCTCCACCGTTGCCCGGCAGATCCCATTACCCCCAGAGCTTGGCTCAGGACCACCTGCCGCCGGCTGGACCGCCGACAAATTAGCTGGGATTCTCGCCCAGAGAGAACAGCAATTTAAATCACTGCGCTCCCTTGCATCGGTTCATTACCGCGGACCGGAAGGAACCCAAGGATTTCAGGAGGCCGTCCTTGTCCAGAGACCGGACAAGGCACGGTTGGAGACGCTTACGCTCCTGGGGGCCATTCTGATTGTGACGGTGAATGCGGATCAGATCGCCGGATTCCATCCGAGAGAAGGGCTCTATCTTCGGGGCAAAAGTTCTAAGGAAAATCTTTTTCGCTACACCCGGATTCCGTTGGAGCTTCACGAAATGACCCGCCTACTGATCGGATTGCCGCCGGTAAAGAATTCGGCCGATTGGCAGATCACTGGCGGTTCGCTTTATCGGGAACTCAACGGGCAAGGAAAAGAGATAGTGGTGTTCGACCTCACTCGTGAGGTTCCGATACGGTGGTATCGACTGGGATCCGATGGCAGCCCTGAACTCAGCGCAGCGTTCGATGATTTTTCATCCACTCCGGCGGGACTGTTTCCGGCAAAGATAACCCTAGAAGCTCAGCCGCAAAAACGATCCCTGGAGATTGTCTACCAAGAGCCGGAGGTTAATGTCGAAATTGCGCCGTCGCTCTTTGTCCAAGAAAAACCGGCTAGCGCACAAGAAGTGCCTATAGAAGCGCTGGGGAGATGACCAAGGGAATTCGCATTGCGGTGCTGACGGCTTTACTGGCTGTATTGGGGGGTGGAATTTACCTCGCTCTGCGGTCCCGCGCCCAATCAGCAAAACCGGCGTCTAACGAATCCGCCGCCAAACAATCCCCGCGTTTAGGGGCTTGGGTCGATGAGATCGTCTTTCGCGAAGAAGCCGATCGGGCCAAGGCCCTAAACATGTTTGAGGCCGGTGAGATCGACGTCTATGGATTGGGTATCACTGACCCCGAACTCTATCGGAGAATACAAGCTTCGCGAGTTGTCCAGTATGAGATATCCTACGGTTCGAGTTCCGAATTGACGTTCAACCCTGTTGGGCCTACCTTTCCCAAGACCGGCGAGCTCAATCCGTTTCACGTTCCTGCGATTCGCGAAGCGATCAACTGGCTGGTCGATCGGGATTATGTTGCCGAGGAAATCTACGGCGGACTTGCTGTGCCGAGATATCTGCCGCTGACCACTGCTTTCCCCGACTATGCCCGCTTGGCCGACGTAGCCCGCCGGCTGGAACTCCATTACTCTTACGATACCGAAAAGGCAAAAGCGATCATCACTAAGGAGATGCGAAAACTTGGCGCGCAGCTGGTTAACGAGAGGTGGCACTATCGGGGTAAGCCAGTGAGGCTCATTTTTCTCATTCGCACTGAAGATCAGCGGCGGGAGATCGGAGACTACGTTGCGACGCTATTAGAGAACGTAGGTTTTACCGTGGATCGCCAATACAAGACCGCCGCAGAGAGCTCTCCAATCTGGATCGGCGGTAATCCGGCCGATGGTCGCTGGCACATCTACACAGGTGGTTGGGTCTCGTTAGCCATCGACCGTGATCAGGCGGACATGTTCAACGGTTACTATACCCCCCGTGGACGTCCGGACCCGCTCTGGCAGGCATATACACCCAGCCCGAGGCTGGATAAGGTCGCCGAGATCCTTGACAGGCGGGATTACAACACCTGGGAAGAACGTAAAGAGCTCATGACCGAGGCGTTAAAGCTGGCGATGGAAGACTCGGTTCGCGTCTGGCTGGTGGACGCAGTGTATGTGTGGCCGCGGCGCAAGGAAGTGGTTTTGGCAGCCGATCTCGCGGGGGGAATCTCAGGTTCGACTCTCTGGCCTTACACGATCCGGTTTGTGGAAGGAACGGGGCGAAGGGTCAATTTTGCCAATCCCAGCATGCTGACGGAGCCCTGGAATCCGGTAGCGGGAAGCAACTGGATCTTCGACAACATGATCACCCGGGGTACCCAGGACTTGCCGGCTTTCCCCGACCCGTTCACCGGGTTGCATTGGCCTCAGCGAGTCAGGACTGCAGAAGTCTATGTTCAGAAGGGACTTCCGGTAACCAAAACCCTCGATTGGCTCACGTTGAGCTTTGTTCCCTCCATCGATGTCCCGCCTGATGCGTGGATCGACTGGGACGCGGGCGGCGAGCGCTTCGTTACTGTAAGAGAGATGCATTCGAAAGGTTTGAAGGCGCGGACCAGGACCGTTATCCACTACGCCGACAACCTCTGGGAGACCCGTTGGCACGATGGCAATAAGCTTTCCTTAGCCGATTTCATTTTTGCCTTCATCCTCGGTTTCGATCGAGGCAATCCGAAAAGCGCAATTTTTGACGAGGCCGCAGTGCCGGCTTTAAAAACCTTTCTGAGCCACTTTCGAGGTGCGCGGATCCTTGAGAAAAATCCGCTGGTGGTGGAGATATACAGCGATCAGATCTTTCCTGATGCGGAGACCATCGCTGCTACCCGAGCGTCGGACTTTTATACCAACGTTCCCTGGCACGAGCTAGCGCTGGGCGTATTGGCGGAGAGAAGTAGACAGCTGGCCTTTTCCGCTTCCAAGGCGGACCGTCTTAAAGTTGACTGGTTGAGTTATATCAGCGGACCAAGCTTGCCTGTTCTGGACCGTCACCTTGCAGCTGCTCTCAAGGAGGGCTTCCTGCCCTACCGCAACACACTGGGTGAATATACCAGTCAGCAGGAGGTGACGGAACGTTACGAGAAACTTCGAGCCTGGCGCCAAACTCGACACCATTTTTGGGTCAGCAACGGACCATTTTATCTGTACTCAGTCCATCCGGTGGAGAAGATCGTAGTTATCAGGAGGTCGGAATCTTTTTCCGATCCGGCCGATAAATGGGTGCGATTCGTCGAGCCGCAGATCGCCGACGTCGAAGTTTCGGGTCCGAGAATCGTTAAGATCGGGACTCCTGCGGAGTTTCAAGTGCAGATAAGCTTTAAGGGAAAGCCCTATCCGGAAAAAGACTTGGAGTTCGTCCGCTACATGGTCTTCGATTCACGCGGCGAGCTGGTTGAGTTAGCCAACCCTGAATCCGCTGGCGACGGAATGTGGAAAATCACGCTCGGCCCGAAACAAACTGCGCGTCTCACATCGGGCTCCAACCGGCTTGAATTGGCTGTGACGTCCCGGCTGGTGGCTCTGCCGTCCTTCAGGACTTTCCGATTTGTGACCGTCAAAGAAGAAACGAAGTTAGGGTTGCAAGGGAAAACTGGAGCCGACGGACAAATCGAGGATGGAGGATCGAAAATCGAGGATAGAAAATCGCGATCCTCGATCCTCAATCTTCTATCCTCGAAAATTTCGCTAGCTGACCGCTGAATATTATGACTTTCATCCGGCTTCTGAGATACGTGGTGCTCCGAGCCGCATCATTATTCATCACGGTGGTGGTCGGAGTATACCTTGCCATCCTCATCGCCAACATGGGCGGGTATGTGGATGAGATACGAAAGGCGCAAATTCGCGAACAGGTCGGCGCGACAATGTTGGCCGACCAAAAACTCAGGACCATGCCTCCCAACGAGGTTCGCCGGGTCATCGATCAGCAAATCGCGCTGGAAGAGACGCGTTTGGGGTTAGATCGGCCCTTCCTGTTGCGCAGTTTTGCCTATCTGAGCGATGCTCTCACTCTGTCTTTGGGAAGAGCGGAGCGGCTTACCAGCGACAAGGGATCGAGACAGGTACGAGATATCATCCTTGAGCGCTTGCCGGCCACCCTGCTGCTTTTCGGCACCGCCGACCTCATCGTTTTTTTCACGGCCATTTTTGTGGCACTCTTTTTATCCCGGCGTTATGGAAGCTGGTTGGATAAGACGGTAGTTGCGCTCGCGCCTACCTCTTCTGCTCCGGCCTGGTTTTATGGGATCTTTCTGATTCTTATATTTGCTTCAGTGTTTCGTATCCTGCCTTTTGGCGGGATGGTCGATGTTCCGCCGCCGGAATCGGCTCTGGAGTATGGCTTGAGTGTACTACAACACCTGATTCTGCCGGTGTCGGCAATCCTAGTGGGATCGCTTTTCATAGCCATTTATAATTGGCGCACTTTTTTTCTCATTTACTCAAGCGAAGATTACGTCGAGGTCGCCAAAGCCAAGGGTTTACCCTCGGGAGCCATTGAGCGCCGCTACATTCTCCGACCGACTCTACCGCCCATTATTACGAGCTTCGCCTTTGCTTTGATCTCGCTCTGGAGCGGGGCGATTATTCTGGAAACCGTTTTCAGCTGGCCGGGTCTGGGCAGGCTGCTTTTCCAAGCCGTGGGCCTATTCGATACTCCGGTGATTATCGGCTCCGTGGTGATCTATGCCTACTTGCTTGCTTTGACTGTTTTTCTCCTGGACATTCTTTACGCACTGGTGGATCCGCGGGTGAAGGTGGGAGGAGAAGCGGGAAGGAGTTTGTGAGCGCACTCAGAGAGGCATTCAAAGAGTTTACCCAGTATCCCTCCGCGATCATGGGACTGCTGATCATCGCGGCGCTGATTATGCTGTCGATTTACACGGTGATTGCTATTCCTTACAGCGAAGGCATGAGGCTCTGGCGCGGCGGAGAAGACATCTGGATCGAGAACCCGAGAAATGCCCGGCCACGCTGGGTAAATGTTTTCCTAAAAGAGCGCCTCCCTGAGACCATAATCGTGAACACACCGCCAGGGGCGGCGAAGCTCGGAAAACCGTTGTCCGGAGGTCTGCGGGCGTTGGATATGACGCTATCTTTCGATTACCTCTATGACGCTTTTCCTAGCGAGATCAACCTTTTCCTGAAGGCAAAGTTTAAGGAGAATCGGCCCTACGTCTCCTTTTTCTGGGTGACACCTGACGGGCGGCGTATCCCTCTAGGGGAGCGGAGCGTGCGTGGGTCAGAGCGTTTCAGTATTTCCCTCGATCGCAATTTAGCGCAAAGGCTTGGACGTCGTCCTCCTGAAATCGGATTGTTTTCCGGGCCAGACGCAACTATCGAGAACGCCGTGCCGCTCAAGGGACGGTATCAGTTGCAGCTTGAAGGATTTTTTTTCGAGGAGAGCTCCGACCTCGAAGCGAGGCTGGTAGTCTATGGGCAGGTTCACGGCCTGGCAGGCACGGACCATCGCCGTCGCGACTTGATAGTGGCATTGCTTTGGGGCACTCCGGTGGCGCTAGCGTTTGGTTTCTTGGCCGCGGTGGGATCGACATTAACTACTCTGCTGATCGCCGCCATCGGCGTATGGTTCGGCCGCTGGGTCGATGCCGCTATCCAACGGGTCACCGAAGTGAACGCCATTCTGCCGGTGCTGCCCATTCTCATTATGATCGGCATCTTCTATTCACGGAGTCTCTGGGTAATGCTCGGGGCAATTATTCTGCTGAGCATTTTTAGCCTCGGTATCAAAACCTATCGTTCAATTCTCTTGCAGGTCAAAGAATCGCCCTACATCGAGGCGGCTAGAACCTACGGGACGGGCAATTTCCGAATCATCTTCCGCTACATGATCCCGCGCATCATCCCGGTGTTGATCCCGCAGTTCGTCACCTTGATCCCTTCGTTTGTTTTCTTGGAAGCGGGATTAGCGGTTTTAGGTCTCGGCGATCCGGTGCTGCCGACGTGGGGCAAAGTGGTGAACGATGCCTATGCCAATGGCGCTCTTTACAAAGGGTATTATTACTGGGTGCTGGCGCCCTCAGTTTTATTGATGCTGACGGGCGCAGGCTTTGCCCTGGTGGGTTTTGCCCTCGACCGTGTCTTCAATCCACGTCTAAGAACCTTATGAACCTCGATCCGAGAAAAGCGGATGCAGTTTTGCCCAATCAAGGTTTGCAAGAATCTCGGATCGGGACGAGCACCGCCCCACTGCTTCGCGTGGAGAACCTCCGCCTTCACTTTGGCACCACCAAAGGAGTGGTACGAGCCGTGGATGGGGTTAGCTTTGAGTTGGATCACAATCAAGCACTGGTGGTGCTTGGGGAATCGGGCTGCGGTAAAAGCTCGTTGGCGCGAGCCCTATTGCGTCTGTTGCCGCGCAATGTCCATGCGTATAGCGGCCGGGTCTTTGTCGACGATCTAGACATCATGAGCCTGGATGATGAACGCTTCAGGCGCGAGGTGCGGTGGATGAGCATCTCACTAGTTCCCCAGGCGGCGATGAATGCATTGAACCCTGTGGTTAGAGTGGGTGATCAGGTGGCGGAGCCATTGATGATTCACGAAGATCTGGGGAAGCAAGCCGCATGGCAGCGCGCCCAGGAGATGCTGCAGCGGGTCGGGCTGCCCGCAGACTTTTTGCGGCGTTATCCCTTCGAGCTGAGCGGTGGCATGCGACAGCGCACCGCCCTCGCGATGGCGCTGGTAACAAAGCCGAAACTAGTCGTTCTCGATGAACCTACATCGGCGCTCGATGTGTTAACCCAGGCGAACATCATGAATGTGCTGAAAGAGATTCGGCGGGAGCTCAAGACCAGCTTCATCTTGATCACACACGATGTTGCTACCTCGAGCGAGCTGGCAGACCGCGTCGCTGTGATGTATGCGGGACAGATAGTAGAGCTAAGCGACGCGGCACGATTTTTCCGGGAACCGCTGCACCCCTATTCCAGCAAACTGATGGCTAGCGTGCCTCGGCTGCGCGAGGATAAGAAGCTCGAGTTTATCCCGGGTGAACCGCCCAGCTTGATGAGCCCACCTCGGGGCTGCCGCTTTGCCTCCCGCTGCCCGTCGCGTTTCGAGCGCTGTGATCAAGAGCCGCCTCTGATCGCGTCGAAAGACGGGCGGCAGGTGAAGTGTTGGCTGTACGAAGAGAGAGCTTGAGGATCGAAGATCGAGGATTGAAGATCGTGATCCTCTATCCTCAATTCTCCATTCTCGAAAAAGATTGTTGATCGCTGAAAACGTGAACTATGGAATCCGCTCCTCAAGAGGAAACCCTTCTCTCCGTTAGAAACCTGCGCACCGAGTTTGAGCTCAGGCGTTGGGTTTTTGGGCGCGCCGGGTTCGTGCGCGCCGTGGACGGGGTGAGCTTTGAACTGAAGCGCGGGGAGGCTATCGCAGTCGTCGGCGAGAGCGGCTGTGGCAAAAGCAGTCTGGCAAAGACAATCCTGGGTTTGCATCGCCCTGCCCAGGGTGAGGTGATTTTTGAGGGCAAGGGATTGGCGGGGTTAAACGGCCGCGATCTACGGTGGTATCGTTCTCAGGTCGGCTACGTGCAGCAAGATCCCTATGGAGCGCTGCCGCCTTTTATGAGCGTGCGCCGCATCTTGGAAGAGCCTCTGATCGTCAATGGCGCCGGCAGTGGGACTGAAAGGCGGCGGCGGATCCACGAAGTATTGGAGGAAGTAAGGCTTACGCCGGTGCAGGATTTCCTGCCCAAGTTTCCCCACATGCTCAGCGGCGGACAACAGCAGCGAGTGGTCATCGCCCGGTCCATGATCTTGCGGCCGAAGCTGCTGGTGGCCGACGAGCCGGTGTCGATGCTCGATGCCTCGGTGCGAGTCGAGATACTGGAATTACTCAGTGGCTTGCAGCGGGCTCATGATCTTGGAGTTATTTATATCACCCACGACTTGTCGTCGGTCCGTCACTTTTCCGATCGCATCTTCGTTATGTATGCGGCAAAGATTATCGAGAAAGCTGCCGTGCGGGAACTCATACATAACCCTTTCCATCCTTACACGCGGGCACTGCTCGCAGCGATACCGGACCCCGACGCCAAGAATGCTGCTACTCTCAAGGCTGTGCCGCCGGGTGAGCCACCCAGTCTGGTGCAGCCGCCTTCGGGTTGCCGGTTTCACCCGCGTTGTCCCGACTTCATGAAGGGATTGTGCGAAGTCAAAGATCCGCCGGAATTTGAGCCGCGGCCAGGCCATTTCGTGATGTGTTGGCTCTACCAATGAGCTCTTTCAAGTTGGTAGCCATAGGGTTCGCGCTAGTGTTAGCCGGTTTTCTCGTGCCTTTTCTCATGGTTCTCGAAGTTGTGGAGCCCGGTTTTGTGTTGAGCTTTTCGGCTTATTTCTCTTCCCTGTTCGGCCTGCTCCTGGCTTTTTATGGGATAAGCCACCACGTCAGCTTGCGTCGTCGCGACGACAAGTGATCCTCGGCTCTAGAAAATCACTGTTGTGTCGTCGCTGTCTTTTATTTGAACAACTCATCTGACAATTCTTGATGCCAAGTCTTGGAAAGACTTGCGCAAACAAACTCGAATCTGGTAAGCGGGTTCAGGATCTGCCGAAAGCGAAACGCTCATGGGAGAGGTCTCATGATAAACAAAATCACTGGCGCCATCTTGCTGCTGACGCTGTCTGTTCCCGTTTCTCTCCAGGCCCAATACACCAAGCCCGTTTACATTTCACTTCCTGGTCCAGGCAATATCCAGCACCTCGCCTACGTCGTCGGCAAGGAGAAGAAATTCTATGACGAGATGGGCATCACCAATGCGCAGATTGTGGTTTTGCGCGGCAACGCGATTAACGTTCAAGCTCTGGTTTCCGGGACAGTTCATTTTTCCTCGGCGTTTGGTCCAGCCATGCAGACGATGTTCCGTGGTGAGCAGCTGAGGATTCTGGTGCAGATCTTCAATCAAGTCCCGTTTGGGCTGATCACGCGCCCGGAAATCAAGCGTCTGGAAGACTTAAAGGGAACCAAGATAGCCGTTACTTTCGGTGGCTCCACCTACAGTTTGCTCCAGGCCCTTTTTGCTAAACACGGCCTGCCGCAGAACTTTGCCGACTACATCAACATCCCTGACAATCCTGGCAAAATACTCGCGCTGCAGCAAGGGCGCGTGGTCGCCGCCTTCATGTCGCCGCCGACGGATCAGCCGCTTTTGAAAGCCGGATTCAAACGTTTGGTCTACGGCGGCGACGAGTTCAAAGATGTTCCCTTCAGCGCCGTGTTGGCGACAGCGAAAACGATCAAGGAAGAACCGGACTTGACCGAGCGTATGGTGAAAGCGGTCGTCAAGTCACTTTACTGGATCCGCGCCAACCGCGAAGGGAGCATCGATATCATCATGCGCCACGGCCGGCTCGATCAGCGGGAGATTGCCGCTTCGCTTTACGATCTCATGCGTGATGCTTTTGTTCCGGCTCTCGATCCAGAGGGAGTGATGAAGCGGGCGGAGATTGAAATTGTTCTCTTGAAAGAACGACCTAATTTCAAGCCCGAGCAATTCATCGACGACCGCTTTTACAAGGCGGCGCTGAAGGCGTTGGCGGGTGAACCGGGAGCAAAAAGATAAATAAGGAGAAAGTCATGGAAGCCAAGAGCCGTAACCTCCAAGAGATTAAAAGCGAGATCGCGCGCCGCGCCGGGCCGATCAATCCTTTCGAGTCGACCGTAAAGAAGTCGACGGACTGCTCGAGCGTCTGACGAGTCTCGACCCGGATTTGTGGGGCAGCGAGTGGGGTAAGCTTGGCGCGCGTCATGAAGCCGATGCCGAAGAGCTGGCAAAACTAGACAAGAAAGAGGCGGGGGAAGCTTACTACCAAGCCAATGAATATTATCGCATCCGCCGCCATCCCGTCCGACCAGTTCGGCAAAAATGGACTGCTACAAAGCCCAAGAGGTCAAGGGAGGACTCGGAACGCGTTGCGGTTTTATGCTATACAGTTGGTGAAAACGAAAGGAGTCGGTTTATGACGAATCAAAGTTGCCTAAATCAGACTCGTCATGTTCCTCGCTTTATCATTGCGATCGCAGTGTTGACCCTGGCATTTGCAACATTGATCGGACCGGCCTTTGCCCAGGTCGCAAGCACTCCAAGCCTCAAGATTGGGATTATTGGATCCGGTAACATGGGCAGCACGTTGGGAACGCTTTGGGTAAAGAGCGGCCATCCAGTGCTGTTCTCTTCACGGCATCCCGAGGAACTCAAAAAACTAGTCGAAGGTCTCGGACCTCTGGCGCGAGCCGGTACGGTGGGTGAAGCGTTGGCATTCGGCGACGTGATATTTATCGCCGTCCCCTATGCTGCCTATCCGCAGATCGGCAAGGATTATGCGCAGGAGTTCAAAGGCAAGATTGTAATCGATGCCGGCAACGCGGTTCCGGCGCGGGATGGTGAGATCGCCAAGGAAGCGCGAGAAAATGGAATCGGCGCAACATCAGCGAAGTACTTGGCAGGCGCACGCGTAGTCCGCGCGTTCAACACACTCAACTATAAGCGGCTTGCCAGCGCTTCCAATCGCCCCGAAGGCCGCATTGGTATTCCCATGGCCGGTGATGACAAAGATGCATTGGCGATAGCGTCGAACTTAGTGCGGGACGCCGGCTTCGATCCGGTAATCATCGGTTCGCTCGAACGCGCAAAAGATTTCGCCCAGGGCGCGCCTCTATATGGACAAGAGATCACGGCTCAGGAGATGCAGCAGCGCGCCAAATCACTGCGCTGAGCCCATGCTGCTGCGACGCCTCTATTACCCGACCATTCGCGCTTCAGCCGTCGGAAAGTTGAGGGCGTCAATTTCGAGCTTTTTTAGTTCCGGCATGACCTGATCCGTGAAGAGCCGAAGCGAGTTCATCACCTGGTGATGTTCGAGCGCGCCAAAAGCAAATTCACCTAAGAAAGTATCGGCGCCGGCCTGCAAAGCGATCTCCCGGATCTGCCGGGTCACGGTCTCAGGCGATCCGCAGATAAACGAGCCATCCGCAATTGAATGGTCGATATCTATAAGTTCCTTCTTGCGCTCGCCATCGAGCATCGTCGTGAGATTCTCATGCCCGTAACCGCCGTAGGCTCTGCCGCCTCCGCGTCGCTGCCAAAAATAGATCCAGTGATCTTTGATTTCATCGCGAGCCTGCCTATCAGTCTCCGCGACATAGATTTCCCGCATCAGTCCGATATGGGGTTTTCTGCCTGACGGCTGGGCTCGTTGGTAAGCATCCCGATAATGGTCGAAGGCGGCGCGAATCACTTTCATCCTCGGCGGCACCCACTGGATCGTGCTCACGCCTAGGGAAGCGGCCTCTTCAAGGGATTCCCGGCTTCGTGTCGGCATCCAGAGCGGCGGGTGCGGTTGCTGTACCAAGGGAATGCCCAACTCGATATTTTTGCACTTAAAGTACTCGCCCTCGTAACTGTAGGATGGGTTGACCCAAATTCCCTTGATTATCCGCAAGGCCTCCCAGGCCATTTTTCGTTTTTCATCCCAAGACACGCCGTAGGCGGCGAAGGTGAAAGGGCCAATGCCGGGCCCGAACCCACACTCAAGACGTCCCTGAGTCAGGTTATCCAGCAAGGCCACTTCTTCGGCGACACGAATGGGGTTCCACAATGGCAGGACGTAAACGAGCGGGCCCAAACGAATTTTCTTTGTTCGCTGCGATGCCGCGCCGAGAAAGGTCCCGGGACTCGGACACTCGGAAAAGCCCAGGTCAAAGTGATGTTCCGCGACGAAATAGAAGTCCATGCCGGCTTGATCGGCGAATTCCAACGTCTCCAGGTGGTTTGCATACATGTCCGCGTAGGAACGTTCCGGCTTGTCATTCTTTTGCATGTGATCAAAGATTCCAAGCTTCATCTTCCGTATTCCTTATTTTGTTGGTGAGATTTCTTTCTGGATCTCTTCTAACAGGGAGTTGTCGTACATTTTTTCTAACGCAAGTTTCTTGACATCGGCCGTTCCTTCTCCGCGAAACTCCACGATCGATGACAGGCCCCTAAGTGAAACCCAAGGGATGCGTTGGGCATACTCTTTTACGTTCTCCTTATAAGTTGCGTCCAAGATTTCCGGGTCCATAGTCCGAGTGTATTTGGCGATCGCCTTTTTAGCGATCTGCGGTTCCTGAATTGCCAAGTCGTAGGCGGCAATGGTTGCCCTTAGTACTCCTTTAAGCTCCGCTCGCTTGCTGCGGAGTTGAGATTGCTTGACGATGAAGCAGCCGTAATCGAATGGCAGTCCGATAGTTTCAGTCGTCATCAACTCTCTAAAACCTAGTTGTTTGGCGCTCAAGGAAAGCGGGAGTGAGATTGACCCACCTTGGACCAAATTTTTTTGCATGGCGGCGATGATCTCCTGGGTTCCACCGACTTGTAGAATGGCCACATCTTTAACCGGCTGGAGGCGGTGCTTCCTCAACACGTAGCGTGCGACGAAGTCTGAGAATGACCCAAACCGGGATACTCCAAGTGTCTTTCCTTTGAGCTCGCTGACCTTGGTGATGGAAGCGGTGGTAAAGAATGATGTTTGCCCCTGGTCGTATTGGCAACCGATCATGACCAGATCGGCACCGGCGGCGTTTGCATCCACAACGGCTCCTGCCGCAGAATAGACAATGTCGATGTCGCCACCGAGGAGCGCCTGCACCGCCCTGGTGCTCGAACCGATATAAAGAAGCTCCATGTCGACGCCGGCTTTCCGGTATAGGCCGGCATCGTGTCCCACCCATAGGATCGTGAAAGTTCCAGCGAAGGCCGTATAGGCCACGCGCAACTTCTCTGCCAGTGCCGGGGTGGCGGTGAGGAATGACATTTCCACAACCAAAAATAGCAGGGCGACGACTGCTGAGCTTCCATGCCTTTTCATACTCAACTTTTGCTTTCCCGGAGGTTTCCGGTAAACCACGTCGCGATACCTGTGTCAAGATTACCGGGAGAACCAAACAAAACGATGAATCTCCGAAAGCGCTCGAACCGTCTCTTGGCTTAACTTGACGAGTGGGAAGAAAATCAAGTAGTCAAGTCTTGTAGTGTCGTTGAGCAAGATGATCTTTCAAGGAGGGTAGTAACATGGGCGTTGAACCGGGTGCACAGTTGTTCGATTGGCATGCGCCGAAAGCGGGCGAGAAAGCCGGCTTCGGTAAGTGGAAGAATCCTAAGTCTCCCTATGATCTCTTCATTGAAGCTCAGGGGATCCCGATTCACCGAGATATCGGCGTGCACAAAGTCCAGGACCTGCCGCTGACGCCATGGAAGCGGCTGGGCGGCCGGGGCACCGCAATTCAACTCTTGGGCACGGAAGGTTTATGGGGGATGTATGTTGTGGAGGTACCGGGGGCAGGAGCACTGAATCCTGAGCGACATCTCTACGAAGAGATCTACTACGTCGTGGAGGGGCGCGGTACCACGGAAGTGTGGCAGGAAGGCAATCCCAAAAAAGTGACCTTCGAATGGAGTCGCGGGTCGCTCTTTGCGATTCCACTCAATGCCCGGCACCAGGTGGTCAACGCCACTGCATCGCCCGCACTGCTGCTAGCGGCCACCACCGCGCCCAACATCGTCAATCTCGTTCGAGACCCCGAGTTCGTCTTGAATTGTCCGTACAATTTCTTCGCTCTGTTCGACGCTTCGGATAATTATTTCAAACCCGTGGAAGATATTTACGCCGATCCGGTGCGAGGTCTCGCTATGCGCCGCACCAACATTATCCCCGATATTCTCACCTGCGAACTGCCGCCCGACAATCGGCGCGCCTTCGACTATCGGCGCATCGAACCCCATATGGCCGGCGCGAACTTTTACATGAAGATTGCCCAGTACAAGACCGGGCAGTACTCAAAGGCGCACAAGCATTCTTCCGGGGCGATCCTGATCTGCATCCAGGGCAAAGGCTACAGCTTCACTTGGCCCGACCGGCTTGGCATGCAACCGTGGGCAGCCGGACAGGGCGATCAAGTGAAAAAGCAGACCTATGAACCCGTGGGGATGATCAGCGCTGCGCCGATGCGCGGGGACTGGTTCCATCAACACTTCGGCACCCATCCAGAGGGACTGCGGCTGCTCGTCTTTGACGGCCCCTACGGACCGGGCTTCCGTCGTGGCGGCGCGCCGGGTGGTGATGCTGCCGACGTGGGCGCCATCGATACCCGGGAAGGCGGCAACGCTATCTCCTACGTGGACGAGGACCCGCACATCCGAAAGACCTACGAAACGGCGGTGTCTACCGAGGGCATGAGCAGCCACATGCCTGTTTGGGTTTACTCGCAGCGGACTCCGCCGGAAGGCGAGTTGGAGCCTGGAGGTGTGTGAGATTCATCTTGGTCTGTGTGCGTGTATCGTGCTCGCACTTTGGCAATGGATAAAGGACGAAAGATGAAAAACACGTTTTTACTTTTGCTCTCCGTTATCCTCGGCATCGTATGGCCGGTCCATGTTGGCGCCGCCGCCCGACCGTTGCGGGTTGCCTATATGAGCACTTCGGCGACGATGGCATCATTATGGATGGCGAAGGAAACCGGCGCGATAGCGAAAGAGGGCATTGATGTCGAGGTCCTGAGTGTAAATGCGAGTCTGGCGATTCCGGCGGTCATTGCCGCCGAACTGGATGCCATTCAAATATCCGCAGCGCCCGTGCTCACCGCTTCCCTGCGGGGATACGATGTCGTGTTCGTCACGGGTTTACTCAACACCATGATCTGGAATTTCTATGCCCGGCCGGAAGTTCCCAACGTCGAAGCACTAAAGGGCAAAGTAGTTGGCACCGACCGACCGGCCACACCGGTCGCTTACGGGACCTTGGTCTCTCTCAAAAAGATGGGGCTCTCCCCGAAAGACGTCCAGCTCTTTCCGATCGGCAGCAGCGCGCAAGTATTAGCGGCGCTTCACGCTGGCCAAGTGATGGGCGGTATCTCAAGCCCACCTGCTAGTTTTCAACTGGAAAAGATGGGGTATCGTTCTTTGACCAGTCTGTTGGACGTGCCTTACCAAAACGTCGGCATCGTCATAAGGCGCAGTCGTTTCGATGAACTAAGAGACCGTCTGGTTCCCTTATTGCGCGCGTTGCGAGCAGGCATCGATCGCTATTACAGCGACAAAAGTTTTGCGATCAAAGTCATCTCGAAATACACTAAAGAAACTGATCCCGACGCCCTCGACAAAACCTACGAATTCTATCGCCGCGCCGGCTTCAGGCGAGAGCTGATGATATCCGAGCCCGGGGTTCAGGGGATCTTGGACTTTTTATCGGAGACGATCCCGGAAGCAAAGAAGGCCAAGCCATCGCAGTTTTTTGACGACCGCTTGGTTAGGCAAGTGGATGGCGGAAGGTAAGGAAGCGTGAGGAGTGAGACTACAAATTGCCGAAAGAGAATTTATTGAGACGTTTGACGGAGTTCTTGTCGTTAAGAAGGAGGATTACATTCATGAAGTCGTATCATATAGGACTAGCAATCGCGCTTGCGGTGATGCTGTCGGCAACATCGACTGCAGCGGCTGAGGTGGCTCTAGATTATGACGTTTACAAGAGTCAGGTCGAGCCTATCTTTTTGAAAAAGCGGCCGGGTCATGCCCGGTGCTACGTTTGCCATGTCGATAGCAACAGTGCCTTTCGGCTGGAGAAGTTTTCGCCCGGGAGCATTTCTTGGTCCGAGGAGCAATCGGGGCGCAATTTCCGGATAGTTGCCGCCTTGATCGTCGCGGGTGATCCCGACAAGAGCCGGCTTCTGCTGCAACCGCTCGCGCCCGAGGCAGGCGGTCTCGCATTTCACTCCGGAGGTAGGCAATTCTCTTCTAAGGACGACCCTGATTGGAAGATCCTCGCCGAGTGGGTCCGCGGGCAAAAATAGGTGCTCGTCTTCCCCACTCAGAGCCGTCACGGGATTCATCGGACGAGTTGAAATCTAGAGAACCACCTTAGCGTATCACCAACGTGTTGATACGCTTGGGTACTTCGCCGACCGGGATATTCGCCATTACCTTCATCTTATTGGTATCGATCGCGGACACCGATCTAATTCCGGAGTTAGAAACATAGACTTGCTTGCTGTCGGGCGTGAAAGTGACCCAGTTTGGTAACGCGCCGATAGGCTGCTTAAATCCTGGCAGCTTCAGCTCGGGGAGTGCGACGTGCCCTTGCAGCTTGAGATCGGGAAGCGAGTAAACGAAAACAGCGTTGGCCGACAGGCTGGTGACCCACAGGGTCTTCCCGTCTGGGGCGACTCCGATGCCATGGGATGGGGAACCCAAGCGCTGTTCTTGTACGCCGAACCCGGTCGGTTCGGCGGGGAGCTTGATTTTCTCTACTTCCTTGCGTGAGGCAAAATCTACCACCGCGAAGCCGTTAAAATCTGACAGCTGCGCGAATATCCGGCGTGTCGCGCCGTCAGCACTCGCCTCGAACGCCATGGGACGTATGCCAGCGTCAAGCTTAAGCTCCCATGCGGGCTGTTCGCTTTGGAGATCTACGACGGAGATGACCCCCGTTCTTGTCGAGCCCGAGACGGAATACTTGCCGTCTGAGGTTACGTAGACGTTGTGCTGGCGGCCGTTCACCGGGATGCTCTTGGCTTTTGTCAACGAACTCGTGTCTATGAAATCCAGTGCCCCCACCTGCTCGGCGATTGCAACGACAACCCGTCCACCATCCTTGGTCACCGCAATGTTGTTGGGGCGGCCGCTGAGAGGTACTTTCTTGATGATTCTGCCACTATTTCGCTCCACGACGTCGAGAGTCCTGTCGGCTTCATTGCTGATGTAGACCCGTGCTCCGTCGGATGAGAAATTAATCCCATGGGCTGTCTCAATGCCGCTGATCTCTTGCACGACCTTATTCGTCGCGGGGTCGACTACGTGAACGCTATCCCCACCGCTGTTCGTGACATAGATTCGGACCGTATCCGCAGCCAGAGGCGATGCCGCGAATGCAAGCAAAAGTGACAGTATCGGGGCAATCAGATTCTTTATTCGCATAGAGTGATCCTCCTGATCTGCCGCGTGAACGCGGCGGAATTAAGCCCAAACATCAAAACGCCGGGCTTGGAAACTGATCGGTTGAAAATCTTCGCTATCTAGGTCTTGTTCCCCTTAGTATCTAAGCCTCCATACTCCCAAGCGAAGAAAATGTCCACCTCTATCTATTGTCCTCGCGACAAGTCAATTTTTCGTCGAACAGAAAGCGCCTGAGATTTTTTAACCTTGCGATCCCAGAGCGGGAAGAACTTCCTCCAGATAAATCCGGAATTGTTTGTCGAGGTTTTGGCCGATGGGGCGAATGGTGATGTGATCCACTCCTGCGTCAATGAAATTTTGGATAGCGCGGACACAGTGTTCGACCGGGCCGCAAGCATTCCATATTTCCACGCCCTCACGTGAAAAGTCCTTGAGATAATAGGCGTCAAGGAAAGCCTTGGCCTCGCGCAAGGCCTGCTCCCGGTTCGGGTTAACGCAGATGCCGTAGTACAAAACGGTTTTGAATTTGTCGGGGTCTCGACCTTCTTCAACCAGCATTTTTTCCAAGCGCTTCACGTAGTCTTTGAGCAACTGTAGCTCAATTTGGTTCGTCATCCAGCCGTCGGCATACCGTGCGATCCGGCGCAGGGAGCGCTCAACTCCACGCTCACCGATGCTGCTTGCTCGCGGGGTACCCGCGATATAGATGGGGCACGGCTGTTGCGCGGGTTTGGGGAGCAGATTGACGTCCGCAAAAGAATAATACTTCCCGTGGAAAAAGGCGTGTTCATCTGACCATAGGACGCGCAGTGCCTGAATCATCTCTTCCAGCCTGCCGGGCCGCTCTTTGCTCGCAATCCCCATGACGTCGAGTTCTTTAGCGGCCATCGGATGTTGGTTCGCTGGATATCCCATGCAGGCGGCAAGCCATGTGCGTCCGCCGGATAGAACATCGAGACTCGACCACTGTAAGGCAAGCAGCACGGGATTGCGTTGCGCGATGGTGGCCATACAGGCGACGCCGAGACGGAGCCGCGAAGTATGGCCGGCGATCGCGCCCAGGAGCGGTATGCACTCTAATCGCGGTTTGCTCAGAATACTATCGCCTACCCAGACGGCATCGAGCCTTGTCGACGCCTCTGCTCTCACGGCCATATCGATGAGATCTTTCGGCTGCGTGCCTTTTGTAACCACAGCCCGATTGGATAGCGTAAGGCCAAAAGTTGTTTCTCCCTCTGACACCCCCGGGAATATAGGACGAGGCTAGGACTTAATACAAACGCAATAAATCGTCACTGAATAATCCAGGATGATTTCGTTTTTTGCGCATGCGTGTTATTCTTACGCTCTTGAATGAAATCGTGGAAAACTTGATTCAAAAATACGTCGACCATCTGCGTAATGAGCGCAACGTGTCGCCGCACACCGCGCGAAATTATCGCAGCGACTTGGTCCAATTTTCCCAGTTCCTGGTTGAAAGGAAGCTCTGCCTGGAAAAGGGCGGAACCGTGGATTTACGCAAGGTCGATATTCACGTCGTCAGGACATATTTAGCCGCTTTAACCAAGAACCGAAAAAAGAGTTCGATGGGGCGAAAACTTGCAGCGCTGAAAGGATTCTTTCGCTATCTGATCGCCACGCATCATATCGAAAAAGATCCTTTGCGGCTGATTCATAGCCCCAAGCAGGAGAAACCGCTACCCAATTTTCTTTCGGTGGACGATGTCTTTCAGTTGTTGGGCGCGATCAAAGTGAATAATTCTTTGGATTTTCGAGACCGCGCGGTCTTGGAGGTTTTCTATTCCACGGGAATTCGCGCCAGCGAACTGGTGGGTCTCAATTGGAGTGATGTTGATTTCCAACTGGAGATTATCCGGGTTGTGGGGAAAGGCTCTAAGGAACGGATTGTGCCTATCGGTGAGGTGGCGCTACGGGCGCTTCGCGACTACAGTCAAGAAGTGCGCAAAAAGTGGAGATTGCCCTGCACGGGAGCCACTCCTGTCTTTTTGAACCATCGAGGCGTTAGAATTACGACCAGAAGTGTGGCACGCGTGGTCGAGAAGCATCTGCGGGAAGCGAGGATTCCCGTAAAAATGGGTCCCCACGGTCTGCGTCATAGCTTTGCTACCCATCTATTGAACAGCGGTGCCGATTTGCGGGTCATTCAAGAACTGCTCGGTCATGCCAGCCTTTCGACGACGCAGCGCTACACCCACCTGAATTTGGATCAGTTGACCGCGGTTTATGATAAGGCGCATCCGCGGGCATGAAAGCACAATCGAGGATGGAAAATAGAGGATAGAAGATCGCGATTCTCAATCCTCGATCCTCAATCTTCGACCAGACTTTGGTTATGATGCACGGTACAACCATATTCGCGATTCGCCACGGCGGGAAAGTTGTGGTCGTCGGGGATGGCCAGGTCAGTCTCGGCCAGACCGTGATGAAACACAGTGCGCGCAAGGTCCGAAAGCTCCATCACGACCGTGTGATCGCCGGCTTTGCTGGAGCGACTGCAGATGCTTTCACATTATTCGAGAAATTTGAAGGCAAACTGGAGCAATTTAACGGCAATCTGAAACGAGCGGCGGTGGAGCTGGCCAAGGATTGGCGGACCGATCGGGTTTTGCGACAACTCGAGGCGCTGCTAATTGTGGCCGACGTCAACGACTTGCTGGTCATTTCCGGTAGCGGAGATGTTATCGAACCGGACGATAACCTAATCGCCATCGGGTCGGGTGGAAACTATGCTCTGGCGGCAGCCCGTGCCTTGGTCAAGCATACACAGTTGGATGCCCGAACTATTGCTGAGGAGGCCATGCGGGTGGCTGCAGAAATCTGCGTCTATACCAACGATCGGCTTACCTTCGAAGAGTTGCCTTAGCCGATGCTGCGCGAAAAGTTCAAATGGTTCAAGCCGTTCAAATCGTTCAACATGAGCGGCTAGCCTCGGAAACCTCTTACCTGGCTAGCGCAAGGCGTACTTCGGCCAGGTAGCCGATCCGTTCGAGATCCTTACTAAATAGGACATTTGCATTTCCTGTCGAACTTGCTAGGTGTTATCCTATTCCCATGAATGAAGTTCAAGGTACCGCCCTGCCGGAAACCAGTTCTGCGGTTCCAACTCCAGTCATGACCCCCCGTGAGATTGTTTCGGAGTTGGATCGTTACATCGTCGGTCAGAAGGATGCCAAGCGTGCTGTGGCCATTGCGCTACGCAACCGCTGGCGGCGCCAGCTCGTGCCGGAAGATTTACGCGAGGAGATCGCGCCAAAGAATATCATTATGATTGGGCCAACGGGGGTTGGAAAGACCGAAATCTCCCGGCGGCTAGCGAAGCTCGCACAAGCGCCTTTCATCAAAGTCGAAGCCTCCAAGTTTACCGAGGTCGGTTACGTCGGGCGCGACGTCGAGTCGATCATCCGCGATCTGACGGACCTCGCTGTTAACATGGTGAAGGAGGAGGAGAAGCAAAAGGTTGAAATAAAGGCCCGTGAGGTTGCCGAAGAGCGCATTTTGGATCTTCTATTGCCTGCGGGTGCGGCGGCCGCGGTCGATGGAGAAGCAGTTGACAGCGCCCGTCTACAGGGTACGCGGGACAAGCTTAAGAAAATGCTTCGTGAAGGCAAGATGGATGATCGGTTCGTGGAAATCGAGATGACGCAGACATCGATGCCGATGATCGAGGTGCTGACCCCCCAAGGAATGGAGGGGATGGAGTTCAATTTGAAGGAGATGTTCTCCAACCTTCTGCCGAAGAAAACCAAAAAGAAGACAGTGAAGATTCCCGAAGCGATGGATATCATCACACAGGAAGAAGCCGCCAAGCTCATCGACATGGATAAAGTGACGGGCGAGGCGATCCGGCGGGTCGAGCAGTCCGGAATCGTGTTCCTTGATGAGATTGACAAGATCGCCGGCCGAGAATCGACGCATGGGCCGGATGTATCGCGGGAGGGAGTGCAGCGAGATCTGTTGCCCATTGTCGAGGGCTCCACCGTGAACACGAAGTACGGCATGGTCAAGACTGACCATATCCTTTTCATCGCGTCCGGGGCTTTTCACACTGCGAGGCCTTCGGATCTGATTCCTGAGTTTCAGGGCCGGTTTCCGATCCGTGTGGAATTGAGTTCGTTGGGCAAAGAAGACTTTGTCCGTATCTTGACGGAGCCCAAGAACGCGCTGATCAAGCAGTACGCGGCTTTGCTCGAAACCGAGAAAGTTCATGTGAAGTTTGGGGAAGATGCGATTTTGGAGATCGCCCGCATCGCCGCTGAGGTTAACGAACGGACGGAGAACATCGGTGCCCGGCGACTGCATACGATCTTGGAACGCTTACTCGACGATGTCTCATTTTCCGCTCCGGAAATGCCGGGCAAAGACGTGCCCATCGATGCTCAGTATGTCCGCGACCGGCTTGCTCCCGTCTTGAACAACGAGGACTTGTCGCGCTATATCCTCTGATCTATTGATGAGTTCACCAGTATCTGGACAACGGACATTGCTTCGACCTCGGACCGACTGCTTTCGAGCGCAATAGGCCGGTGCTTTAAGAGGATTGTCCTTTATGGAAAATTTCATCAGCAAGGCTGACGTCTTAATGGAAGCGCTCCCCTATTTTCGGCGCTTCTACGGCAAAACTTTTGTCATTAAGTATGGCGGTCATGCCATGATCGATGAAGACCTTAAGGAAAGTTTTGCCCAGGACATCGTCCTGCTCAAGTATGTCGGTGTCAATCCCGTCGTGGTTCATGGAGGCGGCCCCCAGATCGATGAGGTGCTGGACAAGATGGGCATCACGAGCCGCTACGTGCGCGGAATGCGGGTTACAGACCAAGCGACATTAGACATCGTCGAGATGGTTCTTGTGGGGAAGGTCAACAAAGAGATCGTTACTCTGATAAATCAGCACGGGGGGATGGCAGTGGGTTTGAGCGGCAAGGATGGCGGCCTCATTCTCGCGCGCAAAATGAACGTCACCGTTTCTGCCAATGGCGAGCCTCCGGAGATCGTCGATATCGGCATGGTGGGCGAGATCATCGGTATCAACCCGTTGGTGATCGATTCTCTCGATGAAAATAAGTTCATTCCAGTCATCGCCCCGGTGGGCTTCGGAGATAAGGGCGAGACCTATAATATCAACGCCGACTTGGTAGCGGGCGAAGTGGCCGAGGCGCTGCACGCCGAGAAACTCATTCTCATGACGGACGTGGAAGGAGTGAAAGACAAAAGGGGTGAACTGCTCAGCACGTTGAGAGTGAATCAAGCCCGCAAGATGATCCAGGAAGGGGTGGTTGGGTCGGGAATGATCCCCAAGGTTGAATGTTGTGTGAATGCCCTGAAAGGCGGCGTGGAAAAAACCCATATTATCGACGGTCGAATCAAACATGCCGTGCTCCTCGAGATCTTTACGAAAGAAGGAGTAGGCACCGAGGTGGTGAGGAAGTAGATGAAGAACCGCGATGTTGCCAAACTCACGGACAAATACGTCGCTCAGACCTATGCGCGCTATCCCATCGCTCTGGTTCGCGGCAAAGGGGCCCGGGTGTGGGACGCTGATGGCAAAGAGTATCTCGACTTTGTAGCCGGCATCGCCGTGAACGGCCTCGGCCACTGCCACCCAGCCGTTGTTCGCGCGATTCAGCAACAAGCGCGCAAACTCATACACGTCTCCAATCTCTACCATATATTGCCGCAGTCGGAGCTGGCCCGAGAGCTTTGCAAGCATTCATTTGCGGATCGCGTTTTTTTTTGTAACAGCGGTGCGGAAGCTAACGAAGCTGCCATTAAATTGGCGCGGCGCTACGGCGCGGCGCATCTCGGCGGCAAATATGAGATTCTCTCCGCTCACAATTCCTTTCACGGACGTACGCTCGCCACGCTAACGGCGACGGGCCAGGAAAAGGTGCGGGCGGGTTACGATCCGTTGCCACCGGGCTTTCGCCAGATCCCTTTCAATGATCTGAGGGCTGCTGAGGAGGCCATCGATCCCGAAAAAACAGTGGGGGTCCTCGTAGAACCCATCCAGGGCGAGGGTGGCGTCAATGTGCCTGACGAGGATTATTTGCGGGGTCTCCGAGAGCTGTGCGACCGGCGCAACTTGCTTCTGATATTCGACGAAGTCCAAACCGGCCTGGGACGGACCGGAAAACTTTTTGGCTATGAGCACTTTGGTATGACGCCGGACATCATGACCCTGGCCAAGTCTTTAGGCGGCGGATTACCGTTGGGCGCAATGCTTGCCCGAGAGGAAGTCGCGCAAAGTTTTATCCCTGGCAGCCATGCTTCGACTTTTGGCGGAAATCCGCTCGTTTGCAATGTCGGCTTGGCAGTGTTGAAAACCCTGCTGAAAGGCGGAGTGATCAAGAATTGCGCCAAGATGGAAAAGGTCTTTGTACGAGGTCTGAGCCAACTTAAAGATCGCTTCTCTTTTGTGAAGAGCATTCGCGGCAAGGGGCTGATCCTGGGACTGGAGCTGGAAATAGAGGGGGCGAAGATCGTCGATGCCTGTTTGCAAGCGGGCCTGCTGATCAATTGCACGGCTTATAAGGTTCTTCGTTTTGTTCCGCCACTGACCATCAACCAAAAGGAAATCGAGCGCGGGCTGGGGATCTTAGATAAAGTGCTCGCTCGCCAGTAACCACGTTTGGGTCATGAGCAAACGCGATCTATTGAATTTCCGGGACCTCACTCGTGAGGAAATGGTCAGGATTTTTGCGCTGGCTAAGGGACTCAAACGGAAGCTAAAAGAAGAGATTCCCCATCCGCTGTTGGCCCGCAAATGTCTAGCGATGATATTCGAGAAACCAAGCTTGCGCACGCGGGTCACCTTCGAGGCGGGGATGGTTCAACTCGGCGGCCATGCCGTGTTTCTGGGCCCCAATGAAGTCCAACTCGGGATACGAGAAACGCCCGCTGACTGTGCTCGCAGTCTCAGCCGCTGGGTGGATCTCATTACCGTGCGAACTTTCTCACAAAGCACGCTGGAGGAGATGGCCGCCTATGCTACGGTGCCGGTAATAAATGCGCTTACGGATCTATCCCATCCCTGCCAGGTGCTTGCCGATTGTCTCACACTCATAGAGCACAAAGGGGAACTTCAAGGATTAAAAGTCGCTTTCGTCGGCGATGGCAACAATATGGTTCATTCTTGGATAGAGGCGGCGGAAAAGCTGCCGATCTCGTTCGCAGTGGCATGTCCTAAAGGTTACGAGCCCAACAAGGAAATCGAAGAACGGGCACGAAAAGACGGCGCGCAGATCGTGGTCACCCATTCCGTCGAAGAGGCGGTTGCGGGCGCCGACGCGGTTTACACCGATGTTTGGGCCAGCATGGGGCAAGAGGAAGAGGCGACGACGCGATTCAAAGCCTTTAGGGATTATCAGGTAAATGCGAGAGTCGTGGCGATGGCGAAAAAAGACGCGGTGGTGATGCACTGTCTCCCAGCCCATCGCGGTCAGGAGATAACCCACGAAGTGCTGGAAGGGCCGCAATGCATTGCCTTCGATCAGGCTGAAAACCGGCTCCACGTGCAGAAGGCGATTATGGTTTGGCTCCTGAGAAGCTTCAAAGATCTGGACAACGACCCCTGGATTAGCACGTAGACGACTGCAAAGGGCAAGATGAAAGTAAACAAAGTTGTCCTGGCCTACTCGGGCGGACTGGACACTTCGGTTATACTGCGTTGGCTGATGGAAACGTACGGCTGTGAGGTCATCGCGTTCTGCGCCGACCTGGGTCAAGGTGAGGATCTGCAGGCGATTCGGCGCAAGGCGATCAAAACCGGTGCGAGCAAAGCCGTTGTCGGCGATCTGCGGGAAGAGTTTGTCAAAGAGTACGTTTTTCCCATGCTGCGAGCCAATGCGGTTTACGAAGGCTCCTATTTGCTAGGCACCTCGATCGCCCGGCCGCTGATTGCCAAGGCGCAGATCGATGTCGCCGCCAAAGAACATGCCGATGCCGTCTCCCATGGCGCGACGGGTAAAGGCAACGATCAGGTACGCTTTGAGTTGACATACTATGCCCTGAAGCCCGGCGTTAAAGTCGTTGCGCCGTGGCGTCTGTGGAATTTGAACTCGCGCACTTCGTTGGTCGCCTATGCGCGAAAACATGGGATTTCGGTGCCGGTGACGCAGGCCCGCCCGTACAGCACCGATCGAAATATTTTTCACATCAGTTATGAAGGCGGCATCTTGGAAGACCCTTGGCAGGAGCCGCCAGCGGATATGTTCGTCTGGTGTCGCCCCGTGGAGAAAGCACCGAACCGGGCGGAATATGTGGAGATCGACTATCGGCGCGGTGATCCAAGCGCCGTGAACGGCAGGCAACTTTCGCCGGCTAGACTTTTGGCGAAACTGAACGATCTCGGAGCAAAGCACGGCATCGGCCGGGTCGACGTGGTCGAGAATCGCTACGTGGGGATGAAATCCCGGGGTGTTTATGAGACACCAGGAGGAACCATCCTTCACGCGGCGCACCGCGCCCTGGAGTCCATCACGATGGACCGCGAGGTGCTGCGGCTCAGGGATGCGCTGGTGCCGCGCTACGCGGAGATGATTTATTATGGTTATTGGTTTGCCCCCGAGCGCGAGGTTTTGCAAAAAACCATCGATGCCGCGCAAGCCAACGTGAGCGGCCGCGTTCGGCTCAAACTCTACAAAGGCAACGTCATCGTGGTCGGACGCAAGTCCGACTCTTCGCTCTATGATCCCAAGGTGGCGACTTTCGAGGAAGACGATGTCTATAACCAGGGCGACGCCGATGGGTTTATTCGACTGAACGCCCTCCGACTAAGACTGCGGCGGTTGAAGAGCGCTTAAGGTCCGGAGCTTCAAGAAAGCCGAAGACATTTTGAGTTCCATATTGAGCTCGATCTAACCGAAATTGGCAGGGAAAGTGGTAAAGGGGAAAAAACTCTGGAGCGGCCGGTTTGCTGCCGGAACCACAAATTCGGTGGAGGCTTTCACGGCTTCCGTCGATGTTGATTCGCGGCTTTACCGTCACGACATCGCCGGCAGCATCGCCCATGCGAAAATGCTTGCGCGCCAGCGGATCATCCCGGCGCGAGATGCGCGAAAAATTATCCGTGGCTTGAAAGGCATCGAGCAAGAGATCGCGAGTGGCAAGTTTGTCTTCTCTTCAGCCGACGAAGATATTCATATGAACATCGAGCGCCGGTTGAGTGAGAAGATCGGCGCTGCGGGAAAAAAGCTGCACACGGCGCGCAGTCGCAACGATCAGGTGGCGCTGGATATGCGGCTTTTTCTGCGCGAAGAGATTGCGACTATCATCGATAGTCTGCAGCTGCTCCAACGGGAGCTAACGGGCGCCGCCAAGAAGAATCTCGACGTCATTATGCCCGGCTATACACACTTGCAGCGCGCGCAGCCGGTGCGGTTCGCCCATCATTTGCTTGCTTACTACGAAATGTTCGAGCGCGATCGGGAGCGATTTTTGAGCTGTCTCGATCGCATCAACGTGTTGCCGCTCGGCGCCGGCGCCTTGGCGGGCACAAGCTTTCCTATCGATCGTAATTATGTTGCCAAGCTGCTCGGCTTTCCGCGAGTTTCGAAAAACAGTATCGACACCGTCAGCGATCGCGACTTCATTCTGGAGTTTGTTTCCGTAGCGGCAATTCTGTTCGTGCATCTAAGCCGGCTTGCGGAGGAGCTGGTCTTGTGGTCTAGTCAAGAGTTTGGATTCGTTGAATTGCCGGATCGATACTGCACCGGCAGCTCGATGATGCCGCAGAAGAAAAACCCCGACGTGCCGGAGTTGGTGCGCGGTAAGGCGGGGCGTGTCTTTGGTCACCTGCAGGCGCTACTTACGATCATGAAGGGGTTGCCGCTGGCTTATAATCGGGATTTGCAAGAAGACAAAATTCCGCTTTTCGACACCGTGGATACCGTCAAGACAAGCGTGCGGATCATGGCCGAAATCATTCACGGCATGGAAGTCCGCAAAGACCGGATGCTGATGGCAGCGCAGGACGGCTTCATGAATGCCACTGACTTGGCTGATTATCTCGTGGAACGCGGCGTTCCTTTTCGCGATGCCCATGCGATCTCGGGTAGAATCGTGCGACACTGTGTCGCGAAGGGCTGCCAGATCGGACAGCTTTCATTGAAAGATCTCAAGGGCTTTTCGAAAAGAATCGAGAAAGACATCTATGGCTTTCTATCTACCGAGTCGGTCGTCAATCGTCGTCGCGCTTTCGGAGGCACAGCTCGGGGCAATGTCATGCGGCGGCTGAAAGAATTGAGGGCATAGATGAGACCCTTGGTCGCCCTTGCGCTGATTCCGGTTCTCTTCTTGTCGGGCTGTGGCAAGAAAGGAGATCTACGGGCGCCGGAGCTGGCCACGCCTAAAGTTATTGAAAATCTCAGGGCGACTTCAGCTCCGAATGGCGTGACTCTTACCTGGAGCCGGCCGACGGAGTACGTAGACGGCAAGCAGCTAAAGGATTTGATGGGGTTCGTTATTTTTCGGAAGGACATTTCGCCGACGTGCTTGGACTGTCCAGCTCCCTATCGGCCGTTGACGACGGTGGACCTCGAGGATCGAGAAAAATTTGTCAAACAAAAGCAATACCGTTATGTGGATGAAGAAGTACAGCAGAAGATGATCTATCGCTATCGAGTGTCGTCTCAGTTGAAGGACGGTTCATTGAGCGACCCATCCAACGAAGTCGAAATTGCGCGAGGCCCGTAATGAATCATTTTGAATACCGCCATGGAGAGATGTTTGCCGAGGACGTGCCCGTAAGGCGCATCGCCCAAGAAGTGGGGACGCCGGCTTATGTCTACAGCCTCGCGACATTGCAACGTCACTTCCGCGTTTTTGATGAGGCCTTCGCACAGATTCCGCACATCGTCTGTTTCTCCGTAAAGGCAAACTCCAACATCGCGCTCTTGAGGACTTTCGCCAAAGCGGGAAGCGGGTTCGACATCGTTTCCGGCGGTGAGTTGTTTCGCGCGCTCAAAGCGGGGGCCGACCCGAAAAAGATCGTATTCTCCGGGGTAGGCAAGAAGAAAGAGGAAATCGAATATGCGCTTCATTCCGGCATACTGATGTTCAATGTTGAGTCGGAGCACGAGATGCTTGCTTTGAACGAAATCGCGGGTGGGGTCGGAAAAAGGGCGCCGATCAGTTTGCGTATCAATCCGGACGTCGATCCGCAAACCCATCCTTATATTTCCACCGGCATGAAAAAGGCCAAGTTCGGAGTCGACATTAAACGCTCAGTCGAAAGTTACAAGAAGGCCGCTTCGCTGCCGAATCTGGAAGTCGTCGGCGTCGATTGTCACATTGGTTCCCAACTGACTTCCGTTTCTCCCTTCGTCGATGCGCTGGCGCGGGTGCGTGAATACCTGGATCGTGTTCTGGTGGGTTCGCTGCAAAAAGACGGTGCCCGAATCCGTTATCTCGACTTGGGTGGCGGCTTGGGAATCAGTTACAAAGATGAAACACCTCCTAAGCCGGAAGAATATGCCAAAGCGATTATACGCGGTCTGGAAGGACTTGATGTGACTTTGATCCTCGAGCCGGGTCGGGTTATCGTGGGCAACGCGGGCATTTTGCTTACGGAAGTGCTGTACCTAAAGGAGACCGATGAGAAGAAGTTCGTCATCGTCGATGGCGGGATGAATGATCTCATTCGGCCTGCGCTTTACGGCTCCTACCAGGCAATTCAGCCGGTGCTGCAAAACAACAGTGAGACAATCGTGGCGGACATTGTCGGTCCGATCTGCGAGAGCGGGGACTTCTTTGGCAAAGACCGCGAGATTCCGCGGCCGGCTCGCGGTGATCTACTGGCGGTTATGAGCGCGGGCGCTTACGGGTTTACCATGGCATCGAACTACAATTCGCATCCGAAGCCGCCGGAGGTTCTGGTGGACGGCGATAAATACTATGTAATCCGGGCGCGAGAAAACTTCGATGATTTGATCAGGGGCGAAGTCATCCCTGCGGTGCTCCAATGAACCAGTCGGACGTCAGCGGTCAGCAGGGCAAAATCCCCCATTCGCCCCCTTTGCAAAGGGGGCGGGCCGTAGGCCAGGGGATTTAGGAACTCGAAAGAGTAAGCAAGATGGAAATTGCCTTCACCAAGATGCATGGTTGCGGCAACGACTTCGTTTTTCTCGATTGTCTCAAGAAAAACATCGGCGGTCTGGAGTCGATTGCAAAACAACTGTGCGATCGAAGATTCGGGATCGGTGCCGATCAGCTGCTTACCATTCATCCTTCAAAGGTCGCCGACTTCAAGATGGAGATCTATAACGCCGACGGCAGCCAAGTGGAAATGTGCGGCAACGGCATTCGCTGTTTTGCCAAATATGTTTACAACCACGACCTTACGAAAAAGCGCGAGCTGGAAGTCGAAACTTTGGCAGGTATCATTCGTCCAAAGATCGTCGGTGAACTGGTCGAAGTGGACATGGGAGAGCCGGTACTGGAAGGGAGAAAGATTCCCGTGGATGACGATGGCCAGATCATCAATCATCCACTAAAGGTCGACGGCACAACGTATCAGGTCACATGCGTCTCCATGGGCAACCCGCATTGCGTACTCTACTTGGATGACATTAATTCCATGGATCTGGAAAAAATCGGGCCCCGCTTCGAACATCATCCTTTTTTCCCCAAGCGGGTGAACACAGAGTTTATCAAAATAGTGAGCTCCAACGAAGTAAGCATGCGGGTGTGGGAGCGGGGGGCCGGCGAGACCTGGGCTTGCGGCACCGGCGCCTCGGCAGTTGGGGTTGCCGGTGTGCTCACGGGTAGGACTGAGCGTGAAGTGACGGTCCACGTCAAGGGCGGAGATCTTTTTATCGAATGGCGGGATAATAACCGCGTCTACATGACGGGCGGAGCCGAGGAAGTTTTTCACGGCACCGTCAAAGTTCATTAGGAGAGCTTATGTTTGCTGGTTCAATGGTAGCGTTGGTAACGCCTTTTAAAGAAGGCAAGGTTGATTGGCAAAGCCTGGAAGACTTGGTGGAGTTTCATATCAAGAACGGCACCAACGGCATCGTCCCCTGTGGGACGACGGGTGAATCGGCGACGCTTGACCACAAAGAGCACCACGAAGTCATAGAAAGGGTGATCAAGGCCGTCAACAAGCGGGTCCCAGTCATCGCCGGCACCGGATCGAATTCAACTGCGGAAGGCGTCGCGCTTACAAAAGGGGCGGAGAAGGCCGGCGCCGACGGCGCTTTAATGATTTCCCCTTATTACAACCGGCCGACGCAGGAAGGCATTTATCAGCACTACAAGAAAGTCGCCGAGTCGGTGGGCATTCCGATCATCGTTTATAATATTCCCGGCCGTACCGGATCAAAGATCGAGCCGGAAACTTTGGCACGGTTGTCGGAAATAAAAAACGTAGCCGGGGTCAAAGAGGCCACCGGATCCGTCGATCAGGCCATCGACGTGATCCGTCTTTGCGGTGACAATCTGGCGGTCTATTCGGGCGAGGATTCTTTAACCTTCTCGTTGATGGCCCTGGGTGGCAAGGGAGTCATCTCTACGGTCGCCAATATTGCGCCAAAGGAAATGTCGCAGTTGACGGATGCCTGCTTGAATGGGAACTGGGAGAGTGGGCGCAAACTCCAATTGAAGCTGATTCCACTGATTCGAAGCGTTTTTCTCGAGACCAATCCAATTCCCATCAAAACCGCACTTTCGCTCATGGGCAAGTGCACGGGCGATCTGCGTCTGCCGCTGACGCCGATGTCAGAAGGCAACCTGAAAAAGCTACAACAACAGATGGCCGAGTTCGGTTTGCTCTAGTCCCGATGGCGTTGGGCCTCATTGTTTGCGGCGTCGGTGGCCGCATGGGCGGCGCGGTCGTGCGTGCCGCAGCGCAGACTGCCGGTGTTCGGCTCGTTGCGGCGATTGATAAACCTGGCAGCAGCAGATTGTGGAAGGACGCCGGCGACATTTCCGGCGCCGGACATCTCGGTGTGGAAGTAACCGACAAGATCCAACCGCAACTCAAGCCTAATAGGGTCATCATCGACTTTACCAATCCAGAGGCCTCTCTGGGGTATCTGGCAGTCGCAGCGCAAAAGGCGGCTCCACTGCTTATTGCCACAACCGGATTCAATTCGAAGCAATTGGCGGAGATCAAACGACTCTCCCGTCGCACTCCTACCATTCTTTCGGCTAACACGAGCTTGGGCGTGAACGTCCTGGTCGCTCTCCTGGGCAAGGCCGCCAAGCTGCTCGGCGAGGACTACGATGTCGAGATTATCGAGGCCCACCACCGTTTCAAGAAGGATGCTCCCAGCGGAACCGCGCTTGCTCTGGGGAGGTCGGTGGCGGAAGCGCTAAACCGCGATCTGGACAAAATCGGCATCAACGGCCGCAAAGGCATCGTCGGTGAAAGGTCCAGGAAGGAAATTGCGCTTTTTTCCGTGCGAGCCGGCGACATCGTCGGCGAGCATACCGTGATCTTCGGCGGCATCGGCGAGAGATTGGAGTTTATTCACCGAGCTCATAGCCGCGAAACCTTCGCCCGCGGCGCGATCCGCGCCGCCCAGTGGCTAGCTAAGCAGAAGCCCGGCCTCTACAGCATGCAGGATGTGCTGGGGCTAAAATAATCGATTTTCGGGAATCTCGGGTGTGTTTCAGCTCCCGGATCAAAGATCTTCTGTCCGTCATTTTGACTCTCCCTCCATCATCCAGTAAATTAGAGATTCTATTTGCGCTCCAGTAGGACTACAGTGAAAGCAATAAGTGTGTTGAAATAAATCACCCTCCCTTTAATCCCCTCCAGTCAAACGAGAGGAGAGAATTCTTCAAGATTCCCTTCCCCCCCTTGCAGGAGAGGGCTAGAGTCAGGGGAATGTAAACTCATTCATAACCGTTGGTATAATTGATCTTAGACATGGACAAGATCGTGTCGCTGAGTAAGCGGCGCGGATTTATTTTTCAGTCGAGTGAAATCTACGGTGGGCTGGGCTCGGCGTGGGACTACGGGCCTTTGGGTGTCGAGCTTAAAAACAACGTGAAGCGCCTCTGGTGGCGCGACAATGTTCAGCTTAGAGATGACATGGTGGGTCTGGACGCCGCCATTACCATGCACCCGAGAGTCTGGGAGGCAAGCGGGCATGTTGCGAGCTTCTCGGACCCGTTTACTGGCTGTCCCAATTGCGGGCGCCACTATCGCGCGGATCATGTAGAGGAGGCGCGAAGAAATAGTAAATGGTGGCAAAGCTTGAAAGAGGCAAAGGACACAGGAAGGTGGGCTGAGGTGGAGCGGTGGGCCAAGAGTGACAAAGCAGGGAAAAAGTTGGCACCTAATTTAGCTTTCGTAAGGAATCCAGATTTCGGCAAAATTCGCGCGGTTGGCGACAACCTGACCCCCGTCTCCGGGCCTACCGCCTATGGGATGCCGAACCTGGCTTCTCTTCCAGACGAAATGTTCCTGGACGTTGTCGCTGATAGTAAGCTTGTCTGTCCAAATTGTGGCGGAAAACTATCAGATCCCAAACCCGCTAGTCTGATGCTCAAAATAGCTCTCGGACCGGTGGAAGAAACCGGTACACGGACATACTTGAGACCTGAAACGGCCCAGGGAATCTTCGTAAATTTCGACAACGTTCTGCAAGCATCACGCAAGAAACTCCCTTTCGGCATTGCGCAGATCGGCAAAGCCTTTCGCAATGAGATCACGCCCGGCAACTTCACTTTTCGGACGCGGGAATTCGAGCAGATGGAGATCGAGTTCTTTGTCCTGCCGGGAACGGATGAAGAATGGCATCAAAAGTGGATCGACGAGCGCTTTGCCTGGTACCCTAGATATGGCATTCGCAAGGAAAATATTCGTCTCCGCGAGCATGAGAAAGATGAATTGGCGCATTACGCCAAACGGACTGCCGATATTGAGTATCTTTTTCCCATGGGATGGAGCGAACTTGAAGGCATCGCCAATCGTACAGATTACGACTTAAAACAGCATGCGGAGTACAGTGGCAAAGCCCTCGAGTATTTCGACGAAGAGACCAAGCAAAAGATCATTCCCTATGTCATCGAGCCCTCGGCGGGAGCGGATCGTTCGACTCTGGCTTTCCTAGTGGACGCTTATCACGAGGAAGAGGTCAGAGGAGAAAAGCGAGTCGTACTGAAATTGCATCCCGAGCTCGCGCCGATCAAAATCGCCGTGCTGCCGCTCCTGAAAAAGAACGATCAGATCGTGAAGACAGCCAAGAAACTCACGGCTGACCTACGCAAGCGCTGGTATGCTGTCTACGATGACACCGCATCCATTGGCCGCCTCTATCGGCGCCAAGACGAAGTGGGCACGCCGTTTTGCGTTACCGTAGACGTCCAGACGGTCGGCGATGAAAAAGCACCGGCGGATGACAAAGTCACGATTCGTGACCGCAATACGATGGAGCAGGTCAGGGTTTCGCTGGCGACGCTTGAGTCCACCATGCAAAAGGTCATGGACGGAAAATGGGCTGAGGTGGCGCAAGAACACGGCATCGTGAGAGCCTGAGTTCAAGGTTCACTTGCCAGTAATTGGTCCGGACTGATCTAAAAGGCTTCAGGTAAGAGGAAGTAAAGATTCTTCACCATTATCACCGCGTCAAGTTTCTCATTGATCGCTATCGCCGTCTCCTTACCCTCGGCATTCTTTCGCTCATCGCCACGGACTTCGCCGGCATGGCGTTGCCATGGCTTATCAAAGACGCGATCGATACGATTCTGTACAAGGCCGACGGTTCGGTTTCTCTACTGCGATACCCTTTATTGATCCTGGGGGCGGCCATTCTCCAGGGTTGTTTCCGTTATGGCTGGCGCATCAATATCAATGGTTTCTCGCGGCGCTGCGAGGCGGATCTGCGGGATCGCGTGTTCTCCCACCTGCAGAAACTGCCGCTCAACTATTTCCAGCACACCAAGACCGGCGATCTGATGTCGCGCATGACCAATGACATTCAGGCCGTGCGCGAACTGATGGGGTTCGGCTCTCTGGCCATCATCGATGCCATGGTCGTGATTATTTTTAGCCTGAGTTTCATGATCCGCATCGATCCTTGGCTCACCCTTTGGTCCATGCTGGCGATGCCGCTGATCACGGTGGTGGTGCGTTTCTTCGGTCGGCATATCTTTCGTTGGTCCCGGGATACTCAGGAACAGCTGAGTGTCATGAGCGCTTACGTGCAAGAAAATCTGGCGGGTGTTCGGGTGGTTCAGGCCTATGCTCAGGAGCAAAATCAAGTCGAAGGGTTTGCCACCATCAGCGGCGCATACCGACACAACACCATGTGGCTTGCCACTCTATGGGGAATTTTTTGGCCATTGATGCAAGTCCTGGCGGGAATCGCGGCAACCATTGTGCTCTGGTTAGGAGGCCGCCAAGTCTTGCAGGGCTCGATGACCCTCGGAGCGTTCGTTGCCTTCAACGGCTATCTCGCAATGTTGACTTGGCCGCTCATGGCCGTCGGCTATGTTGTCAATCAGTACCAAAGAGGCACCGCGGCTTTGAGCCGAGTGTTTGAAGTTTTGGATACACCGGTTTCGCCACGTTACGAAACTTTCGAATCGCCTGTGCGGTCGCTTTTAAGCCGAGGCTCCGTCGAATTTCGTGATCTCACGTTCGCGTATTCTGCTGATCATGCTCCCGTGCTGAAGAATCTTAATCTGATAATTCCTCCAGGTAGCATTTGCGGCATCGTGGGCGAGACGGGTTCCGGCAAGAGCACCTTGGTTAGTTTGCTCCTCAGGCTTTTCGAGCCCCCCGATGGGACTGTTTTTATCGACGGCAGGGATATCAAGCGCATACCGGTCGCCGAAGTGGAGGCCGCCGTCGGCTTTGTCTCGCAAGACATCTTTCTCTTTTCCGGAACCATTCACGACAATATTCTGTTCGGTCTGGACAGCAGCGACGGCAAGAAAGCAGAGGAAGCGGCGCGGATCGCCCAACTGCTGCCGGCCATCGAATCCTTCAGCCATCAATTCCAAACCGTCATCGGTGAGCGCGGCGTTCGTCTGTCCGGCGGCCAAAAACAGAGAACCGCTCTTGCCCGAGCGATCATCAAAAACCCCCCGATTCTGATCCTCGACGACGCCTTCTCCAGTGTAGACGTAGAGACTGAAGAGGAAATCTTGCGGGAACTGAAGCGGTTCATGAAGGGACGGACCACTTTGCTCATCTCCCATCGCATTTCCACGGTGCGGGATGCCGATATGATCGTTTACCTGAGAGACGGCAAGATCATCGAACTCGGCACCCATGATGAGCTAGTCGCAGAGCGGGGAGCCTACTACGAGCTTTATCAACGACAGAAATTGGTGCGACAACTGGAGTCCATGAAACATCAGGAAGAAAGACCGTGACTGCGGAATTTCATGGCGAAGAGGAGATCCTGGGTAAGGCTTACGACGCCCGTTTGATGGCGCGGATACTGCGTTACCTGCGGCCCTATTGGAAACTGCTCACGGTCGCTTTCACTTTCCTTTTGCTGCACACCGGAACCCAGTTGTCGGGTCCCTACATCACCAAGATTGCCATCGATCGGTATATCTTGAACCAGGATGTCCACGGGCTGGATAACATGGCGTTGGCTTACCTCGGAGTTGTCTTCTTAGGGTTCTTGTTTCTTTTCATTCAAACCTACACCACTGAATACACCGGCCAACGGGCGATGCACGATCTCAGAATGGAGATCTTTTCGCACTTGCAAACTCAGGACATGGCCTATTTCGACGGTAATCCGGTGGGGCGCCTCATGACGCGAACCGTCAATGACGTCGAAACGCTCAACGAGCTTTTCAGCACCGGCGTGGTTGGGCTGTTGGGGGATTTGTTCACCGTTGTTGGCATTGCAGCGGTGATGCTCTGGCTCGACTGGCAACTCGCGCTGGTTTGTCTTACGGCATTTCCGGCGATTCTTTACATCAGCCGCTTTTATCGCCGCCGTGCACGCGAGGTCTACCGGGAAAGCCGGCTGATCCTGGCACGGCTCAATGCACAGCTGCAGGAGAACATCGCCGGCGTCGGGACGGTTCAGGCCTTCGGTCAGGAGGCGAAGATGCACAGCCGCTTCCAACAGATCAACTACGGCTATCGCAACGTCTTGTTGCGTAGCGTGCGGTACAACGCTGTGTTTTTTCCGATCATCGAAATTTTCAGCGCGCTGACTATCGGTCTGCTTCTCTGGTACGGCGGCGGATTGATTTTGCAGCAGACAATTCAGGCGGGCGTCATTGTTGCCTTCATCCAGTATATTCAACGCATGTATCAGCCCATTCGTGATCTGGCCGAGAAATATAACATCATGCAGGCGGCGATGGCTTCGTCCGAGCGGATCTTCGCGCTGCTGGACACTCCGGCGACGATCAAGAACCCGTTACGCCCCAAAGCGCCGGAGCAGTTTCTAGGCGAAGTTGAGTTTAAAGATGTATGGCTTGCCTACCACCCAGGAGAACCGGTTCTAAAGGGGATCTCCTTCCGGGTCCGGCCGGGGGAAAAAATTGCTTTGGTCGGAGCCACGGGCGGCGGTAAGACATCGATCATCTCCGCGCTGTGCCGATTCTATGATGTCACGCGCGGCCAGATCTTGGTGGACGGTATCGACATCCGGGATTGGGATAAGCAACACTTGCGCCGCCAGCTTGGCTTGGTGTTGCAGGACGTTTTTCTTTTTTCCGGTGATATCGCAGCGAACATCACGCTCGGCGACCCGCGCATAAGCTCAGAGAAGATGATTCAAGCCGCGCGCCGCGTTCACATCGCGCCATTTATTGAAAAACTGCCCAATGGTTATCACCAAGAAGTCCAGGAACGAGGGTCGACTCTCTCGCAAGGGCAGCGCCAATTATTGTCTTTTGCCCGCGCGCTGGCGTTCGATCCACGAATTCTCATTCTCGACGAGGCTACCAGCTCCGTCGATACTGAGACGGAGATGCTGATTCAAGACGCGCTCCATGAGCTGCTCGACGATCGGACAGCGCTGATCATTGCGCACCGGCTGTCCACGATCAAGAACGCCGACAGAATCTTAGTGATTCACAAGGGTGAAATCTGGGAGCAGGGAACCCACCAGGAGCTCCTTGCGCAAGGCGGGCTTTACGCGCGCCTTTACGATTTGCAGTATCGCCAGAACGGAGAGCGATCCGATAGCGGCGCAGCTCTTCCAAACCGAGCCCTAGAGTCGGCTTGACCTATACGATCAACCCCGGGGGCGCAGCGGTTGTGCGGAAGCCTGGAAAGATCTTCGAAAGATCCTTTTGCCCCAGGTGTCGCGAAATCACCTCACTGCAAACCGTTCGGAAATCGGTGGTCAAGTTGAGATCCCGACCTTCATAGAGCACTTCGGGGGCGAGACCTGGCCAGCGACCATAAACTTTGCCGCCGCGCACGGGCCCGCCAAGAGCAAACATGACATTCGCATGGCCGTGATCCGTGCCGCGGTTGCCGTTCTCACGCACCGTGCGGCCGAACTCCGACAGGGTGATGAGCACAACGTCCTGCGCGCGGTCGCCCAGATCGCGGTAGAAAGTCGCCAAACCTTCGGCCAAATCTTTGAGGCGGTTCGCCATTTGACCTTTAGCGCCGCCTTGATTCACGTGGGTATCCCAGCCTTGGATCTCCGTAAAGGCGATCTCCAAGCCGACGTCCGCTTTGATGAGACGGGCGATCTGCGCGAGGCTGGCGCCGAAGCGGCCGGTGGGATAGCGCTCGGTCGCCGGCGGAATCTTTGATTCGACCTGCCGGAGTTGAGCCATCGCGGCAAAGAGGTTCTGCCCGCCAAAGTGAAACAGCGCATCCGACGTGTTGCTGTACAATTTTTGCAACGTCGCAGCCATCGCTTCATTGCGCAAACGAAATTCATCGATCGACGACAAGGTCAAAGCTGGCGCGCTGCCCGCAAGCATGCGCGGCAGCTGTGCCGTCGAGGCTACGGCGCGAAATGGCAACTCCGTGTTTTTCTTTTCTGCGAGGTAACGATTCAGCCAGCCGTCCGGCGTGCTTTTAATTCCGGGAGTGCCGATTTCCATATAGTCCTGGGCATCGAAATGAGAGCGTGTATTGTCGGGTGATCCTGCCGCATGAACGACCGCCAAATGGCCTTGGTCGTAGATGCTCTTGAGCGGCGCCAGCGCTGGATGGAGTCCATAGAAACCGTCGAGGTCAATAACTCGGTCCTCGCCAGAGGCGGGCTCCGGGATGGCGATGCTCGGCCTTAATGTGTAATACGCTCGGTCTTTAAACGGGATTACGGCGTTCAAGCCGTCCATCGCGCCCCGTTGAAAAACCACCACCATCACTTTGCCTCTGGACGCTTGCTGGGCCTCGGCGGTGCGGACAAGAAAAGCCGGGGGAAGGCCCAGGGCCAGAAAGCCTAAGCCGGTTGACTTGAGAAAACGGCGACGAGACGGATTCATACTTACCTCCTTTGGAACTCCGGCGCAGCCATGAGCAGCGCGATGGCTTGACTACCCTCGGTTTCCGCCAGAGCCGAGCGGGTTGCCGTCGAAAGCGAATCGGGGGCGATCAAGCGGGCGAGAGCATCTTTGTCGCCGAGCGCCTCAAGTTTTATGCGAGACCCGGGAATCCGATTGGCAATCAAGTCAGTCGCAAAATTCATTCTCGTGAGCAGCATGTCAGGGCTTGTCCAAGAAGCGGCGACATCGGGGTGCCCGGTGGGTGGCTGGGCCAGAAAAAGCGGTTCTCCCATGCGGCCGAGGTAGCGCAGAAGCTGATGCGACAATTGAACTTCGGCTCCAGTGCTGCGTAGCGCGCTGGCGACGAATTCCAAAGGTTTCTTCACTTTCGCTTGATAGGTGTCCGGCGAGTAGAATTCCGGCGAATCGATGAGTGCTCTCAACACTGTTGGAATATCGCCCGCGCTTTTGGTAAACGCTTCGGCTGCTTTGTTAACGAGAGAGGTCGGCGGATCGTCGACGATAAATCGTCGCGCCAGCTTCAAAGAAACAAAGCGGGCCGTCGACGGATGCTGAGCCAAGAGTTCGATGATTCGAAGACCGTCTTCCATTCCTCCTCCCGGCGGGATGCGATTGCCAAGCACGATCTTCTCGCCGGTGTCGTGGATTCGCGGCTCGAAATAGAAACTACCCTCGCCGCGCGGTTGGCGAATTGTCCAGCCAGTCAAGCAACGGGCCACCTCTTGAACATCGCGTTGCGTGTAGCCGCCATCAACGCCAAGGGTGTGCAGTTCCATCAGTTCGCGGGCATAGTTTTCATTGAGCCCCCGGCGGCGGTTATTGGGACCGCCCATCCGCGCTGCCGGCGCATTGGGATCGGCGCTCAGCCAATTGTCGAGATAAAAGAGCATCGCTGGACTTTGCGCCGTCGCGAGCAACAGATCGCGAAAACGACCCAAGGCATGGGGTCGAATCGTGTCCCGATCGTAAGCGGTGGTCAACCAACGATCGGCTCCCTTCGCGGAAAAAACGTTGAAGTGGTTGGTCCAAAAATCGACCATGATTTCATAGAGCTGTCGGCGGCTATAGACCGAACGTAATAACCGTGCCTGTTGCAGCTCGAGAATTACGGTGCGCGGGCCTTGCATTTGCTGTTGGCCCATCATCTCCTGCTGACCGGCTTGTTGTCTGGGCGGCGGGTAGAGCTCGATCAGTTCGCGGCTGCTGAGCCGCATGGTTTTGAGACCGGCGAGTTTCTCCTCTGCGAGGGAGTCGGAAATTCTTTCTGGATGGAGTTGCTCTTCCAGATAAACCGGGATTCCCAGCCGGTTGACTTTTTGGACGTCTTCCCGCTTCACTCCAAAGCTCGTCCGGCTCAGGAAGTGAACGACCTTCTGTTCCTCGGTCAACTTGGCGCTCATGGTTTAGTCCTTGTCTTTACTTGTCTGATTGAATTTTTCCCTGAACTTCTGCCGCAATGCTCTTTTCTCTTCGGGTGAGAGTTGCTCCAGCTTATCGCGAAGTTGCTGTTTCTGCTCCGGCGAGAGCCGCTCGGCTCGCTCGCGGAACTTGTCGCGCAATTGCTGCTTCTCTTCGGGAGAGAGGTTGCGGAATCTCTCCTGAAACTCTTCCCTGAGCGCGCGACGTTTCTCGGGAGGCAAGTCGCGGAAGCGATCAAAACGCTCTTTCAGAGCCTGACGGCGCTCCGGCGGAAGATCGCGCCACTGTTGCCAGCGCTGCTGCAACTGTTCTCGCTGATCAGGAGAAAGGTGCTGCCAACGCTCGTAGTTCTTTCGCACCGTGGCCTTTTCATCGGGTGAAAGACGGCGCCAGTTGTCGTACCGCTTCTGAAGGTCAGCTTTTTCTTCTGGAGGAAGCGATTTCCAGCGCTGATAACGGTCGCGGAGCTGTTGTTTTTCCTCCGGGGTCAATTTCTGCCAGCGTTCCAATGCTTCTTGGTCAGTCCGGGTAGGTGCTTCCCCTGGTGCGGTGGACTGGCTCCGCGCCGCCATGGGAGACAAGAACAAGGTCGAAAGCACTAGAAGTGGAAACAACCTCATGATCTTTTTCACCTTGCCGTATCCTTTCTCTTGGAGGGCAACGGCTTTTGCGAGCGATTATCCGAGTTTTGATCTTCAGCTTTTTCCACTTGCGACAAATCCTGCATCATTTCGACTTGCTTGATCATTTCCATCTCGCGCAAAAAATCCATCATGCGAAGCATTTCTTTGTCCGGTGGCTGGCTATCCTTGCTGGCAGCAAAGCCGTCCGTCGAGACCACCAAGACCAGAAGCAATGTTAGCCCAGCCGCGTGTCTCATGAAGGTTGATCTCACTAAGCCGAGCCTTTGCCTGGGCTCCCCATATCTTCCAGAAAATCCATGGCATCGAGAACGTCCATGGTTTTGAAAAACTCCAAATTTTCCGCCGCGGGCAAAATCTCCATAAAAACTTCATCATCCTGCGGAACGTCCTTGGAGCTCCAGAATCCCTTTCCGAGAGCCAAGGTTAAAGCCAAGATGGCCACAGCCGCCGTGGCCGAGACGGGAATTGCCCAGGGCTGAAAGAATGACGCCAGATTTTGCCACCAGGATTTCTTATCGCTGACCTGCGTCAGCTTGCGGCGCATCTCTCGACTGTAGTCGTCCCAGAAGGTTTGCGGCGGCTCGTCGGGCTTGACGGTCAAGGGGAGGATTGACTCTAGCTCTTTCAGGTAGAAGCGGCAGGGCTCGCAACCTCGCACATGGTCGTCCACCGCTGCACGCTCATTGACGGCGAGTTCGCCGTAGTAGTGGAGTACCAGATCCTCTTCCCATTGCGTGCAAGCCACGGCGGCCATTTTATCATCTTGCGCCATACTGATCCTCCTAGGCAAACTCAGCCAGGCTTTGGCGGAGCGCCGTTACCGCGCGGTGGAGATGAACTTTGACCGTACCCTCGGCGGTCTGCATCATTTCGGCGATCTCTTTGATCGAAAGCCCTTGGTTGTTTTTCAAAATGAATGCCGTCCTCTGCTTGGGCGGCAACGCTTCCAGCGCGGCGCCGACTTTGCGCGATAACTGTCCCGCCAGAACCTGCTGATCGGGCGATGGCGGCTTCTGCGACACCTGGCTTGGCTCCATCTGGCTTTCGACGGCCTCGTTAAACTCCTCGGCGAAGGTGCGCTTTTTTCGCCGTTTGTAGTCCAGGCAAACATTGACGAGAATCCGGTAGAACCAAGTATAGAAACCGGACCGGCCGTCGAAATTACCCAGATGCGTGTAGGCGCGCAGAAATGCTTCTTGAGACAGATCCTTTGCCTCCTCGCGATCTCGCGCGAAATCGAACGCAATGCGATAGGCCTTTTGTTTGTGCCGCTCCACAAGTTCCTCGAAAGCCTTGTGATCCCCTTTTCGAGCCAAGGCCACGAGATCTTCATCTCCGGGCTGCACAGCTGGACTCCGACTCATCAGGCATGATTATACCATGTGCGAAAGCCGAGAGATGGCTGCCACTCCATCAGGAGTCGGCAGCCATGAAAACCCAAAAATAGAGCCTAATTGCTCGCTTGACTATCGCTGGTATCGCGTCGCAGCTCGCGTTTGTCGCCGCGGCGTTCCCGGTGATCCTTTCCGAGCGCGTGCCTATCGCCTTTGATCTCTCTCCGACCGCGGCGAATTTCCTTTCGATCCTGGGCGATCTCTGTGTCGCCCGCGCCGCTCTTGATGTCGCCGCGCAGCTCCTTACGGTCTCCTTTAAGCTCTTTGAAATCGCCGTGCAACTCCCGGCGATCCCCGTGAATCTCTCTATTTATCCTGGTGCAGTTCTTTTAAATCGCTCTTGATTTCCCCATCCGCGGCAAAAGTCGAGGCTCCGACAAACAATAACGATGACGCCATAATGCCAGCCCCGAGTATCCCTGATAATCTGTCCATGATCTTGTCCGTCCTCCATTTTTTGGCCATACCGGCCATTTTTCAGGTTAGACGCGACCCTACTCAGAAAGTTTACCCGGATTCGTTCGAGGGGCTGGCCGAGCACCTTTTTTCAGTGTCATTCGGCTGCCTATACTTGAAAAGATCACTACGATAACGACTTCTGCGCCGATGAACGACGCTAGATCATCGAAACAGCAGCCAGGGAGAGCCCGTGGAGATCCTAAGACGACAAGCAGCGCGGCAACAAGTAGAGATCATTTCCTCTCCACGCCCTGTGGGAGGTAGACCAAGGCTTACTCAAAGGAGAATCCACAAAGTAATAAGCCACGCCGGAAGGAGCCCAGCCAAACCGAGGAGCCAGTACTTTAAAGGCGAGAGAGAGTATCCTGACGCATCGAGCCGTCTCACGGCCGAATCGGTAAGAACAACTCCAAACAACGCGACCACTGAAGAGAGAAGCGCCGAGCGAGGCAAGGGATTGTCTTCCGGTCCGGCGGATGACGGCAGCAAACCCAGCAAGGTAATCAACCAAGCGGGAAAGAGCGCCATGAGCCCTAACAGCCAATGCTGTCGCGGTCCCCAATTAAAAACTCTCCTGCTAGCGTACGGTATGACAGCCGCCGTCGTAACTAACCCAAAGACTCCGAGAACAATAGAGAACTTGATCATCCCTTGTCTATGACACGACACCGTAGGCGTAGGAAAACCGTTATGAATATCCGAAGCGCCGCGGCGCCTCCGGGACAATGCGCGTCAGCTTCGCCTCCATGGCGGAGCGCAAAAGCGGGCTTAAGAACTAACTTAGATCAAGCTGACGAAACCATTTTTTACCCTTGTTGGGTAAGATGTTTCGGCAATCTTTGTTACAACGATTATGCAGTGGTTGTAGATTGAGATTCTAACATCTGCAGTTCGCCAATAGATTCCCGAAGCACAGAAAAAGCACTTCTTAGGAACAAAGCGGCGATCGCGGCTCCGACGAGGATATCGGGCCAACTCGCTTCAAACACTTTTACGCCGAGCGCGGCCACCAACACCGACAGATTAGCGATGATATCGTTGCGGGAGCATAACCACGTGGAACGCATGTTCAGGTCATCGGAGCGGTGGCGAAAAAGCAATAGATAGCAAATACCGTTACCAAGCAAAACTAGCGCTCCGATAATACCCATTGTCTCAGCGTTCGGGACGACGCCTGTCACCACTTTGTAAATGCCCTGTACCAAGACTCCTATTCCGAATGCAGCCATGATGATGCCCTTCACAATTGCCGCAGCCGCCTTCCACTCTAAGCTACGCCACAGGACATACAGGTTAAAGCCGTACACAAGCGCATCGCCGAGCATATCTAGCGAGTCTGCGAGGAGCGCCGTCGAATGGGCGATCAATCCAGCGGCCGCCTCCACGATAAACAGCACTGCATTGATGACCAAGACGATAATGAGAACCTTCTTGTGTTCATCGCGCAACGCGCTCAACTCTTCCGCTTTTGTCTCGCAACAGGCGTCCATGTTTAATTCTAATGTACCAATTCAATCCTGTTGTCGCCAGTCAGATTTCGAGCACATTTACCGGGACGTAAAAGAAGCAGCTTAGTGATAACAAAGGGGTTGAAGACAAAAGCCTCTTCGCAGCACGGGCTTCTACGGATTTCGTCGTCGCCGGTGTGCGCAGTGCAGAAGTCAGAGTCGCTAAGCGTGAAATTTCAGACTTGAGTAATCCGTGGCGAAAAGATTATCGAGCTGTATTATTGCAAGCGCCGCGATGGCTAACTGAGATCTTTTTTCTTCAGCTCGAATTCTTCCTTATTGATCTCTCCCCGCGCATATCGTTGGCGGAGAATCTCAAGTGCCGAATCCGAACGC
>Ga0209799_1000003_pt1 | contig 42333 bp, 32 predicted proteins | sample PanSoiPlo36MoBio_FD_188324 | JGI IMG/M metagenome (GOLD analysis project Ga0209799, IMG submission 188324) | Tropical forest soil microbial communities from Panama analyzed to predict greenhouse gas emissions - Panama Soil Plot 36 MoBio (SPAdes)... | ecosystem: Environmental > Terrestrial > Soil...
AGCTTCTAGCTCTGACCGGACACGTAGACCGCGAGCACCGAAAAGATTTCGCGCCGTATTGGGAAACGGAGGCGAACCCATGATGATGGGATCATCGCGGTAAAGCACCGCGTGGATCTTTATCAGTGACGCTGGACTTGCATCGCCATAGTACCCGCCCATCTCGCCGAATGGCCCTTCGATGGCGACGCCGGCTTTCGGCGGAAGAATCTCGCCTTCAAGGACAGCCTCGGCAGTCGCGGGAATCGGCAGGTCGGTGTAAACACCTTTGGTCACTTCTACGGGTGCGCCGCGGAGCCAGCCGGCGTAGTCATATTCGGAATGGCCCCAAGCGGCATTGTCGCCGGCGGCGATGAGAATCGATGGCTCTTGTCCCAGTGAAATGGCTACCGGACAAGCTTCTCCCTTCGCCCAGTATTTCTTGCTGATAATGTCGCCGTGATGTCCCGACGCAAGGTGGCCGACGCAGGTCATCTCGTCGATCAGTTTGAATCGATACGACCCGACATTGACGTAACCGCTTTCCAAGTCGCGCGTCACCGTCGAAGTGGCGCACATATAAGATCCACCATCTTTCTCGTGCCAGCGGGCCCAGGGAAACATTTTAAGATCGACATCTTTCCCTTGCCTGACGTTTTCTTTAACCGGTGCCTCGTTCACGAACACAGGTGGTAACGGCTGAAAGGTTTTCACTTGCGCATTCCACCAGCGCATGGCTTCGGTTTCACTCATCTCGGGCGGGCAACCGTGGATCAGCTTCTGCCGTTCGGCATTGTTGAGCATGTTGGTCATCAAGCGCATACCGCGCGGATAACCTTTGATCGCATCAAACAATAAGACCGGACAATTTTTGCGCGCGCCGATCATTCCCGTCAGCGCACCGATCTCAAGCTCGCCATCCGCGCCTTCCACCATCTTTAGATGGCCCATCTCCTTCACCGCAGACAAATATTCGCGCAGATCTTTAAACGGTCGTTGACGGCGTTCAGCGGTTACTGATACTGCCATTGCACTTGCTCCTTCCCTCCTCTGTACTCCCGGCGTCGAGACGGTGCCACAATGTCATCCTGAGGCGACAGCCGAAGGATCTCATCTTCATACAGAGCCAGACATGCGAGATGCTTCGTTACACTCAGCGTGACAGGAAGAGGACTTTCTGTTACGACACCCTTGCGTCGCAGCAGAGAATCCTTCTTAGTCAATATTCTTTCAGATCTTAAACTGCCTCTTCTCGCACACCAGTGTGTCGTCGATGGTCACCGTTTATCATTTCTCTTTGCGTTTTCTATCAAATTCAACAACACCTCCGGACTCACCGGCAAGCGATCCACCTTCACTTTCAAATCAGATAGCGCGTCTTCGATCGCCAGCGCGATGGCCGTTGGCGATGGAATGGTTCCGCCTTCGCCAGCCCCTTTGCAGCCCAGCGGATTTAGTGGCGTCGGCGTTTCGATGTGGGCCACCTCCATTCGCGGCACTTCCAGAGCTCCGGGCAGATAGTAGTCCATATAACTGGCATTCAGTATCTGTCCGTTCTCGTCGTGAATAACTTCTTCGTATAAAGCATTGCCGATGCCATGCGCCACCCCTCCATGAATTTGTCCGTCCACCAGCATCGGATTAATGATCTTTCCGCAATCATGCGCTACAGCGTATTGCTGAACTTCGACATGGCCGGTTTCTTCATCAACTTTTACTAGCGCCACATGAACGCCATTCGAGTGAGTCGACCTTCGCGGTGAGTAGTAAACCGTTGCCTCCAATCCAGGCTCAACGCTGCGGTCTACCATGAAACCCGACACACGGTTGGCCGCTTCATGGGCCAGCATTCGCAATGAAATTTTCTTTTCCGGCGTTCCTTTCACGAAAATCTCGCCGTTGACCAGGTCTAGGTCTTCGCTGCGGCATTCTAATTTCTGCGCCGCCAATTCCAGCGCCTTGTTTCGCAATTGCTCGGAGGCTTCCGCGATGGCATTGCCCGCCGTGACCATGACCCGGCTCGCGAAAGTGCCAACGCCGTGCGGAATGGCCGCGCTGTCACCGGTAACAACGTGGACACTATTGAAGTCGACGCCGAGATAATCGGCGCAGATCTGTCCGAGCGCGGTCTCCTGTCCCTGGCCTTGCGACGCCGCACCCGTGAAAACGTAGATCTTACCGTCGGTTCCGACTTTAACGCTGCCGCCTTCGTAGGGGCCGAACCCCGTTCCTTCGACGTAGGCAGCGATGCCGACACCCAGTCGAACACCCCGCTTCCGCGACCCTATCTGCGACTTGCGGAAATCTTCGTAACCGATCATTTCCAGCGCCTTCTCCAAGCAGGCCGGATAATTGCCGCTGTCGTATTCCAGCGGATTGTTGTCGCGGTAGAGAATCCCAACGCTATAGGGATATTCATTTCGCTGAATAAAATTTCTGCGCCTGACTTCGGCTGGATCGATATCGAGTTCCCGCGCGATGCGGTCCATGACTTTTTCCATCACATAGGCGGCCTGCGGTCTGCCCGCGCCGCGCACGACCATAGCCGTGACTTTGTTGGTATACACAGCCTTGAACTCGAGCTGCAGGTTGGGAATCTTGTACGGTCCGGGAATCGTCGCGAGTGTGATCCAGGGCACGACCAAGCTTGTACTGTAAGCACCGGTGTCGTAGAGAAAAAAGTTCTTGAGACCAACGATCTTGCCATCGTTGTTGAAGGCCGCTTCCACCCAGTGGGTCTGATCGCGTTCCTGGCGGCTGGCGATAAAATGTTCATGGCGGTCTTCGATCCACTTGACGGCATGGCCGAGGCGCACGGCGAGCCATGGCACGAGAAAATTCTCCGGGTAAAATCCCCCTTTGGGACCGAAGCCGCCGCCGACGCGAGGCGCGATCACTCGGACTTTGTATTCCGGTATATCCATGAGCTGCAAAAGCGTGCGCCGGATCCGATGCGGCCCCTGACACGAAGCCCAGATCGTCAGAAACCCTTCCTTCGGCTCGTATTGCGCGACGATCCCGCGGGGTTCGATGGCGTGGCAACCACCGCGATGAACCCTGAGAGTTTCTTTGATCACATGGTCAGCTTCGGCAAATGCCTTATCGACGTTGCCCGTGGATTGTTTCATGAAACCGCCGACATTATCCGGTTCACTTTCATGCACCAGCGACGCGCCCGGCGACAACGCTTGCTCGACGTCAACACTTGGAACCATGGGTTCATAATCCACATGCACCAGTTGCACCGCATCCTCGGCCAGTTGCCGGCTGGTGGCGACGATGACCGCGACCGGCTCGCCGACGTAGCGCACCTTGTCCTTAGCCAACGGAAATTCCGTCAGCGGTTTTAGATTGGGATGCGGAATGGTCAGAGGAAACTTTCGTACCGGCCCCAGATCTTGGAAGGTAATAACATCGGCCACCCCCGGTGAGTGTTTCGCCGCGTCGGTATCGATCCGCAAAATCTTTGCGTGCGCATGAACACTTCTAACAACATAGGCGTGCAGCATGCCGGGAAAGTCGATGTCATCGACGAACACTCCCTTCCCTGTCAGCAGTTCATTGTCTTCTGCCCGCTCCACTGGTGCGCCGATGAATCCCGCGGACCCACTCTGCGCTTCACGGTGCGAAGCTCGCTCGGGAATCTTACCACCGGAGGCCTCGACGATCGCGTCGACGATATTTTGATAGCCCGTGCAGCGGCAAAGATTTCCCGCCACGGCTTTTCGCACCTGTGTTTCGTCGAGCGGGCCGCTCTTGCGCAACAACGCAGTCGCAGTCATGAGAAATCCGGGAGTGCAAAAACCGCATTGTAGTGCATGATGCCTCTTGAAAGCTTGTTGCAAAGAGTTGAGGGCGCCGTTTTCAGCCAGACCTTCCACCGTTGTGATCTCGGCGCGATCCCCCTGCACTGCGAGCATCAAGCAAGACCGAACCGGCTCGCCGTTGAAGAGCACTGTGCAACTCCCGCACACGCCGTGCTCGCAACCGACGTGGGTGCCAGTCAAAGATAGATCGTGGCGCAGAAAGTCGGCCAGATTCTGTCTGGTCTCGACTTCTTTCTCGACCGCTTTGCCGTTGACCGATAGGTGTATTCTTTGCAACGCCATTTTCACTTCGTTCCGATAAAAAATTCTACTCCGTCAATTTAAAGCATGAGAGTCTTCGCTCTCCCGAGTAATCCAGATTTCCCCTCTTTGGAAAATAGGGGGTAGGGGAGATTTTTCCAGTCGTGAGTTTCATGGCCGACAAAATCCCCCTTGATCCCCCTTTTCCAAAGGGGGAAACTTTTGAATTTTAGTCCTACTTCTGGTTTCGCGCCTTGCGCCAGGCATCGTTCAATGCGCGTCCCGCCAGAACACTCGCCAGAGATCGCCTGTAAGATTCACTGGCGTGTATGTCGGCGACCGGATTTATTCGCGCGGCGATCTCCGTCCCAACCTTCGCGAACAAATCCGTCGACACCTTTTGGCCGACAAGCATTTGGTCAACACCAGACTCGCGCCACGGTTTATCTCCGACTCCTGTCAACGCGATTCGGGCATCGGCGATCCTGTCCTGTTCACGCGCCAACAGCACCGCCACGCCGACGATGGCAAAATCGCCGTTTCTTCGAGCGAACTCCATAAACGAGCAACCGGCCTCGGGCGGAGTTTCCGGGATTGAAGCTTCCAACACCATTTCATCCTTGGAAAGAGATGTCGTCAGGCACGATTGGAAAAAGTCGCGCGTGGCAATTTCCCGTTTCATCCTGAGGTTCTGAACCGTAACGAATCCGTCCAGGGCGAGCAGCACGGCCGGTAGCTCCGCCGCCGGATCGGCGTGCGCCAGGCTACCACACAGTGTGCCGCGATTGCGGATCTGCTCATAGTCAACATAAGAGAGCGCCTCGGCAAGCAGCGGACAGTGCTGTCGGACTATCGAATTTTCCAGCAGATGGGATTGGCGCGCCAGGCAGCCGATTTTGATAACGCCTCCGTCGCTCCTCGCGTAGTCCATCCCGTCGATGAAGTTGATATCGATGATATGGGCGGGCTGTGCTAGACGAAAATTCATCAGCGGCATCAGGCTCTGGCCGCCGGCTAGAATTTTGCCATCGTCGCCGAACTCCTCGAGCAAGGAAAGCGCCTCTTCGATCTTTCGCGGTCGGTGATATTCGAAGTGTGCGGGCTTCAATTCAATGCCTACTTTTTCACGTCAAAATTCGCGCCGTCGATTTTGCCTTCTCTCCGCGGCTATCTCTTGGTGCAGAGTGGTTAGAACATAAGAAAATTTTCACCTGAGCAAGCTCGCTCCGGCTCATGTCTACTTTTTTATGCCGAGCTCCCTTTGCACTTCGCGCAATGGATTGGTATCGGCAACGTCGGTCAACGAAACTTGCCGCGTGATGTTCATGGATTTTCTAAAATTCTCGATCACGATGCGCAGCCCATCTTCCGGTATGTTGCCGTCCGTGCTGAAGCCGTCCACTGAGGAATCGTAAGCGGCTGTGGCAAATTCAGGTTTTGTCTTTGCCCACTCAACCAAAACCTGGATCGTTCCTTCTTTGTTTTTGCGAATAAAGACGTTGGCCTTGATCATGGCGCGGAGAACTTTTTTCAGCTCATCCGGGTTTTCGCCAATTTTTCTGACGCTGGTACCTAGACCATTGTAAGGAAATCGGAAAATCTCTCCGGCCCGGCTAAGAATGTTAAAGCCTATCTTCTGTCCCTCGAAATCCACCGGCGGCGCCACGACGATTCCGTCGACCACGCCTTCTTTGAGCGCGGCAAGCCGGGCGGCGTCTGAACCGAGGGCAAGCACTTTGATCTCCGTATCTGGGTCAATGCCAAAATGCTTGACGATCATGCGCGCGACGATATCAGGGGTTGAGCCATAAGAACCTACCCCGATGGTTCTGCCTTTGAGGCTTTTGACGGACTTCAAATCCGCTTTGCCGACCAACGCCAAAGGCGTCCGATCTTGGGAACAGGCGATCATTTTCAGTTGTGCGCCCTTGAGGTTAGCTCCGATGACGGAGCCGATGAGGGTCGTATAACCCACGTCTCCGCTAACCAGCGCCATTGTCGCCACATTAGGATTCATACGAATGAGTTCGGCGTCGATACCCTCTTGTTTGAAAAAATCTCTTGTCTGAGCAACGCCGACGGTTAGGTTAGAAATAGTGTAGTTCGATACGCCGATTCGCACTCGGTCGGCGCTCTCAGCGGCTTCGACAAAGGCAATAATCGCAATGATGGCGGACAGGATCGTTATCTTCATCAGACACACCTTCGATTCCATTGCCTCACTCCACGGGCCAACCCCTCAGGGAAACGTCAATGGGGTTGCCGTCGGGATCATGGACCCGGGATTCCGCCTGATAAGGCCTCGCCTCGACGTCCGACGCCGCCCCCAGCTCCTTACAAAGCGGGACCAAAGGCTCAATTGCATCAACCACGAACCCGAAATGGTACAGGCCTTCCTTGTTGTGCGGCCTTTTCTGTATGAGCGCCAGGTTGATGTAGCCGTCCGTCAAATAGATCGCCGGACCGTTGCTCTCAATCCGCTTCATACCAAACGCCTTGGTGTAGAATTCGGCCAGTCGCTCGCGATTATCAGAGATAATGGCCAAGTGACGAATGCGCGCCATAAACAATCCTCCTTTGCAAAGCTAAGAACAGCAAGCCTATTACCTCAACAGCAGTTTCACTATATCCGCCCGGGCTTCATTGACCCGATCATAGATACTCAGGTCTTCCGGCACGAATTTAACGGTTTTGGGCACGTCGGTTTCGATATCGGTGCGCGACGAGGCTTTGCGGCCCAACTGCACCAACAACTGCTGCGCCTCCTTCGAAAGGCAAAACTCTACAAAGAGTCGCGCTGCACTGGGATGCGCAGCTTTGGCGGAGATAAAAACCGGATGCAGCAAGTTTACAGCGAAGATATTCTCACTTTTGATCCAGTCCACTGGAGCGTTGCTTTTCTTCATCCGATCGATCTGGTGCGCATAGGAAAATCCAAAGGGAAACTCTCCCGCCGCCAACTGCTGGGCACGAAGATTATTACCGCGCACCACAACCAGCTCTTGTTCCCCGAACTGTTTGAGAAATTCCCATCCCTTTTCTTTCCCCATCACGCGGAGCACGGCGTCGAACCATTCGTAGGGCTCGGTGTCAATGGCGATCTTTTTGCCTTTCCACTGGGGGACGAGAAGATCTTCCCAGCGCTGCGGGATCCGATCTTTGGGGACCATCCGAGTGTGGTAGGAGAGCGCGAGACTGTTGGTATAGGAATCGGCCCAGTAACCCTCGGGATCCTTCGTTCCCGCTGCAAAATACTTGTATTCGGGGGAAACATATTTGGCAAAGATCCCGGACTTGATGAGGGACGGGGCCACGCCACTGCTAATCACGACGTCGAACATCGTTTTTCCCGCCCGGTATTCCGTCGTAAATATCGTTATCAACCTTTCACCACCCACTCGCCGTACGTTCACTTTGATAAACGGATATTTTCGATTGAACAGCTCTAAGTATCTCGTGTGATCCACGACGCTCATGGTGGTGTACCAGTCGAGCTGCCCCTCTTTCTTCGCCTCTTCGACCAGTTGAGCATGGGGTACAACCTGGGCCAAGGCCTGCAAAGTAGGAAGTTCCCAGACTGCCAGAAATGTCACCAGCAACCCGAGCACGGTCTTAGCATTCATTCTGCGGTTCTCATGGCTCGAGGTCCTTGACACAATATGAAACCCTATTGTATTGGAACCATTACTCTTGAACGCCATCGACAGGTTTTCCGTATACTAGATCCCATCACGAATCAAAAGTCCCAATGGGAAGTTGACTTCCCTGACCGCGTGACGCAAGTTTGACTATGGCGTATTCTGACTTACAAGACTACCTCGCGCGCCTAGAGGCCCACGGCAAGCTGCATTGGGTCGAGCAGCGCGTCGATCCGGCCTGGGAAGTTTCAGCGATCACGCGTCATGTTTTCGATCGCTATGGCTGGGGCAATCGACCGGCCTTGGGCTTTCGCCACGTCGGGAACAGCGCGTTTCCGCTGGTGATCGGTGTAGTCGGCGGCTCGCCGGAGATTTATGCCCTCGCCTTATCCACTACCTCGGACAAAATTCCCGAGGTTTGGGAAAAAGCCCAGCGTCATCCGATTGATCCGACTCCGGTAAAATCCGGCCTATGCAAAGAAATCACTGCGCGCGGCGCCGAAGTCGATGTGGGAATCTTGCCCCAGGTGGTTTGGACGCCAAGTCAAGATCCCGGACCGTACATCACCGCGCCGCTCGTCGTAACCAAAGATCTCGAGACTGGCAGGCGCAACGTCGGCACCTACCGCTTGCAGATGAAAGGGCCGCAGCGGCTTGGCCTCTATGTCGGCGGGGCGCAGCACGCGGCACGTCACATCCGCCAATACGATGCGAGAAAAGAAGACATGCCGGTTGCGATAGCGATCGGTGTCGACCCGACGATCGTGCTCGCATCGATCACGAAGTTTCCTTATGGCACCGACGAGTTCGCCGTCGCCGGCGGACTGCGTGGCGCAGCCGTGCCGCTGGTCCGGTGTGAAACTAACGATCTCGAAGTGCCTGCCAATGCCGAGATTGTTTTGGAGGGAATCATCCGTACCGGTTACCGCGAACCGGAGGGACCCTTCGGCGAGTTCTCCGGGTATATGAGTCCGGGCGGCCAAACACCGGTGATCGAAGTAACGTGCATGACTCGGCGGCGCAATCCGGTCTACCACTCGTTTTTAAGCCAGATGCCGCCTAGCGAATCGAGCTGCATTCGCAGCCTAAGCCGCTCCGCCGGTTTGCTTCATCACCTCAAACAGGTTTTAGGATTGCCCGTACGGGACGTCCATTTTACCGAAAGCGGCGGCGCCAGCGGAATGTTGGTGATCTCGATGAAAAAGGAATACCCCGAGCAAGTGAAGGAGGTCGCCTGGGGCGCCTGGTCGCTGATGAACAAAGAATGTAAGTTCACCATCGTGGTTGATGACGATATCGACGTGCGGAGTCCGTTCCAGGTGGAGTGGGCAATGAGCTTCCACGCTCAACCCGCCCGGGACACGTTCACCGTGAGCGGCGTCGTACCCTCGGGTGTCGATCCATCGACTGCGCCATCGGACATTCCGCAGCACGATCCGCAGCGGCGGGCTGGCAGCAAGATGCTGATCGATGCGACGCGCAAGCATCCCTATCCCCCGGCGGCGCGGGTGCCCGCAGAATATATCCGGGCCGCGCAGAAGAAATGGAAGGAATACGGTTTTTCCAAATAGCCAATCCCGATGATGAAGTTTATTTTTGTCCTCGTTCTAATTTCGCTTTTTTGCGCTCAGGCGACCGCCGCCGACAAAATCAGAGTATCGGTGACCAACTACAACATGAGTTATCTGGCCGCGGGCGTCGCGGCGCAACGTGGCTTTTTTAAAGAAGAAGGGCTCGATGTCGAGATTGTCCGGATGAACGCCAACGTGGCGATGTCGTCGCTGATCAGCGAGGACGTCGACTATACGATGATCTTCGCCTCGGTCATTCGCGCCGCCATGCGCGGTATTCCGCTCAAAGTCATCGCGGTCCTGATCGACAGCCCGCCCTACGCCTTCATCGCCCGTCCCGAGATCACCACGATGAAAGCGCTCAAAGGCAAGACTATCGGCATCGGCGTCTACGGCAGCTCCAACGACATTATTGCGCGCATGATGCTAGAGCGCTCTGGTATCGATCCTGACAGGGAGACCAAATTAGTCGCCTTCGGTTCCGATGGCGCACGCTTCGCCGCTTTAAAGGAAGGACTCGTCGAGGCGGCGATCATCGCCCCTCCCGCCGATGCACAGGCACGCAAGCTCGGTCTCACGGTTCTGGCCCGGGCCAATGATCTCTTCAGGTTTCCTCATATCGGGCTCGGTACCACGAACAAAAAACTCAAAGAAAATCCGCAGGAAGTCTCGCGAGTGATCAGGGCCTTTATCAAAGCCAACCGCTTCGTGCGCGATAACCGGCAAGAGGCGATCAATGTCCTAGTCACTTGGGGGCGAACGCAAAGGGAGGACGCCATCGCCTCCTACGATTCCACATGGCAGGTTTTTAGCCCCGACGGAGCGATGACCGACGACGGCATGCGCTTGGTGATCGACGACGCCCAGAAAGCGCTGAAAGCGACTCGAGTGTTTGCCATCAACGAAGTCGCGGATGCCGGCCCGCTGCGCGAGGCACAGCGGACATTGGGGCTAAAGTCAAAATAGCAATCTCTCCCAATTAGTAGGAGTAATCCTTTATGGTCAACTTCATGGATTTTTATTACACCGCCCCCGGCACATTGGCGGGCCAGTACATGCGCAAATTCTGGCACCCGGTTTGTCGCGCCGAAGATCTCAAGCCTGGTTGGACCAAGCCGATCAAAATCATGGGCGAACAATTTACGCTTTATCGCGGCGATGACGGCACGCCGCACGTCGTAGATTTTCGCTGCCCGCACCGCCAAACCCAGCTTTCCGTGGGCTGGGTCGAGGGTGATTGTATTCGCTGCCGGTTTCACGGTTGGAAGTTCGATAGTTCCGGCCAGTGTGTCGAACAACCGGCGGAGAAAGAATCGTTCGCTGAAAAAGTCCGCATTCGAAGCTGTCCCACTAAGGAGTATTTAAAGCTGATTTTCGTTTACTTCGGCGAAGGCGAGCCGCCTCCCCTGCCCCGCTATCCCGATTTCGAGAAGGATACCCTCTGGGCGGAGACCTATGTCCGCCCTTGCAACTACGTCAACAATTTGGAAAACGATCCGATTCACATCCCGTTCACTCACCGAGAGTCGGAGTTTTACATGAATCGCCCGCCGGAAATCCCGGATATCACGGTAGAGGAAAGTGAGTGGGGCGTGCTGCTTACCTCGCGCTTCCCCAGCGGCCGTTTGTATATCACCCAGCACGGACTACCCAATATACTCTGTTTCAGAGAGCGCGACCGTGATCATCTCGCCTGGCGAGTGCCAGTGGACGACGACAATCATGCAAGTTTTCAGCTCGACGTGACGCATATTTTGGAAGGCGAGGAGGGCGAAGCCTACAAGAACCGCCATAAAGCGAGGACCGGAAAACTCGGCCGCTCGCCGACTGAAATCGGTGAAGCGGTTCTGCGCGGCGATATTCGCATTCAGGACATCGATGGCCCCGAGCGGGCCAACATCGTTTGGATTCAGGACTATGCGACGCAAGTCGGCCAGGGCCCGTTGGAGCTCAGAAAAAAAGAATGGCTCGGACGTTCGGATCGCGCCTTGATACTGATCCGTAAGATCTGGGAGCGCGAGCTTCAGGCGCTGGAAGACGGTAAACCGCTGAAGCAGTGGATGCGCTCCGAACGGCTTGCGGCAATATACACACATGCGAACGACTAGACGAGGGAGGAGTTCAAGGCGTTCAAGTCGTTCAAAACGTTCAAACCGTAAAGATGAAGAAGTCCACGGCAAATTTCATTCGGCAAACAAATTTTGCCTTTTAGACAAAATTGCTAGGTGAAAAGGTAAGTGGCGATGAAAGCAAGTTTTCTCTCTTTTGTTTCACTAGTGCTGGTCTTGCAGTGGTTCATCGTGGCCGCGATGGAGTGAAGGAAGAGGATGTTCAAGGTTCAACACCCGCCGTGAGCTTGTCGAAAGGGGTTCAAGGTTTGGTTCAACTCTGTGCTGGGCAAATCAAAAGGAAAATGGAGGAATGGGAAAATGAAACTGACGCTTGAAAGTGCATCGTTGATCGTCGATAAAGCCCTTGCCAAAGCGAGAGAAGCGAAGTTCAGGCCTATGTGCGTTGCCGTGCTGGATGACGGCGGCCACGTGAAGGTGCTGAAGCGTGAAGACGGCGCCAGCATTTTGCGACCGCAGGTTGCCATTGGAAAGGCTTGGGGCGCCATCGGGATGGGCGAATCCAGTCGTTCGCTCGGTGAACGCTTGAAAGAACGGCCGACGTTTCTCGGCGCGCTGTCAACTATGTCCGAAGGTAAAGTCGTTCCCGTCGCTGGCGGGGTATTGATCATGGATGGTAACGAGATCATCGGCGCCGTGGGAGTTACCGGCGGCACTTCCGATGAGGATGAGCTTTGCGCCATCGAAGGAATCAAAGCCGCCGGGCTGACTCACAAAGTGTGAGCTGTTAGACTTAACCGGAACGTTTTTCTGCTGGCCTCTTTTTGTGCTTCGCCTCGCTTTTGCTTGGGATCGGAGCCGACCGATGGGGAGACCGCGGCTGTCAATAAATTTCTTGCGATTTTGTTGATCTCTAAAGCGGCTGATGATAGTAGATTTTTGATCCACAGAACGGCGGCAAAGGGGGAACACGAGCGGTGTGTCGTGTATTAAAGACGATTGTGCTGGTGATTGGTTTAACGGCTTTTTTCTATGCGACGGGTGCGAACGCCGGCGTGCCAACAGACCAGGTTCGCACCACGGTTGATCAGGTTATCGCCATTCTGCAGGATCCGTCTTTGAAAACAGAAAGCAAGCAGAAAGACCGCCGCGAGCAACTCCGGCGGGTCATTTTTGCGCGCTTTGACTTTGCCGAAATGGCGCGGCGCTCTCTCGGTGCCGAGTGGCGTCGCCGGACGCCCGCAGAACAGCAAGAGTTCGTCGTTGTTTTCACTGATTTGCTGCAAGACACTTATATCGGGACCATCGAGTCCTACAACGGCGACAAAGTCGGTTATAACCGTGAGCTCCAGGAGAATGACAACGCTGAAGTACAAACCACACTAACGACCAGAGGCGACGCCGTCTATTCGATAAACTACCGGCTGCGTCTGGTCGATAAGGATTGGAAAGTCTACGACGTAATTATTGAAAACATCAGCGTCGTGAACAACTACCGTTCCCAGTTTGCCCGCGTCATCACCAAGTCGTCCTACCAAGAGCTCGTGCGCTCCATGAAAGAAAAAACGCTCTCAGGTCGCAACACTTCGCAAACTTGCGTGGAAAAATGCTGATGAACTCGAGCGGTACCTTTGCCTCATTCCCGTCTTCTTAATCTGCCTACGGCTTTGTTACCCATGACCTTTATTTAAGTGCCTTGCCTATGGCGTGGGCAGGTCACTGGGCATGGTCCGGGTCTGGCTGCGACGCTCCTCACGGCCATTACTAAGCCCCGATCCCCGAATGTCATTTTAGGTGCGTCGCTACTGAAAAGATCAGTCTAGTTCCTGTGCCAGTTCAAGATCTTGGGCGCTATCACAGGATGGTCGAATCGCGCTGAAATCTACGCAGGACTCAAGGGTTGTATATTGGACCTTGGTCCAATAGAGAAGGGGACGTTATCGCGGTAGACTAACATTTGATGCGACGGAATAGTGGAATGGAAAAGAGCGCAAGAGATCTACACTGGCACGTGCGTCAAGACGATTGCGCGGGGGGAGGGACGGATGCGCAACGAAAGACCAGAGGGTAATTTCTTCGAACCGTAAAACGTGGTACTTTGTTTTTGGCGTATGAGCGACAGCACCATTATAAATCCATTTCCGACCATCACCTTTGCGGAGGTCGTTGACATCATCTTCGTGGCGGTGCTGCTCTACACGGCCATCGTTTGGGCACGCCAGACGCGGGCCGCCTTTGTGGTGCGCGGCATCCTTATTCTGGGAGGCATCTACATTATCGCCCGCTACCTCGACCTGCAAATGACGGCCTGGGTCTTTCAGGGGTTCTTCGCTATTTTCCTGATCATGATCGTCGTCATCTTTCAGGAGGAACTGCGCCAGTTCTTCGAACGAATCGCCGTTTGGAGTCTTGCCCGAAAACGAGTGCCGGCTCTCGGCTCCCACACTTCGGATATCCTGGTGCGGACGCTGTCGGATTTGGCTAAGGAACACGTCGGCGCTTTGATGGTGATCCGCGGCAACGACCCGTTGGAGCGACACATCACCGGGGGGATTCCCCTCGATGGAAAACTCAGCGGACCGTTACTGAAGAGTATTTTTGATCCCCATTCTCCCGGACACGACGGCGCCGTCCTCGTGGAACAAGACAGTATTACCCGCTTCGCCGCCCATCTGCCGCTTTCAAAGAATCTTACGCAACTAACTAATGTCGGTACGCGACACTCCGCCGCCTTGGGTTTGGCGGAATTGACGGATGCCTTGTGCATCGTGGTTTCAGAGGAACGCGGAACAATCTCCTTCGCCAGAGACGGCAAGCTTCGAGAGGTCGAGAATCTGCAACAGCTCGGCGCCGTGATCGATAGTTTTTTGCGGGCGAAATTCCCATCGAGTCGGCAAAGCAATCTCTCGCTGCAGTTTTTCAGAGAGAACTGGATCGCCAAGGCGATCTCGCTCTCCTTGGCCATCGGCTTTTGGTACATCTTCGTACCCGGTTCAAAAACGGTACAGGTCAGTTATCGGATCCCGGTGAGCGTCGAAAATCTGCCGGCGGATCTGCGGGTCGAAAACATCGAGCCTCCGATGGTGAATGCGACCTTTAGCGGCCCGCGCAGAGCTTTCTATCTCTTCGACGCAAGAAGAATAAGAGTTGCGATCGACGCTTCGATGGCGGACCTGGGTCGACGTACTTTCAACATCTCAGAACAGAACATTCGCTATCCCAAGGAACTGACTTTGCAGGAGGTTAGTCCCTCTACTCTTAAACTCTCCTTAAAGAAAATTCCCGCTCAGCCCGACACCAATCGGGGCTGAACTGCGTGCGGTTCAACGTTCAATGCCTGTCCAGCTTGTCGAATGGGTTCAAGTTCACCGTTTTCACCCCTTCGGACCTTGAACTTTGAACATTAAACTCTAAGCTCTACACTCGTTCTGAAGATCTCCGCTTTCGGATTACTTAGCAATAATGGTGCGCTCCGGTTGCCTTAAGAAAAGAGGATGTTAACCTAAAAGCACGCTTCAATGAAAAGACAATCGAAGTCGCCATCCACGAGCGAGCCGCCAACCACCGGATTGGACCAAGGTCGCTCGCGCGCCGTCATTGAAAACGTCAAGCCCGAGATTGATTGCGGTCGATTTCCCGCGAAACGGACCGTAGGGGAGCGCATGACCGTGGAGGCGGATATTTTCGCCGACGGTCACGACGCGCTCTTAGCCGTGTTGCTGTACCGCAAAGACGGGGCTTCGAACTGGACGGAAATACCCATGCAGCCCTTGGTCAACGACCGATGGCGCGGCACATTCGAAGTTGACGAAGTAGGCGACTATTATTATGCCCTGCAAGCATGGGTGGACCGCTTCGAATCATGGCGACGGGCATTCGCCAAGAAAGTGGAAGCGGGGCAGGAAGCCGCCCTCGATTTGCTCGCCGGCGCGGAGCTGGTGGAAGAGGCGGCAAAAAATGCCGTCGGTGAAGACAGCAAATCACTAATCCGTTTTGCCGCAACGCTCCGTGGAGACAAACCCGCGGCCATTCGGAGCGGGCTCGATGATGCGCTTGCGGAGTTGATGGAAAAATATTCAGACCGTCGCTGGGCAGTCAATTATGGTAAGGAGCTGCGGGTCAACGTCGAGCGCGCCAAAGCGCGCTTTAGCGCTTGGTACGAGCTGTTTCCCCGTTCCTTCGCGAGTACGCCGGGGGCGCACGGCACACTGCGCGACTGTATAGACCGTTTGCCCTACGTCGCAGGAATGGGTTTCGATGTCCTCTATCTTCCGCCGATTCACCCTATCGGCAACTCATTTCGCAAAGGGAAGAATAATACGCTCGCCGCCAGCGCCGACGATGTCGGTAGCCCCTGGGCCATCGGCGCGAAAGAAGGCGGCCACAAGGCCATTCATCCACAGTTGGGATCGCTGGCGGATTTCAAGCGTCTCATAGCGGAAGCTAAGAAATTTGACATCGAAATCGCGCTGGACATCGCGTTTCAGTGCACGCCGGATCATCCTTATGTGACGGAGCATCCTGAGTGGTTCCGCAAGCGTCCTGACGGATCGATCCAATATGCGGAGAATCCGCCCAAGAAATATCAGGATATCTATCCGCTGGATTTTCAGTGTGAAAATTGGCAGGAGCTTTGGAATGAACTGAAGAGCATTATCGTCTTCTGGTGCGATCAGGGTGTTCGGATTTTTCGCACCGATAACCCTCATACCAAAGCGTTTCCTTTTTGGGAATGGGTCATTGGCGAGGTGAAAAGGGACTACCCGGATGCGCTTTTCCTGGCGGAGGCCTTCACTCGCCCGAAGGTCATGTACCGGTTAGCCAAGCTGGGGTTTAGCCAATCCTACACCTATTTTGCCTGGCGCAACACGAAATCGGAGCTTACCCAATATTTTACTGAACTCACCCAGACGGAGATCAGCGACTTTTTCCGCGCCAACCTGTGGCCGAACACCCCGGATATCTTGACCGAATATCTTCAGTTTGGCGGACGACCGGCTTTCATGACCCGACTGGTGCTGGCCGCAATGCTGGGTGCCAGCTACGGCATTTATGGTCCTGTCTTTGAGCTCTGTGAAAATGTGGCGCGCGAACCCGGGAGCGAAGAGTACCTGAATTCGGAGAAGTACGAAATCAAGCGCTGGGATCTGGAAAAACCCGGCAGCCTGAGAGAATTCATTGCCCGCGTGAACCGCATCCGGCGCGAAAACCGTGCCCTGCAGGGCGACCGAAGCCTGCGCTTTTATCCCGTGGACAACCCGGAGATTCTCTGCTTCGGCAAACGGACCGAGGACCTAAGTAACATCATCGTGGTTGCAGTCAACCTGGATCCACATCACACTCAGTCGGGTTGGGTGGAGTTGCCTTCGGAAGAGCTCGGACTCGATCCTCAACAGACCTTCCAAGTTCATGATCTTTTGACCGATGCTCGCTATCTCTGGCACGGGAAGCGCAACTACGTCCAATTGGATCCGGACAGCGAGCCGGCTCAGATCTTTCGGGTGCGTCCGCGCATCCGTCGCGAGCAAGATTTCGATTACTTCATGTGAGCTGAACCACTATGGCATCGATTCGAAGAATGAAGAGCAGCGAGTCCGCGCTCTTGGAAGATAACCCCCAGTGGTACAAAGATGCAGTTATTTACGAAGTGCATGTGCGCGCCTTTTGCGACGGCAACGGCGACGGCATCGGCGATTTCCCAGGGCTTACGGAAAAGCTCGATTATCTTCAGGATCTCGGCGTCACCGTCTTGTGGTTGCTTCCCTTCTATCCCTCGCCGCTAAAAGACGATGGCTATGACATCGCCGATTACCACAGCATCCACCCGGACTACGGCACGCTCCATGATTTCAGACACTTTCTCCACGAGGCCCATGAGCGCGGCATCCGGGTCATCACCGAGTTGGTGATTAACCATACTTCCGATCAGCACCCGTGGTTTCAGCGGGCGCGGGTCGCTAAACCGGGCAGCAGCGCGCGCAACTTCTACGTCTGGAACGATAACCAGGATAAGTATCAAGAAGCACGGATCATCTTCAAAGACTTCGAGCTTTCGAATTGGTCCTGGGACCCTGTCGCCAAAGCCTACTTTTGGCATCGTTTCTATTCGCACCAGCCCGACTTGAACTTCGACAATCCGGAGGTCCGGAAAGCGCTCATGTCGGTTTTGGATTTCTGGTTGGAGATGGGGGTCGATGGCATGCGGCTGGATGCGGTGCCTTATCTGTACGAACGCGAGGGAACCAACTGTGAGAATCTCGCCGAGACCCACAGCTTTTTGAAGCAGCTCAGGCAGTACATCGATAAGAAATACCACAATCGCATGTTGCTGGCCGAAGCCAACCAATGGCCTGAAGATGCCGTCACTTATTTCGGCACGGGTGACGAGTGCCATATGGCTTTCCATTTCCCGGTCATGCCGCGCCTCTTCATGTCCGTCCATATGGAGGACCGTTTTCCGATTATCGACATTCTCGATCAAACACCGGCCATTCCGGAAGCCTGCCAGTGGGCGCTGTTTCTGCGCAACCACGATGAATTGACGCTCGAGATGGTCACCGACGAAGACCGCGACTACATGTATAAAGTGTATGCCACGGACCCGCGGGCGAGGATCAACCTGGGTATCCGGCGGCGCCTGGCTCCGCTGTTAGGCAATAACCGGCGCAAGATGGAGTTGCTCAACAGTTTGCTCTTTTCGCTGCCGGGAACGCCGGTAATTTATTACGGCGACGAAATCGGCATGGGCGATAATATCTATCTTGGCGACCGCAACGGCGTACGCACGCCCATGCAGTGGAGCGCCGACCGCAACGCGGGATTTTCCCGGGCGAATCCGCAACGACTCTACCTGCCGGTGATTATTGATCCGGAACACCATTACGAGACCGTCAATGTGGAAGCGCAGCAGCAAAACCCCAGCTCCCTCCTATGGTGGATGAAGCGGCTGGTCCTGCTGCGCAAGAACTATCAATCATTCGGTCGGGGAAGCCTTGAATTCCTGTATCCCGAAAACCACAAAGTGCTGGTCTTCACCCGCCGTTTCAAAGACGAGATTATCTTAGTCGTGGCCAACCTTTCGCGTTTCGTGAACTACGTCGAGCTCGATCTAGCTGCCTACAAGGGAATGGTGCCGGTGGAGTTGTTTGGCCATACGCGCTTTCCCGCCATCGGCGAGCTCACTTACTTCCTAACTCTCGGCCCCCACTCCTTCTATTGGTTTAAGCTGGAGCAAGCACGCATTTCCGAAGCCCGCGTCGCCGCAGAAGGGTTCGAGCCGGCGCGCCTGGAAGTCGCCCACTCCTGGGAAAATATTCTGTACGGTAGAGCACGGTCCAACCTGGAGCGAATCTTTCCGGCTTATCTTCTCACCTGCAGATGGTTCGGGGGCAAGGCGCAACCGATTCGCTCCGTGAAAAATATTGACGTCGTTCCGTTTGCCAATGATTCGGCGACGGTTTTTTTTACAACTTGGGAAGTACAATACACGGGTGGCCCACCCGAGACCTACCTGCTTCCTTTGGCGTTTGCCGCAGGCGATCGTGCTTTCGAATTGCGCCAGACCAATGCGCAATCCATTGTGGCACAACTGAAAGTAACGAGTAAAGATCTTGAGACGGAGGGTGTGCTTTACGACGCCCTCTACGATTCGGGCTTCTGCAAGGCGCTACTGGCAAGCGTTGCACACGGCCGGCATTTTAGGGGCGACAACGCAGAAATACGCGCGCACCCGTCCAACGTGTTTCACGCGGTGACCGGCGGCATGGAGACTTCCCTGGAACCTTCCATGTTGAGAGGCGAGCAAAGCAACACCTCCATCGTTTACGGCGACCGGCTTATCTTGAAGTTCTTTCGCCGCGTCGGCGAAGGCCTCAATCCCGATGTGGAGGTCGGACGCTTCATCACGGAGAAGACATCCTTCGCCAACGTGCCGCCCCTGGCCGGTTTTATCGAAATCCGCAAGGAGCTGATTGAGCCCGGTACACTCGGAATTCTCCAGGGACTGGTCGTCAACCAAGGGGACGCCTGGCGCTATACTCTGGACAGTCTCGGACGTTATTTCGAAGAAGTCTTGAGCCGCCACCCCTCGCCCGAGGCGAGCGTGATCCCCGAGCAACCGTTGGCCGGGCTTGCAACCCAAGAGATTCCTCCTTTGGTGCAAGAGCTAACGGGTTCCTATTTGTCGTCCGCCCGTCTACTCGGTCAGCGAACCGGCGAACTCCACAAGGCCCTTGCGTCGGATGGGAAGGATCCCGCCTTTGCTCCGGAGCCGTTCACGGCGTTGTATCGTCGCTCGCTTTATCAAAGCTTCCGCACTATCGCTGATCAGTCGCTTTCCCTGCTGCAAAAACGGCTGCCGGGATTGGCGGAAGACGTTCGGCCGGATGCCACAAAAATTATCCAGCTCGAAGCTGTGATTTTCGATCGTCTTAGACAGATTGTTGACAAGAAAATGACCGGCATGCGGATTCGCTGCCACGGCGACTTTCACCTTGGCCAGGTGCTATTTACCGGCAAAGACTTTGTCATTATCGATTTCGAAGGTGAGCCCGCTAGACCGATTACTGAGCGAAGGTTGAAGCGGTCGCCCTTGCGCGACGTCGCCGGCATGCTCCGCTCCTTCAATTACGCAGCGCTTTCAAAGCTACGAAACAGTAGCGTGCGGCCGGAGGATGCCCTGCAGTTAAAACCCTGGGCGCGATTTTGGGACTTTTGGGTATCGGTGACCTTCTTGAAGGGCTACTTGGAATCGACCACCAACGCCTCCTTCACGCCCAAATCCCAGGAAGAGTTTAACCTGATGTTGAGCATTCATATACTTGAGAAAGCCATCTATGAGCTGGGCTACGAGCTGAACAACCGTCCCAACTGGGTTGATGTGCCTATCGCGGGAATCTTGCAAATGGTCAAGCCGGAAGAATCCAATCGATCCAGATGACTGAAATCAACCTGCTGCACAACGTCGCACGTCTCTTCAACATTCAAACCAATACTTACGACGGCTTCGGACGTTTGATGCAGCCGGCTCCCGAAGCCATTCTTTGCGTCCTCAAGATTTTGGGCGCGCCGGTGGAACGCATGGATGATCTCGCCGGCGCATTGCGCGAGCGCCGGCAGTTCCTGATGCAGCGCGCCATTGAACCAGTGCTCGTCGCCTGGGACGGCGGTCCGTTACGGGTCAAACTTCGGCTGCCGAGCCGGCTTGTAGGCGCGGAACCTCGCTATCGCATTGACCTGGAAACTGGCGAGTCTCTTGAAAGCAAATGCCAGCTCGACTTCAGGACAAAGCCGCTGGAGCGTTGCGTCGAAGGTGTCCGGTATGTGGCGCAATGGATTGTCTTTCCCGAAAAATTACCCCTTGGTTACCATCGTCTGCATTTACAGGTTGGCGCGCTTACGTTCGACTCTCATGTTTTATCATCGCCATTGCAAACCTACGGAGCAGCAACTGCCAATCCGCGACTCTGGGGTCTCTTCTGCCCCCTCTACGCGCTGGCCTCCAAGAAAAGCTGGGGCGCCGGCAATTTTTCCGACCTGGAGACCTTGATCGATTTCACCGGCCAAATAGGCGGAGATTTTGTGGGTACGTTGCCTTTGCTTTCGACCTTTCTTGATGAGCCATTTAATCCGAGTCCCTACGCGCCCGTAAGCCGCCTTTTTTGGAATGAATTCTATCTTGATGTCACCAGGATACCGGAGCTCCGCCGCAGTCCGGTTGCTCGCTCCATGATCCATTCCTCCGGCTTCCAAAGCGAGCTCGAGAGTTTACGCGCTGTGCCTTTGATTGAATACCGGCCGCTAATGGCGCTTAAGCGCAGGATCCTCGAGGAACTGCTTCATACGCTTACAAAGCGGTCTAGTAAGCGGAGAGCGGCTTTCGAACGCTTCATTGAGACTCATCCGCAAGTGCAGGATTACGCTGCATTTCGCGCCAAAGTCGAGCGCGAAGGTGCGCCATGGGAGTTTTGGCCGGCGGCCCATCGCGATGGCAAGCTAGGAGTCGGTGACTACGACGAAAAAGTCAAGCAGTATCATCTATATGTTCAATGGCAGGCCGAAGAACAGATACGCGCGCTGGCAGAAAAGACCAGAACTGGCGGCCCGGCACTTTACCTCGATTTCCCACTGGGCGTAAGCCGCGACGGCTACGATGTCTGGCGCGAGCGCCAAGTGTTTGCTTTAGACGTCAGCGGCGGCGCGCCCCCGGACAGCTTTTTCACCAAGGGTCAGAACTGGGGATTCCCGCCGCTGCACCCCGACGGGCTTCGACAGCAAGGCTATCGTTACTATATTGATTGTCTGCGCCATCATCTCCAGTATGCGGGCATGCTCCGCATCGATCATGTCATGGGACTTCACCGTCTATTTTGGATCCCTCGCGGCTTTGGAGCCAGCGAAGCCGTTTATGTTCACTATCCGCTTGATGAGTTCTATGCGATCTTGATTTTGGAATCCCACCGGCATCAGGTCCAAATAGTCGGTGAGAACCTTGGCACCGTGCCACAATATGTAAACAAAGCGCTGGCGAAACATCGAATCCACGGCATGTACGTAAGCCAATTCTGCGTTACCGCGGATCCGCAGAACGCGCTTCAAGAGGCCGCTCACGACGACGTGGCGAGTCTAAACACCCATGATACGCCCACTTTCGCCGGCTTTTGGCAGGGAAAAGACGTTGAGGATCGGCTTGCGCTCGGACTGCTATCCCCACCGGAGGCGCAAAATTTGCGGCGGGACCGGGCATCGATACGCGAAGCGTTCACCACCTACCTAAAATCACGCGCTTGGTTAGAGGAAGAATCACCCGAACCTCTGGCAATTCTGCGTGCTTGGCTCTCGCAGTTGGCCAGCGGGAATGCCTATCTGCTACTGTTGAATCTGGAAGATCTCTGGCTTGAGCCGCTTCCACAAAATGTTCCCGGGACCTGGGAGGAACGGCCCAATTGGAGGCGGAAAGCGCGCTTTTTATTAGATGAGATTTGCCAAATGAATTCCGTTACGGAGACTCTCAAAGTCATCGACGAAATCCGCAGACGCGAGCGGTAGTAACTCGATTCGATGCACTGTCGAATTTTTTTTTCATAGCAGGACTCAGAGCTCCACCGTTTCGTTCACTATGGCCCGTGATTTGCGCTAGGTACGCACGATTTCTTCGGCTGTCCGGAAAATTAAGACAACGCTCGGCAGAGCGCTGAAGCATGAAGAAGAACAGAGTGAGCTGATAGGCGAGGTTCTCGATGAAAGTATGGCCTGGCAATCCCTATCCTCTGGGAGCCACCTGGGACGGATCGGGTGTAAACTTCGCGCTGTTTTCTGAAAACGCGACGGGTGTAGAGCTTTGTTTGTTCGACGGCGAAAACCGAAACCAAGAGATCAAACGAGTCCGGATGACTGAACAGACCGACCAGGTGTGGCATGTGTATCTACCAGAAGTTCGACCGGGACAGCTGTACGGCTATCGCGTGTACGGGCCTTACAGCCCCGCCGAAGGCCATCGGTTCAACCCATCTAAACTCCTTCTGGATCCCTACGCCAAGTCCATTGCCGGACCCATACGATGGATCGATGCACTCTTTGGCTATACAATCGGACACCCGGATGCTGACTTATCTCTGGATGAGCGCGATAGTGCCGAGGGACTTCCGAAGTGCGTGGTCGTCGATCCGGCCTTCAGTTGGGGACACGATGCGCCGCTGCGGATTCCCTGGCACAAAACGCTGATCTATGAAATGCATGTGAAAGGATTCACGGCGCGCCACCCTAAAGTGCCGGAAGAACTTCGAGGCACCTATGCTGGTCTGACCCATCCGGCCGTCATCGACTATCTCAAATCGTTAGGGATTACGGCTGTGGAATTGATGCCGGTTCATCAATTTGTCGCCGACAAATCACTCGTAGATCGCAGGCTGACCAATTATTGGGGATATAATTCAATCGGGTTTTTCGCGCCGGAGTCCCGCTATGCATCGACGGGAGTGCTCGGCGAACAAGTGGCTGAGTTCAAAACCATGGTGAGGACCTTTCATCGTGAAGGCATCGAAGTCATCATCGATGTCGTTTACAACCACACCGGAGAGGGAAACCAGCTAGGACCCACTCTGTGCTTTAGAGGAATCGACAACGCCTCTTACTATCGTTTGGTAGACGACCGCCGCTACTACATGGACTACACTGGCTGCGGTAACACCTTGAACATGACTCACCCTCATACCTTGCAGCTAATTATGGACAGCTTGCGCTACTGGGCGCTCGACATGCATGTCGATGGATTTCGCTTCGATCTGGCATCCACATTGGCGCGGGAGCTGCATTCGGTGGATCGGTTGGGGGCGTTCTTTGACATTATTCATCAGGATCCGGTGCTATCGCAGCTGAAGCTCATCGCGGAGCCCTGGGACTTGGGCGAAGGTGGTTATCAAGTTGGGAACTTTCCCGTTCTGTGGGCCGAATGGAACGCGGAATATCGCGATACCGTGCGACGTTTTTGGAAAGGAGACGGTGGCTTGGTTGGAGGCCTGGCCATGCGTCTGACCGGCAGCAGCGATCTCTATGGCAGAGGCGGCCGTCGTCCGTACGCGAGTATAAACTTCGTAACCGCCCACGACGGATTCACTTTGACCGATGTCGTCAGCTATAACGAAAAACATAACAAAGCGAATGGTGAAGAAAACCGCGACGGTCACAATGAAAATTTGAGCTGGAATTGCGGCGCGGAAGGACCGACGGACGACAAAGAAATAAACGCTCTCCGGGCGCGTCAGCAGCGCAATTTCTTGGCGACCTTGATTCTCTCTCAAGGGGTTCCAATGCTGCTGGCGGGCGACGAGATTGGTCGCACGCAACGCGGCAACAATAACGCTTACTGCCAGGACAACGCAATCTCCTGGATGGATTGGAAGCTCGATCACCGAAAACGGGAACTGCTGGAATTTACTCAGTTGTTGATTCGACTTTTTCATCAACATTCGGTTCTGCGACGCCGGGTATTTTTTCAAGGGCGAAGGATCCGCGGCTCGGAAGTTAAAGACCTTGCCTGGTTCAAACCGGATGGGAAAGAAATGACGGACGAGGATTGGAACAACGGTTTCGCCCGCTGCCTTGGATTGCGGCTTGCCGGCGACGCCATCGAAGAAGTCGACGCCCGCGGCAACCGGATTTTGGATGACACCCTGCTGATCCTACTGAACGCGCACCACGAGCCAGTCAATTTCGTTCTGCCGGCGCATCGTCGCAAGGTGCGCTGGCAAGTCGTCTTCGACACCAGGGAGGAAAAAATCAAGCATCGGCAGCGACTGATACGCGGCGGAAACGACTATCCGCTGGAAGCCCGCTCCATGGCGTTGCTACGGCTCCCTCATCACGAGACCGGCGAATCAAAGGACCTAGAGACGAATTCCATCCAACAGCATCGAGAGGTCTCCGCAGACTAAAGCCTCGACGACGCTCTATGAGGTCGGTTGTGGCGGGTGAGCTACGTTGTTGGCGGCTTTGAAATTCTCAATCTTGATCTCGTGTTTTCTCAGTAGTTCGTAGAAATCTGTCCGGCACTTTCCCGCAAGCTTTGCCGCTTCGCTGGCTTTTCCGCCGCAAAGCTCCAGCAGCCTTACCAGATAATCCTTCTCAAATTGGTACCGGGCATCCTTGTAAGATTTGACCGGACCGTTGAGCGCAATGTTCATTTGGGGACCGGTTTCTATTTGCGGCGCTGCCTGGGGCGCAGCAACTTTGGTCTGGAAGACAAATTCCTCCGTAATCATGTCCAGCGGCGTCATCGCCACAGCATACTCCAAGGTGTTTTCCAGTTCCCGTACATTCCCCGGCCAATCGTGAAGCATGAGTTTCTGCATGGCTTGGGGCGTAATACCTTTGACTTCTTTTTTCATCTGTTGCGAGACTATTTTTAGAAAATGATTGGCCAAATGCGGGATATCTTCTTTGCGCTCGCGTAGAGGCGGCAAATGAATCGGAATGACATGAAGCCGGTAATATAGATCTTCTCGGAAATTGCCTTCTTTTACCTCTGCCTGCAGATCCTTGTTAGTCGCGGTGATGATTCTGACATCGACTTGAACCGGCTTTTCGCTTCCCACGGGATAAAATTCACGTTCCTGCAGCACGCGCAAAAGTTTAGCCTGAAGCGAAGCCGGCATATCTCCGATTTCATCCAAGAAAATCGTTCCCTCATGAGCTTGGCTCAGCAATCCCTTCGTGCTTCGGTTTGCCCCGGTGAATGAACCTTTTTCATGGCCGAAGAGCTCGCTTTCGAGCAAGGTTGCTGGCAGGGCCGCACAGTTGATGGCCACAAAGGGTTTGTTTCGTCTACTGCTCGCCAGATGGATTGCTTTGGCGACTATTTCCTTGCCCGTACCGCTCTCACCCTGCAAAAATACAGTCGATTCAGTGCAGGCGATGCGAGAGACCACATCCAGGACCCTTCGCATTCCTTCGCTTTTCGCGATGATATTCGTAAAATCGTATCTTTCCTGTAGAAGCTCTTTGAGCCTCTGGATCTCGGAGTTCAGTCTGCGGTTTTCCAAGGCTCTTTCGATTTGTAACAATAGCTCCGGTGTATTAAAGGGTTTGGTCAGATAGCTGTAAGCGCCTTTCTTCATGGCCTCCACGGCGCTTTCCACGCTTGCATGTCCGGTCAGTATGATCACCGGCATCTCGGGATTGAGCGAATGCAGCTCGGTCATTAGAGAAATGCCGTTTCGGCCGGCGAGTTTGAGGTCGACGATACAAAGGTCGAAGACGCTATCGGTAGCCGCTTTGAGGGCGTCTTCCTCCTTGAGCGCTGTCGCGACTTCATAATTCGCGCCCTTCAATTTCATGGAGACGAGTTCTATGAGATTGCTGTCGTCATCGACGACTAACAGTTTTCCCGCTGACGGGTTCTGTCCATTTTCTTTACTCATTGTTTTCTTTCTCCCCGGCCGTGCAGAGGTAGCCGGCAGTCAGTAGACTGCGATCAATTCCTTTGACCCCGGTTGCCACTTAATAAGATCTAGCGAAATCGCCCTCGGCTTTCAATATTGGCGATTTTTACCCTGAGCATTGATGCTTCCGGCAAAAAAACGCCCGTTGTCGGAGATAACCTACTATTTTGTAGCAAAATACTTACAAAAAGCCCAGGAGGTAGAGAAACAGATTGTCAAATGCCCCCATAACTACGCTCTTCAGAGACTTACTCACCCTTTGAGCAAAAATCATGCAAAAGATGGAAAGCAACGTCGCTAGCGGGATATTAATCGAATTATCCACAATAGAATCTCGTTTCTGAGACCTCTTAAGACTGATCTATTTCTCGGAACTCACCACCGGGGAAATCTTGGTCAACTCTTATCTCCGAGCCCGTTTAATCAGCTCTATATATATATGACGGTCGCGGACAGCGCTGAAAATGGGGGGCGCCGCATTTTTTGTTTGTCCATCGCGCTGCGCAATTCATCAGTATGGAATTGAACACTTCGGTCTGATTTCTGACAATTCAACAATGGGTCACCCCATCGTCGCCATCCTTTTTGGTCCTGCATGAACCCGGATTCCGCAATTCAATTGTAATGACTTGTACTGGTGAGACGTGAGCCTGGAGCAGCGAACGCATAGACCCGTAATGGTTCAAAGTGTTTTTGTTACTTGGCACTTCGTTCGCACCGGTTGAGGACGCCGTTCATCCACCGATGCCCGCAACTGCGCTCAGAGGCACAGCTCCGTTTCGTTCGCTACGGAAGGCTTGGCTTTGTCCTGCGCTTCGCCTTCAACTGTGGAATACGCGATTAATGAGCACCAGTCTCCGTCAGTTTTTTTCTTTCACTTTGTACGAGAAGCTCTGACAACGATTACGCATCACAAACCAGATACGAAATAAATCTTAGACAAAACAACAATGATAGTTCGATTGAGCGAGTTGGCACATGCTTTGTGTAACCATTTGTGTAACCAATAGATGAGCGCTTTGGAAAAAGAGAAGACAATGAAAAAATTTTTTCTGTTAGTGCCACTATTGTTCGGTCTCGATATGGTTCTAATCGGATGCGATCAATCGAACCGACCGACCAGCCAAACATCTTCCAGTCGTAGCGCATCTAAGATGAGCGACTCTGATTTGGAACAAGCGATTCGGGCAAAGTTCGATAGCGATGCACAACTGAAGGAAGCTAAGCTGGACGTGGATGCGGAGGTGGACAAGAGCGAGGTAACCATATCCGGCACCGTGCGCTCTCAGGAAGCGCGGTCCAAGGCAGTTGAGCTCGCCAAAGGAATGCAATCGGGACTTACGGTCAACGACAAGATTGATGTTAAACCGGCAGCATAAAAAGACAAACGAGCCAAAAACTTGAAAGGAGCAGGTCATGAACAAAGATCAATTCAAAGGTAGGTGGACTCAATTTAAAGGCGAGCTAAAGAAGCAATGGGGCAAATTTACAGATGATGATTTGCTACAAATCGAAGGCGACTATCAAAAGTTCCAGGGAAGTTTGCAAGCCAGATATGGTGACCGGAAGGAAGAAGTAAGTCGCTGGGCCGATGATTGGTTCAAACGGCACGAAGCCGAAGCAGAGGCCACTCGGAAACAAAGAGCAGTCTAGTTGACTTCTCCCGCCCTTTGGGGTGGACGCGGCAGGAGGCGAATCTCGTGGCGAAGAGAAGTAATTTTCATTTTCCAATAGCGACCGCCGCCCAAAACGGCGCTAGTTACAGCAATGACGAGGAATTGTTGTGCGGAATTGTTTTGGCTGGAGGCGAGGGGAAGCGCCTCCAGCCATTCGTCAGATCATTGGGTAGAGGCACGTTGCCGAAGCAGTACGTCAACTTTGTCGGCGATCGTTCGATGCTTGAGCAGACCTTGCAACGCGGCGAAAAACTGATCCCATCGGCGCGCTTGCTAACAGTCATCGCTGAATCCCATCTGAGATATCCCGAAGTGAGAGAACAATTTGCCACCAGACCTAAAGACACCGTGTTAGTTCAACCGGAGAACAAGGATACCGGCCCCGGACTGATCTTTCCCTTGCTGCATTTGTACAAGCGGTATCCGAACTCTTTGGTTGTGGTTCTACCCTCTGATCATTTCATCGGGGAGGAAGAGCAACTGATGGATCATGTGCGTCGGGCTTGTTTGGCCGTGAAGCGTGATCCTTCCAAATTGATTCTATTAGGCGTGACACCAGATAGAGAAGAGCCCGAGTATGGCTACCTTCTGCCAAATAAAAATCGGGTGGGTGTTGGACCCGGCATGTTCGAAATTTCCTGGTTCATAGAAAAACCGGATCAAAAGACCGCTCGTCGTGTCATTCAGGCCGGTGGACTGTGGAATACAATGATCATGGTGTTTAAAACCAAAACAATGCTTCACTGGGTGAGCAGATTGGCGCCCACGCTTTACCAGGAGTTTCAGCAAGTCTATGCCGCGATCGGAACTCCCGGAGAAACCGACGTGGTTCGAAACATCTACCGGCGGTTGAGGCCAATCAATTTTTCGACAGAATTTCTTGAGCCAATGGTAAAAAATTATCCTTCGACTTTGGTTGCCCTACCCGTCCCAGATCTTTTGTGGAGCGATTGGGGCACAGCAAGCCGCATCATAGATGTCCTCGCAAGAATCGGTAAAGTTCCACGCCTGCCCGACTCTCGAAGGACCAAGAAGATCGCGAGCGGAAATCCGTTTGATCGAGAATTACTGCCGTTCGATGGAGATTTGCAGGGTCGTAAAGTTGCGGTGCACAAATGAAATTCGTTCTGAACCAACTTTCAAAGGCAAACAAATTGTTTTTACACAGAGACACAAGAAAGGAGGCTTTATGGGAACAATCCTATTAATCATCCTCATTTTGCTACTTGTCGGAGCATTGCCGACATGGCCTTATAGCTCCGGCTGGGGTTACTATCCGAGCGGTGGTCTAGGGCTGATTTTACTCATTTTAGTCATATTGCTGGTTATGGGTCGGATATGAGCATCATACTTTGGCCAGATACTCCAAGACGCGACATTTTTCCACGCCTCGAATAGTGAGTGCATCAACTACGGCAGTAAAATAAAAAAAGGAGGAATTAAAAAATGCACAGAGGACTAACACTATCATCGGTCGTACTGGCAGCCCTGCTCGCAATTAGTGGCTGCACGTCCATGACCGGCCAGACAGCAGGCCAGTACGTCGACGATACGTCTATCACCACATCAGTAAAAGCCAAACTGATCGGAGATAAGACAGCGAACCTCACGCGTATTGAGGTCGATACCACAAATCAAGTGGTTACGCTAAACGGAATCGTCGAATCAGCCGATCAAAAAGCCAAGGCGGAACAACTCGCTCGCCAGGTCGGTGGAGTCAAAGGTGTCAAGAATAATCTGCAAGTGCAGAAACAATCCTAACCCTTCGTAGTTTGTACATCGCAGGCTACGGCCCAAACGACAGGTATAACCTTTCGTTTGGGCAATTATTTTGGTGCAGTGAAACGGTCTTAACTTCAAAAAAGCATTAAGAAAGGACTTGAAGCATGAATTCTTATCAAGCCAAAAAGTTCAAGTTGAGCGGGCTAAATGGCATTTCGGATCAAACCTTGGAGATGCATTTCAAGCTCTATGAAGGCTATGTCAAAGAAACCAACAATCTTCAAGGAAAGATTGCGGCCATCCTAAAGGACGGCAAGGTTGATCAAGAGGAGATGCCGGCCTATTCCGAATTAAAACGTCGCCTCGGTTTCGAATACAACGGTATGGTGCTGCATGAATACTATTTTGGCAACCTCAAGAAGGATGGCGGAGGTGATCCTAAGCGAAGCTCTGCCTTCGTGAAAGCAACAGAGGAAAGCTTTGGTGGCTATGACATTTGGAAGACCGATTTTACTGGCATCGGCAAGATGCGCGGTGTCGGTTGGGCGATCTGTTATCAGGATCCCGCTACTGGTCACTTATCCAACCATTGGATCACTCTACACGAGATCGGCAACGTCGCCGGCTATACGCCAGTATTAGTCATGGACGTCTGGGAGCACGCATTTCTCTTAGACTATAAACCGGCCGAGCGGCCAAAATATATTGAAGCATTCTTTTCCAATATCGATTGGAATGTTGTTGAACATCGAACGCAAACACCATCAGCACAAAAGGCTCAACGTGCCCAGGCAGTTTAACCAAAAAATGACACGCGACAAGAGCATTCTATCTGTCGCGTCGCTGTTAGTCTTGCCTCTTGCGTTTGCGCTGGGGTGCGCAGTGGAGACCCCATCCGCACCGCCGCGTTCATCACAGGACGCGGCACGCACGCCGAACATTAAGCCACTCGACCCCAGTCAAACGGCAAGGCTTCAGCGGATCATGATCCCGCTGTTGCGCGCCGGTGACAAGACTCGGTCGCTCAAGGAAATACGCGTTGGCGTGATTGAAGACCCGAATATAATCGCCGCTAATGCGGGCGGCGGCGAGTTTTACGTGACTACCGGCTTACTTCAGAAGGCAAACGACGAGCAACTGAGAGGAATACTGGCTCACGAAATAGCCCACGACGATCTTGGTCACGTTGCCAAAGCCCAGGTATTAGGAACTGGTTTGAATCTAGGGGTTATTCTGCTCGAGCAAGTCATTCCCGGCAGCAGCGTCATCACTCCCATCGCGGGCACCCTAGTCGGCCGCGCTTACAGCCGATCAGAAGAGCTGGAAGCAGATCAGCGCGCCGTGGAGATTTTGCAACGAGCCGGCTACTCCAAGGACGTGATGATCGACGCACTCGCCTGGGTTGCCCAGTCCTCTTCCGCAGGCGGTGGTGGATTCTTATCAACTCATCCTTCAACCCAAGATAGAATCGCGGCCTTGCGCCAACTAAAATGATGTCAAACAGATAGTGCTTTTGAGCGAGGGTTGTAGGTTTTTGGCTTAAAGTAGTGTCCATTTTACGGACAGACGTTATTGTATCCAACAACAACCTTTTGGGGTTGACCGCAAAAATCGCATGACTTCCAGCACTTGCCTCTCGAAATAGCGATTGCCGAGCACGGTATCCTACCCGAATCACCTTTCTTACCTGGCATTTAGATTGCTTTTCTTATGAAATTACCGCAAGTGCAACGGGACTCGGAGGCCCTTAGTCGCGCTATGAAGAACATTTGAATCATGGAATCAACAGCAAAAGAGCCGGCTGTCTCGCCGAAAAGTATATTGATTGTTGACGATGAAGAGAATCTTTTATTGCTCCTCGAAAAGATTCTTACCCGACAAGGCTACGAGGTTGCGACCGCAAAGAACAGCTACGATGCACGCACGCTGCTGGATTCGCGGATTTTCCAGCTCGCTATTCTCGACATCAAGATGTTTCCGCTAGATGGAGTTTTTCTCTTGGGTGAAATCAAGGGCCGCTCCCCTTCCACAGAAGTAATCATGATCACAGCCTATCCAACTGTGGATACTCGTAACGAGTGCATGAAAAAAGGGGCTTCCACCTATCTGACCAAGCCCGTGGATATTCAAGAACTGAAGACCACGGTCAATGGCCTACTGTGCCATTGAAACCGGGGAGTTCAAAAATCCGTCCTTTCCCGCTGTCAAGCTATTTGACAAATCCCCGCTTTGTTATTTCTCCAATTAGGGTATGTTAGAAGGACAACGGTTTCTAGCATCGTGGAGGGCATGAGTTGAAACCGCAGCTGATTGCCTCCGGTCGCGTGGTCTCCCTCGGCGAGATCACCGCCTCGATGGCGCATGAATGAATTCAACAATCCACTCGGCATCATCATGATATGAGTGGCCGCCTCTGCGGCGTAATCAACGTCTTTGAAGACATCACGGATCTAAAGCAGGCCGAACAGGCCAGCCGGCGACTGGCAGCCATTGTCGAGTCTTCGGAAAATGCCATCCTCAGCAAAGACTTGAACGGGATCATAACCAGCTGGAACCAAGCCGCAGAGTGGCTTTTCGACTATACGGCGGAAGAAGTTGTCGGCAAGCCAGTCACACTGTTAATTCCCCCGGAGCGTCACGCTGAGGAGCCGGATATTCTCGCGCGTATTAGGCGTGGAGAGCGCATCGAGCATTATGAGACGGTGCGGCAGCCGGCAGAGGGACGATCTTCAAAATCTATTTGCCTTCTGAACCGAAGATTCCCACGGACTTGCCGCTCATATCCCCTGAAATCTCGCCACAAATTTCCACCACGAGAACGACATCCTAAAAATCGAGTTTGCTTCCATCGAAAAGTTTTGTCTTCCGTTCACGCTTTTCCCGATAGACAAAACCGTATTCATCTGTCAGAATTTTTTGTAGAAGCTGCGATGTAAAGCAATCGCGAGATTTGCGCTCCAACAAAATCATCGAAGAGCGTTTCTGGCGGATCTTTCTGAACCCGCTCCGCCCATCAGAAAAAATGAGAGAAAGAGGGTATTTAGATCAATGGAGAGCCGTGAAACTGCAAGTCTCCTGACAGATAATGATCTCTACCTTTTTAACGAGGGTAGCCACTTTCAACTTTACAACAAACTGGGCGCTCATGTCGTGAACCACGAAGGTATGAGCGGCACTCAATTCTCTGTCTGGGCACCGAATGCCGTGCAAGTTTTCGTTATGGGTGATTTCAACGGCTGGAATAAAAACAGCGACCCGCTTCACCCCAAAGGCCAGTCGGGCATCTGGGAAGGGTTTTTCCCCAGCATCGGTAACGGGACACTCTACAAGTATCATATTGTTTCTCGCTTTAACGACTATCGAGTGGACAAAACCGATCCATTTTCAATTTTCAATGAGATACCGCCAAAGACAGCTTCCATCGTGTGGAATCTCGATTACCAGTGGGGCGACCGTGAATGGATGACATCGCGTCGTCAGCGCAACGCTCTCGATAAGCCCATAGCGATTTACGAAATGCACGTGGGTTCCTGGCGGCGGGTGGCCGAACAGAATAATCGCTCGCTTTCCTATCGCGAGCTGGCGCCGCAATTGGCGGACTACCTTGAACAGTTGGGATACACGCATGTGGAGTTTCTTCCGGTCATGGATCACCCGTTCTTCGGCTCCTGGGGCTATCAGATCACCGGCTACTTCGCTCCTTCCGGCAACTACGGTACGCCTCAGGATTTGATGTACCTCGTCGATACTCTACACCAACGCGGCATCGGTGTGATTCTCGACTGGGTGCCATCGCACTTCCCAACCGATGAGCATGGCTTGGCTTTCTTCGACGGAACACACCTGTACGAGCACGCCGACCCGCGCCAGGGCTATCATCCCGAGTGGAACAGCTACATCTTCAACTATGGTCGTAAAGAGGTCCAAAGCTTTCTCATCAGTAATGCCCTTTTCTGGCTCCGCTGCTACCATGTGGATGGGCTGCGCGTCGATGCGGTTGCCTCAATGCTTTATCTGGACTACGCCCGCAAACAAGGCGAGTGGATTCCAAACCAGTATGGTGGGCGGGAAAACATCGAGGCCATTGGATTTCTCCGGCGACTGAACGAAGAAGTGTATAAAAACGACCCTGACGTTCAAACCATCGCTGAGGAATCGACCTCCTGGCCGATGGTGTCACGGCCCAACTATGTTGGTGGTTTGGGATTCGGTCTCAAGTGGGACATGGGTTGGATGCATGACACACTGGAATACATGAGCCAAGATCCTATTTACCGCCGTTATCACCACAATCGGCTGACGTTTCGGATGATTTATGCGTTTCACGAGAATTTCGTTTTGCCGCTGTCTCACGACGAGGTCGTCTACGGCAAACGTTCATTGATAGGAAAGATGCCTGGTGACGACTGGCAGAAGTTTGCCAATCTCCGGGCGCTATTCGGCTATATGTATGCGCAACCAGGAAAGAAGCTGTTGTTCATGGGCGACGAATTCGGCCAATGGCAGGAGTGGACGCATGACGGCAGCTTGCACTGGGATCTATTGAGCTATCCGTTCCATGGCGGCTTGCAAAGATGGGTACAGGACCTCAATCGCCTCTATCGCAGCGAGCCAGCATTATATGAAATGGATTGCAACGCGGGAGGTTTTGAATGGATCGATTGTGACGATGCCGATAGCAGCGCGGTAACTTTGATCCGCAAAGGAAAATCGAGCTCGACGATTATCCTGGTGGTCTGCAACTTCACGCCCGTACCGCGTTACAGTTATCGCCTCGGGTCACCGCGGAGCGGATTCTGGCAAGAGACATTGAACAGCGACGCAAGTGAATACGGTGGCAGCAACATGGGGAATCTCGGCGGAGTAGAGACGGTGCCTGTGCCGCTCCATGGTCGCCCCTATTCTCTAACCGTCACATTGCCGCCGCTGTCGGTTTCCTTTTTCAAGAACCAAGGATAAAAAACACAGGAGGATATCGAAGTCTAGCCGGTCGTCGTTACCTGCCAATGAAAATTGCGATGCTCTCATCCGAGATCGCTCCCTTCGCCAAAACCGGCGGTTTGGCCGATGTCCTCGGAACGCTTTCCGTAGCACTTGAAAAGCGCGGGTATGACATTTCTTTAATCATGCCCGCCTATCGCTGTGTACTCAACGGACCTTTCGCACTCGACGAAACCGGGATGCAATTGACTGTTCGGCTGGGCGTATCAGCGGAACAGTCCACCGTTCTCGAGGGTCGGTTGGGACAAAACATTTCCGTATATCTGGTGCGCGCCGACCGTTATTTTGACCGCGACTTTCTCTATGGGACACCCTATGGCGATTATCCCGATAACGCGGAAAGATTTACCTTTTTCTGCCGTGCGGCGTTAGAAATGATCCGTAGGCATCCCGTCGAAATCATCCATTGCCACGACTGGCAGAGCGCGCTTGGAATTGTTTTTTTAAAGGCCCAAAGCTCCCACTACCGAGAATTTGCATCGGCCAAAACCGTTTTGACCGCGCACAACCTTGGCTTCCAGGGAATTTTTCGGGAGTCAAACTGGCCCTTATTGGGCCTGGATCGCAGTTATTATAGCCCAGAGTACTTGGAGTTTTTTGGTAACATCAATTTTCTTAAGGGCGGCCTGATCTTTGCCGATAAGATCACTACCGTCAGTCCAACTTACGCGCAGGAGATCATGAGCGCGGAACAGGGCTTCGGCCTGCAGGGGATATTGCGCCAGCGAGCGGCGGATGTGACAGGAATTCTTAACGGCGTCGACTACAACGAATGGAACCCCGAAATCGATCCCTTTATCGCGAGACGATACGGCGCGCATGATCTCACCGGAAAGCGTATCTGCAAGGAAAAACTGCAGAGGACTCTGGGTCTACCCGTCAGGTCGGAGTTGCCGTTACTTGGCATGGTATCTCGCTTAACGTCCCAGAAAGGTTTCGACCTCATCCAGCAGATCTTTGATCGGATCATGACGCAGGAGCTTCAACTGGTGCTTTTGGGGAGCGGCGAATTGCGCTATGAGGATTTTTTCGTGACTGCGGCTGCCCGTTTTCCCGAAAAATTTGCTGTGCGGATGGGCTTCGACGAGGCGTTAGCCCATCAGATTGAAGCCGGCGCCGACATTTTCTTGATGCCGTCGCTTTACGAACCCTGCGGCCTCAACCAGATGTTCAGCTTGAAATATGGTACACTGCCCATCGTCCGGGCGATCGGCGGCCTCAAAGATACCGTGATCGACTACGACGCCGAGCCTAGCAGAGGGACCGGATTTGTCTTTGACAGATACGAACCCAACGCGCTATGGGAGAGCATCGAAAGGGCATTACGAGTTTTTGTCGACAACCGATTATGGACCGCGTTGATCCACCGAGCGATGGGCATGGACTTCTCTTGGGATCGCTCGGCTCAAGCATACAGCAACTTGTACGAGCAGCTTCTGCGTTGAGGAGGTAGCAAAGAGGTGCAATGATGTATGTCTTGGGAATTGTCCTCGCGGGCGGGAGGGGCGAGCGGCTCTATCCCTTGACTGCACACCGGGCAAAACCTGCTGTACCCTTCGGGGGCCGCTATAGAATTGTCGATTTTGTTCTTTCCAATTTCGTAAACTCCGGCATCCTTTCGATCTACGTCCTGACTCAATTCAAAGCCCAATCTTTGCTGGAACATCTGGAAAAGGGGTGGCGAACCACTGATTTTTTGGGGGATCACTTCATCACGCCGGTGCCTGCCCAAATGCGCATGGGCAAGGATTGGTATCAGGGTACCGCCGACTCTGTTTATCAGAACTTGTATTTGATCGAGCGACACAGACCAAGACTTGTGGCTGTTTTCGGCGCAGACCATATCTACCGGATGAACATCCGTCAAATGATTGACGAGCATCAAAAAAAAGGCGCCGATGTGACCGTTGCGGCATTGCCGGTAAGAATCGCAGAGGCAACTCAGTTTGGGGTAATCGAGGTCGACCCCGATTGGGGTATCGTCGGCTTCGAGGAGAAGCCAAGCCAGCCCAAGTCGATTCCCGACGAACCTGAGTATGCTCTGGTCTCCATGGGCAACTACCTGTTTAATACCGACACGGTGGTCGGCGCTTTGAGGCAAGACGCAACGCTTGAGTCGAGCAACCATGATTTTGGCCACGATATCCTACCTTCGCTGATTAATGAAAAAAAAGTCTACGCCTACGACTTTCGCAAAAACCGCGTTCCCTCTACACAGAAAGGCGAGGAGCCTAGTTACTGGCGCGATATCGGAACCATCGAAGCTTACTACGAGGCTAACATCGATCTCTGTTCTGTAGATCCTTCGTTCAATTTATATAACCGCGGGTGGCCGCTTCGAACCACGGACTTTGGCGATCCACCGGCCAAGTTCGTCTTTGACTGGTCCGATCGCAAGGGCATGGCCATGGACTCGATTGTCTCTCAAGGAACCATTATTAGCGGCAGCGTGGTCAAGAACTGCGTTGTCGGGCGCAATGTGAGAATTCATAGTTACAGCCAAATCGAAGGTTCGGTGATTATGGACTGGGCGGAAATCGGCCGGGGTTGCAGGATTCGCCGAGCGATTATCGACAAATCGAATGTCATTCCCCCGGGCACGGAAATTGGCTACAGTGTCGAAAAAGACCGCCAGCGCTACTTCGTTTCTGAAAGCGGGATTGTGGTGATTGGACGCGGCGAGCGGAGAACCAGTTGGGTGATGACCGGTCAGTAGTAGCCGCAAGGATTCTAATTCGGCTCGCACGTCGGACGACGAACAAGCCCTGTTGAAGCAATTTACAATCAAAGCCAGGCCGTGATCTCGCTTCCCATGGAACGCTATATTTGCATTCACGGCCATTTCTACCAACCCCCTCGCGAGAATCCTTGGCTCGAAAGCGTCGAACTGCAGGATTCGGCATACCCTTATCATGACTGGAATGAACGGGTTACAGCGGAGTGCTATGCTCCGAATTCCGTGTCGCGGATTCTCGACGGCGACAACCAAATCATCCAGCTCGTCAACAATTATTCTAAGATCAGTTTCAACTTCGGTCCTACCTTGCTCTCCTGGCTTGAAGCGAAAGCCCCAGATGTTTATGACGCCATTCTCGAAGCCGATCGGGAAAGTCAGAAAAATTTTTCCGGTCATGGCTCGGCTTTAGCCCAAGTCTACAACCATATGATTCTGCCGCTGGCCAATGCCCGCGATCGGCGCACGCAGGTGCTATGGGGCATCCGTGATTTTCAGCGACGCTTCAAACGGATGCCGGAAGGCATGTGGCTACCAGAAACGGCCGTGGATATTGAGAGCCTGGAGATTCTCTCCGAGCTGGGAATTCGTTTCACCATTCTTGCCCCGCATCAAGCCAGCCGCGTCCGTCCCTTCACTGGACGGAGCTGGCAAGACGTCAGCGGCTCGCGCATCGATCCGACCCAGGCATACGAACAGCAGTTGCCGTCGGGTCGAAAGATCACTCTGTTTTTCTATGACGGACCGATCGCTCGCGCTGTCGCCTTTGAAGGACTTCTCTCCAGCGGCGAGCATCTGGCCAATCGGCTCGGCGGGGCCTTCCACGATGAGCGCAACCGGCCCCAACTCGTCCATATCGCTACGGATGGTGAAAGTTACGGCCATCACCACCGCTTCGGCGACATGGCTCTCGCCTATGCCCTGAACACCATCGAGTCCTATCAACTGGCAAAGCTTACTAACTATGGCGAGTACCTCGAACGACATCCTCCGACGCACCAGGTGGAGATTATTGAAAGAACCTCTTGGAGCTGTTTTCACGGCATCGATCGCTGGTGGAGCAATTGCGGCTGTAACTCGGGTGGCCATCCCGACTGGAATCAGGAGTGGCGCACCCCGTTGCGCGATGCGCTCGACGGACTACGCGACTCGCTCGCTTCGCCCTTCGAGAAACAAGCTCGGGAACTTTTAAAGGACCCCTGGGCCGCGCGCAACGATTACCTCAGCGTCATCCACGATCGCTCGACAAACAATGTTGAAGATTTTTTTGCCCATCACGCGCTTCACCCCTTGAGCGCCGCTGACATGACCAGCGCACTGAAACTGCTCGAGCTTCAGCGCCATGCCATGCTGATGTACGCGAGCTGCGGTTGGTTCTTCGATGAGCTTTCCGGCATCGAAACCGTGCAGACGATGTTTTTTGCCGGGCGCGCCGTACAGCTGGCGCAAGACCTTTTCGGTGATTCTCTTGAGTCGCAGTTCATGGAGCGGCTAGCTTTGGCCCAGAGCAATCTTCCTGAATACGGAGATGGACGCCGTGTCTACGAGAAGCTCGTGCGGCCGGCCATGGTGGATTGGAAGCAGGTCGGCGCCCACTATGCGGTCAGCTCTCTTTTTGAACGCTACTCCGAGGGGGCGAAGATTTACTGCTATCGGACCGAGCGACAAGACTACCAAATCTTTGACGCAGGCGTGGCGAAGTTGGCCATGGGGCAAGTGAAGCTGACGTCAGCAATCACTTGGGAATCCGTTGTGCTCAACTTTGGCGTGCTGTACATGGGCGATCACCACGTCAACTGCGGAGTGCAGGAATCTTTCGACGACCAACCTGACCCGAATCTGGCCCGCGAGGCCGTGGAGGCTTTTCGCCGGGCTGACTTCGCTGAAGTGATTCGTTTGATGGACCGGCGCTTCGGCGAGTCCAATTATTCCCTTTGGTCGCTCTTTCGGGACGAGCAAAGAAAAGTTCTCGAGCAAATCTTGACCGCCAGCCTCGGCGAGGCGGAAGCACTGTATCGCCAAATCTATGAGCGCCGCGCTCCGATGATGCGCTTTCTTACCAACCTGCATATCCCGTTGCCCAGGGTTTTTTCTGCCGCGGCAGAGCTGGTGATCAATGGCCATTTGCGCCAGGCTTTGGAGCAAGAAGAAGTCGATGCCGAGCGTGTCAACGCGCTCTTGGAAGCCGCCAAACTGGAAGGCGTGCCTCTGGACACCGCGACGTTAGAATTTGCTTATAGGCACAAGCTCGAGCGGCTGACAGAACGGCTGATCGTCGACCCCACGGCTGATTCCTTGCAGCAATTGGACAGCGCGGCAAGTTTGATTCGTGCCCTTCCTTTTCGCGTCGATTTGTGGAAAATCCAAAACAGCTACTACCGACTTCTCGAAAGCATCTATCCAGACATGCAGCGGAAAAAGGACCAGGGGGATCGCGCAGCGCAAGCCTGGATGAACACCTTCAAGGCGTTAGGCCGAAAGCTTGCGGTGAAATTGCGCTAACCTCTGGGTGGGCGATGTCACGCCTGCGGGCCTGTTATTGCCAGATCACGGCGCGGTCGGTGATCTCAATCTCCTCCGAGCAGACAAGGGAACTCGTTCCGTTATCCCACTGAACGTGCAGCAACTGTCCCCTTTCTCCTTCTAGTTCGTAGACAATTGTGCCCTCGGTGGCAGCTCCAATGGTTCCATCGAGATCGAGAATCTCTTGGGCCGCCCGACAGCGGACTCCTCGCAAGCTGACGTCAATCATTTCCTCACTCCCATCCGGGCCAACGCATTGGTTGTTTTGTGCAAGACAAATTTAGTCCGAAAGGCTGAACTCTAATCACGGATGGTTTACAAAATCAACCGCCCAGACGAAGGTCGGGTGTAATGGGTAAGATAACGAAAACTCTGACGGAAAGAGGCCACGGGCACCCACAAGTGCCGCGGCACCCTTAGACGATGAGGATCAATCGAAGATCCATGACATTTGTCAGTGTCGGCCCCGTGATTAGCAAATCGCCGACGGCTTTCAGCAAGGGATACGAATCGTTTCTTTCGAGATAGCTTCGCGCGTTCAGTCCTTGGTCTCTAGCGCGCTGAACCGTTGTCCCGTCAACAATTCCACCCGCCGCATCCGTCGGACCATCGGTGCCGTCCGTGCCTCCACTGAGCACCACAATTCCATTTAGACCGTCAATTTCGAGAGCCGCCGCCAGGGCAAACTCTTGGTTCCGACCACCCAAACCAGCACCTCGAATAGTAACCGTCGTCTCTCCGCCGGAAATAATACAGGCTGGCGGACGAACGGGGCTGGAGCTCGATAGGACATCTCTTGCGCTAACCACGTGATCAATCGCTACCCTCCTGGCTTCTCCTTCAACGGAGCTCGAAAGAATTAGTGTGTTGTAACCCAACGCCTGGGCTTTTTCTTTGGCCGCCACCAGGGCCAATTGATTGTTGCCAATAAGGAGATTTTGGACTTGCTGAAAAATTGGATTGTCTGCCTTGGGAGTGTCCGCGATTTCGCCTGCTGCTCCCTTTTTCAGAAAGGTTGTCACTGCGAGGGGAATCATGTCTCCAACACCGTAGCGGTCGATAATCGACAAACAATCTGCAAAGGTGCTCGAATCGGGAGCCGTCGGTCCTGAACCAATGTTGTCCATCGAATCGTCGATCACATCCGATAGAATCAGCGATAGGACAGTCGAAGGATAGGCTAGCTCGGCGAGTCGACCTCCTTTGATCCCGGAAATATGCTTGCGGATGGCATTGACCTCCTGAATTCTCGCACCAGAGTTCAGAAGCGCCTGAGTAGTTCGTTGCTTATCCTGTAAGCTCAGGCCCACAACGGGACACGACAGCAGCGCAGAAGCCCCTCCCGAAACGAGACAAAGAATCAAGTCGTTTTTTTGAGTCCGTCTTAGTAACCGGATGATGGCTTCTGTGGCCTTGATGCCTGCCGGATCAGGGATTGGATGGCCGGCTTCAACGATCTTCAATTTCTTCAATGGAATACTATGCCCGTGTTTGACAATTACGATACCTCCGGCAATCCTTTCGCCCAACAGCGCTTCGACTGCGCGAGCCATCTTCGCCGCCGCCTTGCCTGCGCCTACCACGTAGAGATTGCTGTATCTTGCCAGATCGTAAAGACGTTTCCCGGCCTGGAGGATTGCTCCGTCGAGTTGTAGGCTCCTTCGTACTAGAAGGATCGGATCAGCAGCCGCGAGACTGGCTTCAAATATGATTCGTGCGTCAAGCCGCTGCTGTTTCAAGGAACGCACCATACTTACTCTTACGGTTGGCGAAGCGTCATCTCATTGGAATCGAGACAACCACAAAACAAAACCAGGAAGTCCGGTTTTGGGACTTCCTGGTCGGAGAACTATAATTGTCTTCGAGAAAGGAAACTATCGAGGGGAAACTGTGACAGTGTAGAGCCTAAACCCGCCGAAACCATATTCACCAATGGCCTTGCCGGTGGATTCGTCATAGATATCGATGAGCATGTTTTTCTCCGGGTGGCCAGCAAGGTACCGGGAGAAAATCTCTATAAATTCCTCTTTCTCACCGGCGGTAGCCTGCATGAATCCTTCTCCCACGTAAAGCCGGTGAGGTCTCTTGGTACCATCGAGTCTAAGCCAGTAATGCGCACCGTTGGAACCGAGCTTATCCAGCCAGACTTTGTACTCAGATACGCGCGCCTGAATCTCCTTAAAACTCAAAGTTTGAGCTAAGGATACTACAGGGAACAGCAATACGAACGCTAGGACAATAGTTGCTGCTTTTTGTCTCTTTCGCATTGCCGTTCCCCTTTCAGTGCCTCAGTCTAGTTTACCTTTATTTCGACGCGCCGGTTCTTGGCTCGCCCTTCTGCGGTCGCGTTCGAAGCGATCGGTTTGGATTCTCCAAATCCCTGACCTGAGACCCGGCCGCTCTCCACACCCTTCTTC
>Ga0209799_1000004_pt1 | contig 40869 bp, 40 predicted proteins | sample PanSoiPlo36MoBio_FD_188324 | JGI IMG/M metagenome (GOLD analysis project Ga0209799, IMG submission 188324) | Tropical forest soil microbial communities from Panama analyzed to predict greenhouse gas emissions - Panama Soil Plot 36 MoBio (SPAdes)... | ecosystem: Environmental > Terrestrial > Soil...
CCGGGGCTGAGTTGCTCAAAGAGTGGGAATCCTCTCCAGGAAAGCGGCGATGTTTTTGCAGCCGCTGTGGTTCGCCGATTCTGAAGCGCAACGATGACCATCCAGAAACGATCCGTCTTCGTCTTGGGACTTTGGATACCGATCCCGGGATTAAACCCTCTAAACATATCTATGTTGGATCGAAGGCCCCGTGGGTTGAAATCACCGACGGTCTGCCCCAGTCGGAATAATAAACTGCGACTAGGTATCTCGCTGCTTTCTGGCAATCCGATACAACTGTTGCAACTGGGGCCCGGTGGTATTGCACACTGCATTCAATTCTTACGCAAATCGGCTCCCAATAACGAGTTTCCACCGAGTCTGCGATAGCGGACGAGAGCGGGAGATCGGGCTTGGTGTGGAAGTAAATTGACGGATTGCAATTGGCTTGACGACCTTTTAGCGAAAATCGCATGTCAAACCAGCTGGAAAAAGACTACGAGGAGTTGATTGCAGAGCAGCTCCGCGAGGCGGGCATTAAGTTCGCCACAGAAAAAGCGATCGCCGGTCTCGCACCTGATTTTATCGTTTACGCGCCGGACGGACGGCAGTTTATCGTCGAGGTGAAAAACTGGGATTTCCCGGGCTTGACGACCGAAGCGAGCCGACAAGCGCAGAATTATCAGGACGCCGTGAAGGCGGATGGTGCGTTCATCGTGATTCCTGGCCTCAAGAGAAATCTTCCTTCCAAAGGGGTTGTTACTCTGGATGGTTTGGTACCGGCTCTTCTTTCTGAGCTTGAAACCACGAAAGCGCGTTCGAATCCTCCCTCTGCGACAAATGTCGATAATATAGTATTTGCCGCCATGCCGTTTGCGCCGCAGTACGAGGACGTGTTTTTCGTTGCGATGAGATATGCAGCCGAGCAAGTGGGTGCCGTGTGCACGAGAGTCGACAGGCGCGAGTTCCAGGGCAATGTTGTGGATGAGATTCAAAGTCTCATTCGCGAATCGATCGCTGTATTCGTCGACCTTTCCGAAGCTAAGCCCAATGTCCTTTACGAAACAGGCTATGCCCACGCGCTGAAAAAACCATGCATCCACATCTGCTCAACGTCTCTCGAGAAACTTCCCTTCGACGTCCTGCAATGGAAAACTACGAAGTACAATCCGGGCCAGACCCACAAGCTCGGCAAAGAGCTTGCGCAACGGCTCAAAGAAGCACTCGCTTAGACCGTGAAAATTCCTCGTTCGTTTTACGAGCAGTCAACCCTTGATGTCGCACGGCAGTTGCTTGGCAAGTACTTGGTGCGAAAGCATCCGGATGGTACAACCGTCGGCCGGATTGTCGAAACCGAAGCCTATGTCGGCCCTGAAGACAAAGCCTGCCATGCGTCACGGGGGCGAACCGCACGGACGGAGATCATGTTCGGCCCGGCGGGGCATGCTTATGTTTACATCGTTTACGGTTTCCATCACATGCTCAATATTGTCACGGAGCAAACGGATTTTCCCGCCGCTGTACTCATCCGCGCGGCGGAGCCGGTTAGAGGAATTGACTTGATGAAGAAACGACGGCGGACTCAAGAGCCGCGCCAGTTGGCGAGTGGGCCGGGCAAGCTCTGTGAGGCATTTGCCATTGATCGCACATTAAACGGCAGCGACCTCTGCGGCAGTGTGCTGTATCTACGCGATAATGGTGATGCGACGACCGACATTATAGCGAGGCCGCGCATCGGCGTTGATTATGCCGGCAAGTGGAAGCATAAACCGTGGCGATTTCTAATCCGTGGTAATCCCTTTGTCTCCAAACTGTGAAGCAATAGCTTAATGGTCCGCGAGAAATACGAGTATAAAGATGAAGAGCGGAGGCGAGACGTGTTCGTCTTGAAGGGGTTGCCCGAAAGAAGGCCTCATACAGAGGACTAAAATGATAGGCAGACTCACTTTTGTCATTGTATCAGTCTCAGTCTCTTTATGTGTGCTGGGGACTTCGCTCTACGGCGCTGACGGTGATGGTTTACAACGACAATTGATCGAAGGTGCCAAGAAGGAAGGTAAGTTGGTGTTCTACACGTCCGTAGAAACTGAATTCGCGCGATCGTTAACTGCCGCGTTTGAGGCGAAATACTTGTTCATTAAGACGGACATTTTTCGCTCTACGCACGACAAAATCCTCAGTCGCATGAACGTGGAGCGGAAAACCGGAACCTATACCGCCGACACGGTCAGCGTGGGAGAATTCGAAACCTATCACATGCAAAAGATGGGGTTCATCACGCCATACAAGTCGCCGTATGCCGCAGCCTACCCTGAAGGATTCAAAGATCCCAATGGCTATTGGACCGATCTTTATGACAACTTGATCGTGACCGCCTACAACTCGAACCGGGTGAAGCGGGACGAGCTGCCGGCGCGATACCAAGACCTGCTTCACCCGCGTTGGAAGGGTCGGATGGTGCTCGACCAGAACGAGGATCGCTGGTTCGGCAATATGCTTTATCTCTGGGGCGAACAGAAGGGCATGGAATTCATGCAAGCGTTAGCGAAGCAAGAAGTTTCGATTCGCAGCGGCCGCGGAATGGTGACGCAACTCCTCGGAGCGGGAGAATATGATTTGCAGATCGTTGCCTATTGGTATCGGCCCCACCTCATGAGGAAACAGGGCGCGCCCGTCGATTGGATTGCCTTCGAGCCCGCTATTGTGGCGACGCACCCGATCAGCATCGTTAATCGAGCGCCCCATCTAAACGCGGCCAAGTTGTTTATCGACTTCGCCATATCGGACGAAGGACAAAGGATCTTTATTCAAAGGGGCCGGGAGTCAGCCAAGCCGGGACTGAAACCGGAAGGTTATCCCGGCCATCTCAAGGTTTTCCCGAGCCGCGCGCAGCTCGCCGAAAAATTAGAGGAATATAGTCGTCGATACCGAGAATTGTTTGTTCGTTAACATTAGACACAGATCAAACCGGGTGTAAGGGCGGCCCGCTTTTCGAGTGGCGCTCGGTGAGCTCCAAAGTATATCCGTCGGGGTCCTGGATGAATGCAACGTGGTCGTTACTGCCTGGTCGGTTCGGCTGGGGTTCGAGCGTAAATTTCACACCTTCCACTTTCAGCTTTTGACTGAGCTTGTACAGGTCCGAGACATATAAGGCAACGTGGCCGTACCACGGACGCATTTCTTTCACGTGCCCCGGACCACCTGTCTCTATTAGCTCCAGTCCCGGATTCTCATCCTCCGTGCCGTAGCCGACATAGCCAACACGTTCTTTTTTCTCCGGGTTAGGCCGTATGCGTTGGATGTCCATACCGAGCAGGCGCGTGTAAAAATCGATGCTCCGGTCGAGGTCGCTAACCAGCATCATAGTGTGCCGAATCCGAAAGGTGATGCCATCGACAGTTTTTTCGCCGCTCATTCGTTGCTCCTTTGTGTGCATGGTGAACACTATGGTGCGGAAACTTATCCCGGTTGGTAGCTAGGCGTCAAGAATTTGCGAAACCGCTAGATTTTCTTGACCGGCGGCTGAAGCGATATGAGCTTCGGATCTACAGGTTGTCGTCTTAGTCGTCTTAAATGACTCGGCGATCGTGAGGCGCTCGGAAAGTTCTGCTTACCATTTTCGCTTCTTCCAGTATTTTACTAGCAGGAAGGCAGCGATGAAACTGATCAGGACTACGGGCCAATGTCTAGCAGCCAATTTCCAAAATGGGCTAAGCTCGATTGATAGTCGCCGGAAAAATTCCGTAACAAGACTCATAACATCTCCGGAGGCGAAGATTTCTCTCGGATCAGCTACGGTGTCGTAAACCCGGATGGGAGCAAGAATCGTGCAAAGGACACAGGGCGTGAATCTTCTTGAAAAAATCAGGTCTTACAGGGTTGACGTTTACATAGGGCTGACAAAATCGTTATTGGACACGTCAAACTGTGAGCCTTTGGGATTACTTGAAGGGAAATCTGGACGCTTCAGATGATTTGGCCATAATCCAGGAATGAGGAAGGGTTGCCGCTTACAGAGATCTATTTCAGTTAAACAGTGCCTGGGCAAAAGCCCGCTTCAAGAATACGCCGATCAGGTGGCGCTTGTACTCGGCACTGCCTTCCAGATCATCGACGGGGTCGGCAGCTTCGGCTAACGCTTTAGCCGCGTCCGGCAGTTGTTTCTCAACCTTGGCTTTGGAGCCGACCAAGAGCGAATTAGCTTCATGGGATTGGGTTGGGATCGCGCTAACGCTTCCCACCACTGCCCTGGCTTCTGTGATGTTATCTGCTTCAACAGCTAAGACTAGAGCCAAGCCCAATGTTGGGCGTTCGTGGAGTTGAAATTTAAGATAGGCGGCTCTATGAGATTTTGCGGGTAACGGAATTTCAATACCAACCAAGAGTTCATCAGCTGCCAGCGAGGTTTCATAGGCACCGGTGATAAGCTTATCGAGCCAGAGGGTTTTGATTCCCGTTTTTCCGTGCACGTGCGCTCTGGCGCCGAGAGCAAGCAATAGAGTCGCGGGATCGGAATGTGGTTCGGCAAAACAGAGATTGCCACCCAACGTGCCGCTGGCGCGGACGCGTACGTTGGCAACTTTGGTTTCCATCTGAGCCAGTACAGGCAGGTTTTCCTTGACAACCGGAGAACGCTCGATGGCGCGATGGGTCGCGGTGCTGCCGATCACGAGGGAGCCGTTTTTCAGCTCGATCTTGTTCAGATCCGAAATCGTCTTCACGTCAATGAGGTGCTCGTAGCGCAAAAGATCGTGTTTCATGGCCAGCAGCAACTCTGTCCCGCCGGCGTAGGGGCGTGCTTTCTCACCCAACTCACTGAGCATTGCCGATGCCTCTGCGATTGTCTGCGGTTGATGAATCGTGAAACGTCTAAGGGGCATCATAAGTTAAAATTGTTCCAGTTGTTCAAGCATTCCAAACGTTCCAATCGTCATAAAGCGCAAAGATCGCGATGCTCTATCCTCAATCCTCCACCCTCGACTTTTTGTCGCGAAGCGCTCGCCAGACTCTCTCCGGCGTGAGCGGAGCTTGACGAATGCGCACGCCGACGGCGCGGTCGACGGCGTTGGCGATATTGGCCGCCATTGAGTTTAACGAGGCTTCGCCGCCGCCTTTGGCGCCATAGGGACCGACGCCATCCTGGTTTTGCACGAGGTGTAGTTCGACTTTCTTGGGTAAATCTGAAAATCGCGGCAAGCGATAATCCAAGATCGACCCGTTCACAAGTTGCGAGCCATCATAAACGAGCTCTTCAAAGAGACCGATACCCATGCCCATGGTTGCAGCGCCGATATCCTGTCCTTCGGCCAGCGCCGGGTTGATCGCAAGACCGACATCGCCGACGGTGGCGAGTTTTTCCATTTGGATCTTGCCGGTTTCCTCGTCCACCGAAAGCTCGACGCCAGTACAGGCGGCTTCCCAGAAGACCGGTAGCACGGAGAATTTGCCGGCCTTGCGAATATAGGCTCGGCCGATCACTTCGCCATCCGGCAAAGCGTAGAATTTGCTTATGACCTCCGACCAGTTCAATTGGGCTTCGCCGCAGCGTACGCCGCCGCGCATGATCTGGATTTGTTCCACCTTTACTTTGAGCACGTCGGCTGCCATGACGACCATTTGCTGAATCGCGTCACGGCTAGCCTCCAGAACAGCGGTGCCCATTAAAGTTGTCGTCCGGCTTGCCCCGGTAGATCGATCGTATGGCGTGATCGCCGTATCCGATGAAACTACACGGACTCTCTCGAATGGAACGCCAAGTTCCTCGGCGGCGATCTGCGGTAGGACCGTGTGGCTACCTTGACCCAGTTCAGTGCTGCCGGTCAGTATTGTCACCGAGCCGTCGGCGTGGACCCGGATAGCGGTGGAAGTTAGCGGATACGCGCCAGCGTCGCTGCCGGAGCAAGCGACGGTGCGGCCATGACCCTTAGGCAGCGGTTCATTCCAGTCGATCGCCTTTGCGGCGGTTTCTAAATCTTCCTTGAGCGTGCCATCAAAAGGGCGCATACCGGGAAAAAATTCTTCGCCCGGCTTGGCCGCATTGGCTAAGCGAAACTCGTAAGGGTCTTTGCCGATCTTCGCGGCAAGCTCATCAATCTGCGATTCGCCCGGCAAAGTTACCTGCGCACAACCGAAGCCACGGTAAGAACTGGCGGGCACGGTGTTCGTATAGAGCGACGAATTTTCAATCAGAACATTGGGAATAGCATATGGGCCAACGCACCGGTTGGTCGATTTCTCCACCACCAGCGGGCTATTTTCCGCGTACGCACCTGTGTTCATGACGATCTTCGCCTGGCGGGCGATGATTTTTCCATTGCCATCCACCGCCGTGCGCATCCAGGTATAGGCGTCGTCGCTGCGAGTAGTGAGCATGGCTTCTTCCACGGTGAGCTGCAGTTTCACCGGACGTTGCGCCTTCCAAGCGCAGGCCGCTACTAAGGGCTCGATCTTGGTGTATGACTTACTGCCATAGCCGCCGCCGACAAAAGGGACGATCAAGCGCACCGCGCTGACCGGGAGATTGAAGACGGATTTCAAATCGTGGCGCACCATGAACGGGTGCTGAGCCGAAGAATAAATGGTCACCCCCTGATCGTTGACTTCGGCGATGGCGACGTAGGGCTCCATGGCGTAGGCATAGGTCATCGGGAAATAGTAGTCGCCCTCCACCACGGCAGCGGCTTCTTTGAACGCCTTGTCGACGTCACCCCACTGGATTTTGTGGCTTTGGCAGATGTTCGTGCCTTTCCCAGCGGTCACCTCGCCTTCAAAGCCACGTAGGGCGCCCGCTTCGAACTGGCGCTCATGCAACAGCGGCGCGTCTTTCGCTAGAGCTTCCTGCGGTGTAAAGGTAGCTTTCAACTCTTCATACTTGACGTCGATAAACTCCAACGCTTCAAACGCCGTCCGTTCATCCACCGCCACGACCGCCGCCACCGGTTCTCCGGCATAACGCACCTTGTCGATGGCCAGCAGCGGGTGATCTTTGACGGCGTGACCGTAGTAAGGATTGAGACCTTCAAGGTCATAACCCGTCACGATGCAATAAACTCCGGGACGTGATTCCGCCTGCGATTTATCGATGGAAATGATTTTCGCGTGCGCATAGGGGCTGCGCAGCACTTTGGCATAGGCCATGCCAGTGAGCTTAAGGTCAGCGACGTATTGGGCTTTGCCCGTGACTTTCACCCGGCCGTCGCGACGGGGCAACGAGTGATTGACGACGTGAAAGTCAGTTTTCCTTTCGACAGTCACTTCTTGGTCTCCTTCGCCATCACGTCGGCGGCCCGCTGAATCGCGGCGACGATCGGCACATAGCCGGTGCAACGGCAGATGTTGCCATCCATATGATGAATAATCTCTTCGTGCGTCGGTTTCGGATTCTCGTCTAGCAGCGCCTTTGCCGACATGATCATGCCGGGTGTGCAGTAGCCGCACTGGAAAGCAAACTCGTCGATGAAGGCTTGCTGCAGTGGATGGAGCGTGCCGTCGGATTTTTCCAGCCCTTCGATGGTCGTGACGCTTTTGCCGCGCGCTTCATAGGCTAAATAGGTACAGGCACTGACGGGCACACCATCCACCAATACCGTACAGGCGCCGCAAACCTGGACCTCGCACGAAACTTTGGTGCCGTTTAGATTCAGCGTGTTGCGAAGGACTTCGGCAAGTGTTTCCTGCGGCTCGCAGTCGACTTGCCAGGATTTGCCGTTCAAATTAAGTTGGAGCTTCAATACTTTCTCCGGAAAACGAGTTTTTCGTTTCTGGTTAGGGAACTAGAAACCGGAAACTCGTAACTAGAAACTTGTTCTTCTAGTTGTTGTAGCGCGGCAGAATACTTTCCGCCCAAAGATCCATTTGGCGCTGCAGGCTATCCATCGTCGGATAAATTATCTTGAGCTCAAAGTGCTGTACGCCGTTCTCGATAAATTCATCGATGCGCCGGCGCACGTCGTCGACGGAACCAAAAATATGGCGATCGAGAGCGAACTGCATGCTATCGATGTCGCGTTCGTAGCTTTCGCTGCTGGTCTTCAAGGTCGGCATGGCGAGATTCAGGCCTTCGTCACGGGTCTTTGCGATGGTTGCGAGTTTTTCGACGGCGACCGTAATCTTCGATGGATCACGGCCGTTGTCCCGCGCGGTTTGTGCCAAAATATCGCAGCCTACTTTCATTTCCTTCGGGGAAAGCCAACCGGGTATCCAGCCTTCGCCGTATTTCCCTGCCCGCTTGGCGGCGAGCTTCATCCAACCGCCCACCCAAACAGGCGGATGAGGTTTCTGAACCGGCTTTGGATAAACTTCCGCATTTTTAAACTCGATGAAATCGCCTTTATAGGACGCCAAAGGCTGGGTCCAAACGGCTTTCATCGCTTGAATATATTCATCGGCGCGGTCACCGCGTCTTTCATAGGGAACGCCGAACACGCCGAATTCATCCGATTCGCGGGTCGCCTTGGAACCCAGTCCGACGCCGACCAGCAAACGGCCGTTGGCCAGGTGATCTAACGTCGAGTACTGTTTCGCGGCGTAAATCGGATTGCGGCAAGGCATGACCAAACAAGCCACGCCGAGGACAATTTTTTTCGTTTCCGCTGCCAGGTACGACAACATCGTGGTGGCTTCGAAGAAATTGGCCTCCTGTGAATCGGTGATCGCTTCGAACGCACCGGAAGAGATGTGATGGCGGTGCATCTCGGTGCTCCAGACTACGTGGTCGTGAACCCAGATGGCATCGAAACCCAGTTCTTCGGCTGACTTGGCGGCGTTGACAATGTTTTTTATACTTGAGAGCGGACCGGAGTTCGGCACTCTCACCCCGAAAGAAATCTTGTTCATTACTAGCTCCTATCTCTTTTCCGTGATTTCGACCTTGTGGTATTTGAGATGGCGGTTGTACCAGTCGATTACATTCGCCGCGACATCGTCGAAATAATCATTATAAATACCGTAGTGAGTGGTCTTTTTATATAAAATCAGTTTTTTCGGTTCGCCGGCTTTGTCGTATAAATCAAACGATTGTTGCTCCGGAGTGACGGCGTCGCCTTCCACGGCGATGAACAACGCCCCACGCGGCGAAATTTTATGGACGACATCGATGGGGCTGTACTCGAGAATCGCCTCGGCACAGGCCAGCGGCATGGCATCAGGGATCTTGGATTCCACTTCTTTTTTAATGGTGGTCGCCTTACGCTCCGGGGTGGCGACCATGATCTCTTCGCGCGCGCTGACAATTGCGCCGGAGCCGCTGAGAACCCGTTTCTTGCGGTCCTCCTCGATGCTCTTGAGATAATCGACCCATTCATACTCTCGTCGCATGGAGTGCAGCCAATCGCGGCCACTGCTGACGCCGAGATAGCTAACGCAACACTTAACACGAGGATCAATGGCTGCGACATAGACAGCATTGCCGCCGCCGGTCCCGCCGGAGCCATAGGTGGCAATTCGGTCAGGATCTATTTCCGCCCGGGTTTGCATGTAAGTGATGGCGCTCCGAATGTCTTCCGCTTGCCATTTCGGCACCACCCACCCACGCTCGTTGCCTTCGCTGTCTCCCCAACCCCGATAGTCGAAGCAGAGACAGGCGTAGCCTGCCGCGCAGAGCTTCTCGAACATCATGATGTAGTGTTTGGCGTCTTTGAGTCCGAGAAAACCGGGTCCCTGAACGATTCCGGGATAAGGCTTGCCCCGATCCGAATCCGGCAGATAGAACACCCCTGAGAGCTTGATGCCTTCGCTGTAAAAGTTTACTTTCTCTGTTCGCATATCAACTCCTAAGACCGTTCAATCGCTTCGCTCCGTTCAAATCGTTCAAGCCGTTCAAAAAGTGTTGAAGAATCGGATCAAACGATTTGAACTGTTTGAACGTCTTGAACGGTTTGAACTATCTTTTATGCGCGCACCGCCGGCAAAACCTCTTGTCCCAATAAGTCGACCTGCTGGTACCAATCCGCATAACGGAAGCGCAGGTCGAAAACGATATGATTGAGACCGGCCTCTTCATATCGTTTGGTATCGCGAGCGATATCCGCTGGAGTTCCCGCCATGAGCAGTCCTTCGATGTCCTCGACCGTGGAGAAGGTGCCCGATTTCGGTCTCACCCAAGTTTTCTTCGCGGGGGTGTTGCCTTCGTTGATCAGACCCTTGACGTTAACCTTGCTGAGCGCGACGTCTCTGTTCTTATCGATGCTCGTGATCGGAATCGCGCCGGTGGTGACCATGGGTCGCCCTGCCAGTTTGCATTGCTCTTCGAGATATTTGACCATCTTATTAAAAGTCGCCGTGGGAATTCGGCCGGGCATCCAGCCGTCGCAATAATCCGCCGCGCGACGGGCAGAGGCCGGTGTGCCGCCGCCATACCAGATCGGAATCTTATTCTTCGGCGTCGGCTTTAACTCCACGTCTTTGAAATCGTAATAGTCATCCTTGTAAGTAATTTTTTCCCCAGCCCAGAACCGCCGGCAGAGCTGAGCGTTGACTTTTGCAATGTTGGCGCGATCCTGCAAAGTTACTTTTTTATATCCCGCCGCTTCGAATTCATGGGGGAAAGTACCGAGTCCGAGACCCATGATGAGGTTGTCGCACATCGTACTCAACCCGGCCATCGCTTGTGCCAAATGAATCGGGTGCCGATGCGCGATCACCGTACCGGTGCCGAGAATCAGTTTCTTGCACACCGACGAGACCGCCGCGAGTATCAGCAACCCCTCGATGTGACTATTGTCTTCGCCCTCCATGCCGTGGGGTTCAAAAACCAGGTGGTCTCTGACCCACACCGAGTCGAAACCGTAAGCCTCGGCCTTTTTCGATCCTTCAATACAGAGTTCAGTGGAAGCGTACTCACAAAAGTGTGGCAGCAGTAATCCAAATTTTAATTTCGTCGCCATAGGTAAAATTCCTTTCCTAGAAAATGAACTTACGGTCCTTGTGCCTCCAATAATCTATCGAGGTCAGTTAACGCTTTGATTGAGTCACCCTTCTTCGCCCAACTGACCGCAATCGCCAAGGCATTGATCAGCGAAAAGGCCGGCGTTAGCGAATTGACAGTCGTGTGCAGTCCCCTTTTTGCGTAAAGACAAACGTCCGCGGCCCGAGCGATGGGCGAAGTGGGAAAGTCCGTAATGCCCAAGATCGGCGCTCCGAGTTTCTTGGCGTGCTGCAACGCCGTCTGAACCTCTCTCGGCACTTGCAGAAAGTCGATAGCGATCAGCGCATCGGCCGCATCCATAAATGCGAGTTGCTCCAACAGCGAAGTCCCGCCGGTGAGAAAGATCCAGTGTGCTTCCTTTTTAACGCGCACGAGGCGAAAATGGAGAAGATAGGCAAGCGCCATAGAAGCGTTGAGACCGATGAGGAATACCTTCCGCGCTTGCAAGATAATTTCCACGGCCTTGTGGAAATCCGGGAACGAAGCCGCTTGAAGGGTTTCTTCGAGGAGTTGGATGTCGCGCTTGATCAGCTTGGCAAATATGTTCTCGTCGTTATCCAGTTCCGCGAAGGTTTCCTCCATTCGGTCGGCGGCGCGCAGTTTGCGGCGCATCTCCTGTTGGATGTCTCGCCTAAACTCTGGGAATCCTTTGTAACCCAGGCTCTTGGCGAAGCGTACTACGGTCGCCTTACTGACCCCTACGGCTCTGGCGAGATCGCCTACATTGGAGAGCAAAAGAGCGGAGCTGTCGGTTTGCAAGTAATGGCCAAGGCGCTTTTGTGCGCCGTTGAGCGAGTTGACCTTGGTTAAGATCTGTCGAAGAGCAGGCATGAAACTTTCGTTTCACCTATCGCAGCGAAACTTTCTTGTCAAGACAGTTGACAGGTTTTTTCGCCCGCGATAGTTTGCCATAAGTTGTACACATAAAGGGAGGTCACATGGCAGGACCAGTAAAAGAATTTGAGGTTCATCCCTATGTTCAGTTCATGATGGACAAATACAGTCCCTACAAGAAGTGGATCGAGTCCGAAGGTGTGCCGATCGTTGGCGGCGCTTTCGTGCAGGACGTGCGCACGGAAAAGCTGGAATATTGGAAGCGCAAGGATTGCAAGGGAGCCATTTGTACTTTCTCCGATCAGATGGTGGCGGACGCTTATATCGCCGAGATCGACCCCGGCAAGAGCACCAAACCCCAACGCCAGCTCTACGAAGAGATCATCACCGTAGCCACGGGACGCGGCGCAACGACGATTTGGTATGAGGGCACGCCGAAACGGACCTTTGAATGGGAAAGAGGTTCGACCTTCGCCATTCCGCTCAATGCGTGGCACCAGCACTTCAATGCCAGCGGTACGGAACCGTGCCGCTATTTCGCTCTTACCAGCCAGCCGGTTTCATTTGAGCTCTTCCGCGATCCCGAGTTCATCTATAACACCAATTATATGTTCAAAGATCGCTTCGATCCCGGCGATGCGGAATTTTTCTCCAAAGAGGGAAAATATTTCACCGAATATTATGGCGGGATTTTGCACTCAAACTTTATTCCCGATATCCGCAAGATCAACCTCGTGCCGCGGGAGAAGCGGGGCAAAGGAACGCGGAACATGTATATCCACATGTCCGGAAGTGCGATGCTCGCCCACGTCTCGCAATTTCCTGTGGGCCGCTACAAAAAAGCGCACCGCCACGGTCCCGGCGCTCATGTCTTCTTGCTCGACTCCACCGGCTATACTTTGATGTGGAACGAAGGGGAAAAACCGGAACGCTACGACTGGCACGAAGGAACCTGCATCTCGCCGCCGGCGGGCACGTGGCATCAGCACTACAACACCGGCAATCAGCCCTGCAAGTTTATCGCCCTACACGCCAATACCGCGGTGCAGAAAGAGGAAAAGGGCGTCGAGCAGATCGAGTTCGAGGATGAAGATGATTCGATGCGGAGAATGTACGAGGAAGAGTGCGCTAAAAACGGCGTCAAGGCGGATATGGATTAGGGCGGCTTTCGCTTTCCTGGATTCTATTCGCGAGCTGTCTGGGCCTGCCTCGACTCTAGTGAAAATCGGGGTGATGTCGTCTGGGCGTGCAGTTCAATACGGTAGCTGCGTTCCAATACCGTTCTCTAACGCGGCCCGGTAGATGTGGTCGGCCATGGCGATATCCTGATTGACCAGACCGATGGCGCGAATGAAGATCCGCTCGCGATCGGATTGCCGGCCGGCTTTTTTTCCGGACAAAACCTCAGGCAACTCGGCGTAGAGATCCTTCTCGCTCAGGAACTTTTCTTTCAACATGCGCTGCAGATCAGACTTGTTCTTGCAATGTTCCCAGCTATCGACAACGAACTTGTCGACTTTCTTGTAGACGTCGCTTTCCAACTCCTGGTGCTTGCCGATGGAATAAACTGTAACCCCCTCCGTGAGCCAACTATCTCTTACAAAGGGTGTTGAAGTCGTGGTCGCTGAGACGACTAGATCTGCGCCTTTCAATGCTTTCTCGGTGGATTCCACCGGCCGGATGGGAAGGTCATACTCCTTGCCTATCTCTCTGGCGTAATTTTGACGTGACTCTGGGGTGCGCGAGGTCACGCGGATTTCTTTCAGTGGAAAGGCCTTGGCCATCACGGGCACGGCTGCACGCGCCGTGTCGCCGGCGCCGAGCATCGCCATCGTCACGGCGTCTTTACGCGCGAGCAAACGGCAGGCGACTGTGGCAGCCGCCGCTGTACGCACGGCGTGGCACCAGTCCTCGTCCATGATCGCGCAGATCTCGCCGCCTTCCCGATCGCTGAGAATCAGAATCCGGCGCGGTCCCTCAGGGGGTCGCGACGGATCGCGGCTGCCGCCGGCGGCCTTGATAGAGCGAATGCGAAAACCCGCGACCGGCTCGGTTGTCAAGGCGCAGCCGGTTACCCAGGATTGCCAGCCGTGTTCCGGCTTGATTGCTAAATCCTCGGGCGTCGACCAGATGACGCGGCCTTCACTGTGATCGCGCAGCGCCTGCTCGGTGATTTGGATGGCGCGACCGAGATCCAAGACCTTCTTCACGTCTTGGTTTGAAAGATAGAGGATCCCTTTGCGTACCATGCTCATTGGATAACGCACAGATCTCGGCAACCGGTCGTCAAGAATTCGGGTCCTTTGTCCGTGATAAGCACGTCTTCTTCGAGATGCACAGCGCTCTTTTCCGATCTCACCTTCGGTTCCAAAGCCAGAATCATTCCTGAACGGTGCAACTCGGTTTCGACTTCGTTTAATGACGGCGGTTCCGCACGGGACATGCCGATGCCATGACCGATGCGTTTGGGGCTGTCGACGCTCTGATAGCCGCGCTTCAACAGCTCTCGGTTGGCGACCCGGGAGAGCTCGGCGATGGGGCTCCCCGGCTGCATGGACTCGAAGCAGAGCTCAATTACGTCGCAGGCGGTCTCGTGATCTTTTTTGTGATCGGCCGTCGGCTCGCCGAAAATCGCCATCCGCGTGATGTCACCGTAATATCCGTCGTAGCAAGCACCAAAGTCGGCGATCATACGGTCGCCTTTGTTATAAGGTCGATCGTCGTAGCGCGTCGAGGAATTCAGCATCAGAAAACCAGGATGACGCGGATGCGCTCCCTCCTCGATCATGGAGATGAACAGTCTGTCGGCAATTTCGCGACGGGTCATACCGGGTCGCAATTGCGGCAGACAGCGGTCGTAGGCCTTGATCGAGATTTCACAGGCCTTGCGCATGAACTCGATCTCCTGCGGGCTTTTGATCAGCCGCATTTCGGTGAGCGCGGCGGTGCCGTCCTTAATTTCCGCCTTGGGCAAGGCTTCGGTGAGACGGGAAAGATAGTTAACCGGAAAACCGAGCCGCTGATCATCGCCCAACTCGAAGCCGAGCTTTGCTTCAGCCAGGCCCATTTCTTTTAGTGAGTCAGCGATCATTTCTTGCGGAAAAGGCACGTCCGAGTAGGCGCGCACACTGCCGATCCAGGGAAGCGCCTTGGCTTTGGCTTTATCGTTGCCGTAGACGAGCAAGGCGGGCTTTCCACTTTTCGGCAAAAAGCAGATCTGCGGCCGCTGGATATGGTCCAACTGGTAGCTGATGAGACCGGCGAAGTACCAGTAGTTGTTTTTTTCAGAAACGACCAACCCGTCGAGCCCGTCGCGTTCCATGAGCGCCTGCGCCCGCCGGTAGCGATCCTGATATTCTTTTTCGGGAAAAGGCGCTTCAGTTGCCATATCGACCTCCGTTCATTGATGGGCTATGAAGATGCGGATCTCTGAAGCTGAGTCTAGCTCCAGTGGAAACGACGAAAGACATGCGTCACGCTTTTGCTCGCTTACCTGATTAGGGACACTAGGCTCCGATCGCTTTTCTACCTTCGAGTCTTTTCAGCTGCTGCACGTACTTCAGCGCTTCAGAGAGTTGGATCACGGTCGCATACTTGGCGTTCATCTCGAAGAGATTGACCAAGTGCGAGGTACGCGAGCGGTCGAAGACGCACTCCTCCACCAAGAAAACCGGATAACCAAAGGAATAGCCGTCGAGGACCGTGCCACGCACGCAACCACATGTGCTCGTGCCGGTAACCAACAGGCAGTCGATGTTCTTGCGCACCAGGTAAGTAATCAGGTGCGTGCCAAAGAATGCGCTGGCGCGCGCTTTACGAACGATAAACTCGCCCGCTCGGGGCTTGATCATCTCGGGAAATTGAGTCGCTAGCTTCTCGAAGTCGGTGGCATCGACGCCGCGCTTGGTGGCGTTGCCGAAGGCGGCTTTGAAGTCGGGGTCACTGGTAGAGTAGATTACCGGGATCTCAGCGTCGCGACAAGCGCCCAGCAATTGCTGGATCTTAGGCAGAGCGTCCCAGGCGACCTGGCCGCAACTGGTGGGAAATTCGTCGATGGCTTCCATAACCGGCATCGCCCTCGTACCGGTGAAGCCGGTGATGACGTCGATGATCAAGAGCGCCGGATTGCGGCCGAATTGGTCTTTGCCTTTGTAACCGGCTTTCTCGTATATTTTCCGCTCTTCTTCCGGAATATAGGCTTCCCATTCTCTCATAAAAACCTCCTTTGGTTCTAGCGAATGCCTAACGCATCATTGTGGAGCTTCGTGAGCTCGCGTAAGTTTTTATATGCATCCGGCGGCACCACGCGGCGACGAAAACCTTCGAAAAGTTTCGGCGGATCGGGTTTGACATCTTTGCGGGGACCGATACGACGAAAGGTCTTAAGAAATTCTTGGCCTTCTTTGGAGATCAGGTAGCCTACATATAGCTTGGCAGCGTTGGGATGCGCCGCTTTGGCGGACAGCATGGCGATATTCAGCTCGACCGCCACCGGTTCCAATGGAATCCAATCCACTGGCGCACCGGTTTGTTTCATCCGTTCGATGACCTGGGCGTAAACAAATGTCATCGACCGTTCGCCGACACTGACGAAATTGGCCCGATTGGTATTGCCGCGCAAAAATACCGGTTCTTGCTTGGCGATTCCCTTAAAATAATTCACCGCTTTTTCCTGTCCCCACTCATGCGACAGCGCGACGAAGACATCGTGATTTTCGATGTCGATTATAAATTTTTGTTTGAATTGTGGTTTGAGCAGGCCCTCGTAGGTCTTCGGCAGATCGTTACGGGGAATAATTTTGGTGTTGTAACCCAGCACCAGAGTGTTGAGATAAACCGTCGTCCAGTAGCCTTTTGCATCGTAAAGATCATCGTACAGATTGGGAAACTCCGGCGACAAATAAGCCGCGATCAAATTGCGCTCTCGCATCGGCGTGTAAGAAGGTGAAATACCGACGGCCACGTCGAACCGGTTCGCGCTGGCCTGGGCCTCGGTCATGATGCGGCTCACCATCGCGGTGCCTCCCAGACGCACGAGATCGCCCTTGATGAAGGGATATTTCTTTATGAAGGCATCGAGGAGTGGCTTGCTGTTCTGAATGTCCATGGTCGTGTAAAAAACCAAGGCACCTTCCTTTTTTGCACCTTCAACGACCGCTGGTTCAGCCGCGAGAGCGGCGGAGGCGAACAATAGCCAGAGCAGAGACGTCAATAGCAAGGGTGACCTCATAAGCTCGTGAGTTTAAACAATATTATGGTCGTACGGAAGCCGCAAACCCCGAATCAAGGCGAATAGGCCTTGTCACCCCGCCGGGTCATGAATAAGTCCAGTGGAAGCTCTGTGCCGATCCCTTTCTCCTTGGCTTTCTCGTACATTTTTCGCGCGGTGGCTGCAAATTGAATTCCCATGCCGGTATTATTCTTGAAAAAGGTGATCTCTTGCTCGTCCTTACGGCCGCGGCATTTACCATTCACGAGCTCTCCGAGCTCGTGCAAGTCTTCGGCTTTGACAATGCCTCGCTCGAGCCGGTCATGAAACTCCGCCTGCTTATCGATGAAAATTTGCGGCTTGTAACCGACAACGATAAGGTTGGCTTTTTTGACCGCTTCGTCGTCGAGCTCCTTTCTCGGTAAAAAGCCATCGCCACCAACCAGACTGGTGACGTGCATCCCGGCTTCGAGCCAACGGCCTTGCACGACCGGATCGACGGTGTTTGTGGCGGCACTGACGATATCGCAGCCGCAAACCGCTTCTTCCGCCGAGGCCACGGGTATCACTTCAACACCGGTTTCCTGGCTCATTTCTCTGGCAAATTTCTCCCGATTCTCTTTTGTCGGACTGTATACTTTAACCTTAGTGAGCGGACGCACAGATAAATGGGCTGTCACTTGGGTGCGCGCCTGTTCACCTGAACCGAGAAGTCCAAGAACTCTGGCATCTCTGCGGGCGAGATATTTGCTCGCGACAGCACTGGTGGCGCCGACCCGCATGGTGGAAATGTGATGATCGTCCATGAGCGCCAAAATCTCACAGGTGTCCATGTCGAACAACATAACGAGACCAATATAATCACCCGGATAAACGCGCCGCTTGCTACCGGCCACCTGGACTTCTTTGGAGAAGCTGGAGTCAATGCGTAGCGCCATCGATTTGACCCCTGGAACCAGCCCCATGATGTTGTTGAAGTAGTATTGTCCGCCCTCTTCTTTCCACGGCGTTCTCAGCCGGGCGCGTGGCGCATTCATGGCGACCCCCTGGCCGAGCTCGCGAAAGGCCTGTTCGATGGCATCGATTTCTTCCGCCATGGGAAGGAGGTCCTTCATCTGCGCGTTTTTGAGAACTAAAACCATCGCTGCTCCTTAGAAAAAAAGAAGGGCTGAGGCAATCTCCTCAGCCCTTCGAGCAATTCACACAACGAGGAAGACGAGATTCAGCCTTTCTTTTTTTTGTACCAATCGGCGTCCACTTGAATAAAGTTCTTCCACTTCTCCGGAGTCGCGGCCTCTTCAAAGATCGCTTCGACAGGGCAGACGGGCTCGCAAGCCCCGCAGTCGATGCACTCGTCGGGGTCGATATAGAGCTTGTTTTCTTTCTCGAACTCTTCAGTCTCGTTTTTGGTCGGATGGATGCAATCGACGGGACAGACATCGACACAAGCAGTATCCTTCACGCCTATGCAGGGCTCTGCAATGATATAGGTCATCTCTCATTCCTCCTAAGAAATCCAACTTTCAGTTTAGTACCAAATCGACTAGCCCAAGTCAATTAAATCCGCGCTTCTTCGCGGGTTTGCCTTGACCGGTCTGTGGAAGTGTTTCGAGGCAAACTCAGAAAGCAATAAGGCATACCGCCTTGACGCGCTGCGTTTCTGTCAACGAGCACCTTTATCGCATGTTACGGCGGCGGACGCTGCAACGATTGATACCCTCAAGAACCTCCGCAACTTGCCTCTCCAGCAATTGATTGCTTCGTACCAGCAGATCTTTAACGTCCGTTAGGCAATTCCACGGGTTTTAAAGCTCTCCCCTAATCTCCCGTTCGCAAGATCGGCAAGGAAAAGTTAGACTCGCGGGATGCCTGTTGAAATCATGTCTAGGGATGACGGCAAGAAGTTTCCTGGTCGCAAGCTGAAGAAAATCGCTCAGAAAGTATTAGAGATCGTCGAACAAGATCAAGCCGAGTTATGCCTGGTGTTAGTCGGCAATGCGGAGATCCGAAAACTAAACGCTAAGTTTCGTAAAAAGGATTATCCCACGGATGTGCTGTCATTTCCTGCCGGGGACCAGTTGCCCGAAGGGGGGCCGATTTTAGGGGACGTCGTTATCTCGGTAGAAAAGGCTAAAGCACAATCCAAAGAAAGACGGCGAACATTGAACGAGGAAATCGTGACGCTGCTGATTCACGGCATCGTGCATCTGCTTGGATATGACCATGAACGCTCGTCGAAGGACGCTCGGATCATGGAGCGTCTGGAGAAGAAGATTTATCGCACGCTTTGTGACCGGGGATTATTAAAGCTATAATAGATTGCCGAGACAAAACTCATAGGACCGATAACAAGATGTTAGAAGAAACCAAAGAGCAACTTAACCACCTCGAAGAGCGACTCGAACTCTTGCGGAGGCGTCTTTGACCTCGACGGCAAACTGAAGCGGGTCGAGGAGCTAAACAAGGTCACTTCCCAGCCTGATTTTTGGAACGACAGCGAAAAGGCCCAAGGCATTCTCAAAGAGCAGGCCTCTCTAAAAGACGTCATAGATTCCTGGGAAAAATATCGGTCGGCTTTAGAAGAAGCGCGATTCTTTCTCGATGTGGCGAGAGATGAAAAGAGCGAAGAAGCGCTCAGCGAAGCCGCCGCGAAGGTCACCGAGGTTGCCCAGGGGATGACCCAGACCGAACTTACGCAACTCCTTGGAGAGCCGGATGACCGACGAAATGCGATTGTAACTCTTCATCCAGGCGCCGGTGGAACCGAAGCGCAAGACTGGGCGGAAATTTTGCTCCGCTTGTACCTCCGCTGGGCGGACCGCCACGGCTACCGCAAAGAGATCCTCGAATATCAGCCGGGCGAAGAAGCCGGCGTCAAGAGCGTTACTTTCACGGTAGAAGGCGACTACGCCTATGGCTATTTAAAGGCAGAAGCGGGCATCCATCGGCTAGTGCGGATTTCGCCGTTTGACGCTAATTCCAGAAGGCACACTTCCTTCGCTTCGGTCTTTGTCTATCCGGAAGTTGACGACACCATAAAGGTAGAAATCAATGAAGCGGACCTGCGAGTGGATACCTACCGGTCCAGTGGCGCCGGCGGGCAGCACGTGAACAAAACCGACTCTGCGGTTCGCATCACACACCTGCCGACGGGAATTGTAGTGGCATGCCAAAATGAAAGGTCACAGCACAAGAATCGGGCGATGGCTATGAAGATCCTCCGGTCGCGTTTGTATGAACTCGAGATCGAGAAACAAAAAGAAAAGATGGAGATCTACCACAAAACCAAAAAAGAAATCGCCTGGGGCAGCCAGATTCGCTCCTATGTGCTCCATCCCTACCGCATGGTCAAAGATCACCGCACCGGAGTCGAGGTGGGAAACGCCGATGCCGTTCTCGATGGCGACATCGATCAGTTTATTCAGGCTTACCTGCTCCAGGCCAGCGAAACGCCCGGCGCCTGACAACCGCACGTCCTGTAGTCCTGGGATGGGCCAATGGGTGGGCCCGAGATCTTTTTTGGACCGGGGACTTTTTTCTGGCACGTATCCTTAGGGTGAATGGCATTATCTCGGGTATCGTGGGCACTCCGATGGGACAAAAGGAGATGGGCAGCCGCAAGCTTGAATATGACATGATTCCTTTGCGCCGCATCGGGCAACCCGAAGAAGTTGCCGAAGCCGCGGTTTTTCTGGCCTCGGACAAAGCAAGCTATATCACCAATACCATTCTGCCGGTGGATGGTGGCCGTCTGAACTCCATGCGCAGTGCCGGCTCCAGATGACTTGAATCACCGCGCGTCGTTCCATGCGACTGCCCTTATCCCGCGATGGTTGGCTACTTTTCGCCACCTGCGGTGTGCGCTCGTTCGCCTACGGGTTTCTGTCCGTTGTTCTCGGGCTCTATCTCGACGGTATCGGACTCACGACAACGGCCATTGGTTGGATATTCGCTGCCGCGCTCGCCGGCGGCGCCGTGATGACGATTATCATTACGACGGTGGCCGACAGTTTTGGTCGAAAAACATTGCTGATTTTGGGCGCCGTACTGATGGCGATTGCAGGTTGGGTTTTTGCTGTCAGTAATGATCCGTGGTTGCTGGCCTTGGCTGCGATCTTTGGCACCATAAGTCCTTCCGGAAAGGAAGTGGGCCCTTTTCTATCCATCGAACAGGCGATTCTTCCGGAGACAACTCAAGATCAACGCCGGACAACTGTATTCTCTGCATACAATCTCATCGGATCGCTTTTGGGCGCGATGGGTGCCTTAGCCGTCGGGTTGCCGTCACTGTTTTCAATTCCGGAAATTAGTGGTTACCGGGTTTTAGTCTGGGGTTACGTTATTTGTGCCGCCGTGATGATGGTTGTATTCGGTTTCCTATCACCGGCCATCGAAGGGAAGCGTAAAACAGATTCGCAGAAACTAGCAATCGGGGTACAACGATCCCGTAAGGTCGTGGCGAAGCTGGCGGGGCTTTTCGCGTTGGATGCCTTCGCTGGCGGTTTCATCGTGCAAAGCATCGTCGCCTATTGGTTCTATCTCCGCTATGAAACCGATCTGAACACTTTGGGCGGAATTTTCTTCGGCACGAACCTTCTCGCCGCCCTCTCCTTCCTCGCTGCGCCCGCGATAGCCCGGCGTTTCGGACTGCTGAACACCATGGTGTTTACGCACTTACCGTCAAATGTCTTGCTCCTCCTAGTGCCGTTGATGCCCAATCTTGAGCTAGCTGTCGTACTGTTGCTCATTCGTAACCTGCTCTCTCAGCTCGACGTACCCACGCGCCAGTCGTATACGATGGCCGTCGTCGATCCTGACGAGCGAACAGCTTCCGCTGGGATCCTCTCAGTCGCTCGCAACGCCGGCGCGGCCATCGCGCCGCTCTTTACCGGGCCAATTCTAACGGTCCCGTCCCTGGGATTCCCGTTTTTGCTGGCAGGCGGGCTGAAGATTATTTACGATCTCTGGATCTTCGCGGTCTTTCGAAAAGTAAAGCCGCCGGAGGAGGAAATTTGATCCAGGAAGGCAAACCCGGCGGAGCCTATCCTAGGCGCGCGGGACCTGCTTCACGACCTCTGCGACAATCTCATCTGTGCTGACATTTTCCGCTTCCGCCTGGAAATTGAGGATGATGCGATGGCGGAGTGCCGGATAAATCACCTTCGCGACGTCCTCATAGCTGACATGGATTCTTCCGTCGGCCAGCGCATTGCCTTTGGCCCCTAAAATAACGGCTTGGGCGCCGCGCGGGCTGGAACCAAAGCGCAGATATTGTTTGACTGGTGAGGTGGCGCCGTTGCCATTCATTAGATTGGGCTGCGTGGCATACACGATGCGAACGACATAATCCTCAATGGGTGGAGCGATCAACACCTGACGCAGCAGTTGTTGCATTTGACCAATCAGTTTCCCGCCATCATCCGGGAGGACTTTTCCTGCGTCCCCGGTCTCCGCGCCAGTAGTCCGCTTGAGGATCTCTCTCAGTTCTACTGGCGATGGCGGTGCAACCATGAGCTTAAAGAAAAATCGATCCAGCTGCGCCTCGGGGAGCGGATAGGTTCCCTCAAGCTCGATCGGATTTTGCGTGGCCAGAACGATAAACGGGGACGCCAAGGCGTGGGATTCGCCGAAGACCGTCACTTGTTTTTCTTCCATCGCCTCCAAGACCGCAGATTGGGTCTTTGGCGTTGCACGGTTGATCTCATCCGCGAGGACCACATGGGCAAATATCGGCCCCTTTTTGAATTGAAACTCGCGGCGGCCACTGGCTTCGGTCAAAACTTCTGTGCCGACGATGTCGGAAGGCATCAGATCCGGCGTGAATTGAATGCGCTTGAACGAAACGCCGAGGACGTGACTCAAGGATTTTACCAGCAGGGTCTTGCCCAAACCTGGCACTCCCTCCAACAAGACGTGTCCACCGGCAAAAAAGGCAATCAACACTTGCCTAATAACATCATCGTGACCGACGATAACTTTGCGTACCTCGGCTTCTAGCCGTTTGAAGACTAGCTGAAATTTCTCCGGCTCCATTAGGCTCCCTTTCTGGCTCAACGAATAATTCCGCGGTACTCCAGGGGCAGTTGTTGTTTTTCCATCGGGGCCTCCGGCACGTGGGCGGGCAACGGAGCATTGCTCACCGGTGTTTTCGGAAAGGCCCGGGTCTCCTTTGACGGCTTGCTTACACTCCCTTCGCCCTTGGTATCTGCGGCCAATTCCTCCGGCAATTGCACGGTTACATAACGCGCCCCTTTCACTCCCTCCTTACCTTCCTCCCCTGGCTTGTAGAAGCGCTCCGCCGGAGGCGCACCCTGGGGAATTTCTTCGGACCGGCTCCTGCCAAGTCTCTCCTGAGCGCCGTCGGGTGTCTTTCCTGTGAGCTCTTTGCCGGTGTCTTGATCAGATTTGTTGCTGGGGGCCGGTTGATTATCTTTGCGGTCGCCTTGGCTCTGCTGGTTTTTCTCCTTGCCCTGTTCCTGCGGAGTGTTCTGGGCTTTTTGCCCCTGTTGCATATCTTTGCTTCGTTCAGCGTTGAGCTCGCCTTTGCTATCGCCGTCGCCCTGACTCTGTTTTCCCTCGCCCTGTCCTTGCTGGGAGGGCTTGCTTTGTGCACCTCCGTCGCCCTTCTCTGTGTCTTCTTTTTGACCTTGAGCGGACTGCTGCTCCAGACCCTGAAGCGCGCTTGAAGCTTCACCGAGAAGGGCCCGGCTCTCTTTCTCATGCTCTTTTCTTTGCTGCGTCTCCACCTGTTCGAGGACTTTGTGAATCAGCGTCTGCTTCTCCTGCTCCGCCAGCTTCGGGTCTTGGAGTTTCATTGCGAGCGTGCTGAGCTCATGAGCCAATGCAGACAACGGCGGCCTCTTGGCCATTTTTGCCGCAACTTCGTTAAGCGTGTCGTAGGCCGGAGCCTGGTTACGAGTTGATCCTATGAGCGGCACGGATAGATGAAACAGGGTGGCCGCGATGAGGGAAAACAAGAATGACCAGTAGAAGGACCGTTTGACGCGATAGGGAAATTCCCGGCGAAGATCAATCCGCTCCAGGAGCGCAGCGGCTTCGTTGCGTAGACGCTCCACCAAGGCACCAGGCCAAAGGGCGACGTCAATGGTTGCTAGAGTGAGGAAACGGTCTTTCGCTGAGGTTTTTTCGTCCACCAGGCGGGCAGCGACAGGCACCGAAGGGATCAAACGACGGATGCGAACCACAACCGCAAGCAAACCTACTCCAAGCATCGCGCCGCTGAGTAAGTAAAACGTCAACGGTGCGATCCAGGCGAAGTTATAGAGAACTATCGCAAGGTACGTTGCAACTAGCAACGGTGGCAAGAAAATCAGGAGAGAGTCCCACAGCTTTTGATTCCGCAACCGCGCAGCCAGCCGACCGACCCGCTGTTCGGGCAACTCTCGGCTCTGGGTACCCGTGGAAGTCCTCATGCCGGCTAACTATAGCATGTTAGTGAGACGCCATAAATGCATCGTTAGTCGTGCGTAGCGGGCTTGCGACGCGATGGCAGAGTATCGTTGCGCGGCTGGTAGGCTTTGACTGCCTGGCTGTGGGCCTCCAGGCTATCCGAGAAATGGTGGGTGCCGTCGTTTTTCGAGACGAAATAAAGATAGGGCACCGAAGCCGGGTGCAGTGCGGCTCGTAGTGATGAGAGACCGGGATTACAAATCGGGCCCGGAGGGAGAGCAGGAATCCGATAAGTGTTGTAGGGACTCGAGGCATACAGATCTTTCCGAGTTAAATTACCGTTGAAGTCTTTGATACCATAAATAACGGTGGGATCACTTTGCAGCGGCATCTTAAGCTTGAGCCGGTTATGAAATACAGCCGAAACCAATGGCCTCTCGGCTTCGACGCCGGTTTCTTTCTCAATGATTGAAGCCAGGATCACGATCTCGTGCGGCGTTAGACCGTTATCCGTTTTTCGCTCGCCCGCCAACGGCTCTACGCTTTTACGAAACTGTTCTGCCATCTTCAAAATAATTTCTCGCGGTGGTGTTTCCGGAATAAAACTATAAGTGTTCGGAAAGAGATAACCTTCAATGCCTTTGTCTTGCAGGCCGAGAAACGAAAGTAGCTCAGGATCGTGGGCGGCGGTAAGGAACTGCTCTTCTCGGACAATACCCATTTTGCCCAGCAAATCGGCGATTTCTTTGACCGTCAGCCCCTCGGGAATGGTGACACGGTAGAAGATTCCTTTGCCCAGCACCATACGGTTGAGAACTTCCGACGGCGACAGCGGCAGCTCAAAGCGATAGAGACCCCAATGAATTTTTTTCTCCAGCCCGGAATAGCGCGCCCACAACAAGAAGAGTCTTTCGTTGCTGACGACCTTCTGGTCACGCAGCTTGCGGACCACTGTCGAGAATGGTTCTCCTTGTTCGACGCGAATTTCGACAATCCCCGACTTTGGCGAAACAGAAAAAAACATGTAGGAAAAAACAAACCCGGCGAACAGTACAGCTGAAACAATGATGAGGCAGAGAGTAATGAGGAACGACTTCATTCCCAAAAAGTGGAATAACGTACGGACAAAAACTGGGGTCGCATGGACTGCTAATTTTCCGTCAGATTGACTTTCATCCAGCCCTCGACCTGACGCAGAAATCCGGCAAAGGGATCTTCACCAGGCTCCGTGGCAAAGTAAGCTTTGCGGGTGTAATCGAGAGCGCCGGAATAGTATTCAAACTTCTTTGAAAGTTCCTGAAAGAGAATAAAGCCAGTGCGGTAAAGTGACACATCGAGCTCGGATACCGTCCAGTACGAACGGCTGCCTTCTTCAATGTAATAATGGAGGAACCCCCTCCCCTCTACGTAACTGCGAAAAATCCCGCTCATGAAAAGCGCGTAGTCCCCGAGGTATTTGCGTAAGGACCTTTCCTTTAGGAGTTGAGTTTCGTCGGTTGGCGCTGATGGTTGCTCCGAAAGAATTTCAACCACGCTCTCCATGCGTTTGCCCTTTCGCGAGCGGATTCGATAGAGGTTTTCGCTCTTGGCAAAATCGGTCAGAACGTCCGCCATATAGCGCGTCACGGTCGAGTCGTATATGCCTAATTGACGGAAGCTCTGGCGAAGGACATCGTGAAAAAAACCATGTAATTTGCCAGCTGGTGCGGGTTTATCCATCATGGGTTTTATGATACCAAAGTTAGGTTTTTTTGGGAAGATTTTCGCCCTCGGCGCAACGGGCGACACCGCGTATTCGCCCGGGCTTTTCACTCTAGCCATTTTCTACACGGAAGCTATAATAGTGCAGGATTCTCCAGTTGCTCCCACTTCGTTAACCCGGAGGAAATCATGGCCAGGGATCTGAAGGAGGATTTTTTCCGACTTGATGGCGCATGGGCATCGTTTGAGCTCATGTCGATTCGCCGGCGTGATGATTACTTAAAGCCCTTTCGCGTGCTCCGTTGTAAGATCGACGACCAGGTTGATTTCCAGGCTCCAGAAGCATCGCGCAGCGCCACCGAAGCCACGGTTTTGATCGAGATTTTTGGGGAGGAAGAGCTGGTAGCCGCTAATGGTCGAGGCCCGGTCCAGGCCGTCGACAACGCCATGAGAAAAATCCTGGAGAAACATTACCCGCAGCTTTCTGAAGTCAGGTTGGAGGAATTCGACGTTCGATTGCTCCACCACGGGATCATCGGTGATGACGAAGAGAAAGGCGTGGGTGCGTTGGTTAGAGTTCTGGCGATTTTTTCAGATGGCGGCGACCGTTGGGGGACTGTGGGCGTGGCTGCGGATATCCTTCAGGCGAGCGTCGAGTGCATTATCGACGGTCTGGAGTGGAAACTTCGGGGCGAACATAAGCACTAACATCAAACACGTATCGCAGGATCTATCCAATGAGCCGAGGGCTTGGGAACGGACAGTCTCAGTTACGGTAGCGGTGCCCCGGAACTAGAGCCGAGAGCATAAGCGTTTCTCAAATACTGAAAGACCATACGTTGGGTATTAAAGAACGAGCCATTGATCGCAATAGCGGACCGCATGACCTCGGCAAACTTGTCGGTGTCTTTGTAAAAGAGCGGGAGAATTGTATGCTCGAGTTTGTCATATAAGGATTGAACTTCAGTCTCCGAATCGTTATCCCGTCCGTTCGGCTCACCGATGGACCAGCCGGTCACACCCTCGATGTGGCCCTCGATCCACCAACCATCCAGAACACTAAAGCTCGGCACCCCGTTCAGCGCTGCCTTCATACCACTGGTTCCCGAAGCTTCCTGGGGTCTAAGCGGCGTATTAAGCCAGACGTCGACCCCGGAACAAATTAGCTTTCCTAACGCCATATCGTAATTTTCCAGGTAAATAACCCGAACATCGTTCGCCAATGCCGACGCTGCTTCGAAGATCCTCCGAATAATCACTTTGCCGCCTTCGTCTCGTGGGTGCGCCTTGCCGGCGTAGATCAACTGTAACGGACCCCCTTCGCGCGCTATCTGCTTTAACCGTTCCACCTCCGTGAAAAGTAGATCAGCTCGTTTGTAGGCCGTGGCGCGCCGGGCAAAGCCCAGGGTGAAAATGGACTCGTCGAGCTGAACACCCGTGAGCCAGCGCACTTGCTGGAGCAGCTCTTTTTTCGCCTGCGCGTGGGCTTGACGAACTTCGTGCAGCGAGATTCCGATCGCATACCGCAGGTAGCAGTTATCGCGGCGCCATTCTGGTATCACGCGATCATACAGCGCGCAAAACGGTGCCGAGGCCCACGCGCCAGCGTGGACACCATTGGTGATGGCGTCGATGTTGTATTCCGGGAACATACCTCGCGAAACCTGTCCGTGACGCAAAGACACGCCATTGGCATAGCGGGAGAGCCGAAGTGCCAGTTCGGTCATGTTGAGGTCACCGTTCATCACCCCCAGCTGTCCGAGAATCTTCAAACAGCGCTCGCCTAGTACTTGGCGAATCAGGTCGGCATGGAAGCGGTCGTGACCCGCCGGGACAGGCGTGTGAGTTGTAAAAACGCAGTGCTGCCTCACCGCTTTTATCTCTGTTTCTGACACACTCTGCTTGAGATGCGCGCCTGCCCGCTCCTCCAATAAAGCCACCGTGATGAACGCGGAGTGCCCCTCATTCATGTGGAAAACACTCACGTTTGAGTATCCAAGCGCGCGCAGCGCAGCCAAGCCACCAAACCCTAGAATTGTTTCCTGACACAAACGATAATGTTCATCGCCCCCATAAAGATGATCGGTGAGAACGCGATCTCGGGGATCGTTGTCAACCAGATCTGTATCGAGAAGATATAAAGGTACCGTGTGTCCGGTTATGCCGCGAAAGAGATACCTCCAAGCGCGCACACTCACATTTCGTCCTTCGATTCCTATCGATACACGCTGCGGCAAAGGATCGAGACGATTTTCCGGCGACCATTTGGACGGGCTCTCTAGCTGATTGCCCCTAGCATCAAGCCTTTGGTCGAAATAGCCCTTGCGGTGAAGCAGGGTAACCGCCACCATGGGCAGCCCAAGATCTGCCGCTGAATGCAGCATGTCACCAGCTAATATACCCAGTCCACCGCTATAGGTGGGGATATCGGAGTCGATGGCCACGTCCATTGAGAAATAAGCGATTGTACCGGCCACTAAAGGAGTTGACGATTGATTCATAAGAGTTTGTAATTACGATGATTTTCTTAGATTACTGACGGGTTTCTAGCGCTAAAAAGTGTAACACAGATGACCGCTTCCATCAATTTAAAGCTGGCCTAAAATGAGCCAATCTGCGTTATTTATGGATTGTGGGACCGAGGAACAAACTCTCCGATTGCGGACCTGTCCGAAAAGACGCCGCAGCTTGTCTCCCGGCTACTGCGTGCCGTATAGTCGCTCCATGAATCTTCAAGATGGATCATCAGTGGTCGCGGACTTGACCACGATCGGCCATAAAACCGGCGAGCGACGGACGGTCGAACTCCGCTTCACTTACTATCAAGGATGCTTTTATGCATCGTCGAGTAAAGTGGAGGGAAAGCACTGGTGCCAGAATATGCTCAAGAATCCCGCCGTCGAATTAAACGTCCAGGGCGAACGCCTTTCCTGTACGGCAACCCAGGTAACGGGTGACAAACTTCGCCGGCACATCCTCGCATTGCGCGACTCTCCGCCCCGCATGGAGCGCGTGGTTTTTGAAATCAAACCTATCTCCTGGACTTACTTCGCCAAGGGAATAGACGTTCCAATAGCTCAAATCGTTCCAGCCGTTCAAACCGTTGCGGAGAAAGTGATTTTTCTACTTCTTTGCTTCTTCCTTCTGTTCCTGCATCTTCTTTTCCAGGCTCTCTGCTCCTTTTTGCATTCCCTCATACATCTGTTTTTCCTTTTGCATTCCTTCCTGGATTGCCTTCTGTGCTTCCAGATTTCGCTCCGCCGAATCTTTCTTGTCTCCGCATGAGCAAATAGCCAATGCCAGCATCGGGATCATCACCCAACGTTGTAAATGGTTCATCCGTTGCCTCCTTCTGTCGCTCGTTTATTTGGATTTAGTTTGCAGGAAAGGACACGGAGGCGCAACTCATTTTCCCGAATTTGCCAACGGGTTGAGTTTTTTTTTGGTGATCGTTCTGTTATCTTGGTTTTGTTAAAGTCATGGGCCGACTCGGGACAACCATCGCGCTTTTGATTCTGTTCTCGTCATCCTCCATCTCGGTTTCATCTCAGTCGCCAGCCACCAGATTGCAAAATAATCCTTCCCTCGCCGTGACCGATGCCGGAAGTTGGAAGGTCATTCAGAGAGGTATTGAATTTCGCAAAATGGTTCTGGAACGGTCCGAACCCAGTCACTCCATCGATCTGAAGTTGCTTCGCTTCGATACTGGGTTGGTTGTTCCTCGGATCCTGCGCGCCGCCCAACTTCAACTTAAGAGCGCCAATGTTAAAACGTTCGCCGAGAAGAACGGCGCCCTGGCGACGATCAACGGCAGCTATTTTGACACCGAAGGGAAGCCGCTTGCGTTCCTAAAGATAGCCAGCCAGGCAATCAATCCGCGAATTGCCAAGAACTCCCTTTATACCGGGGTCTTTAGTATCAAGGATCACCAGCCATTGATTTCGCAGCGCGACGTTTTTCTTCCCGAGCGGGCAGACGAGGGACTTCAGTCCGGTCCTTTGCTTGTGCTCCGTGGAACCTTGCAGACAGTGACGGGGATGCCGAGTCGAGCCAGCCGGCGCGCCTTGATCGGTATCGATCAGGAGCAGCGATTGGTTATAGCGGTGGCGGATAGTTTGCTCGGCGGGCTTCACTGGCCGGAACTGCAAGAGATCTTCTCAGCCGCGCCGTGGCAAATCCAGGTCACGGATTTGTTGAATCTCGACGGCGGCGGCTCAGCTCAGCTCTACGTCAAAGCAGGCAAGTTCGAGGAACTTGTGGCGGGGACCGCGGAGGTCCCGGTTGCCATCGGTTTCTTCAACCGGCCCAATTAGTCGAGGGCGGAAAAAGAAACGCGGCTCCACTCGAGAGCCCGGGCTGGAATGATTCCCAAGTAAATCGTTCCAAGCACCGCCAGTGCCACGGCAACATAGAGGTAAGGCGACTGGCGAAAGCTTTTTCCTTCGACGCCCCCCTCCTCCATATACATCGCCACGACGACGCGCAAATAGTAGATCACCGATAAAAGACTGTTTAGAACACCGATAATCGCCAAATTCGTATGGCCTGCGAGGATCGCTGAACGGAAGATGTAGAACTTGCCCGTAAATCCAGCGAGCGGAGGAAAGCCTGCGAGGGACAACATGAAGAGCGACATGCCTGCGGCGAGAAAGGGGTGTTTAAATCCCAGTCCTGCAAAATCACTATAGGTCTCCCGTGGGCCGTCCTGATCCGTGAGACTGGTGAGCACGGCGAAGGAACCGACGGTCATAAACGCGTAGCTTACCAGATAAAACAGCAGCGGCGTTCCTCCCCACTCCTCGCCGACAAAGAGTGCGATGAGCACGTATCCCGCGTGGGCGATGCTCGAATAGGCGAGCATCCGTTTGACGCTTGGTTGCGACAGCGCGAGCAAGTTCCCTACGGTCATGGTTGCGATCGCCATCAGCCATAACGGAGCGGTCCAGTCGCTATCGAAAGCCGATAGCTTGTGCATCAAGATGCGCACCCAGGCGGCGAAAGCGGCGGCCTTGACCGCGACGGACATAAAGCCCGTGACCGGGGTCGGCGCGCCCTCGTAGACGTCGGGAATCCAAAAATGAAATGGCACCGCTCCGACTTTAAAGGCGAAGCCGATCAATAGCAGTAAAACTCCACCCGCGAGATAGAGCGGCCACTCGGTCATGGGTTCGACCAAATTAGCGGAGATTTCGTTGAGATTAGTCGAGCCGGTGGCGCCGTAGATCAGCGCGATGCCGTAGAGCAGAAAGCCGGTGGCGAAAGCGCCGATAAGAAAATACTTCATGGCCGCTTCGCTGGACCGGCTGCTGGCGCGCCACATCCCGGTTAGAATGTAGACGGCGACCGACATGGTTTCGAGGCCGAGGAAGAAGACGATCAGGTCGTTGGCGGCGGCCATCACAATCATGCCTACGGTGGCAAAGAGAACCAGGGCATAGAACTCGCCCTCATAGATTTTGGTTGCCCTTATATAATGAATCGAGGCGAGGATCGTCAGCCCGGCGGCGCCAAGAAAAATCTGGGTAAAGAAGAGCGCGAAATTGTCCAGCAATAGAGTATCGCCAAAGGCGCCGTCCTGACTGCCCCACAGGAGCACGGTTTCCACTCCGCAGAGCACCAGACCCAAAAGCGCGATCCAAGCCAAGAGCCCTTTCTCGTTTTCTTTGAGAAAGAGATCCAGCAGTATCACCACAAACGCAGTCAACAAAACTTGCGTCGCAGGTAGGAGTGGGAGGAGATTAACGTCCATCGTTTGCGGCTTCTCCACCGGCAGCACTGCTCATGGCTGTAGGCGTCCCTTGAATGGCGAAGACTCTTTTGAGCGTCAAATCGATGGATGGTTTCATCCGGCTAAGAAACGGTTGGGGATAAAGTCCCATAAAGAGGATTAATGCCACCACCGGTGCGAGGATGAGGATCTCCCGGCCGTTTAGGTCTTTGAGTGTCTGGTTCTCCGGGTTTGTCAGCGGACCAAAAATCACGCGCCGAAACATCCAGAGCATGTAAATCGCGCCCAGAATCATCCCGGTGGCGGCGGCAGCGGTCCAGCCTGGAGTAACGCCGAAGGCGCCGAGCAAAATCAGAAACTCTCCGACAAAGCCGTTCAACCCCGGCAATCCGATGGACGAGAAAGTCACTACAAGCAAGAGCGCGGAAAAAATCGGGAGCTGCTTCCACAGACCGCCAAAATCTTCAATCATGCGGGTGTGCCGGCGGTCGTAGATTAAGCCGACTAGCAAAAAGAGCGCGCCGGTGGAGAGCCCATGATTCAGCATCTGATAGATAGCGCCCTGGGTCCCCTGCAAATTAAAGACGAAGAGACCCAGCATAACCAACCCGAGATGGCTGACGGATGAATAGGCCACGAGTTTCTTGATGTCAGCCTGCATCATGGCGACCAAAGCGCCATAGATGATACCCACCACCGCCAGCGCGATCATCACCGGAGCAGCTGCTACAGCGGCCGCCGGGAACAACGGAATCGCAAAGCGCAGAAACCCATAGGTGCCGAGTTTCAAAAGAATAGCCGCGAGGATAACCGAACCGGCAGTGGGCGCCTCCACATGCGCATCCGGCAGCCAGGTATGGAACGGAAAGAGCGGAACTTTTATGGCGAAGGAAAGCGCGAAGGCGAGAAAAAGCCAGACCTGCTCATGAAAGGGCAAAGGCAGGTTATAGAGTTGGAGGAGATCGAAGGTCAAAACCTGGGTCAGCTGCGCGTGGCGGGTTGCGAGATAGATGATCGCCACCAGCATGAGCAAGCTCCCGGCCATGGTATAGATTACGAATTTGACTGCGGCATAAATTCGCCGACCCCCGCCCCACACGCCGATCAGAAAATACATGGGGACCAGCATCACTTCCCAGAACACGTAGAAAAGGAAAAGATCCAGCGCGACGAAGGCGCCAAGCATACCGGTTTCTAAAATCAGCATAAAAAACAGGTATTCTTTGATTTTGTCCTTCACAGACCATGACGCCAAGATCGCGATCGGCATGAGAAAGGTTGTGAGCAAGATCAGAAAGAGACTGATACCGTCGATGCCGACGAAGTACTCAATCCCATAGAAGCGCATCCATGGCACCCGTTCCACCAGCTGCATTTCTCCTTGGGCGCCGTCAAATCGGTTTAAAATGTTTAGCGACCAAAGAAAGGTCAGGCCAGTGAAAAACAATGCACAGGTGAAGTGAGTCTTGGACTTTTGCCGCGGAATCAGCACAAGGATCACCGCGCCGATAACCGGGATAGCGAGCAGCAGGCTCAAATTTCCTAGGGCGAATGGGGCCATGATTTATTGTTGATTGAAGAAATAAGCAAGCAGCGCCAAGGTTGCCGCCAAAAAACCCGCCAGGTAATGCTGCACATTGCCGGTTTGGATTTCGCGCCAGATGAGGCTGAAACCTCTGGCTCCCTTGGCGACTGCGTTGACCAACCCATCGATGACTTCAGGGTCAAAAACCTGAGCCAGCCATCGCGAACAATAGGTAAACGGTCGCACGATGAGAAGGTTATAAAGCTCGTCGACGTAGTATTTATGGAGTAACAGTCGGTACGGACCGCCACCGGCCAGAGAAGCGAGTCGACCGGGGAGTTTGCTCGCCCGGCCATATGCAAAATAGGCTAGTAAAAATCCTAGCACGCCGATCGCAAGCGTGAGCAAGGTTAGGTTGATCTCGTCGGCCTGAGAGCCATGAGCCGCCTTGTGGACGCCACCGAAAATCGGTTGCAGCCATTGATTCCATCGGCTGCCCCACAAATATTCCGGCGCTCCCAACCAACCCGCAAAGATGGAGCCGACCGCGAGCACCACTAGGGGTAAGGTCATGACCGCGGGCGATTCATGAATGTGGGCCCTCACGTGATCGTCGGCCCGACATTCTCCGTGAAAAACCAAGAAGAGCTGGCGGAACATGTAAAACGCTGTCAGCCCGGCCGTCAGCCAGCCAACAAACCAAAGCTCAGTCGAACCGTGCGGGCTGCTGTAGGCCTGCCATAGGATAGAATCCTTAGAAAAGAAGCCGGCGGTAAACGGCGCGCCCGCGATGGCCAAGGTCGCGATCAAATACGTCCAATACGTCGTCGGGAGATAGGCCTTAAGACCTCCCATCTTGCGCATGTCCTGCTCTCCATCAAGGGCGTGAATAACGCTGCCCGATCCAAGGAAAAGACACGCCTTGAAAAACGCATGAGTAAAAAGATGAAAGATCGCCGTACTGAATGCGCCGATGCCGACGGCGATAAACATGTAGCCAAGTTGGCTCACCGTAGAATAGGCCAAGACGCGTTTGATATCGTTTTGGGTGAGCGCCACAGTGGCGGCGAAAAAAGCCGTCGCTGCGCCGACGATTGCGATCAATGACAAGGTACCCGGCGCCAAGACAAAGAGAAAATGGAGCCGTGCGGTCATATAAGCGCCGGCTGTAACCATCGTCGCCGCATGAATGAGGGCGCTCACCGGCGTCGGCCCTGCCATGGCATCCGGCAGCCAGACAAAGAGCGGGATTTGCGCCGACTTTCCAGTGGCGCCGACAAACAGCAGCAAAGTGATCAGCGTAATTTTGTCCGGGCTCAGCAGGTTGACATGCTTCTGAAGCTCCATGAAATCCAAGGTCCAGACACCCTGACGCCCGAGCTCGGTGACAAGAAGTAAAAGCCCGAGCATAAAGCCGAAATCGCCGATGCGGTTGACGATGAAAGCCTTATTTCCCGCGATCGTGTTGGTGTGATCCTGGTACCAAAACCCGATAAGGAGATAGGAACAGAGACCCACGCCCTCCCAACCGATGAAGAGCACCAGAAGATTATCTCCCATCACCAGCAGGAGCATGAAGAAGATAAAGAGGTTGAGATAAACGAAGAAACGAATCATCCCTTCATCGTGCCCGATATAGCCGAGAGAATAGATATGAATCAGGAAGCCAATGCCGGTAACGACGAGCAGCATCACTGCGGTCAAGGCGTCGACCTGAAAAGAAAGCTTGACCTGAAATGAGCCCGATTCGATCCAAGTGTAGACGGTATCCCGGAATATTCCGGTGGCTGGAAGAAGCCAAAAAACGTACAAGGCGATGGCGAAGGAGGCCAGGACCGCTGCACATGCGAGCCCGCCTGCGGTCTTTCTTCCCAGGCGAGCCCCGAAAAACACATTGATCAGGCACGCCAGCAATGGAATCAGTGGCATCCAGCGGAGCAAGTCAACGGTGGCAACGGTTTGGGTTGGGGCTACCATTTCAGCAACTGCATCTCCTGAGGGTCTAGGGTTTGCCGGTGACGAAACACGGAGATAACGATCGCAAGGCCGATCACCGCTTCAGCCGCGGCCACGGCCATGACGAAGAACACGATGACTTGCCCCTGCATCGAACCCAGGTGGCGTGAGAACGCAATGAAGGTCAGATTCACGGCGTTGAGCATGAGTTCGATGGACATCAAAACCACGATCAAATTCCGCCGCACCAGAACGCCGATCACGCCGATGGCGAAAATCACCGCGGCAAGAATTAGGTAGTGGTCGAGGGGCACCATACTCGGCTAGGGTTCCCTTCTGGCTAGAACCACAGCGCCGATTATGGCAACCAGCAGCAACACAGAAGCGATCTCGAAGGGCAGGACAAAGTCGGTAAAAAGGCTTTTTCCTAACATCTCGGGACTGCCGAACATCTCGGTTGCCGCAACCGGATTCGCCGGCGCTTCGCCGTTGGATAACAAAGCGGCCAACCCCCCCGCCAGAAGAAGCGCGGCCACCGAACCGAATATCCACCAAAGCTTACGCCGTGGCTCCGACGCGGTGGGATTTAGGAACATGATGACAAAGAGAAAGAGGACCATGATCGCCCCGGCGTAGACCAGCACTTGTAGCACCCCTACCATTGGCGCATGTAGCATGACAAAGAGAACCGCGATCAAGAAGAGCGCCACCACCAAGGCCAAAGCGCAATGAACCACATTGCGCAGAAAGACGACCATCAACGACGAGAGCACTAGAAACACAGAAATCACGTAAAAAAGGACGGCTGAGGTATCCATGAGGTGAGAAACGTCTATTGTAAGAAAATGATCACAATCGCGGTGACGATAACGTTCAATAACGCCAGCGGGAGGAGCATTTTCCAACCCAGTCGCATCACCTGATCGTAGCGAAATCTCGGCACACTCCAACGCAGCAAAATTTGCAGCCAGCAGAAAAAGATAACTTTGAGGGTAAACGCCGCCACCTGCAGCACGGTAACCGCTAACTGAGGCAGCAATAGGGTTTCCCCCCAAGGAAAGTGAAACCCGTCGCGCATGAGATAGGGTACCTGCCAACCGCCGAAGAATAGGGTCGTGACGAGACCCGCGGCGGTGACGATCTCGGCGAACTCACCGGCAAAGAACATCAGAAACTTACCGCCGGAATATTCCACGTGATAACCGGCAACGAGTTCCGACTCGCCCTCCGGCAAGTCAAACGGAATCCGTTTGGTCTCGGCCACCGCCGCCGTGAAGAAAAGCAAAAAGGCCAGCGGTTGGAGAAAAATCCCCCAAGCGGGCAGCCAGCCGACAGTGGACTTGAGGAAGTGCGCCGACTCCGGAAGCATGTCTCGGATCAAAGTTCCCTGGCCGCGGGCGATCTCCTGCAACTCCAAGGTGCCGAAAACCATCAGGACGCCGATCACAGAGAGGCCCATGGCGACTTCATAAGAGATCATTTGGGCCGAGCCTCGGACTCCACCCAGCAAGGAAAACTTGTTGTTAGAAGCCCAGGCGCCGATGACGATGCCGTAGACACCCAACGACCCCATGGCAAAGACATAAAGGATACCGATATTGAGGTTAGCGACCTGCAGATTGATTACGCGGTCGCCGAGCACCAGAACGTCACCGAATGGAATCACCGCAAAGGTTACCAATGCGGTAAACAATGCCATGCACGGCGCCAAGGTATGAAGGAGTTTGTCTCCTTGAGGCGGGATGAAATCCTCTTTGGTCAAGAACTTGAGCGGGTCGGCGATGAGAGTGTTGACCAGCCCCATGCCGGCAAAGCCGAGAACCGAGGCGCGATTGGCGCCGATACGATCCTGAATGAGGGCGCTGCCTTTGCGTTCGACCCAGCCGAGAATACCGGCAAGATTTAGCACCATGAAAAGGACGAGGAAGGCCTTTAAAGCGACGATTGCGATATCAACGATCATGACTGTCCTGTACCGTCACCCAGTTGAGCTCCCTGGGCTCCGATCGTCGCATAGTCGAGTCCGTGATAAGCCGGCACTTCATTCGCTAGGGCATCAAAGATCTCCGCCGGCGTTGCATAAGGAACACGATTGCCTGCAAGGTCCAACAGCCGGATGAAGATTTCACTATCCTGCAGCGCGCCTTCCGGAGCGATTGTCGCAGCATTCAGTTTCTGTACCCGCCCGTTTCTATTGGTATACGTTCCTTCTTTCTCCCCGAAATGGGTCGATGGCAAAACCACATGAGCCAACTGCGCCGTATCGGTCATGCGAATGTCTTGGACAACGAGAAAGGAAAGTTTCTGCAGCGCCTGGCGCATCCGTTCCTTATCATTGTCTATAGCCAACAAATCCTCGCCGACAATATAAGCGCCGGAAAAGTGGCTTTCAAATAGTTTTCCCATGAGGGTTTCAAAGCCACCGTTGGAGCTCACACCCATTTCCCGAGCGCCACGAAAATTCGGCGAACGATCCGGGCTCATCAAGATTTTCTGGACTTCCGTGAGCTCTCGCTCCCGGTAGAAAACTTCGAGGGCGGAGTCTGGGGACAGTTTTTTCATCAGCTTGGCGAAGAGAAAGGCCTCTTCGTTCGTGCTTCTTCCGGACAACACTCCGGCCAACGGGGTGGCGCCGTGCAAACCGCTTAGCACGGCCCCTAACGCTTTGTCCCACGTCGTCGGTATCAGCCCGCCTTCCTGGCGAATCATGGGTGTGGTTAACCGCTCGCCGCCGGTCAAATCATGAAAACAATAGCGCCCCTCGTCGCAAAGCCAATGGCTATTGACCGCTTCGTTGATGCGTGGCTTAAAGCGGGCGATGCGATTCTGGTAGGTTTCGACGCTGACATTGCAGCCAGTGCTGCAACCGGGGCAGACGGACGGCGTCTTCTGCAGATACCAGACGCGAACTTTGAAGCGAAAATCGCGGTCCGTCAGCGCGCCCACTGGACAGATATCCACGACGTTAGCGGAAAGCGGATTATCGAGAACCGCATCAGGGAACATCGCAATGGTGGAATGATCGCCGCGATTGACCACCGAAAGTTCGTTGGTTCGGGTAATCTCCTGAAAAAAGCGCACACAGCGCGTACATTTGATGCAGCGCTCGCCGTCAAATACAACGTTGGGACCGAAGACTTCGCGCTTGCGGTCGTGCTCTTTTCTCTCCTCAAAGCGGCTCGCCTGGCGGTCGTGCTGCATGTAGTAGTCTTGCAGCCAACACTCCCCGGCCTGGTCACATATAGGGCAATCCACCGGGTGGTTTACCAGAAGAAACTCCATCACCGCTTTGCGAATCGCCAGCACTTTCGGGCTTTGGGTCAAGACCGACATCCCTTCCGTCGCCTGGGTGTTGCAAGCGATTTGGAGCTTCGGCATCTTCTCGATCTCTACGAGACACATACGGCAGTTGCCGGCGATGGACAGCTTCGGGTGATAGCAGTAGTGCGGGATGTCGATGCCTATGTCCGCCGCCGCCTCGATGACGGTCTTCCCCTTGGTAGTGGTAACTTCCTTGCCGTCGATAGTGAGCTTAATCGGATCCATGATCTAGAAAATGTTGCGTCTCACAAAACCGAGGATGGAGGATCGAGCATAGAAGATGGCGTAAAAAAATCCATCATCGATCCTCTATCCTCGATCTTCATTCAGCTAATCACCGTGCACCGCTTTTGCGCGATGTGCGCCTCAAACTCTTCACGATACTTTTTAATAAAGGCCGCCGCGGGCATCGCCGCGGCGTCGCCAAATGGACAAATTGTGTTGCCCATAATGTTGCCGCTGACGTTGAGAATCAGATCGAGATCGTCCTCGTCTCCCTCACCTTGCTCAATGCGCTGAAAGATCTTTTCCATCCAGTGGCACCCTTCGCGGCAGGGACTGCATTGGCCGCAGGACTCGTGGGCGAAAAAGCGTGCAATATTCCATGCCGCACGGACCATACAGGTGGTCTCATCCATTACAATGACACCGCCGGAGCCAAGAAGGCTACCGGCTGCTTGAACAGACTCGTAATCGAGCTTCACGTTCTCAATCTCCTCCGGGCGTAACACCGGCATCGACGCCCCGCCTGGAATCACACCTTTGAGTTTCCTGCCGTTGGGGACGCCGCCGCAATCTTCCTGAAGGAATTTCATGAATGGATAACCCATCTCCACTTCATAGACGCCGGGGTAACGAATGTGACCGCTTACACTAAATAGTTTGGTGCCTTTGCTTTTTTCGGTTCCCATGGCCGCGTACGCCGCTGCCCCTTTCTCGATAATCCAGGGAAGCGCCGCCAAGGTCTCGACGTTATTTACCACCGTCGGGCAGCCGAACAGGCCGTGAGTCGCCGGAAATGGCGGTTTGAGTTTCGGCCATCCTCTTCCGCCTTCCAACGACGACAGCAGCGCCGTTTCTTCGCCGCAAATGTAAGCGCCGGCTCCTCTGTGAACGATCAAGTCCAGGTCGTAACCCGATTCCAGTATATTCTTGCCGATGTAACCGGCCAGTATTGCCTCATCCACCGCACGTTCAAGCACACCTGCGCCAAACGCGAGCTCGCCCCGGATATAGATGAACGCCGTATGGGACTGAATCGCGTAGGCGGCTATCAAGGTGCCTTCGATGATCGCGTGGGGATCTCGCTCGATGAGCAATCGGTCCTTGAATGTTCCGGGCTCGCTCTCGTCCGCGTTACAAACCATATATTTCGGCTTTGGGCTGTCTTTTGGGACGAAGCCCCACTTCATGCCGGTGGGAAATCCCGCACCACCACGTCCTCTTAGTCCCGAGGCCTTTATTTCTTCGATGAGTTGCTCCGGCCTGAGGCCTTTGATCACTTTCTCCCACGACTGATATCCGTTGTGCGATCTATAGACCGCCAATGTGTGTGAATCCGGAACATAGATATTCCGTAGAAGAATTTTTTCCATGATAATGAAAACCGGCTTACTTCAGTGAAGCGAGTATCTCGGTCACCTTCTCATTCGTCAAATTCTCGTAGTAGTCGTCGTTGATCTGCATCATCGGCGCCGTACCGCAGGAAGCCAAGCACTCGACTTCGCTTAGGGTAAATCTCCCTTCTGCAGTCGTCTGTCCGACTTCGATTCCGAGTGTTTTCTTGAGAAAGCCGGTTAATTGCTCGGCACCGCGCAATGCACAGGACAAGGTACGGCAGACTTGAATATGGTGCCGCCCGATGGGCTTCGTATTGAGCATTGTATAAAAACTCACCACACCGCATACCCGCGCCGGCGGCTGGTCCATGAGCCGCGCAACATATTCGATCGCTTCTTGTCCGAGATGGCCAAATTCCTGTTGGGCGAGACAAAGCACCGGCAGCAGCGCGGCTTCTTTCTTTGGATAGCGATTCATCATCGCTTCGAACTTCTTGTATGTCTCGGGCGAAAACTCTAAGGCCATATTTTTTAGAACTGACGATGGAGGATGAAAGATAGAAAATCGCTTTGTCTCGTGCCGGTTTTGTCCATCTCCAATCCTCGATCCTCCATCCTCTCCTCACCGGTCGCACTCACCGCCGATCATGTTGACCATACCGAAAGTTGGAACAATATCCGCCACCATGTAACCTTTGATCATCTCGTGAAAGGCGCCCATGG
>Ga0209799_1000005_pt1 | contig 40204 bp, 36 predicted proteins | sample PanSoiPlo36MoBio_FD_188324 | JGI IMG/M metagenome (GOLD analysis project Ga0209799, IMG submission 188324) | Tropical forest soil microbial communities from Panama analyzed to predict greenhouse gas emissions - Panama Soil Plot 36 MoBio (SPAdes)... | ecosystem: Environmental > Terrestrial > Soil...
CGCAATCCCACAGAGTCTTGGCCTCGACGCCGGCTTTGACCCCGAGAGACAATCCTTCAGCGATCGCTTGAGAAACCGCGCACCCGATCATCTGATGCACCAATTTACAGATGCTACCCGAGCCCAACGGGCCGGCATACAGGACCTGGTCTCCGAAAGCCGATAGAATCGGTTTAACTCGCTCGAAAACTTCCGGCTCGCCGCCGACCATAACCTCGTGGATCCCACGTGGGGCCCCAGGTTGGCCGGAGGCGACGGGAGCGTCGAGAACCGCGGCGCCCTTCGCGCGAAACAATGGCTCGAGCCGACGGAGCAGTGATGGTGGGCTGGTTGAAATGTCCACGTAAACCGCGCCCGCCCTTATTCCCTCAAGGATTCCGTCGCGGCCGCAGGTCACTTGCTCGACGTCCGCCGGCATTGGCAAAGCAGTAACAATCACGTCGCTTTTTCGCGCCAATGCCGCGGCAGAATCAACGACCGTCGCGCCGCGCTCACAAAATGAACGCGTGGCCTCGTCGCGGACATCGTAGACAACCAGCGGGTAGCCAGCCCGTTGGATATGGCCCGCGACTGGGCCCCCCATCGCGCCCAAGCCGATAAAACCTACTGTCTCCATGCCAACTCCTCATTGTCTCTCTCTCATCGGTCGAGTTTACGAGTTTATCGCAGAAGCAAGCTAAAGGTGTCAATGCAAATTGCGATCGCTGATGCTGTTTCGTTGTGTAAATTGTTGCAACTTTCTTATGCCGATAGGTTTTGATACAAGAATGGCGGTAAGGGCGAAAGGAGAACTGATATGGGGTTCATGCTAGAAGGCAAATGGAACAATGATGACCAAATACCCAGCGATGCGCGAGGTCATTTCATTCGCGCAGATTCGAGATTCCGGCATTGGATTACGCCCGACGGGAGCCCCGGTCCTTCCGGAGACAAAGGATTCAAGGCCGAACCCGGCCGTTATCATCTATTCGTTTCCCCTTCATGTCCCTGGGCACACCGGACGATCATTCTGCGCAAGCTCAAAAACCTGGAAGACGTTATCTCGATGTCCAACGCGGATCGGCCCAAGACCGAGGGTTGGTCATATTCCCAGGGGATCGATGATCTCAAGCCCAACCTTGACGGTGTTTTTCGCCTGTACCAGGTTTACGCGGCCGCTGATCCCGTGTACACCGGCAAGGTGACGGTACCGACTTTGTGGGATCGCGAGCGTCGCACGATCGTCAATAACGAGTCCTCGGAAATCATTCGCATGTTCAATTCCGCCTTCAAAGCATCGACGGATGTCGGATACGACTTTTATCCTGAGGATCTGCGCACCGAAATCGATCGCATCAACGAGTTGGTGTATAGCCATTTCAACAACGGCGTATATCGTGCGGGCTTCGCCCGGTCACAGGAGGCCTATGAGGAAGCGGCTCAAAAAGTGTTTCACTGCTTGGATACTTTGGAAAGCTTGCTCGGCGCGCGCCGCTACGTGGCCGGCGATCGCATCACCGAGGCTGATTGGCGTATCTTTCCGACCTTGCTCAGATTTGACCTGGTCTATTACGGCCATTTCAAATGCAACATCCGCCGCATTCAAGACTATCCGAATCTCGCGAATTATTTGCGGGAACTGTATCAATGGCCGGGAATCAAAGACACTCTTAATCTACAGAAAATCAAAGCGGGCTACTACAGCCAAAGGAACGTAAATCCAACTGGCATTGTCCCCTTGGGACCGACTCTTGATCATCTAGATCGGCCGCATGATCGCGAGCGGTTGCGGGCGGCGTAGGCAAATTATCGTTGATCGCGTGTCGGGGCCGACCATTTCGATGGTGACCCGGATGATGACGCGTTTTGCCTTTTGAATTCTTTAGCCGTGACCATTCGCGCCCCAGAGCCTGCCATCGATCCACAGCTTGGCCAACTCCATGGCGTAGGAGTCGGCTTGCCGCCGGGTATCGAAGGTAGCGCGCCGCCGGCCTAAGATCGGAATCTTCTTATTTGCTTTACCATCCTCGACAATAATCGTCGCACGGGCGATCCATTCTCCCGGGTGAGCCTCCTCTGAAGCAAGTTCAACGGTGTAACCCCGGTAGGTTTTTTTCGTCATTGGTAAGGTGTTCGGTTTTGATTGTCAGGCACGGATGAACCGAGACAAAAATCATATGCTGCACTTTCCGCCGTTTAGCCGAATCCCCAATGCAGCCAATTGCTCCGTTACCGGGATCGCGGCGCCCAGAGCTTTTCCAACTTCGGCGGCCAGCGGAAGATCTTTGTCGTATAGATTGGTGCCAACGTTAAACCTCAAGTCTCCGCCGGATAGATCAAACCTCGTTTCCCAACGGTCAAGAATATTTTGAGACTTGGTCTTCTTCATGAGATCGAGTGCGGCTTTGTAATCAATGCCCGCCGCCTTGGCGATCTGGAGCGCCTCGTAAACAATCAGTCCCTCGGATGCGGTGACCATATTTTTAAATAGCTTGGTGACGTTGCCGCAGCCGAGTGGTCCCATATGAACCGCATCCTTGGCCATATGCAGCAGGTGTGGTTTGGCGCGATCGAAAAGTGCTTTTTGCCCGCCGACGAGGAAAGTCAGCCCGCCTTGGCGTACAGCACTGGGAACTGCCGACATGCAGGCATCGATCACGTAGACCCTCGTCTCTGCGGCGGCTTCGGCGATTCTCTTAGTTGTCGTGGGCCGGATGGTACTGTGTAGCAACACGAGTGTGCCTGGCGCGGCGCCTGCCAAAATTCCATCTTTGCCCATGGTGCAGTCCAGAATTTCCTGGTCGGTCCGCACAACGACATCGACCATTGTCGAAGCTTGCGCTACGGCTTTGGCTGAGGTCGTGGTCTGTGCTCCCTCCTTGCGCGCCGCCTCCATCGCTGCCGGTGAGATATCAAAGGCCACCGCTGTGACGTTAGCCAATTTCAACCGTGAAAGCAGGGCACTGCCCATCGCACCGGTTCCCACAAAACCGATCTTTTCCATTTTTTCGACCTCCTTAAAGCAAATCTTCACCCACGATCGTGGTCCGAGTGATATCAACTCAGTCCTTATCAAAGACCGATTCGCCTTTCTATGGATCGTCGCAGAAATGCTTCCTGGGCAATCCAAAAAGAAACTCCGATCGATAGCGACGAACAGTCTTGTGGGCGTATTAGGGCGATTTGTGTTTTACCGCCAAGCTCGGCATCACGTGGGCAGCAAACAGCTCCAAAGACCGCAACGATTCAGCGAGTGACATATCGCCGAAGGCGAATTGTCCAACCAAGTAATTCGCTTTGGTTTGTGTGATTTGCGCTTCGAGAAAAGCCATAACCGTGGTGGGACTGCCGGCTATACCCTGACCAATCTCAATAAGTGAGCTCAGTTCTAACGGCCGTTGGTGGGCTGGCGCGCCGCCGCGTAGAACATATAGATGATAAAAGCTTCGGTGCCATTTTGGATAGGCGCGGCGCGCGATTCGGACTGCTTCTTCATCCGTATTGGCGACTACAATAAATCGGCCGAGGCCGATGTTGGGCATCGCACTTTTTGCCCCGCGGGTTTCCCGCCAGACTTGGCGATAGCGATCGACAAAGCTCCGAGTTTCCGCGGGGGGATCCAGGCTGACGACATGCAAACCCTTGCGTGCCGCCCGCTCGGCACTGTCGACAGAGTGGACGCCATACCAGATTGGCGGATGAGGCTTCTGCAGCGGTTCCAGCTCCATCGGGACGTTCTCGAAGGCAAAAAAGTCGCCGCGAAAATTGAGGGTTCTCTTGGAGAGGCCCTGGATGACCAGCTCCAATCCCTCCGCGTAGATCTGTTGTGCCTTTGCAGGATCGAGTCCATAGAAGGAAGTTTCCGTGGACGAGGCGCCACGGCCGAAGCCGATCTCCAGCCGTCCGCCACTCATCTGATCAAGCATACAGATTTCTTCGATTAGCCGAATCGGATGGTAAAGCGGCAGCGCATAGACCAGTGGGCCGAAACGAAGTCGTTGCGTGCGCTGCGCCACGGCAGCCAGAAATACGCTGGGCGAGGGTGCCATGCCGAGTGGCGTCGAGTGATGCTCGGCAACATGATAGGCATAGAAGCCCACCTGATCATAAGCCTCGATAAGCTTGAGGCGTGCCTCGTAGTAATCCTTCAGTGGCAGATCGCCGCGGTCCAAATGGTCGAATACGCCAAATTTCATCGAAGTGATCAGGGTCCTTTCGCGGTAGTGGACAAAAATCTTATGCGATTTGCCGACGAGAGTACAGGGTTGATGAAGAACGTGATAATCTGTGACGACAGGCTCGGAATTCGGCAAATAGTAGCCAAATTTTAATGACCATGAAAAAACAATCTTGATTCTTGCGCGTGATCATCGTACTGTTTTGCTGACGCTGGTTTTTGGAAGTTTTTGGGCACCCCAAGATTGGATGTCGATTGCTGATAGTTAGGTCCTGTGCAAGGCGGAACCGTGAACCCCGTCAGGTCCGGAAGGAAGCAGCGGTAACGGATTCTCCCCTGTGCCACAGGGCAACCTGGCTGTCAGCAATGGGCATCCCACCGGTTGCTAGAAAATCGAAGATCGAGGGTTGAGGATCGGATGGCTAATCTTCTATCTTCCATCCACTAACTTCAGGGGTTTTAACATGTCCTATCTAGTTCTGGCGCGTAAGTGGCGTCCGCAAAGCTTTGATGACATTGCGGGGCAGGAGCATATTACTCGAACTTTGAGGAACGCGATTCGGTCTAATCGGATTGCCCATGCTTATCTTTTTACGGGAGTTCGGGGCGTAGGCAAGACGACCGCGGCGCGCATATTGGCCAAAGCCCTGAACTGCGTAAACGGGCCGACGCCCAACCCCTGCAACCAGTGCAGTTTCTGTGCAGAGATCACCAACGGCAACTGCATCGATGTCCTTGAAATCGACGGTGCGTCGAATCGCGGCATCGACGAGATTCGTCAGATCATCGAAAATGTCCGCTATCAGCCGGCCCAGTGCCGCTTCAAGATTTACGTCATCGACGAAGTGCACCAAGTGACCAAAGACGCGTTCAACGCGCTATTGAAAACCCTGGAAGAGCCGCCTCCCTCGGTTAAATTTATCCTGGCGACCACCGAACCCCATCGCCTGCCGGAAACGATTCTGTCGCGTTGTCAACGGTATGACTTCCGCCGCATTACTTTGCGCGAAATCGTCCGCCGTCTTGAAGAAATTTCCAGAGCAGAGGGACTGAACATCAGTGAAGGCGCCCTGGTGCTGCTTGCCCGCGAGGCAGATGGTAGCATGCGCGACGCCCAGTCGCTGCTAGAGCAGGTTTTGGCGTGCGTCCAACCCGGGAGTGAGAAGCGCAATGAGAGTGTTGTCGACGAACGGGTACTTGAGGAGATTCTCGGGCTCGCGGAGCGACAGGTTCTATATGACCTCTCAAACGCGGTGATCCAAGGGAATGCACGGCAATGTATCGAGCTGATCGCAAAGATCGTGGTCGAAGGACGCGATCTCGGCCGATTATCGCGCGATTTGGTGGAGCACTTCCGCAATCTCCTGGTCGTCCGACTGGCGAAGGCGGATGCCAAAGAAGCCGAAGCGGTTGCAGGCCAACTGCTCGATCTCCCGGACCAGGAGATCGAAGATTTACGCACGCAAGTCGCCGATATTTCGACGGAGACGTTATTAGACTACTTTGATTTCATGGCGATCGGAGATGAGGAAGTGAACCGCTCTGCCAATCCGCGATTCCCTCTGGAAACGGTTTTGGTCAGGCTCGCGACTCTGCCAAAGACATTGCCCGTAACCCAGCTGTTGGAGCGCTTGGAGAAACTGGAAAAGAGATTGCCGCGCGCGGAGCGGCTCGATTCGGCATCGGTGCAGGCGGAGGTGACTCCAACTCCTCAGGGTGTTGCCTCAGCGGCGCTAGTAGCGGGTGTCCCGCCTGCCGATAAGGAAAATCTATGGCAAAGCTTTGTCTCTTTTGTCGGCAGAGAGAAAAAGTTTCTTGCTTCACATCTGACGGCGGGGAGCGCGCTCGAACTTCCTCCGGGACAACTCAAAATCGCGGTTGCCGAGCGGCATCATCTCAACTATCTTCAGGATCCCGATAATTTGTCGCTGCTGAAGAATTTGGCGAAGCGTTTTTTTGGCGATGACGTGGCCGTCCATATCACGGCTGTTAGTTCTGAAACGTTGGGTCATAAAGACGAGACCACGCGAAACGAAAGCATGAGCCAGGGAGGCGAAGGCAGTGCGATGGTAAAAGAGGCGCTACGGATTTTTGGCGGATCGATCAAAACTGTTCGGCGGGAAAACGGTTAGCGGTTGGGTGAAAGGTTCTCAAAGGCGTGGCCGAAATAGCAAGGAGGATTTGATGGCAAAAGGAATCGGCGGTATGGGCAATTTGTTGAAGCAAGCCCAAGAAATGCAGTCGCGGATTTCTAAAATACAAGAAGAACTGGGACAAAAGACGGTTGAAGGATCATCCGGCGGAGGCATGGTTCAGGTCACGGTCAACGGACAGTTCAATCTGTGCGGCGTGAAGATCGACCCGACGGTCATCAACTCCACGGAGAAGGAGATGTTGGAAGACCTCGTCCTTGCCGCCGTCAACGACGGCATGCGCAAGGCACGGGATATGGTGGCCACGGAGATGAGCAAGGTGACAGGAGGGTTCAAGATCCCGGGGCTGATGCCGTGAACGATTGAGAGCTGCATTATGAGATTACCAACCCTAAATTTCCGGCGCAGCGGGGATGTGGTATGACGAGTTATCCCACACCCCTGGCACGCCTAATTCAAGAGCTTTCCAAGCTGCCTGGCATTGGCGAGAAGACGGCGGCACGCCTTGCCTTTCACCTGTTGAAAGGGAAGAGGGAAGACGTCAGTAATCTGGCGGATAGCATCGGCAAACTGCGACAGGAGATGGGGCTATGCCGTCAATGCTTCGGCTTTAGCGAACTGAATCCGCAGAGCGACAGCGAGACGCTGTGCGGGGTGTGCCGCAATCCGGAGCGAGCACAAGATACGATCTGTGTCGTCGAAGAACCGGCGGATTTGCTTGCGGTGGAAAAATCGCAGGAGTTCAAGGGTCTCTATCACGTGCTTCATGGAACCATTTCGCCCCTCGACGGGGTGGGACCGGACGCTCTACGGATCAGAGAGTTGTTGGATCGAATTCGCGGCGGCAGCATCCGGGAAGTCATCGTGGCGACCAATCCGACCATCGATGGAGAGGCGACCGCCTTATATCTTTCCAAGGTTATCAAACCCCTGGGTGTTGCCGTTACCCGCATCGCCCGCGGATTGCCCATGGGCGGCGATCTTGAATATATCGATGTAGTGACCTTGGGGAAAGCACTGGAGGGCCGTCGAGAGATCTGACGATGATGGGGAGAAGGTTGGGTTGTGTGGTATTTTGTTTTTTCGTTTCCGGATGCATCTACATGGGCCGGGATTTTAGTACGGCACCGGTCAAAAGCATTGAGCCCAACGTGACCACGCAGAAGGAGATTTTTGGTTATTTCGGGGAGCCCGCGCGTCGAGGTCTGGAAAATGGTTATGAAACCTGGACCTATTCCTACCAATACTATGAGCTTGGTCAGTTACGCGACTTTAGGGATCTTTACATCGTCTTCAACAAAGACAACACGGTCCGCACCTATTCATACAGTGGACGCTGACAACTCGCGCTTATAGTCGCGCTTGTGCCTAAACGAGTCCTTCCATCCCATCTTTAGTTGAAAATCAAAAACGCTCCAACAGGTCCTTAAGCGCTTTGGCCTCGGCAAGAGCGTTTTGTGCGGATTGCTTGAAGAGATTCAAAAAATTTCTCCTTATGCGGAGCAAAACGAAACATGAAATCGGTCTTCGTGGAAAACAAAGAAAGTTAGTCAAGAGTCGTTCAGTTTAAATGAGAAGCAGATGTCGATGGGCTGGTTGAAGTCACAAAGAGCCTTTGAACGTGGTACCGAATAGCGTCACGGACATCTCTAAACGCTTGCAGGATGCGCTCTTCATCGCCGCGCGCAAGAGCCGGATCGGGGAAGGACCAGTGGATATGTTCTGTGGTTTTGGGTAGGATCGGGCAATTTTCCGCCGCCTCACCGCAAAGCGTGATGATCCGCCGGATCTTGGCCAACGGGATGGATTCTACTCCTTTTGAGTGTTGACTGGAGATGTCGATGCCTACTTCCCGCATCACTCGAATGGCCAGCGGGTGAATCTCTCTCGGCGCCGTTCCAGCGCTATAAACACAGTCGCTGTCGTGAACGAGCTGCCGTGCAAACCCTTCCGCCATTTGGCTGCGGCAGGAATTGCCGGTGCACAGGAAAAGGATGCCGTCGACATTTCTTTCTGTCGCCACAGCCGGTAGGAACACCCGGACGGTCGTGCCTTTGTTGAGAACGCTTTCGAACTTCAGTTCCCCGCTATGAGCAAGAACGATATGCTTGACGATAGCGAGACCTAGTCCAGTCCCGCCCAATTCGCGGGAGCGGGTTTTATCGACGCGGTAGAAGCGTTCTGTGAGTCTTGGTAAATCCTTTTCTGCAATTCCTGCACCGGTATCTGTGACGGCAATTTCGATCCCTGCGTCCCCTTGGGCGCGAAAGTAGGCGCAGGCTTTGATCGTGACCGATCCACCTGCCGGGGTAAATTTGACAGCGTTATCGACTAAGTTAATAAACAATTGTTGCAAGCGATCGTAGTCCCCGAGAATCGACGGCAGTCCTGAGGAAAATGAATACGCCAGGCTTACTTTCCTCTTCGCCGCCCGGTCCCAAAAAACCTCCAGTACCCGCTGAATCAGTTGCCCTGCTTCCACCGGCTTAAAGGTCATCTTTCTGGCGCCGGATTCCAGATCCGATAAGACGAGAAGATCTTCTGTCAACCGGCTTAACCGTTCTGAATGGCGGTCGATGATCGTTAAGAACTGGTTGGCGTCGGCGGGGTCGGAAGGTGGATGTTGCAGCAGGGTTTCGACGTAGCCGCGAATCGCCGTGAGTGGTGTACGGAGCTCGTGGGAGACATTGGCGACGAAATCGGAGCGCACTGTCTCCAGCCTTTGGATCTCGGTGATGTCATGAAACACAAGGATAGATCCACTCGGTCGCTCCGTCCCATTTCTCAAGCGTACAGCGTTGACTCTAAACCATCTTCCCTCTTCCAGGGATATTCTCTTAGAATAGGCAGCTTTTGAAAAATCGAACGTGAGAACTTCTTTCAGGATCGCGTGCATGGCAGGGCTCCGCGATATTTCGACAAAGGAGCCGTTGCGAATCTGTTCTTCAGTGACGCCAAACATCGCCTTTGCCTGTTCATTGATGAGCAAGACTTTGCCTTTGGGATCGATGACCACGAGCCCTTCAACCATGCATCGCAGGATGGAGTCGAATTTTTCTTTCTCTGCTCTTAGCTCGTTGATGTTGTCACGAATCTTAAGACTCATGTCGCGAAGATTTTGTTCGAGCACATCCAGTTCATCGTCGCTAATCCGTGGCAGAACAGGCGCTGCGAATTGACCTTCGGCCACCGCCTTAGAAAACTCCGTCAGTCGGTTGATGCGATTGCTAAGACGGCGGGAAAAAAGAAACGCCACCGCCAGGCCAATCAGCGAGCACAGTAAGAGTCCAACCAGCAACGTGTTGCCCAGTGACCGTGTAACGTTTTCAACCTCGCTCAACGGAAGAGCTACGCGTACTATACGCTGCCGAGAGCCGTTGGTTTGGCGGTATGCGCGGTAAAAGAGGTCCCGTTTGACGGAGGTGCTATACCGTACGGCAGAGCCGGTGCCGTGGGACAAGGCCTCGATTACTTCGGGGCGTGACCCGTGGTCTTCCAGTCGGACGGCGGGTTCGTCTGAATCGCCAATAACTGTGCCGTTCGCGTCAATAACCGTTAGCCGCACACCAAGTTCGTCTGCCAGCGTTCGGCAAATCGTGTCCAACGAGCCGGGCTCATCGGACCATGGCAATTGGCGAGCTAGCATCCGGGTCTTTTGCTCCATCGTCTTGGCCAGTGAGGAGGCGTAGAAATCTCGCAGCAGGTTTCTGGAGTATGCAAAGAACCCAACCGATAATAAGATGATAATGGCGAGATAGGAAAGAAAGAACGTGTAGACGAGCCTGTTATTCCACGGCCTTTTCATCGAATTTGTATCCAACCCCGCGGACGGTGAGTATCCACTCAGGCTTGCGATCATCCTTTTCCACCGCCTTTCTGAGACGACGGATGTGAACGTCGACCGTTCTCGGAGTGACGAAAGTTTCTCCGCCCCACACGCGGTCGAGGAGCTGGTCCCGGTTCAGTACGCGACTAGGATTTTGGACCAGGAAACGAAGCAGCTCGAATTCCTTCAAGGTCAGTTTCACCGGCTTGCCACGGACAAAGACCTCGTAAGTGGAGAAATCAATTTTTAAAGATCCCTTATCGTAGCTCGGGGCGATCTCGGTGGCGGGTTTGGATTCCGAGCGACGCAGGATGGCCCTGACCCGGGCAACCATTTCTCTAGGGCTAAAGGGCTTGGCGAGATAATCGTCCGCGCCCATTTCGAGCCCGACGATCCGATCGGCTTCGCCCGCCTTCGCTGTCAGCATGAGGATCGGGAGCTTGGCGGTCTCACTGCGTTGTTTCAAAAGCTGGCAAAGTTCCATGCCGGAAAGCCCGGGGAGCATTAGGTCGAGAATGACCAGGCTTGGCCGTTCATGCTGGAGCAGCTTTAGGGCTTGTTCCCCATCCTCAGCTTCTAAAACATTGAAACGCTCTTGGGCTAAGTTGTATTGAACGAGCTTCCGAATGTCGGGTTCATCTTCGACGACTAAGATTTTCTGTGCGGCTGCCATGGAGTTCTAAACCGAAGTGGGGAGTTCCTTTAGGTGGCGAATGCTTTTACCTTTGACCATGAAAATGACCATCTCGGCGATGTTGGTAGCATGGTCCGCGATACGCTCGAGGTATTTCGAAACCGAGGATATCTTCATCGCTCGATTAATGGTTTGTGGGTCCGCAATCATGAAGCTTATGGTTTCGCGAAAGACCTGGCTGTTGAGATCATCCACTTCCTGATCGTCTTTGCAGACTTTTAACGCCAGGTCCGTATCTTCGCGCACGAAGGCGTCCAGGCTTTCGCGAATCATGCGCTGGGCAATCGTGGCCATCCGGGGGATATCGATATAGGGCTTAAGCTGGGCTTCCTGATTCAATTCCAGGGCGCGCTCGCAAAAGTTGACGGCCATATCGCCGATCCGCTCTAGGTCCGTCGTGATCTTCAGTCCGGTAGTGATGAAGCGCAGGTCGCGGCCGGCGGGTTGATGCAAGGCGAGTAAACGGATGCAGAGGTCGTCGATTTCGACATCTAAACGATTGACTTCGTGGTCTCTCTCGATAATTATTTCTGCCAGCTCAGAATCCCGGTCGACCAACGCCTTCACTGCCTTTTGAATCTGGTCTTCGATCAAACCTCCCATATAGAGGATTTCTTCGCGGAGCTTTTTGAGATCTTCTTCGTATTTCTTATCGGTGTGTTCGTTCTTCAATGGCGTTCCTCGCTAGCCGAATCGTCCTGTGATGTAATCTTCGGTTTGGCGTTTTTCCGGGGTAGTGAACAACTTGCCGGTTTCGCCAAATTCTATCAGCTCGCCCAGATAGAAGAAAGCCGTAAAGTCGGACACTCGCGCTGCCTGCTGCATGTTGTGGGTGACGATCACGATGGTCACCGTTTCTTTTAGTTCGTGGATTAACTCCTCGATTTTGGCCGTGGCGATGGGATCGAGAGCGGAGCAGGGCTCGTCCATCAAAAGCACTTCCGGATCGACCGCCAAGGCTCGGGCGATGCAGAGACGCTGCTGTTGCCCGCCCGAGAGGTCGGTGCCAGGCCGGTATAGCTTATCCTTAACTTCCTCCCACAGAGCCGCCATGCGCAGGCTCTTTTCCGCCTTCTCGTCGAGATCGCTCTGATTTCTACTTCCATTGAGTTTGTATCCCGCGAGAACGTTATCTCGAATCGACATAGTCGGAAACGGGTTGGGTTTTTGGAAAACCATTCCGATGCGGCGGCGGACCTGAACGGGATCGACATCGGGGCCATACAAGTCTTCGTCGTCGAGGAGGACCTTGCCCTCCGCCCGACCTCCCGGCGTGACCTCATGCATACGATTGAGACAACGAATAAACGTGGACTTTCCGCAGCCGGATGGGCCGATGATGGCGGTAACTTTTCTGGAATTGATCGCAAGGGAAACGTTATGAACAACTCTTACGGCGCCGTAGTAAATATTCAGCCCTTCCACAACCAGCCGTGGTTTCTCGGCCTGGTTTGCGATGCCTAGGCGCGGGCGGTCAGCACCGGGGGGCCTGGATTCCGTCATTGGACGCCTAGCATGGGGCTGCTCAAGTGGCGAGTCAAGGCCGTTTCTACTCATCAGCTTTGCTCCTCAGTACAGCTCGCGTGAGCAGACTAGTTATCAAAACAAGGATTAGCAAAACAAATGATGCTCCCCAAGCTTTGTCGTGCCAATCGGCATATGGACCGGTAGCGTAGGTATAAATGATGTGGGGTACCGTTGCCATAGGCTTAGCTGGATTCAAGTTCCAAAAAGGGTTACCAAAAGCGGTGAACAACATCGGAGCAGCCTCTCCCAGAGCTCGCGCGACGGCCAGAAGAATACCAGTTAGGAGGGCTCTGGAGGCGATCGGAAGGACGACCCACAGGATCGTCCTCCACACCGGAACACCCAGCGCAAGCGAAGCCTCTCTTAAGCTAGGCGGAACGCGGCGCAATGCTTCGTGGGTGCTGATCATGATGATGGGGATCATAATGAAAGCGTAAGCTACGGATCCGGAGAAACCGGAAAAGGTCCCCGTCGGCTGAACGATAAGGGCGTAGGCAAAGAGCCCAACGACTATAGAGGGAACTCCGGTTAAAACCTCCGCCAAAAATCTGACGGCCCTGCCCAGCCGCGGGCTGGGAAATTCATTGACGAAAATGGCTGCCCCCAAACTGATCGGCACTGCCATGGCCGCTCCCAAAGCGACGACGATCAGACTTCCCACCAAAGCGTTAGCGATCCCGCCTCCCGGGTCGCCGGGAGGCGTGGGAAGGGCTGTGAGCAGTTCCCAGTTGATCGCGCGACCGCCCCGGTAAATGACATAGCCCAGTATGATCCATAGTAAGCTTACGGTGACGGCGGTACAGCAAACCGCCCCACCCACGGCGATACGTTCAACAAGCTTACGCCGACTAAAGCGGCGATCAGTAGTTAAATGAGCAAGAGCAGTATTAGCAGCCGCGGTGGACATTAAAACTTCCTAGTCTAAGATGGCAAAACCCTCCTTCGAAAGCCGCCATATAAGGACTTGGGCCAGTAAACTAACAATCAGAGTAATTCCGAACAGAACCAATCCCATATAAATAAGAGCAGAAACGTAAAGGCTGTAAGTGGCCTCGGCAAACTCACTGGCGATGAGACTCGCCATGCTGTGGATTGGATCAAATAGCGTCTCCGGCAAGTCAAAGTTGTTGCCACCGACCATGGTAACGGCCATCGTTTCGCCTATCGAGCGTCCCAGGCCAAGGATCACCGCGCCTATTAGTCCCGTCCGGGCATAGGGGAGCGCAACCTTCCAAATCGCCTCCCATTTGGTCGCTCCCAAAGCTAACAGGGCCTCGATTTGAGTTCGTGGAACCGTCAACAAAATATCTCGCGATATAGCGGTAATGATGGGGGTGATCATAATAGCGAGCATGATGCCCCCCGCCAACACGCCGACGCCGTATACTGCCGGGCCATCGAAGATTGGAATCCAGCCAAAGTGAGCCTTCAACCAAACCTGGATCACTCTGATTACGGGAACCATGATAAAGAGTCCCCATAAACCAAAAATAATACTTGGAATGCCAGCGAGCAGCTCGATCGGATAGGAGACAAAGGAGCGCAAACTTTTCGGAATATAAAAAGCGATAAACACCGCCGAGCCTATACTGACCGGAACCGCGATGATCAGGGCGATCAATGACTTAATTAAGGTCCCGACGGCAGGGGGGAGGCTGCCAAACTCATGAGCGACGGGATCCCAGGTCGTACCGATTAGAAATCGCAGGCCAAAGTGCTGGATCGCTTCCCAAGATCCGCGAAAAAGGTCTCCAACCAAGAGCAAAGCAAGAAGGATAATGAAAACAGAGCACATGCGGACAAGCAGCTGAAACAATCTGTCGCCCAGTCTCACGCTTCCGGCTTGTCGTGGGAGCAGCCAATCTAAGGTTCCGGATCCAGGTGAAGTGGCGGCTTGTACTTCATGCTTCACTGTCAGAAGTCTCCTTCACGGACCGGCAAAAGGCTTCCCTCGCAACCGTGGGTGGTTCAGCGAGGCAAGCCCAGTTCTTGGGTTTGTAACTCAATTGAGAACGGGCTTTCCGTCAACCCTGATTTTTTTGAGTAAGTTCTCCGCTTTTTTGACCGCCGGGCCTTGTAGCGGCGCATAGCCAAGGGGCTTTGCGAATTTCTCGCCTTCGTGAATCATCCACCAAGCGAGCTGGGCTACCGCGTCGGCTTTGGCTAGGTCGGTCTGGTTTTCATAGATGAGCAGCCAGGTGAAACCGGTGATTGGGTACGCTTCAGGGTTGCCACTGTCGGTCACCATAACCTCCATGTTGTCCGGAAGGTCGGCCACATCGGCAGCCTTGGCGGCGCTTTCCAGACTCGGCTGTATGTATTTTCCCGCCTTGTTGCGCAGCTGGGCATAAGGAATTTTGTTCTGTTCTGCATAAGCCAGCTCGACATAGCCGATGGCTCCCGGAATCTGCTTCACGCTGTTAGCCACGCCTTCATTACCTTTGCCTCCGATGTCTCCCGGCCAGTTGACTGAGGTGGCGTTGCCCACCTTGTCTTTCCATTCCGGGCTGACTTTGGAGAGGTAGCTGGTAAAGATAAAGGTCGTCCCGGAACCGTCCGAGCGGTGCACCACGGCGATGTCTTGGGTCGGCAGCTTAACGCCTGCGTTCAATCCTTTGATGCGGGCATCATCCCAAGTCTTGATTTTCTTGAGGTAAATATCACTCAGTACGTCGGGAGTAAGCTTGAGCTGGGTTTTTTCCCCTGGAATATTGTAAACAACTACCACCGCTCCAGCGACAGTGGGAACGTGTAGAATTTTGCCGCCTTTGGCTTCGTTCTGCTGATTTTCGTCCATAATTCCATCAGAGGCGCCAAAATCTACAGTTTGCTGCTGAAGTTGACGAATACCGCCCCCTGAACCGATCGATTGGTAGTTGACTTTAACGCCGCAATCTTTGTTGTACTGATCGAACATTTTGGAATAGAGCGGATAAGGAAATGTCGCCCCGGCTCCGGTTAGTTCCTTGACGCCTTGTTTCGGACAAGCTGCCTCCGCTAAACCGCCGGAACTTATTAATAACAGCGAGATGGCCGCGGATGCGATCACGATTTTAAGTAATTTCATTTTTACACCTCCCTAAGGATTTTTGATAGGGCGAATGTTACATATCAGTTACGAATTGGTTAAAATTAAATAAGCAAGGACTTCTGCATCTGAAATTCATTAGATCCATCGAATATGCGATGAGGAATTTAAGAAGTAAGAATGAACTCAATGTAAACGTCAGATTAAGTAAATGTTAATAAGAGACCAATTTCGACCTTTCGTAACATGGATTTAATAAATACTCGATCCGAATGGGGCCAAGTTGGATTCACCATTTTTGGCTTTGTCTTCACGACGATTTGTGCTTTATTAGTAATGTTGTAGCTAAGGGTAGTGCTTTCATCGCACGACTTCTACAGCTATAAGACGCTTTTGTGGCTTGGAACCGCGATTTGTTTGGTAACAGTGCCTTGAATTTTCTGGGCAGCCACTTGGTATGCGTTTCGATTGGAAGTCTGGGATGACTAACGATTTATGGCTGGCGGAATGAAAATGTATGGCAAACACCGTCTGCCCGGGCGGCTGTTTGTCGTTGAAGGCATTGACGGCTCGGGCAAAAGCACGCAGCTGATGTTGCTCAAAAAATGGCTCGAATCCGAGGGCTACGTGGTTTATTTCAGCGAATGGAATTCATCGCCCCTGGTGCAAGATGTCACGAAGCGCGGCAAGAAAAAGAAGATGCTCACGGCGATGACCTTCAGCTTGATTCACGCCACTGACTTCGCTGACCGCACCGAGCACCACATTATTCCTCCTCTCAAGGCGGGTGCCGTGGTTCTGGCCGATCGTTACATCTATACCGCTTTTGCCCGTGACGTTGTGCGCGGAGTAAGCCCCAAATGGGTTCGGGACCTCTACGCCTTTGCGGTGAAACCGACTATCGCATTTTACTTTCGCACCCCCTTGGATGTCGCGATGAGAAGGATCCTCGGCGGCAGAGACGCGATCAAATACTATGAAGCGGGGATGGACCTCGGGCTCAGTGATGATCTGGAGGAGAGTTTTCGCCTCTTCCAAGCCCGGATCATTGAAGAGTACGAGAAAATGGTAGATGAATTTGGTCTCGTTGTCATTGATGCCACCCGCTCGATCGAGGAGCAACAGGCTGAGGTGCGCCGGATCGTCACCGAAGCGTTGATGGGTACCAAGAAAACCAGGATAAGGCGATGGCTCGATTTGGCTTCTTTGGCGAAGCCCTCCCAGATATAGATCTGGAAGAGCTAAAGGGAAGACTCATTGTTCTGGAAGGGACCGACGGCGTGGGCCGTTCTACGCATATCGGTCTGCTGAAAGAGTGGTTGGAAAACAACGGTCACGCCGTGTTGGATACCGGGATGACCCGTTCTGCGCTCGCCGGTAAGCGGCTCAAACAGGCAAAGGAAGGACATACCCTCGGTGGAATCACGATGAGCTTATTTTACGCCACGGATTTCGCCGACCGGCTGGAGAATGAGATTATTCCGGCGCTGCGCGCGGGCTTCATTGTGCTTACCGACCGCTATATCTACTCACTCATGGCCAGGGCTGTTGTTCGCGGCGCCGACCCAGAATGGCTGCGCGAAGTTTATGGCTTTGCCTTGAAGCCGGACGCGATTTTTTATCTGAGAGTCAAGATCGACGATCTAGTTACCCGGGTGCTGCAGAGCACGGGATTCGACTATTGGGAGTCGGGCATGGACCTGCACATGGGTGAGGACATGTACGAAAGCTTCGTGCGTTATCAGAAATGGCTGCTCGCGGAGTTTGACAAGATGGTTGAGAATTATGGCTTTCAAATCGTGGATGCCTCCGGAAGCGTCGAGGAGGTGTTTGAAGACCTGCGCACGCGTGTGGAGCGCGTGGTGGCTCAGAACGGCCATCGTTCTTGAGCCCTATTTGTTCATTTCCTGCGTGACCTCGGTTTGTGACTCGACCCACGCCTCGCGAGTTTTCTCCGCGCTCTTTAGAATCGCATGCGCCGCCAAATCATTCTTGTGCCGTTCTCGCTCCATCTCCTCCAGCAGAGCGCGGCCGGCGGCTGGGTGGTTGACGAGGAAATCCGGCCGGCTGATGAATTCCGCGATCAACTGCAATAAGACGAACCGATCATGCCAATCGCCCAGCTTATCCTGGAGCAATTTCAATGATTTGATCCGTGGCTTGGCAGTCGCATCACCCAATTCGGCGAGAAGTTCGGCGCGATAACGTAGCCGTTTCCCGGCGATGCGGAGGCCATGGATGTTGTCGACCTGCGGATCCTCCTGGGCTTGGCGCAAACTCTTCATCCATTCCGCAAGACCCTCTTCAACGCTTCGCTTCAGCAGCTCTTCCGGTTCTTGCTCCAACCCGTCTAACTGAAGCAGGCTCTGCGTCCGAGTCACAAACTGCGTGATATCATGCTGGGCTAACTCTTCACGTGCGCGGGTGATTTGACGATGACGCTTTTCGTTCAGGTAATCCCTTAGGAGACTCCAGGTTTGGGTCGTAGACCCCGTCGCGGACTCGAGTCTCTCACCGATCAAAGCGATCGTCACATCCGTATTTCGGCAATTACCCAGTGTGCGGCGCGCCTGGCGCAGGGTACGGAACAACTTGCGGGTTTTCCCGACTCGCGGTTTAGGAAACCAGATGCGGAAAACCTCCTGTAGTCTTCGGCTCCAGACTCGAGCATCATGAATCGTGTCGGGATGCTCGCTGACGAGCATCTTCGCGAATACAGAGACAAATTTCTCCAGGCGCCGTTGCGTAATGGTAAGCAGCCGGTTTTGACTGGCGGCGGATTCGACCGTATTCGCAGCAGCTTCCCTGATCATTGCTTATACTTTCTAGCTCAACCTCCTAGACGACGTAGCTGTTTTGGCGTCAAGAACCAACAGAGCGTGCCCGAACTATCGGGCGGGAGATCATCGATCTCGATACAGCAGAGGCCGCCTTTCTTGAGATCGATTTGAAATTTAGCGTCTTTCTTACCGGCGATGAGAAAAGAAGCTACATTCGTGAGGAGGGGATTGTGGCCGACGAGCAATAGATTCTTCTTGTCTCGAAAACGGGTGAGGCCTGAGACGAGACGATCGACAGAGTTTTCGGGAGTCAACTCGGGGATTTCGTCGAGGTGGTCGGCTAGTCCAAGCGTGTCGGCGACGATCTCCGCTGTTTGACGGGCGCGCACGAGTGGACTGGTGAGAATAGCGTCGAAGGAAATTCCCAAACGACGCAGCCCTCGCACCGCCCGCCGCATACGCTTGATTCCTTTCGGCGTCAGTGCTCGTTCGCCGTCCGACTCCACTCCCGGCTGGTCAGCCGTGACGGCAATACCATGGCGCATCAAATAGAGATTCATCGGCGCAAATCTTTAGCCCTGTCAATTTTACGAGCCCTGGCGCCAGTGATCTAGAAACAAGGCCGCGACCCTTTGGTCGATTTCGTCTCTGCCCCGGCGGTACGCCGAGAGGTCGGCAGACCTTTCCCCGGAAGCCCCCATCGAATTGGGAATCGGCCATCTTTCCACCTTGGCTTTGCGGGGTAAAGAACGGCACCGTTCATGCGCGTTTCCAAAAGAGACTACCAGATCGATATCGTTAGTGGGAACCTGATCGATGCTTTTTGTTGTGCTGCCAGACTGTTCGACGCCGATTTCCTGCAGTACCCGGCGTACTTCGGGAGGAATTTTCCCCGGTCTGACGCCGGCGCTGAATATTCGTATTTTTGGTGGGCTCATATGCTTGGCCATAGACTCCGCCATAACACTGAGACCGGCGTTGTCCTCATCGAGAAAGAGAATGCTTTTTTCAAGTTTGGTTCGCCGCATACCGCTTTCCTTTTATCTGGTTTGAACGAATTCCTTTGGCCTGACGAACTAGCAACTTAACATTGAACACTTCCTCCATCAATGCCCCTTTTGCAAGCGCACGGTCGATTTCTCCTTTCAGTTTTGTCGATGCGATGCCTTCGATGCACAGGGTCTTGGGTGCGGATAGCGCGCACTTCACTTCTCTAATTTTCTGTTCGTGCTTGTAATCGAGCGCGTCCGCAACGCGCAGAATGGCGCTAAGCTTGCGCACAACATCCTGGCTAACGGGCGCGAGCTGGCTGAAGCCCAGGTGTTTCGGGCTGGGATGGGCTTTGCGGTGGTAACGAGCCACATTGGCGATTAGATCGATGTCTTCTTTGTTGAAAGAGTTGGGTCTTGAGCTCTTGATGAGGTAGTACGAGTGTTTGTGGTGTTTGGGGAAAGCGATAAATGTTCCTATTTCATGAAGCATCGCCGCGGCGCGCAAAATGCCGGCATGTTTTTCATCGAGTTGGTGTAACTTCTGTAGCTGGTAAAAAATGCTCAGCGCGAGTTGCGAGACCTGGCGCGCGTGAGCGGCATCGAAGTTGTATTTCTGGCCGATTTGCTCAAGCGACTCGGTGCCATTCCCGTCATGCTGTCCGGGCGCGGCATGAGCGTAGTGTTTGCGGAGCAAATCGATCATCAACCCGTCACGAAGGCCGCGTTGAGAAACGAAAATGTAATCAAGCTCCAACTGGGTCATGACCTCGAGCAGGACCATACCTCCAGCGACGATGATGTCCGCCCGCTTGGGATCCCCGCTGATCAAAGAAGCTCGTCGTTCAACGGATTCGGATTTCAAGACATCAAGCAAGGCCTTCAGCCTCGGCCGGCGCAGGACGGTAAGCGATCCCACCTTGGTTTCTCCTGTAAGGCGGGTATCGGTATCAGCCAGGGTCGTGATCGTTCCGGCGCTGCCGAACACCATGGTGAATTTCTCTTTTCTGATTCGCCGGACCACTCTCTTAAGCTCGCTCTCGACAAAATAGCGCAGCTCTTTGAGTTCTCTATGGCGTGGCGGATCGGAGGTCAGATACTTCTCGGTCAACCGCACGGCTCCCAAGGGAAGACTGAAGAGACAATAGTTATTAGTGGAGTTAGCCACCGCCATTTCGAGGCTGCCACCGCCAATATCCAGGAAAAGACCCAAAGGAAGGTGGAATTGTAGACCGCTGATGATTCCGAGACTGATCAATCGGGCTTCCTCTTCCTCGGACAGAACTTCTAAGGGCATGCCCATTTTCTTGCAGCGAGCGAGAAATGGACGAGCATCGCTCGCTTCGCGCAAGGCAGCGGTGGCGACGGAATGCGTGGCCGCGACCCCATAACGATCCGCGATGGATTTGAATTCCTTTAGACCCTTGAGCGCCGACTCGGTGACTTTGGGATCAAGCTTGCCGGTCTGAAAGACCCGATGGCCGAGCCGAACCGGTTTGCGATCCTGATGGATGATTCGGTAGTGTCTGCCGCGGTCGGTTACCGAAGCCACTTGAAAGCGCATGGCATTGCTGCCGACATCGACGACTGCAAAATGTTCAGCCATTAAATGTCATTCCATATCACAAAAGGGAAAAATCCGCTTGTTACGATTTGATTAAATCTTGGAAAAGCTTTGGGCCTATTTGGAATTTTGGTACGCTGACACAAAGCAAGCTGGCTTGAGATGGCGCAAACGAAAAGAACTTACTGGATATTGACCTTCAGCGATGCTAGATAGAGCGAGCCAGCATCATCTGAAAGTTATCTGCTCTTTTTGTTCGATTCAAGGTTGGCTCGGAAAGGTTGTTGCCATCACAGGTAGGCAGGTGAGCATGTAGCATTGCCTTAAGCTCTTGAAGTTTTGTTGCCGCGTCCTGAACGGCGCCTTCGATGCGCTTGAATTCATTGAGTTGATCCGAATCTAGCTTGGCGCCCAGAGAGTTACGCAATTCGCAGCAACCCAAACAAATGATGCACAGCTGATTTACGATGTCGTGAGTGATACGGTCGATGACTGAAGACTGAACCTTGCCATTTTCCTTGCGAGTTTCGCCGCTCAATCCTTCTGCAACCGTCTGTGATATATCCATATTGCCTCTGCAGACGCTAGACTTCCGTTTCGATACTAACCGTCCGGACAACGACAACACTTTCAAATGATTGCGGTTTTTTGCCTTGGCCAGCCAAGAAATGCCGGACGCACGGAACCTCGCCATGAACGATAGGGCAGTGGGGGGGGGTGACCGAGAGGACCGGGCAGGCACTCATGCGGCTGACTCGATCTGTAATACCTCCCCTAAAGATATGTCTTAGCCGGCTGTAACGCCTCGGTGACATGACGACCAGGTCGGCTTTTTCTTCTTCCGCCACTGTGACGATTTGTTCCGCTATGGATCCCAAAACAATTCTTTTGGTGACACAGGAGAGTTTCTTCAGGGCATCAAGATGCCGTTCCAGAAAATGATTCAGATCGAGGCTGGCTTCGGAAAGTACTCGATCTGTCGGCCAGGCCCGTCTCGTGTTGGGCTCGAGAAAACTAAATTCATCGGTACAGATCTCCCAGGCGTCCAATTCGTTGGCGACGTGCAAGATTGTAAAACCCCATTGTTTTCCGCCGCCAGGGAGCACGCGTAATGCAAGCCCCGCCGGGAGTTTTCCGAAAGGTCTGTTGGCACCAATAGTCTCTGAATGCTCTTCATGAAATCTCCTATGAGCTTAATCTAGGAGGAAGTGTAGTCATTGTTTGTTAGGGCCCAATGACATGCGGGTGAGAAGTCAGTTAAGTTCGTGGCGCTGTATGTCTTGCCTCCTCGATAGCCAGGTAAGTCAGCGGAACCTTTTCGAAAACTGGAAGGAGAACATCACATTTGAGGATGTTGCGACTTAGTTCGAGGCAGAAAACCATCTTCTGCTCAAGCTTATTTTTGTTGCCAAAAATCCCCAGGCGCGCCGCCGAATCTTGGACGCCTACCCATTCTTCGGAATAGTAGCCGACCTCGGCGAACAACTCTTCGATCAAAGGTTCCATGATTTTCAAACCCCGCCCGGCAACTCTAAGCTGCATCCAGTACGACGGATGGACGCCAACAAAGGCGTTCAGATCTTTGAGCTCCATTTTGCGCCGAAGTGTAACCTCGATAATGGCGCCGGGATCATTCGTCAGCAAAACCTCATAGAGAAACATCCGCACGAATTCCTTCAGACTTCGGTCGAACCTGGCAATGGGAGCCAAGCTGGGCGAAATCATGACGAATACCGGGGGCTTGTCACCGATGCGGTTCTGGCCGAACTTCGAGATCGCCTGCTCAATTACCAAGCCTAGATTGACGTGCTCCATCTTTTCCTCCTTTTTATAGGATTTAGACGACAGTCTAATCTGACGGTGGTTAATCTGTGATGACGAGCAAATGAATTGTCCGTGAAGGGCTTGGCTGTGTAAAAATTCTATTAGGCGTTGGAATCGAAAAAGACTACTATCCGCCGCAGAGAGAAAGGGCCCCCCTCCCGACAAGGCATCTTTGAGGGGCCCCGTAATTTAGAATCAGCTACCGATTTCTCCGCCGTCGTCTTTTTATTACGCCGTCCGACCAATGCTCGGATCTACATACATCGCCAGCAACTGTCCTCCTTCAACCAGCTCTGGATCCGCGTCATTCACTTTGTGTGCTTGGACATCGAGCAAGAACCAACCTCTACCCAGAACATGTTCGGCATCGATGATGCCCGACGATTCTTCATCCTGCGTGATGAAGCTACTATTGTTTAAAATGGTCGGATCGAAGAACTTCAGGTTGTGCTGCGCGACCTGAATCAACTCTCCGGTAGCAATTGAGTAAAGCCAGACTTTGGAAACGCGCGGACTGTTGCCGGGGTCTTCGTCCATGAGAATGCGGCCGTGGTGATCGATCGTGACATTGTCCAACATCTCGTGACCTTCATCGCCTTTCAGCAGGATTTTAATTTCCCCGCCTTTTTGCGGCCGCTCGATATCATCGAAACGCAGGCGCCAGAGGCGCGAGTTGCGGTGGCTGGCGGGGTCGATGTTGCCCGTGGTCACGAAGTAAAAATCGTTGTGATGCTTTTTGCGTGGGTCCCACGCTCCGTCCTCGGGGCGTTGGAGACGGGCGACCCCGGCGGCGATGGAAATCTGCTCGAGCTGGAGCATCGTAAGATCGGAGACATCGCCTAAGTTGTGTAGGCCAAATCTCCCTGTGTCAATGAAGCCTGTGGCCGAAGTTCCAAGTCCAAATTGGTCGCTTTCTTCCGTGACCGGTTTGCCGTCGACCGTAATCGTTATGCCATAAAGACTTCCATTGGTAAGGCCAGCCTGTTCGATGGGATGGCCCTGCCGGGTCTTCCTGCCGATATAGACATAAATTTCACTTGGAAAAGCCGTGTCGACCGGAGCTGTATTCAGATTATTATCTTCATTGAGAATCACGATGGTTTTATCCTGGGGGTGCGGACAGGCGAGCGTGTTCTCATAGGACAACCGCCCGAAACGAGGTAACTGCCAGGCCTCTCCCGCATGCGGGCCGGTGACGATGCGGGCCCAGGCGCGCGCCGATGCCACGTCGCTCACCTCTTCGCCGTCGAAGAAAATGCGCTCCAGAGTTCCTTGTCCATTCCAGTACAGGGCGCTTTCTGCCGGCAGATCCGCCGAGCAAAGCCGCTGCCACACCGTTGTTCCCGGTACATATTGGTTCAGCGCTGAATCGTAGAGAAAAACGTCATCGGGCGATGGCGTCAAATCCTCGCCTTTAAGAACTTTTAGGGTTTGTCGGTCGATCGTCCATTTCGAAACAAAAGACCCGTTGGAACCATGCGCACGTGTGATGCCTGGCCGTCCAATCGTGATTTCGTGATTCATCAGCAGGGTAAGATTCCCATTGCCACTATTGAACGCTCCCAAACCATCCGGAATGCCCACCATCCGGTAGTTGCCCACCGCATCGCCGACGGTCAAGATTGAAATTAACTTGACACCATCTATCGTAGGGACGAGATACGGCTCGGTGGCTGTGCTCGGTCCCAGTGGGTCGCGTAAGGCAGCCTCTGTTTTTCTCGGCAGTAAGATTGTCGGGCCGGCAATTAACAGCGGTGCCGTCGCCAAAGCGCCTTTCAGGAAAGCGCGCCGGCCTAAGACTCTGCGCGAGATCTCGGCAGAGGTGCTTTTGTTGCTTTCCTCGTCGTAGTTTTTAACGCGTTTCTTCATGAGAAACCTCCTCAAAAAATTTCATTTTATTTGCCCGACAAAGATTAAGATCAGATGACGACCCGAGTAAGATTTCGTGAAGACAAAACTACTTGTCTCCGGTGCGGATTTTCTTGCCTTGCGAATCCTTCGGTGGATCTATTCCGAGGATTTCTGCCACTGTCGGGGCAACGTCGACGTTGTTAATGTTTTCTAGATTTTTTCGCTTGAAGTCCGGTCCTGCCGCGTAGAAAATCGCTTTCATCTCGGGCAGCTGTGGATCGTAGCCATGCCGTCCAAAAAAGGTCGATGGCTGAAAGAAGTCGCCTATTGTTGTTCCGCTGCCGGCGGGGAAGTCCAAGTGGTAGCCGGGTATTGTGACCACCAAAACGTCGCCGGTATCCTCGCTGAAAGCGTGAAAGTCTCTTTCTCCGCCTCGGCGCTTCTTCTGTTGATCGCCAACGAAATGCGATTTTTTTAATAAGGATCTCTTCGTCACGCGGCTTTTTCAAAATAATCTCGAAGACGCGCTCATTGGTCACCGGATCCCTGACGGCCTTGAAGACTTTTTCAATCTCCTTCTGCAGATCTTCGTACTGCTCCATAGGCACGACACCGGTCGATTCCCGTCCCTGCAGATTGATATAAATATTGGCAGCACCACCTCCGTCACGGCGTTGGTCATGCTCGTCGCCGGATCCACCGCCCCGGTGCTCGTAACGGAAACCAGTTCGGCCGCGCGAAGAATTCGGTTCGGAAACGCTACGGTGTGCATCGGTGCCATGCCGTGATCGGATACGGCGATGATATTGGTGCTTTTCAGGTTGGCCGCCTCGGTGATCTTTTTGAGATTGTGATCCGCGATCTGATAGGCGCGCTCGAGATATTCCGCGTAACGCTGGCGTTTGGCGCTATCCTGGAAACTCTGCTGGCGCGGGTCGACCAAACTGAATTCATGGCCAGCCTCGTCCGTCTGCACTTGATAGCCCATCATAAGATCGAATTCGTAGTTCTTGATCGCCAAGAGCATCGCGTCGTTTAGGTAATCCGCCAGACGCTCCAGTTGTTCCATATAAGTTGCTTCGTCGATGAGCGCTCTTTCCAAGTGGAAAAAGTCGGGCTCGGCGGGCCAAAAACTGACAGTTTTGTCGATCTGTTCAATAAAGATCTGGGGGTAGCCGACGTTGTGAACGACGTTTCCCAGATAAATGTTAAAGGTGCTTAGATCGGGCGCGAAGACCAGCAACTTAACCCATGATCCAACGACGCCTTGGGCTTGGCCTGAGATGGCATCCGGGGGAACCGTCAAAGGCAGCGCAAACGGTGCCCAATCTCCCTGGCGCATGCGGGCAATGAAGCCGTTGCCCAAATCCTTGTCGAAGTCAAAAAATGCCGTGTCGTAGCGTTCCTGGTCGTCGAAAACGGAATCGCAGACAAGCACATTGACATCGACGCGGCCTAAATTGGTACTGGAAAAGAAGACTTGGTTGGCCGTAACCGTGCCAATGTTCGCCTTCTTGAATTCACAGGTCTGGTTTCCCAAGTTCCAGGCGTCGGCGGAGGGCGAATCGAAGTGGGAAGCGTTCATCGACTTCACCACCGAAAAGGCATCGACAACGCCAAACCCCAGAGTTTGATCCCCGCTCCTATCGTCGCCTCGGCCATCGGCGCCGGCAAAGGCGATGGTGACGACCTTCTTTCCTTGCTTTTTGACGGCTTCCCAGAGCGTCTCGGCATCGATCGGTGCGGCGAAACCACTGGTGGTAGCCGTCAAAGAGGTCTCGGTGTCATGAAGCGTGTTCGCTGGAATGTTCGTGCGTTCGGGATAGGCGCCGGTGGCAATGGAGATGTGATTGGTTGCTGTGACGGTTGGGAGCACGGCGGTCATCCCCTCCGCTTTGGTCCCTTCACGAATCAGTGTCGCGAAACCGCCGTGCCAGGGTAATTTTCCTCTTCTAATCAGCCGCTCGATAACCTCCGGCTGTGCGCTGTCAAACGAGATAAGGATGGTCCGCGAGGACGACGATTTGTCCTCCGACGCAGCTTGACCGCTATAAAAGTGCGACAGGAAAACAAAGCAAAAAAGAATCAGTACGATTCTAACGCGATGCATAGACACCGCCGTAAAATTTTTTGCTGTACAGCGGTATTTTATCGCAGAAGAAAATTAACGATCGGTGACGATCAGACAAAAAATCGGTGAATCTTATCTTGTCAGACGCGCTTGTGGGACTGAGAAAAGTTTGCGATCGTTGACGCAGTGCCTGTTATGAAGGACATTTGACGAGAATTATCGGGAAGGTACTGCGGCCGTTTTTCCACTCTTTGCTGGAAGACGATCTTAAAGCCGAATCCCAGCCTCGAGATCTCCAGGACCCGCCAATTGTGATGCTTCGCCAACTTGAGCTGTAGATCAATCAAACTAACGGCTTTGATGGTCGTTTTTCTGCTTTTTGTCATGCCGCCATGAATCGCCAAAGATGAACCAGCCGCGAAACCACTCATAAAAAGTTGTCCTTTGCTTAGGCTGGCCGGCTTATGTCAGGAAAACGTTAAGGAACGTTTACGATCAGGCGACGTATTGGTGAAGAATTCGTTCACTTGCGGAGCGATGGTGACACATAGTCTCGGTAGTGTATTAGCGTTGAAAATCCTCGTGTCGGCAGTTTGGTTCTGTCCCTGGCCACACTGGATTTCGTAACTACGGCAGTTCATCGCACAAGGAACGGGACCCTATTGTAGCGCAAATAGATAGACCGATTTTGGTATTGAGAGTCCCAGTCCGACCGCCGCCTCATTCGGTAACCGGATTGGGGCGACGTGTGATCAATTCAATCCCGTGATTTTTGCGCCAAACCAGTGAGCATGTCAGCTGCACAGCTGACAGCTAAATAGCCGACTTGCTTCGGTTCTTGGAATTGAGTTGAACTCTACAACGAACCAATCGTACGCCACATCTGACCGACACTTTCAATTCAATTTCGTGAGATAAAGCCGGGCAATGTGTCACAGGGTGTGGAAACTGTTAATCAGCGGGTCCAAAGTACAAGTCTCCGTTGTTCCGTTATCTTTTAGTCCGATCCGAGATTTTCGGCGAACTGTATAACACGATAATCGAGGAGAGGAAAAATGAACAATTCTCACCGCAAAGCTTGCTCTCTATTTTTCGCGACGATGGTCGCGGTCATTCTGACATTACCGGCGAATGAAGTAGCCCAAGGGCAATCAAAGAAAGACGACATCTCCATCGGCTACTCATCGCCAAGCGGCATGTTCACGCCGCTGTTTATTGCTCAAGAGCGAGGTTTATTCAAGAAATATGGCCTGAGGGTGAAACAGTTACTGCTCCTACGCGGGACCGGCCCCGCAGCCGCGCAAATGCTAGTAGCCGGCACAGCGCCGATCGCCGGGTTGGGCGGTGCTTTGGTGGAGGCAGGGATGCATGGCGGGGGACTTGTTTATATCGCGAGCATGTCGAACCACTTGATTTTCTCCCTCTATTCACGCCCTGAAATCGCTCGTCCGGAAGGTCTTAGAGGAAAGACGGTCGCGGTGGATGCCAAAGGAGGTTCCATTGAACTCGCCACCATCGTGACTTTAAAACAGTTTGGCCTGACCGTCGGCAAAGATGTTAACGCAGTTTACCTCGGCGGACCCGTTGCACAATTGGGTGCTTTGGAAAAGGGCATCGTCGATGCGGCCACACTTTCTGCGCCGACCACGCTGAAAGCGAAAGGTATGGGCCTCAAGGAGCTGATCAATATCGGCGCGCTCAAGCTCAGTTACGTCCACGCCTCCATCGGTGTGAATCGAGCCTTCGCGAAGAATAATCCGGAGATGATCGATGCATTTCTCAAGTCTTACATTGATGGAATAAAGGTGATGAGGGAAGAACCGGAAGTCGCCGAGCGGGCGATTGCCAAATACACGGGCATTACTGAGCCGGACGCGCTCAAGGTCACTTACGAAACTTTCCTGCCAGCTTTCCAACAACGGGTGCCTTATGTCCTGCGGGATTCTGTTCAGGGAGTGCTGAACTTCTCTACTTCTCCTGAGGCCAAATCACATCGCCCGGAAGATTTTATCGATCATTCGTTTTTGGAAAGGATTGAAGCTTCATCGTTCGTCGAGAAGCTTTACGGCGAGGCCAAACGGTAATTTTATCGTGGATTGCAATTTATGCCGAAAGATATACGCAGCTGGATCTCCGAGACATGGAAGGCGCTCGTCAATTCCCCCGCGTACCCACCGGGTTGCGGTGATGAAGGCGAAGGGCTTTGTCCAAAGAGTATGAAGAGAACCGCGATCTGCGGAGCGAACGGTTACTAGTCCGGACGCTGAATGCCTGACCGCAAAGCTAGAATCCTGACTCAGGCCTGACCCAAGCCATTCAGCATTTTTTGGTCAAGTCTTCGGTTTCTAAAGTCTTCGGTCCAGACTTCGATATTGAATCGCCTCGGCGATGTGGGCGGGCTGGATTTCTACAGAGCCGGCGAGGTCGGCGATGGTACGGCCGACTTTGAGGACCCGGCTGAGCGGTTAGACACGCTATGAGGATACATAATCCTCGTTTCGTTTGGGTTCGTTTTGAAGCTTGCGAAGGTGGGCCGTGAGATCTCCCTGACCGAAGTTGAGGATCTGTCGATCCTCAGAGAAGCGCAAAAGGAGCTTGGGATGAAGGAAAGATAAATAAGAATTTCACGCGGCAAAATCGGATGACGGGGCGTCGAAATGAATAATGTGAAGAGAAAACCCATGACTAAAAAAATTTCCAAACGAGTAAATTGATGTCCTGCGTGAATGCGTGTACTCTAAACCTAGCAGGCGGAACGTTAACCGCAGAGGTATGGAGCTGCCGGAGCAAGCAAACTCATGCCAGCAAGAATGACAAAGGAGCCCAGATGCAAGCAACCATCATTGGACAGATGGCGCAGCGGACGCTCAGTCAGCCTGAGAAGAAGCTCAAGTTAACCGTCAATAGCCAGGAGCGCAGCGTGGTCGCCGCGGCCGACACGCCGCTGTTGTACGTGTTGCGCGACCAATTGGAATTGACCGGGCCGAGATTCGGATGCGGACTGGCGCAGTGCGGAGCATGCACCGTGCACCTGGATGGCAAGCCGATCCGCTCCTGCATCACGCCGGTGGGAAATGCCGTCGGGCACAAGATCACCACGCTCGAAGGTCTGGCGGCGACACAGCCAGGCAATGCCTCGAATCTGCATCCCGTGCAGCAGGCCTGGATTGACGAGCAGGTGCCGCAGTGCGGGAGTTGCCAGAACGGGTGGATCATGTACTCCGCGCATCTGCTGGCAACCGTTCGCAACCCGTCGGACAGCCAGATTCGTGAAGCGCTCGGGGGGCTGAAATGCCGTTGCGGCTCCCAGGTGGGAATTCTCCGCGCAGTGCGGCGCGCTGCTGGATTGATGAAGGAGGCGTAATGGGAACAACGACTCAGAAAATGACTGATGAACAACAGCGCGGCGCTTTCACCCGTCGCCAGTTCCTGAAGGGCAGCGGCGTTCTCGTCGTTGGTTTTTCGACGGCCGCCATTGCCCCCTGGGAGAAGCTCGCCGCGGCTGCGCAGGGAGTGGCCGTCGCTGATTATCCCGAATTCGATCTCGCCGCCGTGGATTCCTTCCTCGAGGTCCATGCCGACGGTTTCGTTCTCATCAAGATTGGCAAGATCAATAACGGGCAGGGCACGCCTACCTCCTGGGTCATGATCGCCGCAGACGAACTTGACGTGCCGCTCAACCGCGTGCAGGTGCGCTTCGGGGACACCGCCGCGACGCCGGACCAGGGCGGCACGGGCGGATCAAACGGCATTTCCTCGGTGTACAATCCGCTCCGGCAGGCCTGTGCGACGGCGCGACAAGCGCTGCTCAAGATGGCCTCCGCCAAACTCGACGTTCCTGTGGAGAGCCTGACGGTGAAAGACGGCGTGATCAGCGGACCAGGCGGCGCGAAGTCGGTGTCCTACGCCGAGTTGATTGGCGATCATGAGTTCGATCTCAAGTTTTCCAATACAGCGCCCGTTAAAGACCCGTCGCAATACAAGATCGTTGGCAAGACAACGCCGCAGCGGCCGGAGATCGCCAAGATCGTCACAGCCAGCCTGGAGTTCACCCAGGACGTGCGCCTGCCGGGGATGCTGCATGCCCGCAGCGTGCGCCCCACAGTGGCCGGCGCCACGCTGGTAAGTGTCGACGGCTTCAATGGCGGCACGCCTCCCGGGGTGGTGAAAGTGCTCTCCAAGGGCAACTATGTAGCGGTCGTCGCGAAGACGGAATGGCAGGCCATCCAGGCGGCGCAAGCATTGAAGGTGACCTGGAAAAAACCGGCGGCGCCGTTGTTTCCCAATGGCTACGACGCGCTGTACGACTATCTCGCTAAGACTCCGCCACAAAATGTCTCTACGCCTCTCAAGGCCGATGACATCGAAGCGGCGCTGGCTTCGGCCGCGCACACCATCACAGCAACCTATCAGTCCGCCTTCCAGTCGCACGCCTCCATGACACCCGGCTGTTGTGTGGCCGATGTGAAGGACGGCGGCGCGACCGTGTGGTTCGGTGGACAGAAGCCCTATCGCGTGAGAAATGCGATTGTAGACTTGCTGGGCATCCTGAAATCGAAGGTACGCGTTATCTTTTACCAGGGCGCGGGCGCCTATGGCACCAATGACACCGATGACGTTGCTGTGGAGGCCGCGTGGATCTCGCAGCAGGTCGGCCAGCCCGTCCGGTTGCAGTGGATGCGCGACGAAGGTATCGCGTGGGACCCGAAAGGGCCGCCGCATCTGACCACCATGCGCGCCGGAATCGACGCCAATGGCAAAGTGGTGGCGTGGGACTACAATGCGCGCATGCTGACCGGCACTCAGCGGGCCCCTGGCGCGCTCATCGCCGGCGATACGCTCATCGGTCAGGCCATGGGCTACAAACCGCTCAATAGTAATGAGCACGGCGTTCCGGCAGATAATTACGCCTTCCCGAACAAGCGGCGCATCTCGAACGTGATCCCCTCGGAATGGGCCTATCAGACCGGCTTACGCACGGCGCATCTTCGCGATCCCAACGGCCCGCAGGTGTCGTTTGCGAGCGAACAGTTCGTAGACGAAGTTGCCGCCGCGCTGAGGATGGACCCCATAGAGTTCCGCCTCGCCTATCTCGACCCCGCGGCCGCCGGGCGAGATATCAACATCATCCAGCAGGTGCGGGAGCAATCCGGCTGGGCATCGCGGCCTTCGCCCAATCCCAGCAACAACTCCGGCGCCGAGATCGTGAGCGGGCGCGGGTTCGCCTACCAGCCGCGCGGAGGCTCGTACGTCGCCACCGTCGCCGAGGTCACCGTCAACCGCAAAACTGGCCAGGTACGTGTGACGAAGTTCACCTGCGGGCAGGATTGCGGGCTGGTGGTGCACCAGAAGAACGTCCTCCACGTCATCGAGGCGAACCTGATGCAGTCCATGAGCCGGGCACTTCACGAGGGAGTGACTTTTGACGCCGAGCGCGTGACCGCGGTCGACTGGCTGACCTATCCGACCATCGACATCCGGGACGTTCCGGAGGTCAACGCCTTTCTGGTCAACCCGGATGGCAAGGGCCCGGACGGCAAGTTTATTCCGCCGAGCGGCGCAGGGGAAGCCTCTACGCGGCCCACGGCCGCGGCCATTGCGAACGCCATCTTCGACGCCACCGGCGTCCGCATCCGTCGCCAGCCTCTCAACGCGCAGACGGCGCTCGGGGCTCTCAAAGCTGCTGGCAAAGCCGCCTAACAAAATCAACCGACGGCGGTGCCTGCGGCCGCCTTCACGCCTCCGGCGTTGGACTGCTTCTCAGACAATGGGCCTTAATCGCCAATGCGAAAGGGGGCGCTACTCACGTGGCTCCAGCGAAACGCAGCTCGACGAGGATCTCACGACGATACGTCAGAGAGGAAACGTGATCCTTCCAACTGGCCGAAGATTCCTGATGCAATGATTGAACCTATGGTTCGACTCGAAACCGCAGATCGTAAAGCAAGGGCGGCGTTTGGCGGCTTCAGAGGATAGATAAAACAAAATGGTCCCTCAGCACACCTGTAGTGCCCGGCCCCGAGCCCGAGTCGCTGCTTTTACTCGGCTCCGGCTTGGCCGCACTACAATTTTGGCGTTCCAAGCGGCACCGAAGCCTTTCATCCTACGCCGCAAACAGACCTGAATTATTTCGGCGTGGCACAACCTACATGGACAAGTTTGTTTAAAGGCGCCAAGCCTGCCCGAATTGCCAGTCGGCCAGCCTTTAAGTAGGATCGCCGAGTTGACTTTGCCAAAACTTTGCCAGAACCATTTGACACCATCGGTTTCCAAACGGGAAATCGGCTTCGTGCGGAGCGCCGGTAAGCGGTTGGATTCGCTCACTTGATGGCCGATAGTGCCACATGCGCTCGGTACTATAACAGGACTGAAAATCCTCGTAGCGGGTGCACCCGTTGTCTTCTCATGATATCGTTGATCCTCATCGAATGAATTCTCTTTGAACTCGCACCGATTTTTTTACGTGAATCGCTCACCTGTCTCACAATAGAGAAACGGCACCCTATTGTGTCACCCCTGGATAGACCGATTTTGGTGTTAAGGGCCTTAGTTCGACCACGGTAATACGCCTCACGTGACTTCCCGTCGCCTTTCGCCGCAAATCACCTTTTCTTTATTTTCGTCCCCGTGATAAATAACGCTCAAAATGAGGTGACGTGATGGCTTTACCGAAGATCAAGATGGAACGACCCAGTGTATACAACGGTTTGGATTGGCTCATCGCGTTGGACGAAGGTTTATTTGCGAAAGAGGGGCTTGAGGTGGAGCTGATTGCTCACGGCGGCGAGCGAGACACCAACGTTGAGGTTTCGGACTGGAACCAAGTGCCATCTAATAGAGGACATGCGGACGCAGTCGAGCGCGGCTGTGCAAACATTTTTAACGCCTGTGAATGGGGGAACTATCGTCGATCGCAGGATACCGCAGTCGGCTGCCGTCAATTGGGCAGGCGCGCGTCAATCGTCGCCGGCGCCGTGGCTGTGGCGCCGGATTCCGACATTTACACGCCGCAGCAGTTGGCTAATAGAACGATCGCGGTTCCCTTTCATGCGGGTACACATTATTTGACCCTGCAGCTGCTCGAGGGCTTTGTGCCGCGGGAAACGATCAAACTCGTTAGTAGCGGACGTCCGTCGGAGCGTTACAGAGCGATGATGAACGGGACCGTGGATGCTTGCAGCGTGCGCGAACCCTGGATTACGGTGGCCGAGAAAAACGGCTGCCGGCTCATTGTTCAAGGATTCTACAACGGGACGGACACAGCCACACCGGAAATCAGCGCGGAAGCGTACGCGGTCATCAATCGGGCGCTTGCCGAGGCGGTGCGCCGGATCAACGCCAATAAACGAAAATATCTGCACTACTTCATCGAAACCGAGAAGGCCGCCGAGGTCAAAGCTTTGAGCCTGGATGACTTTAATCTCAACCGGATCATCTTCGTCGAGCCGGGGAAACCAATTCCCGAAGAGCAATTAATGCGAACATATCAATGGATGGTAAGCTGGAATTTGATCGATGCGGGCCATGAAGTTCAGGATCTGGTGAATACCAATGTGATGGCACGGGTTTAATTGCTCTCGGCTCTGGCGGGCCGTAGAGTTCCCATCGTCACCGCCTGGGACTCAATTCGCTGAAGATACTGCCACTATTTCAGCTAGCGCACTAATCCAACCAATACGCTTCGCACAATCAGTTAACCTGTCACACAATGGAAAAAGAGCGCCCTATTGTGTTACCGACCCACCGACGTGTACTCGCATCCAAGGCCATTTTCAACACAAGGAAAAAACAGCAAACGGGTTAAGTCTTTTTGCTGGCTAGTTCCATAACTATAATCTTCGGTCCAGGCTGCGATACTGAATCGCCTCGGCGATGTGGGCGGGCTGGATTTCTTCAGAGCCGGCGAGGTCGGCGATGGTGCGGCCGACCTTGAGGACCCGGCTGTAGGCACGCGCGCTTAACCCCAGTTTGTTGATGGCGGTTTCGAGCAGTCTCTCGGCGTTGTCATTCACGGGACAATAGCGCTTGATATCCCGCGCGCCCATCTGGGCGTTGGCATGGATGTTTCTTTTCTGAAAACGCTGGAGCTGGATGTCACGAGCCTTATTGACGCGCTGGCGAATCGCCTCCGACGGTTCCCCGGCGTCGCGACTGGCGAGATCTTGATAACGTATCGCCGGCACTTCGACTTGAATGTCGATGCGGTCGAGGAGCGGGCCGGAGACTCGCGAGCGATAGCGCTGGATCTGCAGCGGCGTGCAGACGCATTCTTTTTGCGGGTCGGTAAGAAAGCCGCAAGGGCAAGGGTTCATCGCTGCGACCAGCATAACAGCTGCGGGATAGTTGATCGAGCCCAGGGCGCGGGAGACCGTGATGCTGCCGTCTTCCAAAGGTTGCCGCATGACCTCAAGCACGTTGCGCCTGAATTCCGGCAATTCGTCGAGGAAGAGGACACCGTTGTGGGCAAGGGAGACTTCGCCGGGCTTCGGGATGGTTCCACCGCCGACGAGACCGGCATCGGAAATCGTGTGATGCGGCGAGCGGAACGGACGGGTCGCAATGATCGGCGCTCCGTTCAAGATTCCCATGACGCTGTGAATCTTGGTGGTCTCGAGAGCCTCGGCGAGGGTCAGGTCGGGAAGAATTGTGGGAAGCCGCTTCGCGAGCATTGTCTTACCCGAGCCCGGGGGACCGACCAAGATCGCGTTGTGACCGCCGGCGGCGGCGACTTCCAAGGCTCGTTTGACGTGCTGCTGGCCTTTGACGTCGTTGAAGTCGGAGTCGTATTGCGAATGCTGGTGAAACAGATCCTCGAGGTTGACATGGGTCTGGGCAATCGTTTGTGTGCCGTTTAGAAACTCAACGACCTGCGGCAGATTTTGAACGCCGAGAACTTCGATTTCGTGGACCACCGCGGCCTCCGATGCGTTGGTCTCGGGCAGGATAAGACCCCTGTAGTTCTCTTTTTTGGCCGCCATGGCGATCGGCAGGGCGCCACGCACGGGTTTGACCGAACCGTCGAGGGATAGCTCGCCGATCAAAAGATAGTCATCGAGAAGATTTTTCTGAATCAGCCCCTCGGCGGCGAGAATTCCCACCGCCATGGGCAGGTCATAGGCAGAACCTTCCTTCTTAATATCCGCCGGGGCGAGATTGATAGTGATCCGTTTGGCCGGGAACGTGTAGCCGCAGTTCTTAACCGCAGCACGGATACGGTCTTTGCTTTCCTTGACAGCGCCTTCGGGTAGGCCGACGGTTGAGAGTTGGGGTAACCCACTCGCCAAGTCGATCTCCACCTCGACGCGAAGAGCATCGATCCCGTAGAGCGCCGCGCTGTTGACCTTGGCGAGCATAACCCCAGTTGAAAGCCGCCGTACCCTAGCAAACGCGGGGATGAATAACAACGGGTGGGGCTTGCAGCCTCCGGATGCTGAATACCGGTTGTCTGTCGCTTCCATGAAGATGGAGAGCTAGTCCGGGGGCGGGCGATTAGAACTTATCTTTCTTGAAAGATTTGAGCGACGACGGCCGGTTGCGAAGAGCGTCATCCTTGGTGACCCGGTCAAAGACGTGAACCCCGCGATTGTGCAGCAGTGTGGGTTGTGAGATCGCGCGCCGCGCGCCGGAGGAACAGACCGAGCACTTCTTCAAAGGTTTTTCGGTGATCTTTTGGATCGCTTCGAAGCGGTGGCCTTTAACGCATTCATATTCATAGAGCGGCATGGACAATCCTTATAGCTATCATATTGAAAAATGGGTCACAACGACGCGCCCGATCTTGTAACGGAGACATTTTACTGGTATAAGACTTTATGTTTGCTTGGTGTGAATCGAGCATCACAAAAAACCCAGGCCCTGGTCTGGGTTTTTTTTTAGCTGGGCCCAGAGGTGACTGATGTTAGAGCAAGAAGTTCTACCGGTCGGTTTAACTTTTGATGATGTGCTATTGATTCCCGCTGAGTCCTCGGTATTGCCTAGAGACATCGATGTTTGTACACGGCTCACGGAGCGAATCACCCTCAATATCCCGCTGGTGAGCGCGGCGATGGACACTGTGACCGAATCGCGCACGGCCATTGCCATGGCTCAAGAGGGCGGCATCGGAATTATTCATCGCAATATGCCGGTGGCGGCTCAGGCGGCGGAGGTGGAAAAGGTCAAAAAATTTGAGAGCGGAATGATTTCCGATCCGATCACGGTCGCCCCGGAGCAAAAAATCTCCGAGGCGCAGGAAATCATGAGAAAATACCGCATTTCGGGACTTCCCGTGACCAAGCATGGGAAACTAGTTGGGATTCTGACCAACCGAGATTTGCGGTTTGAAAAGAAACTTGATCGACCGGTGGCGGAAGTCATGACCAAGGACAATTTGGTAACCGTCAAGCCGGGTGTTGATTTGGATGAGGCCAAGGAAATTTTGCATCAGCACCGGATCGAGAAGCTCTTAGTAGTGGACGAGAACTTCGAGCTCAAGGGACTGATCACGGTCAAAGATATTGAGAAAAAGATTCAATATCCGAATGCCTGTAAGGATGAGAGAGGCCGACTGCGTGTTGGTGCAGCCGTGGGCGTTGGCGCCGACTGGGAAGAACGAGTGGAGTCGCTGGTACGAGCTGGAGTAGACCTGCTTGCGGTAGACACGGCCCATGGTCACTCTAAGAATGTCCTCGATACGGTGAGTCAGATTCGGCGGCGCTACGTTGATCTCGATGTCGCCGGCGGCAATGTCGCCACCGACGAGGGGACGACGGCCTTGATAAACGCAGGCGTCAACGTGGTCAAGGTCGGTGTCGGGCCGGGTTCCATCTGCACGACGCGTGTTGTATCCGGCGTCGGCGTGCCGCAGATTACGGCGATTGGCAGTTGCGCTAAAGCCGCAGCGCGCCGCAACGTTCCCATCATCGCCGACGGCGGGATCAAATTTTCCGGCGATATCACTAAGGCGCTGGCTGCCGGCGCGGATTCGGTGATGATCGGCAGCCTTTTCGCGGGGACCGAAGAGAGCCCCGGGGAAACGATTCTCTATCAAGGGCGAACTTACAAGGTTTATCGCGGAATGGGTTCTCTCGGTGCCATGGGTCAAGGAAGCCGAGACCGCTACGGCCAGGCAGATGTGGAAGACTCGAAGAAGCTGGTCCCGGAGGGGATTGAAGGGCAGGTGCCTTACAAGGGCTCGCTCTCCTTTAATATTCATCAGCTGGTCGGTGGTTTGCGGGCCGGCATGGGCTACTTGGGGTGTCGAGACGTGGCCACCATGCGGGCCAAAGCGCGCTTCATGCAAATCACAGCAGCAGGGCTGAGAGAAGGACACGTCCATGACGTCTTCATCACCAAAGAAGCCCCCAACTACAGAGCAGAATGATCCTCGTTCTTGATTTCGGTTCACAATATACGCAGCTCATCGCCCGCCGCATTCGAGAATCCAAAGTCTATTGCGAAATCCATCCGTTCAATGCTGCTCTCGAAAAGATCGAGGCGCTAAAACCTGAAGGCATTATTCTCTCCGGTGGGCCGGCGAGCGTCTATCAAGCAAACGCTCCCAAGATTGAAGCAGAGGTGTTTAAAATACCGGTTCCCTTTCTCGGTATCTGTTACGGCATGGGGATGATCAACTTGTTTGCCGGAGGAGAAATCGCGCGCGCTGAACAGCGCGAATATGGTCCAGCGGAGTTGACCATCGATAATGACGCCGACTTGTTTTACGGATTTGGTAAGAATGAGTTGGTCCGCGTCTGGATGAGCCATGGCGATAAGATGACGTCGATGCCCAAGGGATGGCAGACGCTTGCCCACAGCGGCAATTCGCCCATCGCTGCCTTCGTCGATCCCGGCCGGCGATTGTTCGGCGTCCAGTTTCATCCCGAGGTGGCGCATACCCCACGCGGCAAGGAGATACTCGATAACTTTGTCTTTGGCATCTGTGGTTGTCAGCCAACCTGGACTGTGGAGCACTTCATCAAGACTTCGGTGAAGAAGATCCGCGAACAGGTTGGCGACGGGCGGGTGCTCTGCGCCCTGAGTGGCGGCGTAGATTCTTCGGTCGCCGCGACATTGGTTTCCCAGGCGATCAAAGAAAGATTGGTCTGTGTTTTCGTCAACAATGGGCTCTTGCGGCAAAACGAGACCGAACGGGTTTGCCAATTGTTTGCTGAGCGCTTTGGTCAGAGCTTTCGCTATGTCGATGCCAGCGAAAAGTTTCTTTCCCGACTCGAGGGAGTAGAAGATCCTGAAGAGAAGCGCCGGCGCATCGGGCATACGTTCATCGAAGTTTTCGAGGAAGAAGCCAAACATCTCGGCGCCATTGATTTTCTCGCGCAGGGAACCCTTTATCCGGATGTGATCGAATCCGTGTCCTTTGTCGGCCCTTCCGCCACGATCAAGACACACCATAACGTCGGCGGTTTACCGATGAACATGAAGTTTAAGCTTATCGAGCCCTTACGCGAGCTTTTTAAAGACGAAGTTCGGAATTTGGGAAAGCAACTCGGGCTGCCGCCTGAGATGATTCAGCGCCAACCTTTTCCTGGCCCAGGTTTAGCGATTCGTGTTTTAGGGGAAGTAACTGAAGAGCGGCTCAAGGTTCTTCGCGAAGCAGATGTGATCGTCCTCGAGGAGATCAGGGCAGCCGGGCTTTATGAAAAAGTCTGGCAATCCTTCGCCGTGCTCTTGCCGATCCGAACCGTAGGAGTCATGGGCGATGAACGGAGCTATGAAAACGTGATTGCGCTCCGCGTGGTCGACAGCCAAGACGGGATGACGGCCAACTGGGTTCCCTTGCCTTCCGATCTGCTCGCTCGGGTTTCCAACCGGATCATCAACGAAGTGCGCGGCGTCAACCGCGTGGTCTACGACGTCTCCTCCAAGCCTCCAGCAACCATTGAGTGGGAGTGAGCACGCCTGCATTTGATTTCGATTGACTGCCCCGAGCACCTTGGCCGTATGAAACAGATCGCCATGGTTCTGCTGTTCGATCGGCAGTGTCGGTTATTGATCTATCTGCGCGATGACAAACCCGACATCCCCTTTCCGAATCACTGGGATTTTTTTGGCGGCCATGTCGAAGCGGGAGAGACACCGGAAGAAGCTCTTGTCCGTGAAGTGAAAGAAGAGATCGCGGTCGAACTGAAACAATGGGTGTTCTTTAGGCGTTACGTTTGCACCGAAGGCGATGCTTATCCAAACATCAAGTATTTGTATTGGGCAAGAATAGACAAGCTTGCCGAAGAACTGACTCTATATGAAGGACAGCGTCTCGAGGTTATCGCTGCAGAGGAGCGGACCGAACTGCGGTTTGCAAATATCCTCGGCCAAGTGCTTGAGGATTTTGTCCGCAGCGGTCTTTGGCCGCGGCCTGTGGATAACTTTTCACGTCGATTTAAGAAAGATTAATTGAGGGAAGAAAATCTTTGTGGTAATGATGAGCTAGCTTCAATGGAACATTCCCGTTTCGTTCATCTCCACTGTCACACCGAATACAGTCTTCTCGATGGCGCCAATAAAGTCGAAAAACTTTTTCAACGCATCAAGTCGTTAAAGCAACCGGCCGTCGCAATGACCGACCATGGCAACATGTTCGGCGCCGTTGAATTTTACCGCGAAGCGATGAAACAGGCCATCAAGCCGATCATCGGCTGTGAGATCTATGTCGCGCCCACCAGTCGGTTCGAGAAGAAAGGCGTCGACAAGGGACCCAAGGAATACAATAACCATTTGATTCTCTTGGCAATGAACCGTGAGGGTT
>Ga0209799_1000006_pt1 | contig 39508 bp, 36 predicted proteins | sample PanSoiPlo36MoBio_FD_188324 | JGI IMG/M metagenome (GOLD analysis project Ga0209799, IMG submission 188324) | Tropical forest soil microbial communities from Panama analyzed to predict greenhouse gas emissions - Panama Soil Plot 36 MoBio (SPAdes)... | ecosystem: Environmental > Terrestrial > Soil...
TCGGCGCACCATGGGATTATGGGGGGCGTATTTTTACGGACGGCCGAGCCGACGGATGAAACTCGTGGGTATTACCGGGACCAATGGAAAGACCACTGTAACCTATCTGGTCGAATCGATACTCTCGGCTGCCGGTTTGGAGCCGGGCGTGATCGGCACAATCGACTATCATTACCGAGGCCGCCACACTCCATCGCATCAGACGACGCCGGAATCGCTTGAATTGCAGTCGCTCTTGGCGGAGATGGAAACAGCCGGCGCTCAGTCAGTCGCGATGGAGGTTTCCTCCCATGCTCTGGTCCAAGAGAGGGTGCGAGGAATCGACTTTGACGTGGCGCTATTCACGAATCTGTCCCGCGATCATCTTGATTACCATGCGAGCATGGACGACTATTTCTTGGCTAAGAGCAAGCTTTTTACCGATTATCTGAAAGCGAGTGTGAAGGCAAAGAGAACTGCCGTTATCTACGGAGGAGACGCCCGCGCAGCGGAGCTTCTAAGCAAAGTCCACGACGCGGGCTTGGAGGCTTGGAGCTATGGTGAGGAGAACGAGTGGGACATTCATCCTGTAAAAGTCCAAAGCGATGTGGCCGGGCTTAGAGGACAGTTGAAGTTCAAGGATGGTTACCTCGATTTTTCTTCGCCGCTCATCGGCGCAGCCAATTTGCAAAACATCATGGGCGCAGTCGGAGTCGGGGGATGTCTGGAATTGCCGGCCGACGTGATTGCTAAGGGCATTCAACAGCTGAGATCGGTGCCGGGTAGACTGGAGAAGGTGGAAAACAACCTTGGGATTTCCATTCTGGTGGATTACGCCCACACACCTGACGCGCTCGAAAAGGTGCTCAATGCGGTTCGTCCATTGACGCAACGCAGAGTCTTCACGGTCTTCGGTTGCGGTGGAGACCGGGATCGGGGAAAGAGACCGTTGATGGGAGAGATTGCTGCACGGTTAAGTGATCTTTTGGTTTTGACTTCCGATAATCCCCGTACCGAAGAACCGCTCAGGATCATGGCTGAAATCGAGGACGGCATACAAAAGGCAGGCTTTAACAGGTTGGGGGACGATAGCACGCAAACCGAACGTGGCTATTGGGTTCAAGAAGATCGGCGCACTGCTATTCGGATTGCATTGCGAGTAGCTCAACGGGGCGATTTGGTCTTGATCGCCGGGAAAGGGCACGAGGACTATCAGATCCTGGGAACGAAGAAAATTCACTTCGATGATCGAGAAGTTGCGCGGGAGGAGTTGAGTCAGATCGGCGGGCATAACGGTTAGGGAATGGGTTGGAGCCGCAAAGAAATTCTGTTGGCGACCGGGGGTAGACTCCTGCGCGATGGAAAAAGCGATCGGTTCGGTGAAGTGGTAACAGACTCGAGCAAAGTAAAACGAGGATCGGTTTTTGTTGCGCTCAAGGGTGAGCGGTTGGACGGCCATCGATTCGTGCGCGATGCGGTGCGGCGCGGCGCGGGTTGTGTTCTTGTTCATCGCAATCTTCATCCGTCAGCGTATGGCGCCGCAACAGCGGTCAAGGTGCGCGATACTTTAAGAGCGCTCGGCGATTTGGCTCATTATCGGCGCGAGATAATTGCGCCGAAAGTGTTAGCGATTACTGGATCCAACGGCAAAACTACCACCAAGGAGATGGTTGCGGCGATTCTCGAAGAAGCATCTTTGGATAAAAGGCCGCTTCACGGTAGGGTGTTGAAAACCGAAGGTAACTTCAATAATCTCGTTGGCTTGCCTCTGACACTCCTTCGTCTAAAAAAAAACGACAAGGTGGCGGTGGTGGAGCTTGGGACCAATCGTCCAGGCGAGATTCAACGACTCACCGAGATCGCCGCTCCGGACGCGGGAATGATTACCGCTGTGGCAGCCGCCCATCTCGAGGGACTTAGTAGTCTGGCTGGGGTTGCCCGTGAGAAGGGGGCACTATTTGGTGGCGTTCGGCCCGGCGGGATGATCGCGGTTAATCTGGACGACTTATGGGTGCGCCGCATCGGAGCAAAATTTCGAGGCAGAAAGGTAACTTATGGTGACGGCGGTGAGGTGCGCGCTGAGACGTGGCGATCCCTCGGCGCTAAAGGGACCATGCTCCACCTCCGCACGGGCCGTCAGCGATCCCGAATTCGGCTCAATTTTCTAGGCGAACACAATGTTGCGAATGCCACGGGGGCCGCGGCAATGGCGTATGGTTTCGGCATCAGTCTGGCGGCTATTCGCCGGGGCTTGGAGAAGACAAAGCCATTCCCGATGCGCATGCAGCTCCAGAACTGGAGGAAAATAGGAATTATCAACGATGCCTATAATGCCAATCCAGCCTCTATGGAGGCGGCCGTCAAGACATTAGCCGGGATCGAATGCCGCGGCGAGAGGATCGCCATACTTGGCGACATGTTTGAATTGGGCCGCCAAAGTCGTCAACAGCATCTCCAATTGGGCAAACAGGTGGCGCGCGCCGGTATCGATCGTCTGTATCTATTAGGCGCCCAGGCAGAGCACGTCAGGCGTGGCGCGCTTCTGGGCGGGATGGCGACGGAACGAATCGTCATCGGTAAAGGTCATGCCGATATCGCAAAGCTACTGAGAAGTCATATGCGGAAAGGGGATTGGCTACTCTTCAAGGGCTCACGCGGTATGAAGATAGAAATGGTTCTGGACAAATTAAAGAGCGGGAAAGCTTAGGAGAATCGACTTGCTTTACCATTTTCTCTTCGGCCTCCACACAACTTATTCCGGTTTCAACGTTTTTCGCTACATCACCTTTCGTGCCGCCATGGCAGCGTTGATGGCATTGGTAATTTCGTTTTTGCTAGGACCCTGGTTGATCCGTTCGCTCACTGCCAAACAGATGGGACAGCAAATTCGTGAAGATGGACCTGCGTCCCATTCGACCAAAGCCGGTACACCAACAATGGGAGGAGTCGTCATCATTCTGGCGTTGTCGTTGTCGACGCTCTTATTAGCTGACATCAAAAGCCCGCATATTTTGCTCGCGTTGTTTGCGACAGTCGGCATCGGCGCGGTAGGTCTTGTCGATGATTACCTGAAGCTCAGTCGGAAGAACAGTAAGGGGTTGCCGCCGCGCGCCAAGCTATTGGGGCAGTTTGCGATTGCATTTGTCACTGCCACCATTCTCTGCGTGTACGTTAAGTTCAATACCGAGTTGGGCATTCCATTTGTCAAAAACATCCGTCCTGATCTGGGGTTTTGGTACATCCCGTTTGCCATGTTCGTGATTGTTGGCGCTTCGAACGCCGTCAACCTGACCGACGGTCTCGATGGTCTAGCCATTGGTCCGGTAATGATTACCGCTGGCACTTACGCTGTCATCGCCTATGTAACAGGTCACTTGAAATTAGCCGAGTACCTTCAGATTCCCTATGTCGCCGGTGTGGGTGAACTGAGCGTGTTTTGCGCGGCAGTGGTAGCTGCCGGCTTGGGATTTCTCTGGTACAACGCCTATCCAGCGCAGATGTTCATGGGCGATGTTGGCTCTCTCTCGCTTGGGGCGGCGCTGGGAATAGTTGCCGTCATGACCAAGAACGAGATCCTCCTGATCATCGTCGGCGGCGTTTTTGTCATGGAGGCTTTGTCGGTCATCTTCCAGGTAGCTTCTTACAAGCTACGACGGAAGAGAGTTTTCTTGATGGCGCCGATCCACCATCACTATGAGCTCAAGGGCTGGCCGGAGCCGCAAATCATCGTGCGGTTTTGGATCATTTCTTTTATCTGTGCCGTCGTGGGATTGAGCACCTTGAAGCTTCGATGACACCGGCGATGATCCATGGAGCTCAGAAGCAAACAAGTGCTGGTCGTGGGCTTAGCCCGCACGGGCATGGAATGTGCACGTTTCCTAGTCAATCAAGGGGCCAAGGTGTCAGTTAGCGATCTTCGATCGGAAACGGATCTCGAGAACGAAATCCACGCCCTTAAGGGCTTGCCGATCCATTACCTTCTAGCGGGTGAAGAGCGACGTTGGTTAGAAGGGATGGATCTGGTCGTGCCCAGCCCGGGTGTGCCCGCAGCGAATCCGTTGCTCCAGGAGGCAAACCGCCGAGGCATCGAGATCCTCAGCGAAATCGACCTCGCTTATCGGTTTTTCCGGTTTCCGATCGTGGCTATTACGGGGACCAATGGCAAGAGCACGACAACGACCCTGGTCGGGGAGATGCTCAAGGCGAATGGAACGAAAGTCTTCATCGGCGGCAACATCGGCGCGCCATTGATCGGATTCGCCGGCGGTGATTGGGAGTGGGGTGTGGTCGAGATCAGCAGTTTCCAATTGGAATGGATCAAAGAATTCCGACCGCGGGTGGCGGTGTTGCTGAATTTGAGTGAAGACCATCTCGACCGTTATCCAGACTTCGCCGCCTATTGCGGCGCCAAGGAAAGGATCTTCGAAAATCAGACAGCCAGCGATGTCGCGATTCTCAATCGCGACGATTCCCTGGTATGGGGCATGGCACGGGGAATGCCGGCAAGAATAGTCTCCTTTGGTTTCTCCGAGGTCGACCAGGGCGTCTTTGCGAAGTCGGAGGAAATTATTTGGCGTGACGCGTCCACTGAAGAACGGTTCCCGCTGCGCCATGTGAAGATTCAAGGCGTGCACAACGTGGAGAACATGATGGCGGCCATTGCGGTGGCCAAAGCCATCGGTATGCCAGCGCAAATCATCCAGCAGACCCTGGAAAAATTTCCGGGTCTCGAACACCGGCTCGAGTTCGTTAGAGAAAAGAATGGCGTGCGTTACTACAACGACTCCAAGGGGACCAATGTCGGGGCGGTTGTCAAATCGCTAGCGAGTTTTTCCGCGCCGGTTATCCTTCTCGCCGGGGGGGTCGACAAAGGCGGCGACTATGGGGTTTTGCGAGACGGTATCAGAAAGGGAGTTAAGCGGTTGCTGCTTTTCGGTGCAGCCAAGGAGATCATCGCCAAAGCGCTGGGGACGCTGACTGAGACGGTCTTAGTCGACGACATGGAAGTCGCGGTGCGTGATGCCCACCAACATGCGCAACCTGGAGACGTGGTTTTGCTATCGCCCGCATGCTCAAGTTTCGACATGTTTCGTGACTATGCCGAGAGGGGAAGAGTGTTTAAAAGCGTGGTCGAGGCGCTATGAGAGATTGTTTTGCGGTGGATAAATGGTTGCTGTTGGCGATCGCCGCATTGTTGGCATTGGGAGTAACTATGGTGCTGAGTACCAGCTATCTCTACTCCCAAGAGCGCTTCAGCGATGGCACCTACTTCCTTCGTAAACAGGTTATAGCTATCAGCGCGGGTTTGGTGGCGCTGGTTATTTGTTCCCTCTTGCCTTCGGCCATGTACCGGCGGTTGAGCTATCCGCTCCTCGGCATGACTTTGCTTGTCTTGGTCCTCGTCTTGATTCCGGGTATCGGGGTTGCTCGCGGAGGCGCGCGACGGTGGTTGATGCTGCCCGGTTTTGCTTTTCAACCCGCCGAGCTGGCGAAGCTGGCGCTTGTTTTGTACCTCGCTCATTCGATGGCCAAGAAAGGAGAGAAAATAAAAACCTTCTCCCTGGGTGTGTTGCCCCACCTGATTGTCGGAGGGGTATTTTTGATCGCGCTACTCTTGCAACCCGACTTCGGCACAGCGTTGATCTTGGCAGCGCTGCTGCATCTGCTGCTTTTTTTCGGCGGTGTTCGGGTTTCTCATCTACTGGCCATAGGTTTCATGGCATTGCCGCTCTTGGTCTATGTAATGCTGACGGCCGAGTATCGATTGCGTCGTCTTTTGACGTTCATGGATCCATGGCGCGATGCATCAAACAGTGGTTTTCAGGTGGTTCAATCGCTCATCGCATTCGGCTCCGGGCAGCTCTGGGGACGTGGCCTGGGTGAGAGCCGCCAAAAGCTCTTTTATCTCCCCGAGGCCCATACTGATTTTGTCTTTTCCGTTGTCGGTGAAGAGTTAGGGCTGCTGGGTGCGTTGGCTGTCTTGGCTCTGTTCGGGATCATTATCGTGCGTGGCCTGCGGCTCACTTCCAAAATCGAAGAGCCGTTTGAGCAATATTTGGCTTTTGGCCTGACGGTTCTCCTGGGGCTGCAAGCGTTGATCCACATGGGTGTGGTGATGGGGCTGATGCCCACCAAAGGACTGGTGCTGCCTTTCATCAGTTACGGCGGATCGGCCATGGTCATTAACTTAATGGAGGCAGGAATTCTGCTGGGACTCTCCCGCAGGAGACTTTAGGAATGCGCGTGATCTTCGCCGGCGGGGGAACCGGTGGCCATCTGTTCCCGGGCCTGGCTGTGGCACGCGAGCTACAACAACGCGATTCAGTAACGGAAATATTGTTTGTGGGAACAACGCAAGGCATTGAGGCCAGAGTTATTCCGCAGGAAACATTCCGCTTGGAAACGATTCCCGTGCGCGGACTAAAAGGCAGAGGGGTTAGCGGTGTGCTAGATGCGGTCTGGGGTATACCCGCCGGCCTTTTCCGTTCACTCAAGATCATTCGGAACTTTCGGCCGGACATCATTATCGGTCTCGGTGGTTATGCCTCGGGGCCAGTGTTACTCGCAGGGAAGTTGCGCGGTCTTCGTTGCGTCATCATGGAGCAAAACCTCCAACCGGGTTTTACCAACAGGTTTCTCGCCCGATTCGTGGACCGGGTTTTCACCTCGTATCGGGAAAGTAGCGCCTATTTCTCCGGTGGTAAGGTCTTAGAGACGGGGAATCCGGTTCGTTGGCGCAAGCTTCCGATAGTGTCGCGAAGCGAAAAATTCGTCCTTTTGGTTTTTGGCGGTAGCGCCGGGGCTCATCGCATCAATCTCGCGGTTGTCGATGCCATGAAGAGGCTAACGGATCTCGGTGCTGGATTGCAGGTCATTCACCAAACGGGACAGGCAGACTTTGCCGCCTTCAAAGAGGTTTATAATTCTCTTCCTTTCGAAGCGGAGGTCCTTCCGTTTATCGAGAAAATGGACGAGGCGTACGCCCGCGCCGACTTGGTGCTTTGTCGGGCTGGCGCCACCACGGTGGCCGAACTGACAGCATTCGGCAAGCCCGCGGTTCTGGTGCCCTACCCTTACGCGATCTATGACCATCAACGTTGGAACGCGCAGGCGCTCCAAGATCAAGGAGCGGCAGAGATGATTCTCGATCAGGAACTGGACGGAGATCTTCTGGCAGAAAGGATCAGGGCCTATGTTGCAGATCGAGGAAAAATCAGGCGCATGGCGGCTGCGGCCCGTGTGATGGGACGGCCGGAAGCCGCGGCGCGAATCGTCGATGAGTGCTATGCGCTTGTCCGGGGATAATGGGCAGGCGGTGAAATTCTATGCTGCAGAAAAAGCACCGAGTCCACTTCGTTGGCATCGGCGGCATCGGCATGAGCGGTGTCGCAGAAGTGCTATTGAATCTGGGCTATGCGGTTACCGGCTCAGATCTGCATGAAAGCGAAATAACGGAGCGACTGCGGAGGTTAGGAGCACAAGTGTTCGTCGGCCATCAAGAAGACAATCTTGCGGCCAATCCTTCCGTGGTGGTGATCTCCACGGCGGTCAAATACTCCAATCCGGAAGTGCTGGAAGCCCGGCGGAGACACATTCCCGTGATTCCGCGCGCCGAGATGCTGGCCGAGTTGATGCGGATGAAATACGGCGTGGCGGTGGCCGGTAGTCACGGCAAGACGACCACGACTTCCATGATTGCCGCGGTATTGAGTGCTGCTAGCCTCGACCCAACCATGGTTATTGGAGGACGGGTCCACATGCTTGGCACCAACGCCAAGATGGGTCAAGGAGCAATCCTAGTCGCTGAGGCAGACGAAAGCGACGGCAGTTTCTTGTTGCTTTCGCCCACAATCGCCGTGGTCACCAATATCGATCGTGAGCATATGGATTTCCATCAGACAATGGAAAAGCTAAGCGAGAGTTTTCTTGACTTCATCAACAAAATTCCTTTTTACGGTCTGGCGGTGCTTTGTACGGATAACGGCAACGTGCGGGCGTTGTTGCCCAAGGTAAGGAAACGTTTCGCGACCTATGGTTTATCTTTTGACGCCGATTTCTCGGCACAAGATCTACGGATGAGACCTGCAGGCGTCGATTTCACTGCTCTGCATCATGGCAAACCACTGGGCCATGTGCGTCTCCATCTACCCGGGCGTCACAGCGCAACCAATGCCTTGGCGGCTGTCGCGGTCGGCTATGAATTGGAAATCTCTTTTTCTCGGGTGGCAGCGGCACTGGATAGTTTTACCGGTATTCACCGGCGCTTTGAGATCAAAGGCGAGCCGCGAGGGATTACGATCATCGATGATTACGGTCATCATCCGGCTGAGATTCAGGCGACTATCGAAGCGATCCACAGCAGTTGGAAGCGGCCATTGACTGTCATCTTTCAGCCGCATCGCTTTAGTCGCACGCGCGACTTGTTTGATGACTTTCTCACTGCCTTTGAAGGTGCCGATCGACTCGTTCTTACAGAGATCTATCCGGCAGGAGAAGATCCGATTGAAGGCGTGACCAGTGAAGCGTTGTATCAGGGGATCAAGCGAAGAGGACACATGGAAGTGGAATTTGTTCCGGACAAAGGTCAAATCACCGGGCAACTCATCAGAAAACTTAATTCTGGTGACATCGTGCTGACTCTGGGAGCGGGAGATATCTACAAAGTCGGTGAGGCGTTGGTCGAGGCACTTAAATGAAGCGAACCCACGGAGTGATGGAGTAAAGGAAGGCCAACAACGCAGGAACTCCAACACTCCAATCCGATGATGCTTGCGATGACGAAAGAAGGTAATGCAACGCCGCTAGGCCGAGAGCTGCAGGTCATAACCGGCGCTAGGGTTAAAGTTTCCGAGCCGCTGGCCCGCTATACGTCCATGAAGGTGGGCGGTCCGGCGGATTTTTTCATCGAGGTGGAAAACGCAGCCACGCTCACTGGAGTCCTGAGAACTCTCAATCGATACCGCACAAGTTTTTTTCTTTTGGGTAACGGCAGCAACGTTTTGATCAGCGACCGGGGAGTACGCGGTGCTGTGATTCATCTGGCGGGAGCGTTTAAGCAGGTTGAGTGGCGCCAAGAGGACGAAATCGTTTGGGTTAGAGTCGGTGCGGCCTTCGCCGTTACGCAACTGGTGAGAGAAGCGGCCCGAAAGGGATGTGGCGGACTGGAGTTCGCCGAAGGAATTCCCGGGACGATTGGCGGTGCTCTCTTCATGAACGCTGGTGCCTACGGCTCCGAATTCGAGAAGGTCATCGATCGAGTCGACGGCTTTACTCGCGAGGGTGAGCCGATCCGCCTGTCCAGGAATGAAATGACGTTTACCTATCGCGATTCACATTTACCCGTGGGTATGGTCGTGACCCAGGTGCAGTTGCGTTTGCGGCAAGAAGATTCCGCGAAGGTGACCTCGAAGGTTCGTGAACTCGTGACAAAGCGAAAGAGTAGCCAGCCTTCCGGTTACCCCAACTCTGGCTCCATGTTTCGCAATCCACCGGGAGATTTTGCCGGAAGACTGATCGAAGCCGCCGGTTTAAAGGGGAAAAAAATCGGCCATGCGCAGATCTCGCCACGGCACGGAAATTTTATTGTCAACCTTGGCGGCGCCAAAGGGGAAGAGGTGCGCCAGCTGATGGAATTGGCGCGCAACGAAGTGAAAACTCAGTTCGGCATCGAACTCGAGCCTGAAGTTCGATTGCTCGGAGATTGGACAGTTGTTTAGGCAACGGTGAGACGATGCAACTGACTGTTTATCGTAGAGACAACCGCAAACGAAACGGGCGTAGCTGGCGTCTGTGGATCATAATGGGCAGTACGGTTCTCACTTTGATCGTTATAACCGTGGCGATTTACGAGTGGCGCAGGCAGTTGATGACTGCAGTACTTGCCGTGCACCGGTTTGTCTTGGAGAGCCCCTATTTCTCCGTGAGAGAAATTCAAGTGCGTGGGGGCGAAAAGTTGGGCGGCAACGAGATTGTCACCATGGCCGGTTTGAAACAGGGCATGAATATTTGGCGCATTGAGCTGGCGATGATTGAACAAAAAGTCGCCAAGCACCCATGGGTGCGCCGCGTTCTCGTGCGCCGCGAATTTCCCCGTCGCGTGGTTATCGAAATCGAAGAGCGAGTCCCCCGGGCAATCGTGGCGATGGGAAAACTCTACTACGTGGATTCTGACGGAGTTGTCTTTAAGGAGGTCGGCGCAGGAGAAAGTGTCCAACTCCCCCTACTCACCGGGCTACGAACGGATGAACTTGGAAGTCCTGATCCGGCCGTCCATAGGAAAATCCAGGATGCCGTCCGACTCGGCGATTTGATGGCTAGGGATTCTCGTACGATTTCGGAGATCCATTTTGAGGCTGCCGATCGCGTGGTTCTCTACACGACGGCTTATCCCTTGGCGTTGCACATGGGTTGGGGGGACTGGGAAGACAAGGTGCGACGAGTCGACCGCGTTTTAAAGCTTTGGAAGGGACATGAAGAGCGTTTGGTGACTTTGGACGCAAGTTTTGACGATCAAATAGTGGCCCGCGTAAGACGGATGCGACAGTAAACAAGAGAGTTCATCAGCGTAGATTACAACACAGCTCATGGCGAAGAAACACCGCATCGTGGTGGGTTTGGACATTGGTACCTCGAAGGTTTGTGCTGTCGTCGGCGAAATGACCGATCGAGGTGTAGAGATTATCGGCATCGGGTCGCACCCTTCGCTGGGGTTACGCAAGGGCATCGTCGTCAATATCGATAGCACGGTTACCTCCATTAAGAAGGCGGTGGAAGAGGCAGAGCTGATGGCCGGGTGCGAGATTCATACGGTGTTTACCGGCCTTTCGGGCAATCACATCAAAGGCTTCAACAGTCATGGCATTGTCGCGGTGAAAAACAAGGAAGTGTGCCAACGGGACCTGGATCGAGTTATCGACGCCGCGAAGGCCGTGGCGATCCCGACGGATCGGGAAGTTCTCCAGATTCTGCCACAAGACTACATCATCGATGATCAGGACGGCATCAAAGAGCCTTTGGGGATGTCAGGGGTCCGCTTGGAGGCGAGGGTCCATATCGTTACCAGCGCTGTTACTTCGGCGCAGAACATCGTCAAATGTTGCAACCGCGCCGGTCTCAATATCGCCGATATTGTTTTGATGCCATTGGCGGCTGCGGAAGCGGTGCTGAGCGTAGAAGAGCGCGAGTTGGGAGTGGCGTTGGTTGATGTCGGCAGTGGCACGACGGATATCGCGGTCTTTCACGATGGCACGGTAAGACATAGCGCGGTCTTGAGCGTCGGCGGCAATCATCTGACGAACGATATCGCCGCAGGCTTGCGGACCCCTACGGCCGACGCCGAGCGCATCAAGCAACGCTATGGTCTGGCCAAAGCGTCGACGATCTCCGGCGATCAACGAGTTGAAGTTTCCAGCGTGGCGGGCAAGACCGCCGCCACCGTTTCGCGGCAAATCCTCTGCGAGATTATCGAGCCCCGCATGGAAGAGATTTTTCAGTTGGTGCAGAGAGAAATCGCCAAGTCGGGATACGAGGGTTCATTGGCGTCGGGAGTGGTTATGACCGGGGGTGCGATGTTACTTCCAGGAGCAGTGGAGACAGCGGAACAGGTGTTTGGGATGCCGGCGCGGATTGGTAATCCTACCCACGTCGTCGGTCTTGTTGATGTCGTCTCCAGTCCGGTCTACGCCGCCGGTGTGGGGCTGGTGCTATACGGTATGAAACGCCAGGAGCGCGCCTTCGCGCGGTTTCGGGACGACCGGATCCTGGCCAAGGTCAAGCATCGAATGTCTGATTGGTTAAGTGAATTCTTTTAATCGAAGACAAATTTTCAACCTATTCTGAAGGAGGAAAGCTTATGTTTGAGATCGTCGAGCAGGAAAATCTTAAAGCCCGCATCAAGGTCATCGGGATCGGCGGCGGCGGTGGGAATGCCGTCAATACCATGATCGGCAGCAAATTTACCGGGGTTGATTTTATGGTGGCGAATACGGATGCGCAGTCCCTCGAAGCGAGCCGCGCCCCCGTCAAGATTCAACTTGGTGAGACGGTGACCAAAGGACTTGGTGCCGGCGCCAATCCGGAAATCGGGCGGCGAGCCGCACAGGAAAACGAGGAGATCATCCATGATTATCTCGCCGGTTCCGATATGATTTTTATCACTGCCGGTATGGGCGGTGGAACCGGCACGGGGGGTGCCCCGGTGGTGGCTCGTTTGGCTCGGGAGGCAGGCGCGCTGACGGTGGGAGTGGTAACGAAGCCATTCATTTTCGAGGGCAAAAAGCGGATGCGCCAAGCGGAAGAGGGGATAGAGAATTTGAAGCAGAACGTAGATACCTTGATTGTCATCCCCAATCAGCGTCTACTCAGCATCGCCGCTAAGACCACCACCATGCTTGAGGCTTTTCACAGGGCGGATGACGTGTTGCTTCAAGCAGTCCGTGGCATCTCCGACCTTATTATCACTCCAGGTTTGATTAACCTCGATTTCGCTGACATACGAACCGTGATGGCGGAAATGGGGCTGGCATTAATGGGAGCCGCTTCAGCGGTAGGCGAGAATCGCGCCATCGAAGCCGCACAAAAAGCTATCTCCAGCCCGTTGCTTGAAGATATTTCGATTCAAGGCGCACGGGGGGTGCTCATCAATATCACCGGTGGCCCAGACCTTTGTTTGCACGAGGTCAATGAAGCGGCATCGATGATCCAAGAAGAGGCGCATGAGGATGCCAACATCATTTTTGGATCGGTCATCGATGAGACTATGACCGACGAGATTCGTATTACCGTCATCGCCACAGGATTCGGGGCGGATAGAGAAGAGAGGAAGCCCGTGCCGGTGAATGTCTCGAGCATTACCAGCGCGCCGCAGAAAAACAAAAAAGTGGTTCACTTGGGCACCATCGTTGATGATTTGGATACGCCCACTTGGCAGCGCAAGAAACAGGGCAGCGATGAAACTGAGACCTTGACCTTGAATAAGACCACGTTCGAGTTCGGGCGCGACAAGGAAGATGACGAATACGACATTCCGACTTTTTTGAGAAAGCAGATGGATTAAAAGCGGCGGTTTCTGAGTCGCCGGTGGAATCTACGGCCTACAAAGTCCCCAAGACCGGTGGCCGCATCAGCGGGATGTTTTTAGATTTTTTTCCCTGCGAAACCTCTCTAACGCAAGCTGGATCAAGCGATCGATCAGCTTGCTGTAAGAGATCCCGCTGGCTTCCCAAAGCTTTGGGTACATACTGATTTTGGTGAAGCCGGGGATGGTATTGATCTCGTTGACGAAAATCTCCCGGTTATCCCGAAGAAAAAAATCGACTCGAGCCATACCTTCGCAGGCCAGGGTGCTGAAGGTTTTAAGCGCCAACGCCTGGATCACTTTTACAATGCTTTTGGGAAGTGCGGCAGGGATCACCAATTGCGCTCCCTTTTCGTCGAGATACTTGGCGTCATAAGAATAGAAATCGTGCCGCGTAATGATCTCTCCGGGCAGTGAGGCGATGGGATTCTCGTTGCCGAGAACCGAGCACTCAATTTCCCGCCCATGGATACTCTCTTCGATTAGAATTTTGTTGTCGTAACGAAACGCCTCTCTTATAGCGCCACCAAATTGTTTGCGAGAACCGACCTTGCTGATGCCGACGGAGGAACCGAGGTTAGCGGGTTTGACAAAGAAGGGTAGCCCTAACGCTCCTTTTACGCCTGTAAAGTTGATCTTGCTCGCCTCGCTGCGCTCCAAGACTACGAATTTGGCGATCGGTATCTTGGCGTCTCGGAGCAACCGTTTCATCATGTCCTTGTCCATGCCCACCGCGGAACCAAGAACTCCGGCGCCGACGAAAGGAACGTTGGCAAGTTTCAGTAATCCCTGAACTGTGCCGTCTTCGCCAAAGGGACCGTGGAGCACCGGAAAGACTACGTCCACTTTTCCCAAACCCCCACGCAGTGTCCGCATCGGTGTCTCTGTGCCTCCCGGTAGTACGGCGGTGGGATTGCTGCGCTGAAATTTGACCTGCGCTTGGTCGTTCTTATGGAGTAGCCGCGCGCCTTCATCAAAGAACCAGCGTCCCTGTTTGTCGATGCCGATGGAAACGATCTCGTATTTTTTTTTATCCATCGCCTCAACGATATTTCTGGCCGAAATCACAGAGATTTCATGTTCGGCGGATTTGCCGCCGAACAAAATGGCCACGCGCAGTTTCTTTTTCATGATCTTAGTTTTCGAAAGACAAAACGGGCCCCTACTTGGAGGACCCGTATCGATGAAGGGAGGAGGATCAGGATCTAGCCTATAACTTCTTGGCTTCGGGGGCTTGCTGCTCGATGACCTTGACGACCTTGCCAGGATAGCTTCGCTTCTCAAATTGCAGCACAAAATATTTGGCTTTGATGGGATCGCCTTTGTTGTCAAAGACGATGGAGCCGGTGACACCTTTGAAGTTTTTCAAGTTCCTGACCGCAGCCGACACTTCAGCGCGACTGGGTCTCTTCCCGCCGTTCGCTTGGAGGGTTTGTTCGATGGCTTTGATGCCGACCAGAGCTGCGTCATAGCCGTACATGGCGAAGGACTCGATTTCCTTGCCGAAGCGCTGCTTGAATTTCGTGGCGAAGGCGGCGGACTCCGGGTAGGCTGCGGGCGGTCCAGCCACGGTGGTGTAATAGCTGCCCACCACCTGACTGCCTGCGATCTTGACCATCTCCGAAGAGTCCAGACCGTCCGGTCCCATGAACGCCGCATTCACACCCTTTTCGCGCATCTGCTTCAAAAACAACCCGCCCTGGTGATAGATGCCTCCGAAATAGACTAAGTCCGGGGTCTTTGCTTTCATGGGCGTAATGATCGGGGAGAAGTTGGCGCGCTCTTCCGTGCCCTCATAACCCAAGACCTTCAATCCGAGTTTGTTTGCCTCATTGCGAAAATTATCGGCCACGCCTTGCCCGTAGAGAGTCTTATCGTGGATGATGTATACCGATTTACGCTTGAGATCTTGAGCCGCAAATTGTGCTCCCACCGGGCCCTGCACATCGTCTCGGCCGCAGACCCGGTTAACGTTGGGGTAACCTCGGTCGGTGATTTCTGTCGCCGTATTCGCCGGCGAGATCATGGCCAGCATCGCATCCTTATAGACTTCCGAAGAGGGGAGAGCGACGCCGGAATTAAAGTGGCCTACCAAAACCAGCACATTCGGATCCGCAACGATGTTTCTCGCGTTGGCGACACCGACCTCGGGTTTGGCTTGATCATCATAGGGCACAAATACGAGGTCAAACCCGAGGGCTTTGAATGACTTGGTTGCCTCCTCAACGGCTAACTGAACTCCCAGCTTTATGTGCTCGCCCAAAGCGGCCTGTTCTCCGGAAAGCGGCGCCTGAACGGCAATCTTGATCGTTCTCTTCTGAGCCCAGACGGTGGCCGGCAGTGAAACCGACAGGACACACAACATCGACAGAAAAATGCGCTTAAGCACGATACGCCCTCTCTCCTTTGGTTGAGATGTTCCATGCTAACAAATCCTTGTGAGCAGTGCCACTAATTTTTTGATCCAAGATTCCCTATCAAAACCAGGCAAACCACAGCGGCAAATTTATCGTATCCATTGCGGGGCTGCGTCGCTGCCCAATCTGGTTGACAGCACTTCGACCGCGGGGCAAACTTTGTGTGATGGTGCTTGGCGTCGGCGTAGATATGATAGAAGTCCAACGAATCCAGAAAGCCCTGGAAGATTCGCGAATCGGCAAGCGCTTTCGGGAAAGGGTTTTTACGGCCAATGAGATTCAATACTGCGAAAAAAAACGGCGTGGACGCTATGAGAGCTATGCCGGCCGCTTTGCCGCTAAGGAGGCCGTAATGAAGGCGCTGGGACGCGGCTGGGGTTCAAAAGTAAATTGGCTCGATATCGAAGTTGCGCGCGCCCGCAGCGGCAAGCCGGAGATTGTCCTGCACGATAAGACCGCTGGGCTCGCGGAAGAGCTAGGGATCCGACGTTGGTCTCTTTCGATCACGCACACGGAGCAGCACGGACTGGCTTTTGTCGTCGCTGAGGACCAATAGCTCAAGCGTCCTGACAAGACTTTCTGGATGATAGCGCTCTTAGTGATAATTTGGTTTCTTTGCTGGCAACAAGAACAATGTTCCCAAAGCCCAGATTCCAAATAACAAACCTGCAATCGTCCAAGAAAGTTTTTGCCGACCGCTGTGTCCCGCGATTACCCGGCAGAGAATTGCGTCAAGAACGTGCACGAGAGCGGCGGTTCGAAACAGCGTCGGAGGGTCCATCTCGGATTTTATGAAAAGGAGTCCAGAGAGATAACCGAACAGATGATAGAAATCCACCACCAGGCCTTGACGCTTGCTTTTCACACCTAATATACTCGGTCTCCTTTCAAATGGGAACATCATCATGGCGGTAAAAACCATCGGCTGGAAGAATAACCGAATCGTTATGCTGGATCAGCGACTGTTGCCTCACAAGGAGGTCTACCAAATTTGCCGCAACTACCAGGAAGTGGCGCAGGCGATCCGCGGGATGGTGATTCGTGGCGCTCCAGCCATCGGCGTGGCGGCGGCTATGGGCGTGGCCCTCGGCGCTGCACAGACTCAAGAGAAAAATTTTGACCGCGAGTTCGAACGAATTTTACTGACGCTTTCGAAAACCCGGCCCACTGCAATTAACCTGTTTTGGGCGCTGGAGCGCATGCGCAAGATTTATACTGACAACCGTAGCCAAGGCGTGGAAAGCGTTAAACGGCTACTTAAAGATGAGGCGCAAAGGATCTATAAAGAGGATATCGCCGCCAACAAACGGTTAGGAAAGTTCGGCGCGAGTCTTCTATCCAACGCCCGGCAAGTCATGACGCACTGCAATGCCGGCGCGTTGGCGACGGCGGGTTATGGAACGGCCCTCGGTGTCATTCGCGCGTTGAAGGAGTCAGGGAAGCAAGTTGAGGTATGGGTCAATGAGACGCGGCCTTTTCTTCAAGGCGCCCGTTTGACCGCCTGGGAGCTTAAGAAAGAGAAAATTCGTGCCACCTTAGTCACGGACAATATGGCGGGTTATCTGATGCAAAAAGGCAAGGTCGATGCTGTGGTCGTGGGTTGCGACCGGGTTGCCGCCAACGGCGACGTGGCGAATAAGATCGGAACCTACGGCATCGCCGTGCTGGCAAAAAGGCATGGAATTCCATTCTATGTGGCAGGGCCGACTTCCTCCATCGATCTCGACTGCGCCTCCGGAAAGGATATTCCCATCGAACAGAGGGACCCAAAAGAAGTATCGCACATATTTGGTCGAGCGCTCGCGCCTAAAGGCACTAGGGTCTTTAATCCAGCCTTCGACGTCACCTCACAAGATTTGATTTCGGCGATCATCACTGAAAAAGGCGTGATTCATCCTCCCTATCATCAGAACATACGCAGCCATGTCAGTCATTGAAAAAAAGGAAGAGTTGGAAGCCTTTTTCCACGACGCGGGAAAAACTCGCGATCGTTGGCGGGTCGGGACCGAGTATGAAAAGGTCGGTATCGACAGAAATACGGGCAAAGCCATTCCCTATTCGGGATCGCGGGGCGTCGAGTTTATTCTACGAGAGCTATGCGAACGTTTCGGATGGGATCCGGAAGAACAGGACGGGCATATCATCGCGTTGGCCCGGGGCAATGCGCAAATTACGCTGGAGCCCGGCGGACAAATAGAACTTAGCGGCGAGCCCTGCGATAGCATCCACTGTACGTATGCTGAATTTAACCAGCATATTCGTGAGCTGTTGGAAGTCGCCGAGCCACTGGATGTGGTTTTTCTGGGCCTCGGCATGCAGCCGATGAGCCGGCTGGAAGAGATCGAATGGGTGCCGAAGCAACGTTATCGCATTATGGGACCTTACATGCTCAAGGTGGGTACTCTCGGCCAGCGCATGATGAAACAAACGGCCACAGTACAAGCCAATATCGATTACAGCGACGAAAAAGACGCTATGGCGAAGTTTCGCACCGGCATGGGGTTGACGCCGATCATCATTGCCATCTTCGCCAACTCGCCGATTTGCGACGGGCAGCTCAACGGCTATCGGAGCTTCCGCGAACACATCTGGACGGATACGGACAAGAACCGATCCGGTTTGCTCAAGTTTGCTTTCTTACCCGAGGTTTCCTTCAATCACTACGTCCAATACGCCTTGGACGTCCCCATGTATTTCATCATTCGCAACCACGGCTACATCTACATGACCAACATGACTTTCCGGCAGTTTTTGGAGCGTGGCCACAACGGTGAACGTGCGACGATCGAAGATTGGAATGATCATCTCACGACTCTTTTCCCCGAGACCCGGATCAAGCGATACATCGAAGTGCGTTCGGCGGATAGCCAGCCGCCAGAACTGATGCCGGCCTTGCCCGCTATGGTCAAAGGAGCTTTCTATGATTCGGATTGTTTGCAGGCCGCTTGGGACTTGGTAAAGGGATGGAGCTGGGATGAGCGAATGCAAGTGTATCTCGATTCTCATCGAGATGCTCTGGCTGCGCGAATTCGGCGCTATTCGCTACTCGATTTCGCGAAGGAACTGTTTCAGATCGCTTGGGAGGGGCTGCGGCGACAAAAGGTGGTTAACAGCCAAGGCGATGACGAGACGGTCTATTTGAATCCGCTGAAAACCCTGCTCTTTCAAGGCAAGTGTCCCGCCGATGTGCTGGTTGAGAAATGGGAAGGGGAATTGCAACAGGATATCAAGAAGTTAATTGCCTACAGCGCCTACAAGTTACCTTGAATTTCGTCAACGATTCCTTGGTGATTCATCCGGGCAAGTCGTTTCTCCAATTGGTCGGCCCCGAGGCCAGTAAATTTTTTCAAACGAGCCTGCTTTAGTTTTATTATACGCTTATAGCTATTTTCCACCTGCGAACGAACCGCCGCATCTTTTTCCGCTTCCGAACAGAGAGAGTGGAAGGCATGAAGGGCTCGGGGCAGCTCGTGACAGAAGAGCATCACATCGATCCCGGCGCGGACGCACAACGCAACGGCTTCTGCCACTCCATAGTGGTCGCTGATGGCTTTCATTTCCATGTCGTCACTGAAGACGACGCCATGATAATCCAATTCCTTCCTCAACAGACCTGTAACTATAGCGTGAGATAAGGTCGCTGGAAGTTTTGGGTCAAGAACACGGTAAAGGACATGGGCGGTCATCAAGGATTCGATTTCGTTTCGACAGGCGCTGACGAAGGGCGGAAATTCGACCTGCCAAAGTTCATCCAGGGACCGATCGACCAGCGCTAGATCCAGGTGAGAGTCTTTGTCTGTGTCGCCGTGACCAGGAAAATGCTTCCCGCAGGGAATTATTCCGCCATCGCGCAAACCGTGAATCCATTGCTCGCCGAACGCTATGACTTTTTGCGGGTCGGAAGCGAACGAGCGGTCACCGATTATAGGATTTTTCGGGTTCGAGTTGACATCCAATACCGGCGCGAAATCCAGATTGATTCCCACCGCGGCGAGTGCTTCAGCGGTTGCGCGGGCGACTCTGTAGGCGAGCTTGACGTTTCCGGTTTCGCCAAGACGCGCAGCCGGAGGAAAGTGGGCGAATGGTTTGGGAAGCCGATGAACTCTTCCCCCTTCTTGATCGATGGCGATGAGCGGGGGTAAGCCTTTGCTGGCGTCCCAAAGAGACTGGGTCAAGGAAAGAATCTGCGTGGGATCGCAGCAATTATGGCCAAAAAGAATAAAACCACCGAAGGAATAGCGTTCGATCATCATCCGTTCTTCATGGGTCAGTTCCCGAGCGCCGACACCCACTAGGAACATCTGAGCTATTTTTTCTCTTAAGGTTGGCATCGTGTGGGTTTATAATACAGCCTAGACAATTTTAGGTCCATTATGTAAATTTGCCGCCTCAGATGACGAAGAGCAAATATATAGTCGTTGAAGGGCCCATCGGGGTGGGCAAGACGAGTTTGGCCAGACTCCTGGCCAACGAATTTAAGGCACGGACCGTTTTTGAGAAAGTGGAGGAAAATCCGTTTCTTCCAAAGTTTTATCAGGCTCGCGAGAGTTACGCCTTTCAGAATCAGACTTTTTTTTTGCTTAATCGCTATCAGCAGCAAATCGAACTTAGCCAGCAAGATCTTTTCAACCAAAATACCATCGCTGATTATTTGTTTGCCAAGGACAAGATCTTCGCCACCTTGACCTTGAGCAGCGAAGAACTGAATCTTTACCAGCAAATCTACGCGCTTTTGAACACTCGGGTGCCGAAGCCGGATCTCGTGGTCTATCTCCAGGCTCGACCCGAGGTGCTTTACAAAAGGGTTAAAAAAAGGGATAAAAAATACGAACGGGGCGTAACCTTTGAATACCTCTCAGAGGTGGCTCAGGCGTACAACCAGTTTTTTTTCCACTATGATGAGACGCCTTTACTCGTTGTGAATACCTCTGAGATTGATTTCGTTGCGAGCAGCAAGGATCTGGCTGACTTGATCAAGGAAATCAATAGTATGGGCGTGGGGACGCAACACTATATACCGCTTGGATCCAGATAGCCTGGACTGAGACGGATGCCAATAGGCAATACTTGGGTGGCTGGACCTGTTCACCACTCGCTCGCCATTGTTGGCCTTCCGGCTCGTTCGGAAGGCTTTTCTATTTTTGGAGGGTGAAACAATGGGAGAGAAGGTCACCGTACCTCATATCGTCAAAAAAAAGTGTCTGGGGGAAAGGATCACCTGTCTCACCGCTTACGATTATTCCTTTGCACGGATTTTGGACGAAGCCGGCGTCGATATCCTCTTGGTCGGTGACTCGGTTGGCTGCGTTTTTCAAGGGCAGCCGAATACCCTGACGGTTACGATGGAGGAGATGATCTACCACACGCGAGCGGTTGCGCGCGGTCGCAAGCATGCTTTGGTGGTCGGGGACATGCCGTTTCTCTCTTATCAGGTAAGTCGGGAGCAGGCGATCAGGAATGCCGGGCGGTTTCTCCAAGAGGGTGGTGCTGAGGGGGTGAAGCTCGAGGGCGGCTTAGCGATGCAAGGCACCATTGAGGCCATCGTCAAGATTGGCATCCCGGTCATGGGGCACGTTGGCCTGACGCCGCAGTCGGTTCACCGGTTTGGCGGCTATAAGATTCAGGGTAAAAGCAAGGAACAGAGGGAAGCGGTCATGGGCGATGCTTTGGCGGTAGAGGATAGCGGGGCCTTCGCATTGGTGCTGGAGGGTATTCCACTGGACTTGGCCAAGGAGATCTCCGAACGGCTGACCATTCCGACCATCGGCATCGGCGCGGGCCCGCATTGCGACGGTCAGGTGCTCGTGATCCATGACATGCTTGGATTGTTCAATGATTTTACGCCAAAGTTCGTTAAGCAATATGCCGATATCAAAGAGGCGATGACCGGTGCGGTCAAGAGTTTTATTGCGGATGTTCGCGAACGGAAATTCCCGGGCGAAGAGCATTCGTTTCACTAACAGCGAAGTTCTTCCATGGAGATCATTGAAGATATTCAAGAGATGCAGCGCTGGAGCGAGGTCCAGCGTCACCGAGGAGAACGCATCGTCCTTGTCCCCACCATGGGTTTTCTTCACGATGCCCATTTAAGTCTTGCGCGGGAAGGAAAGAAGCGGGGCGATCGCCTCGTTGTCTCTATTTTCGTGAACCCGGCACAATTCAGTCCCAACGAAGACTTTGCTGCCTATCCGCGCGACTTTGAACGGGACCGAGCACTGCTGGAAAGGGAGCATGCTGATGTTCTGTTCCACCCCTCGGTACAAGAGATCTATCCGGAGGGCTACCAGACGCATGTGGATGTGAACAAACTGGGCGTGTTTCTGTGCGGGGCCCATCGACCCGGCCATTTCCAAGGAGTTGCCACGGTAGTCACGAAGCTGTTCAATATTGTGCGGCCTCATGTGGCGATCTTTGGCGAGAAAGACTACCAACAGCTGCAGTTGGTTCGACGGCTGGTGCGAGACTTGAATTTCGCAATTGAGATCGTCGGTCATCCCATCGTCCGTGAAGCCGATGGCTTGGCTATGAGCTCGCGCAACATTTATCTCAGCCCAGAAGAACGGCAAACGGCTTTGTGCCTGTCCCGGTCCCTCGGTCGGGCGGCATGCGAGGTGAAAAGGGGCGAGATCAGAGGACGAGTTATTACTGAAGCTGTCTGCGCAGAAATCGAAAAGGAGCCGCTGGCGAGAGTGGAATATGTTACCCTCTGTGATTCTGCTACACTGGAGCCCGTAGAAGAGATTCGGGAAACCGCATTGCTGGCTTTGGCAGTTCGAATCGGAAAAACTCGGCTCATCGACAATGCAATTCTACGCCGGTAGGGAGGATGGCTGGCGAGGTGGAAGAGACGCCCATTAGAGCTAAGGTGCGAGTGCGAGAAAGTTTGCAGCGCTACTTTCTGTCGGGGCTGCTGGTATTTCTCCCGGTCGCCATCACTCTCTGGTTTCTGGGGTGGGTGATCGAGCTGCTGGATAGCGTGCTCGATATCCTGCCCAGGCAGTTGCATCCGAATTCTTATTTGCCCTTTCCTATCCCCAGACTGGGCGCGGTCGTTACGCTGTTCTTAATTCTCTTTCTGGGTGTTCTCACCCGGGGAGTAGCCACGCGAAGGTTTCTCGCCGCCTGGGAAAAAGTATTGATTCAGATTCCGGTCTTTCGCGGCGTCTATACCGCCGTCCAGAAATTGGTTCAAACCTTCCTGGGCCAATCGCAGGCCAACCGGCAGGTGGTGATGATCGAGTACCCGCGCAAGGGTGTCTACGCGGTGGGCTTCGCGATGGGCCGAGCGTGGCATGAATTAGAGAAGAAAAACGAGGCTCCACTCGTGAATGTCTTCATTCCCACAACTCCGAATCCAACGTCGGGATTCTATCTTCTGGTGCCAGCGAACGACGTTGCACCTCTGGACATAAGCATGGAAGAGGCGCTCAAGCTCATTACTTCGGGCGGGTTAATCACGCCGGACGATAGAAACAAAAACCATGGCTAAGGAAAAGGCTGCCGGAGAAAAGATCATCTGCGTGAACCGGCAGGCGCGACACAATTACTTCATCGACGAAACCTATGAAGCCGGTCTCGTCCTGGTCGGAAGCGAGGTTAAGTCGCTCCGCGACGGCAAGGCCAATCTCAAAGATAGTTACGCGCGGATTCAGAAGGGCGAGGCATTTCTTGTCAATGCGCACGTGAGCCCGTATGCCGGGGCCAATCAGTTCAATCACGAGCCCACCCGCGCGCGAAAGCTGCTGCTCCATGCCCGGGAAATCGAGCGGCTTACCGGCAAGACCAAAGAACGCGGGCTGACGTTAATTCCACTGAAACTCTATTTCAAGAATGGCAGGGCCAAGGTTGAGCTAGGTCTGGCGCGGGGCAAGAAACTCTATGACAAGCGCGAAACTCTGAGGCGCAAGACCGCCGAGCGCGAAGTCGAGCGTTCGCTCAAAGCGAGGTACTAAGTTTCGGGTCTGGGGTTGCGCGTGTCGCGTTTTGACGGAGGGGAACTAGAAACTCGGAACTCGAAACTGTAAACTATTTTCATGGGGGCGATGTGGGTTCGACGGAGGTGGGAAGTCAAAATGGCATGCCGGGGTTCTGTTATCCCGTTAAACAAACAGATCTGCAATTTAAACGCAGATAATTTTGAATACGCCCTAGCTGCCTAATCGCAGTTAGCGTCTTACCGGCTTTCTCCCACGGGGTTGGATAAGACGTCATTTAGTGGGATTGGCTGATTCCTCTGCCGGAGGGGATGAGGCTGAAATCCAAACCGGCTGGCTCCGAGAGACCCTGCCGCTGGGGGCTCGAGGAGCGAGATTAAAACATCGGCTAAGCATGTAGTCATATTTGGCGGAAGACCTTCGGACGGGGGTTCGATTCCCCCCGCCTCCACCACCTTCCTCTCGCACAGCATCCCGTTAGATCGATGACCAACCGAACTCAGGTCCCCGCCACGAGGATTTTCAGTCCTCATGCCTTACCGAGACTGTGTCACTATCGGTCATTAACTGAATGAATCCAAGCGTCCGCGCGCACCTGCGATCTGCGCGCCGCCCCGACCCTGCCATCCAAGACCCCAACAAGGCCGCAACTCTTACTCAACTCCACTGCGTTTGACAGGCTCGGCGAGCTGGCGGTATACCTCGGCTCAGAAAAAAGGTCGTTTAAAATTCCCATCCATAACAGAAAGAGAACAAGAGTGAGCGATCAGATGACCCCCGGACAGCAGCTCTTCGCCATCATCAGCAGCACGACGGTGACGCCCTACCCGGTTTTTACCGGATGCCAGGCAACGCTGTACGCGGATTTGATTGGTGCATTCAACAGCGCGGGGTCGGCCGGCGGTCCTTCCGTGACGGACTTCAGAACACAGGTTTATCCCAATCCCGAGACCTATCCGCCTAGCAGTGTTTTCACGATCATCGCGAACATGCAGCAGCCTGCCATTCCGCCGGGGTGTGAGCCGAGCGACTGGGCCGCTGTGTGCATCCAGATCAGAACCGAGGTCTCATACCTCGTACAACTCTATGATTTCCAGAATAACCTTCAACTCGGCACCTTGGCCGTCAACCAGGCGATGGCCAACAGCTTTGCGATGGCCCAGAACACGATTAACGACAACTCAAGCAAATCGCTCTCGTGCGATCTTACGGCGTAAGCTACGGCGTTGAATTAATCGGAAGGCCAATTGCGATACTCATCAACCGGAGGAGTAATGCCGACACATAAAGAGCCCGATGGAAAATATGTTAAGGCCAAGGATTTAAAGCTTCATTACCACGAATTCGGCACCGGTTATCCGGTAATATGTATTCACGGCGCAGGACCGGGCGCGTCGGGATGGAGCAACTTCAAAGGAAACATTGAGGCGTTTGCGAAACAGTACCGCATGATTCTCGTCGACATGCCCCAATTTGGAAAATCCGACAAACCGGTGATTAAAGATCAACGACTGACATTCGTCGCTGATGTGCTCGACGCATTCATGGCAGCGACGGGTATCGAAAAAGCACATTTTATCGGCAATTCCATGGGCGGCCAGGCGGCGCTCAAGCTCGCCGTTGATCATCCGAACCGAGTCGACAAGGTGGTTGTTATCGGCAGCGGAGTGATCAAGGCTGGAAGCATATTCCAGCCAATGCCCTTGGAAGGGATCAGAAACATCGCCAACTATTATAAAGATGGCGGACCGTCAATCGCGAAAATGCGCCAGCTGCTCGAAAGTTTGGTGAGCAACAAAGCTCTTGTCACTGACGAATTGGTCGAAGAGCGCTTCGAAGCGAGCAACGATCCGGAGTTGATCGCGCTCGCCAAACATGGCGCGCCCGGGACGGAGGATCTCTACTTCGATTTGTTGAAAGTGAAGGCCAAAACATTGGTAGTCTGGGGGCAAGATGATCGAGCCGGCGCGCTCGATGTCGGACTATTCATGCTGCGGCGCCTTCCCGATGCGCGCATGCACATCTTCCCGCGCTGCGGCCACTGGGCACATGTGGAACACCGGGATGAGTTTAATCACGTGGTGCTGAATTTTTTGGCGAACAGCTGACAACACGTCTAGAGCTGATCATGGCAAATCGCGATACGGACCGGAGCACGTCATTGCGGCTCACCCGAGAACGTGAGACTTGGGTGCGGCGGGTCTGGGACGCAATTGACGAAAGCAGGCTTGGAGAGCTCAACCGGATGATGGCGAGCATTGCCAGCCCAACGGGAGAGGAGAGGCAGTTGGCGCAGGCCATGGTCGACACGATGAATGCCTACGGCATCAAGTCTTTTTACCAACCTATGGATGACACTCAAGGCAATGCAATTGGTCGCATTTCGGGCACCGGACAGGGTGCTGATCTCATGCTGTATGCTCCGCTGGACACGGCGTTCTCAGTAAGCGAAGAAGAGGAATGTCCTTGGATCGGTGACCGGTTTCCCCCGGACATGACGACGAATGCGTACATGCAGGACGGCAACGTCATCGGTATGGGCGCGGAAAATCCCAAGGGCTACGCCGCCTGCGTGGTCGCCGCAGCGCAAGCGATAAAAGCCGCCGGTGTGCCGATGAAAGGTTCGTTGTTGGTTGGGTTGGGAGCGGGCGGGATGCCAACGAACCGACGGCCCTCAGCCAAAAAGTTCAACGCTGGTCAAGGCGCTGGCTGCGCTTTCATGTTGGAGCAGGGTGTGCGCCCTGATTTCGCGGTCATAGCCAAGCCAGGTTGGGCCGTGGCTTGGGAAGAAGTTGGATTGTGTTGGTTTAAAGTCATCGTTCGAGGTGATTTGAATTATACGGGTGTTCGACACGTGGTCAGAGGCAGAAATCCCATCGTTCATGCCGCGAAAGTGATAGGCTTGTTGGAGCCATGGTTTGCCGAATACACCGAGAAGAACACTTCAGGATTGGTCGCGCCGCAGGGATCCATCAATGCGATCCAAGCGGGTTGGACATACAAGCCGGCATTTGTTCCTGCTGCGTGCCATTTTTTTGTCGATCTAAGAGTCAGCCCTCGGGTGAGTCCCGTCGAAGCAAAGCGCCAGTTTGGCGATGCCATCGAAAGAATCGTCAAAACCGATCCAACTCTATCTTTAGAGTGGGAAATGATTCTGAGCATCCCCGGTAGTTTTACCGATCCGAATAACTGGATCGTCCAGTCATGCACACGGGCCTGGGAGTTTGTCGAAAATCAGAAACACAAGCCACGCACCGGGACGAGCGGAGCGACCGATGCGAATATCTTGCGCGCAGCCGGTATACCCACGGCGCGTCTCGGCATGCCTCGTCGCCAAAACGCCAACGAGCCTCAGCGTAGCGTGTTTTCCATGGAGACGAGCAACATGGCCAGCATGAAACAGTTGACGAAGTGTTTGGTGTACGCGGTCATTGATACGTGCACGAGAGAGCGCCAGGAAGTCTGTTCACCCCCGTCGTGAAATCATGGCCGATTCTAATTCTACGATAAGAAACGGCGGTGCAAGGGTGGAATCTAACGTCGCGCCTCCGGTGAGTCAGGATCGCCAGCGCGGCTCTCGAACCAGCCCTTGGCCGCGTTACGACGAGGCGGCGTTAGGGTTTCGCAACTATTGGTATCCCGCCATGATGTCGCGCAAACTGCGCAGCCGCCCCGTTCCCGTGACAATCCTTGGCGAGAAATTGCTCTTCATCCGGCATCAGGGAAAGTGTTTTGCGCTTGAAGACCGATGTGCGCACCGGGGAATGCCGCTTGCCATCGGCAGGTGTGAATTCCCAGGCACCAACACGATTACCTGCCGTTACCATGGTTGGACGTACGATGTCGCCAGTGGAACATGCCTTGCTGCGCTAACGGACGGACCCGATTCGCCCATCGTCGGCAAAGCGAAAGTAAAAACCTATCCGATCGAAGAGCGCAAGGGACTGATCTGGGTTTTTATTGGCGACGGTCAACCTACCGCGCTTGAAGAGGATTTACCCGAGGAGCTTTTGCGTCCGGATGCAGTTTTGGGAATTCGAGTCACGTTACGGTCCGGTAATTGGCGGCTGGCGGCAGAGAACGGGCTCGATCCGTCGCACGCTGCATACCTTCATCGTAACTCATGGTTGACATTGTTCCGAAAATTTCCGGCTGCCAAGACCAATGTATCGCCTCAAATCGTCGACCAGTGGGTCGGCTACACGCAGACCGCGCCGCTCATGGAAGCCGAATACCCTGGCTTGGGAAAGTGGCCGAACGGTGAGTGGTGGAAATGGCCGCGAAAAGGTTCCCCGACAAAAACTCAATTGAGGCTGCCCGGTTATTTGCGTGTCAATCCGTTTCCGGCTCCAAGCATCGTCCATTTCGAATGGTATGTGCCGGTGGATGAACGTCATCATCGCTATTTTCAGTTTTCGGCCAAATGGACAACTGGATTCAAGGCGTTGGGTTTTCTTTTCGCGTACTGGTCTTGGTGGCGGTGGTTAGCCCACGTGCAATTCAACGGACAAGACGCTCGGATGGTAAGATTAATGGATCCTTTTTATGCCGAGGAAGATGGTTGGAGACGAGAGAAGCTCTATCGTCCGGACATCGGACTGACCGCGTGGAGGAAGCATTGCCACGAGCACGCGCGCGCCGTGCAAAAGATCGCGGGCGTGCCGGATGAGCCGCACGAGGAATATCCGGGCAAGTAACAGAGGCGAAAAGCAATGTTGGGACTTGGCTTAGCGGTGTCGCATGCACCGTCCATGTTTCGCGGCTTGGAATATTGGCCGTTGATCCATCAGGTGCTCACCGACGGCATGCCACAGCCGCGGGAAATCGAGAAGGAAACCCCCGCCGTCCTGCAAAGTTATATCGACCGAATCAATTTAGGTTTTGCAGCGCTTAGGCGACAGCTTGAAGCATTCAAGCCCGATGTTCTCTTGGTTGTCGGCGACGACCAAGCGGAAGTTTTTACTGAAGCGAATATGCCGACCTATTGCTTGTTCACCTGCGCCGAGGTGCATGGTTCCATAAACATCGGGCTCATCGGCGAGGCGGAGGAAGATAATCATATTACACTGCGCTGCGATTCTGATCTGGCGCATCATCTACTCGTTGAGATCAATCGTAAGGGATTCGACGTTTCCGAGAGTAAGGAGGTTAAACCGCTCGGGCGGCCTAAGCGAGGGATCGGCCACGCCTTCACGCGTCCTGTGGCAAAGGTCACGCCGCAATTAAATGTTCCCGTCGTTCTGTTACATGTGAATTGCTATTTCACCCCGATGCCATCGGCGCGACAGTGTTACGAACTCGGCCGTGAGCTTGCTCAGGCGCTTAAACATCGACCTGAAAAGGTAGCGATCATGGCATCAGGTGGACTTTCCCACGATCCACGCGGCCCGCGCGCGGGTTGGATCGATACATCTTTGGACCGCTGGGTGCTCGAGCAATTGCGATGCGGAAACAATGAAGCACTGTGTCATCTGTTTGAATTCGATTCGGACACGCTTCGAAGCGGCACCGGAGAAATCAGAAGTTGGATTGTCGTCGCCGGCGCCTGCAGCGAAACCCGCGCCACCATTGTCGATTATATCCCGGCTCATCACGCCGTGACGGGGTTGGGGTTCGCGTACTTTATCTAGCGAGGTATGTGCTTCAGCCCCGTGATTAAAGGGATCCGTCGTGAGCAAACTTGAGAAAGCGAAATCTTCCCAACCCGCCGTCGCTAACACCGGCAAAGTCGGGGTGCGCTATCGGCAAGAGGCGCTGGAATCATTTTATGAGGGGTTTAAGCTAGCGGGAATCGATTTCGCGGTGTTTCTCCCCGATAGTATGCTCGATGGCGTCGAACAGCTGATGATCGAACGCGGCGAGATCGAGAATTTTCAGTGCTCACGCGAAGATGAAGGCATCGCGATGGCGATGGGCGCATTTTTGGTCGGCAAGCGGCCGGTTGCATTGATGGAGGGTTCGGGAATTGGCATGTCTGCGTTAATTTTGGCCCGCGGTATCGTCCAAAAAACTCCGGCAATGCTGATCATCGGCCACAATAGCAGCCTCGGTGAACGCTACGATTATCACGGCGCGACGCGGCTCGTAGCGGAGCCGGTTCTGCGCGCTCTCGCTATTCCCTATCATGTGCTCTTCGATCCTGCCGATATCCGCAACGTTATTGTCGAGGCGCAGGCGACGATCGAAGGGCAACGATTGCCCTTCGGTGTTTTAGTGCCGAGCCATGTCATTCGGGAGATCGGAGCGAGGCGATGAACCGGACCGACGTGCTGCGCCACATCGCGAGCCTGCGCAAGGGCGATCCGACGATCGTCAGTCCCGGTCTGGCGAATTATCCGATCGCCGAAGCGAAGGATGAACCTCTAACTATCTATAATATGGACATGCCTTATACGACGCCGATGGCGCTGGGCATGGCTCTCGGGTGGCCCGGGAGGCGGGTGATTTCCATCGAAGGCGACGGGTCGTTGCTCGCCGGCCCCGGCGTACTGTCTACTGTAGCTCGCTATCAACCGAAAAACCTCTTGATATTTGTTTTCGATAATGGCGCGTACTTGACAACGGGTTCAGGCAAGGCGCCGACGGCAACGGCGTTTGGCACAGACATCGAAAAACTGGCACGCGGTGCAGGTTTAAAAAATACCCGGACCGTTCATGACCTCGAAGCGGCTAAGCGAGCCGTGAATGCCGCGTTTGCCGAACCCGGGCCATGGTTAGTCGTCGCCAAAGTGGACAAACACGATCGTCCCGTCGAACGAGAAGCGCATTCGTTGCCGATGTACGTTTACGAGGCGGGTTTGATTTTTCGTCGGGCGGCGTTGCGAGAACGGTCAGCGCAAAGGGATTAAACAAAAAACCGCGAGTGAAATGAAAAAGGAGAACCATATGACCGGGTCGTGCCTGCATCGTATGGTCTTGTTGCTCATGATGACCTTGATCGCAACTGGGCGCACGGAGGGCCAGGACTGGAAAACAAAGTGGGACAAAGTTCTGGTAGATGCCAAGAAAGAGGGGAAAGTTGCCGTGGCCGGGCCGCCGGGCACGGCCTATCGCGACGTCATGCGCGGTTTCGAAAAAAAGTACCCCGAGATCGCGCTTGAGTTTCAAAGTTTTACTCCCGTGAACTTTACCGCACGATTTTCCAAAGAGCGTCAGGCGGGTCAATATCTTTGGGATGTCTATGTGACTGGCCCCACGGGTTTCGATATTGCCGCGAAAAAGTCGGGAGAATTGGACCCGATCCGGCCGCTTTTCATTTTTCCCGAAGTGCTCGACGAAAAAGCCTGGTTCGGCGGGTTTGATAAAGCTTTTTTGGATTCGGAAAAGAAATATATTTTCGCGTTTCAGGCGCAAATCACGCCGCAGGTTTTGATCAACCGGGAATTTGTTTCCGAGAAAGATTTGAACAGCATCAAAGACCTATTGGATCCGAAATGGAAGGGCAAGATCGCCATCAACGATCCGAGGGTTGATGGCGCCGGCAACGGTCGCATCGCTCTGTGGGCGGGGCAGCTGGGCGAAGAATTTGTCCGCGCCTTGCTCAAACAGGATCTCACACTCACGCGCGACGATCGTCAGCTTGCCGATTGGCTGGCACGGGGAAAATTTCCCATCGCCATCGGTGTAAATGATACCGACATAGCCGAACTGCAAAAGTTGGGTGTAGGGGCAAAGGTCGAACCGCTGGGCGGCAAACTGGCCGAAGCTTGGCGGTTGAGCACCGGCTGGGGCGCCGTCCGTTTGGTGAACAAAGCGCCGCACATCAATGCCGCCACTGTTTACGTCAATTGGCTACTGTCCAAGGAAGGACAAACCGCTTGGGCGAGCACGGCCTCGCGGCCCAGTCGGCGGATCGATGTGCCGCGTGTAGCCGGGATGTCGCCGGAAGCTGGGGTCGATTACTTCGATATCGACCGGGAGGAGCGTGTCCATTTACGAGACAAAGCGCAAGAAATATCGAAATCCGTGCTGCGATAACTGACCCGGGGTAAGCGCCGATATAGGGCTATGAATAAGTTTACATACCCCTCAGCCTGGCCCTCTCCTGCAAGGGGAGAGGGAACCTAAAGAAGTCTCCCCTCCCTTGCCAGCCATTCAAACACATTCATTTAGCCTGCAAGGGTTTCTTTACTGGCTGGTATTAGGGCTCGTGCTATTTGCCGTGCTCTATCCAGCCGGCGTTATTATTCTCAGCAGTTTTGAGACGCCGGGTGAGAAGCTTTTATCCGGTTTCGGTCTGCGAGCTTGGCAACTCGCATTCTCCGATCCGGCGATCATCGCGGCGATCTGGAACACCCTGACGATCACCTTGGCGCGACAAGCGATCGCGTTACCCATCGCCATTCTGCTGGCGTGGGTTATCGCTCGAACCGACATTCCCGGTGCTACGACGCTCGAATTCCTAATTTGGTTGGGTTATTTTCTGCCGCCTCTTCCGGTCACCATGGGTTGGATTCTCCTTTTGGATCCGGATTACGGTGTGCTCAATCAATGGCTTAGGCATTTGCCATTTATAAGCAAGGCGCCATTCAACATCTATTCGTTTTGGGGCATCGTCTGGGCGCATCTCACGACTTCGACCATCGCCGTGGAGGTCATACTTTTGACCCCAGCGTTTCGCAATATGGATGCGACCTTGGAGGAGGCGTCTCTGGTATCCGGCGCCGGAGTTCTCCGAACGATCAGAAAAATTGTCGTACCGTTGATGACGCCCATTGTCGGTGTGGTGCTGCTGCTCGGCATCCTTCATTCGCTGCAAGCGTTCGAGTTGGAATTGATACTAGGATTTCCAATTCGGTTCTACGTGTTCAGCACGCAGATTTACTGGTTGTTGCACCAACAACCGCCTGAATTTGCCGCTGCCACAGCTTTGAGCAGCACGATATTGTTTTTGATGGTGCCGCTAATCGCGCTGCAGCGTCGGGGCGTCGCGGGGCGCAGTTTCGCCACCGTGGGAGGCCGCTATAAAGGCCAGCGCCAGAATTTAGGGAAATGGCGCCGGCCGATTTTTGGTATTCTTCTAGCGATCGCTTTAGTCATCACGGTCATCCCACTTTTATTTTTGATCCTCGCTTCCTTCATGGCGCGCTTCGGTTATTTCAATGTGCCCAAGCCTTGGACAACCCTGCACTGGAGCCGTGTCATCGAGGATTCGGTATTTCTTGAATCATTGAAAAATACTTTGGTGCTCGCCGGCACGACCGCGCTGGCATCGGTTGTTTTGTTCACGCTGATTGCCTATATCGTCATCCGTACGAACTTTGTTGGCCGCGCTGCTCTCGATATGATTTCTTGGTTGCCCTCCACGCTGCCGGGAATTATTCTGGGCCTGGGATTGCTGTCGGTGTTTCTTGGCATACCGTTCCTGCAGCCGCTATACGGGTCCATGGTTCTCCTGATCATTGCCACCGTTATCTCCAGCATGACACTTGGCGTCCAAGTGATCAAAGGCGCGCTAATTCAGCTCGCAGTCGAGCTCGAAGAAGCTGCCAAAGTTGCCGGCGGGTCGGAGTGGAATGGTTTTCGCGACATAGTCTTACCGATTATCTTGCCAAGCCTGTTGCTCGTTGCGACTTTGAGTTTTATCGCTGCAGCGCGAAACGTCAGCACCGTGGCGCTCATTGCTACCAGCCGCACGCGGCCGCTGTCCTTGCTGCAACTGGACTTCTTGGTCGAGTCCCGTTACGAAAGCGCTGCCGTCATCGGCATCATCGTGGTCGCGCTGACGGCCGGCGTTGCTTTAACATCCCGTCTACTGGGTTTGCGAACCGGTATCGAGAGTTGAAGTCCGGGGGACGTTATAATGAACAAATGTTCCGACGTAAGGATCGAGCCGTGAAAAGAAAACAATGGGTCGGCCTTTCGATGCCCAGAGCAGAAAGCGTCGAGAAGGTTACCGGCAGAGCGCTGTACGCCGTCGATGTGTCTTTTCCGGGTATGCTATGGGGCAAGGTGCTGCGAAGTCCCATCCCTCACGGCCGGATCAAACGAATTAACATCGACAAAGCATTGCGCCTCCCGGGAGTAAGGGCCACCGTCACAGGTCTCGACGTCGCGACCATCAAGATTGGCAGGCAGATCTATGACATGCCCGTGCTCGCTGACGGCGTAGTTCGCTTCACCGGCGAGAAGGTGGCAGCGATTGCCGCCGACTTGGAGGAAATCGCTGAACAGGCGTTGGAGAGAATCGACATCGAGTATGAGGAGCTTTCACCGGTGCTGGACCCCATGGAATCTTTGGCTCGTTCCGCAATTCTGCTTCATCCGCAAGTCATGGAATACAAAGGATTGCCTGGGAAACTTTCAGCGCCGAGCAATGCTTTCGTTCAACTATCGTGGAAAAAAGGCGATGTCGACGATGGCTTTCGCCGCGCCGACTTGATCATCGAGAATACGTTTCAAACCCAGGTGGTACACCAGGCCTATATCGAGCCGCACTCTTGCGTCGTAAACGCAAATGAGTCCGGCGGCGCCGAGATCTGGGCTTGCAGCAAAGTGCCGTTTGCTTTGCGCGAGCAGATGGCTACCGCTTTCGGCCTCGACGCGAGCAAATTTGTCGTTCATCCGTGCAACATCGGCGGCGATTTCGGTGGCAAGGGCGACTTCATGGATGTGCCCTTGGCTTATCTGCTTTCACTCAAAAGCCGCAGGCCGGTGAAGATGGTGATGGATTACGCCGATGAGTTCATCGCGGGAAATCCTCGGCATGCGTCAATCATTAAAGTGAAATCCGGCGTTTCAAAGACTGGCCGCATTCTCGCCCACCATATGGACTTCATCTTCGACAGCGGTGCCTATGGCGCATTCAAACCAATCGGCTATCTCTTCGGCGCCCACGAGGCTGCGGGGCCGTATCGAATGGAAAACGTACTGATCGAAGAAAAAATCGTCTACACGAACAAGGTGCCGTGCGGCCACATGCGAGCGCCTGGCGATCCCCAGGGAGTTTTTGCCAACGAATCGCAAATGGACTTGATTGCCAAGCGGTTGCGCATGGATCCGGCACATTTTCGCCGGATGAATCTGATGCGTGACGGCGACGAATCACCGGTGGGCAGAAAAATCTCACATATCAAAGCACGGGAAACTTTGGATCGGTTGCTCCGAGAATCCAAGTATTACAGCCCCAAGAAGCCCAACGTCGGGCGCGGCTTGGCGTTGATTCAATGGCTCGCGCTTGGCGGGGAATGCTCGGTCTTTCTGCGCATCGATGAGATGGGAAATGTCACAATATGCTCAGCGATGTTAGATCAAGGCTCGGGCGCTGGCACGGTGCTGCGGCAAATGGTCGCAGATGAGCTGCAGGTAGAGTGGCGATCGATAACCTTGGAAACTCTGAACACGGCCGTGGCTCCTGTGGATACCGGCGTCGGCGCAAGCCGTGCTACAAGAACTTATGGTAATGCCTGTTATGAAGCGGTAGTCAAAGCCAAGCAAGAACTATTAAGCACCGGGGCGCGGATGCTGTCCGCTGATAAAAGCGAGTTAACGATCTCGAATGCTGGGGTCTCATCAAAGAAACAAAGGGTTTCCTATGCTCAGATCGTGAAAACCAAGGGTTCGCCGCTCGTCGTTGAAGGCCGTTATCAGAATCATGAGATCGGGCCGCAGGCGTCGATGTGCGCGCAGATGGCCGAAGTCGAGGTCGATCGGGAGAGCGGCGAAATCAAGCTCCGTCGATTCATGTCGGTTCACCATACCGGCAAGGTCCTCAACCCTCTTCTACATGACGGCCAAATCGATGGGGGCATAGTGATGGGCGTTGGTTACGCCCTCACCGAGGAGCTACTTTTCGCTGACAGCAAAGTGACGACGCTGCATTTTGGCGATTACAAGATTCCAACGGTTCGTGACATTCCCAAATTGAGCAAGATCGTCGTCGAAACGCCGGTGGGCCGCGGACCCTACAACAGCATGAGTATCGGAGAAACCCCGATCATCACAGTGGCACCGGCGATTGCCAACGCGATACATAACGCCCTGGGTGTGAGCATCAAGAGCTTGCCTATAACAGCCGAAAAAATTTTTGAGGGGAGAAGATATTTGCTGAATAGTCAGAATTTTCAACAATAACGATGTGGCTTAACCTTGACTTTAAGTAATTGAACTAAACTGATCACATGACAAAGACATTATCTACCGCCCCACCCGCAGCCTCCGCCCGCCTGGAGGTTTCGTGAGCGCCCGTGCCACTTCGGGACCTGACTTACTAGCGCAAAGGAGGCCCCACACTGTGGGTTCGGCCAGCCCGTGCTTGAAGGCATTCATGTTGCCGGGAGACCCGCTTTTGCCTTTCAATCCTACCATTCGTTTGTTCCCAAGTAGCAGGATTCATTTTCCCATAGCTGTTTCACCGTGGCAAAGTAATGGCAAAGTAGAAAAAACCCGTTGTATTCTTCTAGCTGTTAGACGCGCTACGAGGATTGCCAATCCTTGTGTCGGTCGGGTTCGATTGGGCTGCGACAAGATGAGAGCCCAAATGCATTCGGCGGGATTGGTCGGGGCGCTAACGGTTGATCCAGATTTTAGTTACGGTTCCCTGCGCCAGTGATTGGACCGCGGCCGCCTCGATTCCGGGTGAGCGATCACTGAACACCCATATGCCGGCATTGAAGGTGTATTCGCGGCCTGGCTGCATGGTGAATCTGAGTTCCTTGGCCTCGTCGCCAGGAAGTCCCACGGTATAGGGCCCCTCTCGATCGGAGGCCGACTCCCCCGCGCTGATTCTTCGTCGCCACCACCTGAATCCCGCGCTGCCGATCAGACGCCCATTCTCAAGCGCGGTAACTTCCACGCCTCCTTCGGAGGTGGCGTTGCTGCCAATGCCGACAGTGGCCATATTGTAGGAAAAACGGCCGGGGTCGAGGATTGACCAGCCGCTCGCCGTCACCGTGCGATCTGTTCTGAGTACCAGTCCGAACCCGGCATGCGCGGCGACAAATCCTGATACGCCCCCGTCGACCGAGCCTGATCGAGCATCAAGGCCAACTTCTCCAGTGTTGTTAATGAGAATCTGATTGTGCGGTGCATGACCATTTTGGTCGTGCCAACTCCAGCTAAAATGATAGGGCGGACGGTTTATAATAATGGTGCGAAAATCCGTCGCTGGAGCGTCGGCGGGGAGCAATTGATTCTGGTACAGCCCGTCTGTCGCATCGGTGTCGATTAGATACCTGCTGTGCAGACTGTCCAGCGCGCCGGTCGCCTCCTTGTCTCCGCCTATCAACCGCCGGAGCGGTGAGTCCAGCGCATCCGTCACCTTGGCCAGTTCGGCTTCGGCCGCGCGAGCGCGTGCGAACCGCTCCATGGAACGCGAAATGAGGGCCGAGACGGAGCGTTTGGCAGCCTCCTGCTGCTCGGGTTGAGTGATATCTTCGCGGAACGTGAGCTGGATTTCCGATGGGTCCGGCTGCATTATTGAATTACGCCTCCTTGTTTAGCTTCAGATTCTGATCGATCGATTTTTTGCAGAGTTTTAGGCCGTGCTCTTCGGCGGTCCGTTTGGAATGGTAGTTGGCGAAATGGACTGAAGCGAGAGTTAAACCGACCAGTAAAACGAATAATCGTTTTTCTACCCATACCCGCTCTGTTTACTGCAGTTCATTGCTGGTTGTCCAGAGCGTTTTTTCTTGCCCCTTGTTCGACAGATATTGTGTAGCAGTAATGGCAAAGCAGCAAAAATTGTGATTTTTGACGATTAGACGCGCTACAAGGATTAGCAATCCCTCGTGTCGGTTAGGTTCGATTTGCTCGTGTGTTCGATGTGCTCTGCTTCTTTATGTGCTTGTCTTAATTTCTGAACGTTTGCCCAACGCGGTGACCGTCGACGCACGCGAAGAAGCGGCAAGCCATAGGGATTTCCTAAATCACTTACACTCAGGCTTTACTTGGACCCAATCCGCACCATTTGTATTCAAACGGACAATGTCGATTGGTGGCCCAACATATTCGGGTCTTTGTTCGATTTCGAGTTGAACGAGCTGTCGTACGAATTCAACTGTTGAAGCTGCACGGTATTTTGGATTCGTATCAATAAACTCTTTTATAGCGGCATTTTCACCGAATGCGAAAGTCTGCGCACAATCGGCGAGACAGTCGGTTTTATTTTCAAACTCAACTTCTACATCATTCGTGTTGTAGGCTGCCGTTATATACGTGCGCACATAGAGATAAAGGGTTCCTTCCTCTATTCCGAAAAAAGCTACCGCAAGAACAATTTTATCCCGAAAGAGTTTGTCAAAATATTCTGGAGTATTGGATTTTACGATCCTCAAAAGGTCAGTCAGCGGTGGCCGAATATTTTCCTCGAATGCTTTAACCTTCTCTACCGCCTTGTTAGAACTTCTAACAGCTTCAGCTGCTATCTTGCCGGCATCGAATCCCTTAACTTGTTCGCGTATATTGCCCGCTATTGCGAAAAAATCGTTGCCGATTCGCGTGATTTTACATTCAGAGAGCGGCACCGCTAAAGTACCTGACCTCCGCACCAATAAGCTGTCAGCGCCAACAACTATTTCATTGGGGGATTTGTGGATGACAATTGTGGTTCCAGATGTGAAGATAAGTGGGCGATAACTCTGAGCAGCGGCTTCGATCAGCGCTAGAAGGATTATAGAGGCTGTGGATATCAAGCTTTGCCGGGGTATAACCCGGACGGGTGAAGATCGTCAAGCCCAAAACATCTGGATGTTGTAGCAAAGTGATTATGTCAGGGTGTGAGGATGACAACCTTTTACGCTTAGACGCGCTATGAGGAGTTGCAATCCTCGTGTCATCTGGGTTCATTTGCGCTACCGCTCTCTCTTGGGCATAGTTACGCAGACTACTAAGTTTTCCAGCGATTCGTCCGGAAACGTTAAATTGGGATCGTCCGGTCTTTAAAGATCCGAACGAGAGTGACATTATCGACTTCTACGGTCCTTGCGACCATGATCCTCTGAGTCAAAAGGAAATCCTACGCCAGAGAGCCGATCTGCAGCGCGAATGCAGTCGACCCGGGGACTAAGGTCAGCCGCGCGAGATTAACCCGCTGACTGCAAGCGTGTTCGGCGCCGCAACAAGAGCGACCGCACACATGCTCATCCGTGGTAAGTGCCACTGCGGGAACATTTCCCTTCTCCCTCATCCGGGAGCCTAGTCCCGCCGAAGTTCCGGCTCGCGCTTGCACCTCCTTGTTTGCACCAAGCACGGTGGCGTGTGGACCTCCAATCGAAGGGCGCCTCTGCCATCCCTGGATCGTGATCAATCTGGGGATCTTGGCGGCTTGTCGCGCGCCTCCTGGCGCCGGGCTAGATCGCTTTCCGCCTCCATCCGTATCCCTAACCACTCGGTGTTCGCGGTCAGCCTTTGCCAGTCGAGATCTTTGCCGGAGATCATCGCCAAGTTACCTTGAATCGCCGAGCGTATATCTCTCCCCGAATCCCAATACTGTCCAATGGAAAATCGCTGGGCTTGATTAATATAATCCAAAAAGTTGTTGATGCCTCGCATTCCGCTTTCGATTTCTTTTAAGCCGCGCTGTCGATCGCCTTCCCGGGCCAAGGTGAGACCTAAATACAGCCTCGTGATATCTTCGGGTTGATTGGAGGACAGCGCCCGTTCCAAGGTTTGCCGTGCTTGGGGAATTCTGCCGGTAAGATACTCTGTCCGTCCGACATAGCTCCAAACACTTTGCGTTGGAGAGCTTCCAGTCCTGTATATGTAATTGGGGTCCATCTGGGCGGCGCTGTAAAAATAGCCGAGGGCGGCTTCGTTTCTGCCTTCGAGCAAGGCCTGCCTTCCGTACTGTACTTCGCCACCGGTCCGGAGGCTCGTACATCCCGCGAGGAAAACAAACAATGACAACAATACCCATGAGCTTCTTGTCTTCATGGTATCCTCCGGACTAGCCATTTCTCAACCCGCAGTCTCTCTTTGACTTCCTCCAGCGTGAGGTCTGCATCCCCCTCGATCAATGTCCGACTTGCTCTTGAGCAACCGGCGACGCCCAGATCTTCGACATGCACCAGGTTACTCGAAAGGCCACGGCGCAGCCCAGTAGGACTTCCCCCGCACGATGGAGGGCGACCTCCGCTCCACTTATTCTCGATTGTTCCACTACCCCG
>Ga0209799_1000007_pt1 | contig 38973 bp, 39 predicted proteins | sample PanSoiPlo36MoBio_FD_188324 | JGI IMG/M metagenome (GOLD analysis project Ga0209799, IMG submission 188324) | Tropical forest soil microbial communities from Panama analyzed to predict greenhouse gas emissions - Panama Soil Plot 36 MoBio (SPAdes)... | ecosystem: Environmental > Terrestrial > Soil...
ACGGGAATCAAGATGTTGCTGCAAGGCGATGAAAAGTTGGAACCCAATAAGAACCCCGTTGTCCGCCTGTTCCAGCGTTGGATTCCAATAGTCAACGAATATCAGGGGCAGCATTTTTTCGTGCGTAAAGCGGGCAAAATTCATGCAACGCTCCTAATGCTGGTGTTGGTTGTTGTTGAGACGACGGACGTCATATTTCCCGTCGATTCCATACCGGCCATATTTGCCATCACCCGGGACCCGTTTATCGTTTACACCTCTAACGTCTTTGCAATCCTTGGCTTGCGAGCGCTCTATTTCATGCTCGCGGGCGTAATGGAAATGTTCATTTACCTGAAAGTCGGCCTGTCTTTCGTCCTCTGCTTTGTCGGAGCCAAGATGCTGCTGGTTGATTTTTACAAGATTCCCATTGGCGTTTCTCTCGGCGTCGTTGGGGGAATCTTGGTCCTATCCGTGATCGCCTCGCTGCTCGTGCAACGGAAACCAAAAGAAGCGCCTCTCGAAATGAGAAAAGCCAGGGTTCAAAACAGCGGCAACGGGCTCTATGCAACGCAGACGCCGGTTTTCGCAAGAATTTGGGTGCTGATCCCCTTGGTCGGTGCGGTTCTAACGATCGTCAAATGGGACTCCATCGCCACTGGTCCTACCGGGGATGATGCGATCGCGGTTATCCGAGTGGTGCAACGAGACTTAGCCGAGGCACAGTCGTCGTACGGCAGATCTCACTCATCGATCTTATACGGTGCCAACGCGATCTTGGATGAAGGGTGGTCCAAACTGCAAGAAAAACGTTACGCAGAAGCTATTTCAGCGGCACAAGAGGCAAGACGTTTGCTGAGCACTCTTCCGCGATGACATAGGCTCGGAGTAAGTGCCGTTTCCTTCGGCTAGCCCGCGATACGGAGTCGCACCGGTGGTTGGATCCCTGCGCTCTCGTTAAACGACTGCCGATTCAGAGGCACACAAAACTAAAATCCAATCCCATTTGCCTTCAGCGCCGCCTGATAGCGCTGGGGAATTTCTGGATCTTCGTCTTCGTATGGAATCATCCAGCCGCCCTGTTTCACTCCCCGGAACACGTCGTCATCGGTTTTTTGATGCGAGACTTTGAATCCGAGCGGAAAGAGACGGCTACCATAGCGGATCGCCAAATGGCGTGCCGGTTCCTTCCCGGCGTTGAAGTGTTGGTGAAACCAATCCCCCGGCGGACAGTAGATACTACCCTCTCCCCATTTGATCTCAATGACCTTGTCCTCGTGGCCATCCGTGTACGGATGCAGGCCCAACTCCTTGTGCCAGAGCAGCACATAGCCGACGGACTGCAATCCAACGATGATTGCGCCCGGACCATGGTAGTGCGCCTTGTGATATTTACCCACCGGCCATTCGCCGAGATGGCCGACCAGCGCATTCCCGGACATCTCAAACTGGCTCAGACGCAAACCCGCCCCCTTGACTTCGAGGTTTTCCAAAAACGCACTAGAGATGTCGGGGATAAAGTTCGTTTCCCAGATATTGATCAGACCGCTGACGTAACGCTTCTTTCCCACGTTAAAATAATCCTCTTCACCATGGAACCGATCGGCAAAGCTGTAGGGGCAACTGAAGATAAAGTTTTCGTCCCGATAGATATCAAAGGCGAGTGGCGCGTTGGTAACGGCGAGAAACTTCACCGGCTCGCGAGAGCCGTTCACGAGCCTGTGCGACGTGTTCATCGGCGGCGCAAATAGACTCCACTTGCCCCACTCGAATAACTTCTTGTTGCCGTGATCATCCCATATTTCCGTGGCCCCTTGACCGTTTAGGATACAGATCACCTCTTCATACAAATGCCGCTCTGGCTTTAATGCGCCTCCCGGCGCGATTTCGGCGACGTAAGCGCCGGTGATTCCTTGCATGCCGTGGAGATGAATGAAGGCCGCGTTGCCGCCCATGCGGCTGTAGGGTGCGACTTCAAGTGTCCGGAGATCCGCCATACCATGGCCGGCATGGATAGGCAGACCCTGGCTCTTCATCCAACGTACATAGCCGGTTTTTTCGTTAAGCGGTGCAATGTTCATTATCGTTTCGCTCCAGTTAAAACTAAGCGTGGTTATCTTCCACCAAGTCGCAGATTTCAAGCCCGACGACTCAATTCCCGGAGGGAACAGTCATTCGGTGTTGGAGCCTATCCGATATGAGCTTTGGCTGTCAATTGATGTTATGCCGCAAAGCGGAATCTGGAAGGTTGTTTGGACACGTCGAGATCAATGTTGCTCATACGATTTAAGGGTCTAATGGACGAGGTTGATCGCGCCAACGACTGGGTCACCTTTGAAGTCCCTTCGTCACGGAAAAGCCTCGGGATATCTTTGTGGATGGGCGAATAGCGACCTGGGTAATCTGCGCTTTTCCACCGCTGTGCGCAGCTGCAGATAACTGTCCAGACGGATCCATTAGTCGGTCAACTCACTCACGGAATGGGGTTTTGGTCGGCGCTGCGATAGAGACGAATTTCCACCCTCCGATTCGAACTGCGGTCATCAACGCTGGAGTCTGGCAGACGCTGCCTTTGGTTAGCGTAACCTCGCACCGAGATCCGCGAAGGATCAATGCCATTTTCGATCACGTAACGAGCCACTCGACTGGCGCGCGCCGCCGACAGCTGCCAGCTTGAAGGGGATTTTGAGGTCGAAATCGGGATGTTATCGGTGTGACCGCTCACTTCCAACGATAACCCAGGTTGACTCGAAACCATGGTCACGACTTTTTGGAGAACCGGAACAGCTCGCTGTCGCAAATCCGACTTTCCCGAATCGAACGGTACGCTATCCTTCAAGGAAATGACCATCTCATTGGGCGCCGATTCAATGAAGACCTCTTTCTCCAACCCTATCTCATCCACGAAACGCTGCATCTCTTCGCGAAAGAACTTCCACTCCTCGGGAATCAGGCTATTCTGGTTTGGTGTGTCGGATGTTGTTGGTTCCTGTGCTGTTCCGGAGCTTGCGACGGATGATTGCTGCAGCGTGATATCCTTCTTATCCAGGACATACCAGGCAACCAAAAAGCCGAGCAGCAATATGGTCAAGTTGCTGCGGGTGATCATCCACCAGTTCGCATCGTCGTTCGACGAAAAGGGTCCCGTTACCGCCTTGGTCGGATCGGGGTCTATTGCTGATGCTGATTTGTCGTAGCTGGCTCGACGCCAGAAAAGAGGCAACATAGGTTAACGCTGCGCCATCACGACAATGGCGGCCAATGTTTGCTCTCGCCACCTATCGGCATCGGCGTCTGAGGAAAGAAACTGCGAACTTTCGTGCGGCCGGAGAATAACCCCTCGACTCTATATTTGAGGGCTGTTTTAGAAAGCATAAATACCATTAGTAAATTCAGCACGGCCGCTACCGTGCCTCCGATCCTGATCCTTTTGGATGCGTCGGGATAAGGTATTAGGATTTTCAGCGAGACCAACTTCCAGTGTGACCTAACCATCCTGCTATGAGGCCAGGACTCAGCGCCAAAAAGCGTGCCACATGTCCGGCACCTTGAGCCGAAGCGCTACAGAAAATGTGGCAGCCGCTTTCAATTGAATAGTACTTACGACCTTTCCACAGAGCTTCGATGACATCGTACGCGCACAAATCATTGGCCGGCAGCCAAGGGGGTTGGCGGAACATAGCTTGGTTGTTTTCCAAGATGCCGGCTGGAAAAAAGAACTCCCGTTCCGCAAAGTTACAATTGACGAATTCTTTCCGCGCTGGATGTAGGTCATTAGTCGCGGGACTCTCTCTGTTTCCGTCCCCGCAGTTGTCGAACAGCATCTCCAGACCTGCTATTGCAATCGATCCCATCGGCGGCGGCTTGGTTTTCTTCCCGCATGGCCTTATAAACCTCCTCCCGCAGCACCCGGACTTCCCGTGGCGCCGTAATGCCCAGTCGGATCTGGTTGCCGCTCACACCGACCACGGTCACTACAACATCGTCGCCGATGGTGAGACTCTCGCCGGGTCGGCGACTCAATATCAACATGGAATCCTTCTACTGGCGAAAGTCGAGGAGGCTAGTCTTAGTTCGGCATCGATTTGTTGGGAAAGCGCGACGACGTCCAACGCTACGACGGGCTTCTTTTGATCCTCCATGTTGGTCCACTATTTTTTCCCCCGCCGCAATTTCTTCTTCTGTGAGCGTTAAAAATGTGGTCGGATCGATATTCATCGATTGAACTTTACTTTTTTCGAAGTGCCACGAGGTCTCGGTACGAATGATACTCTTAGCGACCTCCCGGGGATCAATCTCATACTCACCTTTCGCGATTATTTCTTTGAGCTGTCTGAATTTTTCCGCGAGAAGTTCGTCGCCCTTGCGAACCAGCTGATGGGCGATTTTTTGTGACTCCCGAGCCTCTTTGGAGATATTGACCTTGGCTGATCCTACGGTTAGGCGAACTTGCGTTCGCTTGTCACGGCAAGCTTGGCCAGTTGCAGTGTCGTTTTGTATCAACTGGGAGAGCTCGGCCCATGAACACCCTTTGTGGATGACTTCCATCATTCTCTCTCCCACATTCGTTTCATCGGCAATTCGGCAAGTTTCTTTAGCCCGAAGACTAATCTTTCACTGTGGCCATTATGTAGCGATTTCAAAGACTTGTTATTAGACAATTAAACCAGCGTCGCTCTCTTCGAAATGGTCGGGAGCAAGACTTTCGGTCGATCGGTTTCCCGCGACGGCGGACCTCAAAATGGTAGTGGGCGTCGTGGAGGGTGGGTGAATACCCGCGCAGACGACGATTCCCGAGGGACCGGGGAAGAGGACGATCCGTTTCTCGGAATCTGCCATCGATCATCAAACCCAATGGCCAAGATTTTCGTTTGATCCGTCGGGGCTCTGTCAATCCTCTGTACCTAGACCCTAACAGACTTCTTAGTGTTTTGTTTGCGCGCTTCCTGGACGCGTCTGGAAAATGGTTTCTCCGACCGCTTGATGCCGAGCGTGGTGCGCAAGCAGGAAACGACCTGGGCAAGGATTTGGCAGACGCGCCCCTCGCTCAGATCAAGTATCTGTCCGATTTCTCTAAGGGTGAGTTCTTCATAGTAGTAAAGTGTGACTACCAATCGGTCTCGCTCCGGCAATGCGGCTATACCGGAGGCTAGCTTCTCCACGAGATCCTTGCCTTCTACAACGCTGAGCGGATCAAGAAAGGGGCTGTCGATGTATTTTTCTTGGGCTCGCTCCCAGTCCGCTTCAGACGCGGTAGACAAATCCTCCAGACTAAGCAGCGTTGCCTCATTTACCTGCTGGTCGAGTCGGAAATAGCTTTCCAGAGGAATTTCCAGTTCTTTCGCAATTTCTTCCGCGGTCGGCTCCCGGACGAACTTAGCTGCGAGTTTTGTCTTCGCCCCTTCTATCTTACGCCCCCAGGATCGCACCGAGCGCCTCACCCAATCTAGCGAACGCAAGCACTGCATGACTTCGCCTTGGATACGATAACGGGCGTATATTTCGAAATCGACTCCGCGCTTGGGATCATAGCGATCCAATGCTTGGAGAAGACCGACGACTCCGGAATGAATCAATGATTCCAAATCGACTCCCGGGGGGAGACGGCGATGGACCCTTTCAGCCACCAGGCGAACCAACGGCAGATATCGGATCACCATCTCCTCTTTTTTAGCTCGGTGAGCTGTCTGGCCCAGAGGAAGGTGGCTCCCCTTCTGCTCTTTTTGAGATGCCCTCATTGCGCTGCTCGACCTCCTTCGAGCAGCCGTCGGAAGAAAAACTGTACATTACCTTTTACTCTGACCCGGGCGCTGGTCATTTCGATCATGCGCTCCGCCAGAATAATGAAGGCTTTTGCCGATGGTGCGTCGGAGGCCTCCGTTACAACCATCTGCGAGTGCGCTACGGCACGAATCAACTGAGGATCTCGCGGGACCCAGCCAAAAAAATCCAGCGAAGTATTGAGAAAGCGTAGGGCCGACCTCGACAGGGCATCGAACAGATGGAGTGCTTCATCTTCGCCTGACACATTGTTCGCCAGGATCCGAAACCGTTTCTCGTGGTGAGCAAATGAGAGGACCTTGATCAAAGCATAGGCATCGGTCATGGACGAAGGTTCCGGTGTTACGACCACTAAGATTTCCTGAGCCGAAGTGGCAAAATAGGTGACCGCGTCGGATATTCCACTACCGGTATCCACCAAAACCAGGTCAACTTCATGGCTCAAAGCGTCGAGCTCGGTTAGCAGTGCTATCTTTTGATCGCGGCGCAGAGCAGTGACTTCTTGCACCCCGCAGGCGCCCGGAAGTAGGAGGATACCGTTACGGTTCTGGATGATTACTTCGTTGAGAGCTACCAGGCCGGTAAAAAAATCCGCCAGCGTGTATGCGGGCTTGACCCCTAAAAAGAGATCAAGATTCGCTAATCCCAAATCGGCGTCAATCACCATCACCCGCTTCTTGCGCTGCGCAAGCGCCGCAGCAAGATTGGCAACGACATTAGTCTTACCGACTCCTCCCTTGCCGCTGGTTATCGCGAAGACGAGCGCCTGACTCATATGCTCTGAGGTGGCGGAATGCTGGCGTGAAGACACCAGTTCTTGAGCCAACGTGGGCTTCGTGAACTGGCGGTCAAGCGAAATTTTCTCAATTGATGCTAGTTGATGCCCTGAGAATAAACTGGCAAACATCTCAGATTTGGCCGATCCCCTTCTTCATTTTTCTTTGCTTTCTTGCAATGACCGAAATTTTTGTACTCCTAGACCGGACAGTCCGCCATACATCTTCACGAATGAGTCACTAAACTTGAAAGCAACGATGGTGATATCCATCTTCTTCTTGCGACTTCGGTAAGGGACCATCGAAGGCAACGGTTGTGCCAAGCTTTGATAAAATGAAATACTGCTAATTCAAGCAGAAACCGTGCGGACAGGCACCGGGTGGCGTCAAAAAAACACTGTCCGACGTCAGTTTCTTGACGTGCGAAAGGAATTAATTGCGAACCTGGAAGCTCGAATCCTTAACGGACTTAAAGGAGATACGTTTCCACAGTCTGAATGCGCTCCAGGAGGCGTGTGAGGTGAAATGGCTTGGGCATGTATTCATTGGCTCCCAGCTCGAGAACTTTGTTGCGATCTCTTTCCGAAGCTCCGGCAGAGACGACGATGATATACGGGGCACTACCCTTTCGCTTCTCGCGTAGCTCTTCGAGAACTGCGAACCCATCGAGTCGAGGCAACATCAAATCCAACAAGACGAGATGGATCTCCTCGTCCCGCAGAATTTCCAAGGCTGTTTCCCCGTTATCGGCGGTGCGTACATCATAGCCGTAACGGATTAAGCACAGGCTCAACATCTCACACAGTGCACCGTGATCCTCCACGACGAGGATTGTCAGTTTTTTCGTCGATGGCTGTTTTTGCATTCTGACCTCACTCGTGTTTCGCGGCGGAAACCGAATCACTCGGCCTCGGGACGGGTTCACCGCAGTCTTTTGCCGTTCGATAACCAGATCGCGTTCTTTCTTAAGCGTCGGGTAACGAGTCTGCTGTGTTCGTTTCACATCTTCCTTTGGGAAGCCAAAGCTCTCTCGAGTCGCCTCGATTTCCTGCTTGATGGTTTCGAATTGACCCGACCAACTCTCTTCCCGAAGATGCAAAGCTTCCCACAACTCGCTCGGGACGATTCCGAGGTCACCTCCCCACCCCATAGCGCGACCTTCACAGACTAGATCGGCCAACTGCACAACGGCGATCGTAGTCCGCAACTCCATATCCATCGATTCTGGCAACATGCAAGGCGGCTCGTGATGATAGCGAATTATCTGCTGGAAGCCGTCCGCCAGTTCGCTCCGACCCGCCCACATTTCACCCAGAGCCATATGATTCATTCCAACAGCCAAGGTCTCAGCCTCAGAGAGTGGAATGTTTTTAGCCGTGGCCACCGTGATGGCCGTGTAAAAATCCTCTCTCGAACAACGATACATCAGTAGTCTTCCGACATCGTGGAGAAGCCCCGCGGCGAAGGCTTGATTTGGCGAGACATGATCAACGTGCGTAGCAATCCGCGCAGCGATTGTGGCGCAACCGATGGAATGCTCCCAAAGATCGCGCAAAGTTATGGACCCATGATCGAAATCGGAACCATCCTGTTCTCCCGAAACGGATGGCAAGGGAAATGTGGTTAATCCCAAGGCTAGAGACTCTATCGCATCCACGCCCATGGCGGTTATAGCGTGCGACACACCGATCAGCTCTTGCGACCGGCCGGCGGCCAAATCGGCTAACTTAAGTACGCGAACCGCCAGTAGTGGATCTGTGGCGATAACCTCCGCCAGCTTTTGAGCCGGAGCTCTTTCGTTTCTTAGGATTTCGAGAATGTGTGCTGCGACCGGTGATGGGGTAAGACCAGCGACTCGTTCGCAAATTTCATTATGCAAAGTGAGTCGCTGAACCATACTCTGTGTTGATTCGGCCACAAACGATGTCTCCTTTAATCCTCGCTGGAGTTTGCGCCTGTTGGATGATGACCATCGAGACCCGTCCGGTACGCCGTCGGTGAGTCTCAGTTCGCGGGGTTTGGAACTATCCAAAAGCTATGATCCTAAATCCGGGAGATCGCTCCGCTAGCGTGCAGTAACCGACTGGATCTCAACGATTTTCAACTGCTCCGCAGTAAACCGTTATGGTGAAAAGCATCTGAACAACAAGTACTTAGAACATGTCAGGAACTTTGAAAAATGCCGCTTTCAACTGCCGGATTTAGGATGATAGGAGCTTTGGCGACAGCGGACTTGGTATGCTTGGCCGCAAAACAAACCGTCTCGGGGTGACGTGAAGACTACTCAGTTCATTTTCTTTTTGATGGTAATAGAGGCCACATTCGGACCGACTCGGTCAACCATTGCCGGTTCGGCTTCGAGGCCGCTCTCCATAACCGTCACCGTGCTAAAAACTTGCAGGTCGTGTCCCAACTGGACAAAGTGTCAGTAAGGGTACTTATGGCAACACGATCACAGCCACGATTAACTTTTGATGAAGCTGGGTTCGCTCCGCGGAAATTGCCGCCCGCATAAATGGGTACGTCCACGGTCTCGGGTGACGGCTTGCAAAGTAAATTTGCGTCGCGCGTTCTCACTTGGGATCTTCGCGACGCATACTATTACTCCTCTCACTTCAGCCCTCCGTGCCCGCCTGCGTTTCTTTGAGGACATTCGATGCGCAGCGGTTGCCGGCTATGCCGCGCACTCAGCTAGAGGGCTAAAGTCAGAGGAGCCAATATGCGCACAGACATTTCCGACTGCGATGCCGAAGCGATCCTCGCCTTTTTATTGATATTGTCCCATGGCCACCGAAATTTTTTCTTCGTGATAGCAAAGAGTCTCTCGCCTTCTCTCGACGAGATAGTCTGCCCGTGCTTCGAGCCAGCGATACTCCTGGATCAACTCAAGACTGCTCTGATTGAACCGGCTTACGAGACGTTTGACGGCTCGAATGTTTTTCTGAGGTTGGTCGAGCACCGGCATTTGTGATTTCAAATTCATTCAAAAGAACGATCGTCGTGCCGAAACAGTTCACGCAAGTTACATGCAAGGGTGTCACTAAAATGACAAGTTGCCGACTTTCACTGCATCCGCAGGCGCAAGATTGCTCAGGCTCGGTTGCTCCAACCTCGACTCCGTCAGAGGAGTGCTACCTGTCGTCACATTATTGATATCTGCCGAAGCCAAAGAAGCGCGGCGCGTGGACTGGAGCATCCCCTTTTTGCGCAGGCGCTCGATAAAGGTCGTACGATTTAGGTTGAGTAACTCCGCTGCCAATGTTTTGTTTCCTCGCGAACGCTCAAGGGCCTGCTGTATAAAGCCGTTCTCGATCTTCTCAAGAACGCCATCGAGGTCAACTCCCTCGCTGGGTAAAGATACCTGTGCCATCGTTTGGTGTTGAGGCATCGCATTGTAGATGACATAGTCGGGAAGATCCGTGGGCCGGACGGTACCCCCCTCATTTAGCACCACGAGGCGCTCAACGAGATTCTCCACCTCTCTGACGTTTCCTGGCCAGTAATACCTCACCATTATCGCCATGGCATCGCCATCCACTTGAATGACCGTTTTCCCCCTCCTGCGCGTGTGAAGGGACAAGAAATGATCAACAAGGAGCGGTATGTCCGAATCGCGCTCGCGCAAAGGTGGAAGTTCCAATGGAAGAACGTTTAAGCGATAAAAGAGATCCTCCCGAAATTTTTTCTCGCGCACCGCAACCCGAAGATCCCGATTGGTGGCCGCGACGACTCGAACATCGACCTGTACTGGACTGTCGCTGCCGACGGGTTCAAACTGCCGCTCTTGAAGTACCCGCAGTAACTTCACCTGTAGTTTTGCACTCATTTCGGCGATCTCATCGAGAAAAAGCGTTCCGCCGTGGGCGAATTGGAAGCGACCCTGGCGCGCATTGAGGGCGCCCGTAAAAGCGCCACGTACATGACCAAACAGTTCGCTTTCCAAAAGTTCCTCTGGGATTGCGCCACAATTGACTGGCACAAAGCATCCATTTTGCCTTGGACTCAGCTCATGGATTGCCCGCGCCGCCAACTCCTTTCCAGTGCCGCTTTCACCCGTGATCAAGACCGTAGAGTTACTATTGGCCAATCTGGCGATCATCGCATGTACAATACGCATCCTTCCACTATTCCCGACCAAAGGATTATTGAGCGCACTATTTATCTGGGACACTTCGGACTGTGTGGCGACATCGAGTTGCATCGTTTCTCCTTTTTCGATCGGACGACAATTATTTGAACGGGCAGTCTCTCGAGCAAACCAGATGCCACGTCGACTTCGACCTTCTCGATCTACTCTAAACCACGGAAAGAACAAAGAATCTTACGAAGAGAGATGCATGAGGGAAAAATGTTCTCGCTGGCGAAAAACTAACACTCCAATGTCAACTGTTAGAATATTGGCGGACAATGTACAGTGAACTCGTCGCGTGATTGCAAAAACTCCACACTTAACTTAAACTTAACTTCTCAAGTAGACCGATTTTCAACAATTTAGGTGTATCAGAGGTAACCCATCCTTCCGCGCCAACCTCGGAATTCAAGGCCCGCGCTCTGTTAACGAAGGCTTAAGGAGGTTGTAGACATAAATTTCCCATGCTGTCCTCTTCTTCGGCCATGCTTGGCGAGCATCCTTCGATCAAGAAGATTTATGAAATTATTCAACGGGTAGCAGCGACTGACGTAACCGTCCTCATTACAGGCGAAAGCGGCACTGGCAAGGAGCTAGTAGCGCGAGCAATTCACAACGTAAGCCTCCGGGCTGATCGCCCGTTTGTTCCAGTAAATTGCGCCGCTATTCCGGAAAACTTGCTCGAGAGCGAGCTTTTTGGCCACGCACGGGGCGCTTTTACAGGCGCGCACTCCTCCCGTGCCGGGCTATTCCAACTCGCCAACCACGGTACGATATTGCTTGACGAGGTGGGCGAGTTGCCGCTTCCATTACAAGCAAAACTTCTGCGAGTGCTACAAGACGGAACGGTAAGACCCATCGGCACGGATCACCCTGTTGAGGTTCAGGTTCGAGTCATTGCGTCGACCAATAAGGACCTTGCCCACCAAGTGGAAAAAGGTTCGTTTCGCGAAGATCTTTTTTTTCGGCTGCAGGTTATTCCGCTTCATCTGCCACCGCTTCGGGCCCGTCGTTCCGATATTCCGCTTCTTGTGAATCACTTCCTTGATAAATCAACCAGAAAGCATGGCGTCTCAGTAAGCATCACCAGAGAAGCAATGATTTATCTTTGGGAGTACGACTGGCCCGGAAATATTCGGGAGTTGGAGAATCTCATCGAACGATTAGTGCTCTTAAGTGATAATGGCATCACCGATCTCAAGGATTTGCCACCAAATATTCGCTCCTATGTTTCAGAGAAGAAATGTCCCCATCCCACCCTGGGGAACGGACAGATCGATCTACGGGACGCGACGGAGCAACTTCAATACCGATTGATGGAAGAAGCATTGCGCCTTAGCAACGGCAACAAGAGCGCGGCTGCCAGAATGCTAGGACTAAAACGCACGACACTGGTCGCGAAACTCCGGCGAAAACCGAGACCCAACGGCGGGCCCTCTACGCTTACGTCAGAGCCAGAAGAGCCTTTATCGGAGTTTCTGGCCGCTGCCGGCTCCGTTAAGGACAGGTAGGTCTTCGGGATCGCTCAAGTAAAACAGTGAATTCTGCCGATCATATAGGGATGCGGGGATCGGAACCTACGATTCTAGTCGTCGACGACAATAAGGGAGTTTTGGAGTTCCTGCTGTTGCTACTCTCCAAACATGGACTCTCAGTGATCGGTGCGTCGAGCGGTAACCAATGCCTAGATATCGTCAAGAGCCGGGCCATTGGTCTTATCATCCTCGACGTGATGATGCCTGCGATGGACGGACTTGAGGTTTGCCAGGAGCTTAAAAAGATTGCTCCTTCGACACCAATTATTTTGCTCACAGCGAGAGATGACATGGCGACCCGGGCTGCAGCCATGGATCTCGGGGTGAGCGAATTTGTCGCCAAACCCGTCAACAACCGGGACTTGCTGAATCGGGTTCAGATGCAACTGCGAAATCTAGAATGGGATAAGAATGCGGACCAAGCATTTTGGAAAATCGAAGAATCCACGCGTGCCGCCGTTCCCAAGAAGCCATAGGAGCCCACTCCAACCAATCTCTACTCTTCGGAGCACCTATCGTACGCCACTTCAGGCGCAAGTCATGGAAGCTACCCAGGATTTTGCAAGTACATCCACCAGATTCGTTCAGATTCGAAATTTAATCGCGGACCGCGAGTGCGCCGCCATCCACTGGCAGATCGACAGCGTATATAAAGTCGGACTCATCCGATGCCAGAAAAACCACCGCCTTGGCGATGTCCATCGGGACTCCCCGTCGCCCGGCGAGGTTTCTGACCAGACGATTTTCGGGAACTGCTTCCTGGCCGACCGGCGAACCGATGCGGTTGGGAGAGATCGAGTTGACACGGATACCCTCTGATGCCAGTTGAACCGCCATAGAGCGAGTCAAATTCAAAACTCCGGCTTTGGCTGTCGTATACGCTGTTGCCTCTTTGCGACCCCAATGGCCGGAAGTGGACGCAATGTTAATGATTTTGCCTCTTTTCTTTTGATCGATCATGGCCCGGGCTGCTGATCGAGCGCAGTACCAGACGCTTCGAAGGCAAACATTCATCGTCCGATCCCACTCTTCCTCGGTAATATCAAAGATTGTCTTGTGATCCGTCCAGGCCGCATTATTCACTAAAATATCAACGCCTCCAAACTCTTGAGTCACCCGCTGGACCATCTTTTCCACCGAATCCGCCGAAGAAACATCGCAAACAACGGCTAGTGCCTTTCCCGGGTGAGCGGCGTTGATCTCGTTTGCCACGCGGCTGCCTCTACCAGGGTCTAGATCGACCACCGCAACTTTGGCTCCTTCCTGAACAAAAAGTTTGCAAATATCCTCTCCAATATTGCGCCCTGCGCCCGTAACAATCGCCACTTGATTTTTGAGCCGCATGTCTTCCTCCATAGGAGTCTTGGGGGGGTAGAAACGCCAGCCTAAGTTCTACATGCACACCGATCGCAGCTAAAGCAGTAGCATGCATCGCGTCGACTGCAATTCATAGCTGAAAACCGGAAGCTTGAGACCTGCGTTACAAGCTAACCTTTTCAGTATAGAGATCCTTAAGAAATTTGCTTCCCTTAAGCTCTTCCAAAAATCGCGGCTCAATGATATCGGTCGGCTTCAGCGATTTCGTGCGCTGATCCGCGACTGTTCCGACGTCCACCAGGGCCTGGATCGCTTCAACTGTCAGCTCCGGAAGGGGTCGCAGCTGGCCTACGAAGCTATCATACATGGTATCTACGGTTACTGATTGATTGCCAGGAAAATACTTCTTGAGGATTGTAAGACTGTCGTCACGTTTAGTTACAAAATGATGGATTGCGGCTGCGTAACCCTTCATGAAGCGCCGTATAGTATCCTCTTCTCTCCTGATGTATGAGCGGGTCGTCATGATCAGATCCGTTACGACAGGTACTGGCTTTACTTCCAATATCTTAATGCCCAGTTTTTGTGCCTCAGCAGCGACTTCGGGACTCAAAGGGGCGCCTTGAACCAGGTTTTTTGAAATTGCTAGTGCTCTGGAGGGCGAAAGCCCCGCCGCAACGACTTCAACGTCTTTGGTGGGATCCAGACCCGCGCGCCGCAAAATAACGCGCGCGATCAGATCGGATCGCGTACCCAAGGCTGAAACACCGACTTTCTTGCCTTTTAGATCTTTAACGGCCGAAATGGACGAAGCCACACCCATACCATAGTGGTCGAAGCTGACATGCGAACCGATCAAGCTAATATCTGCTCCATTGGCAACGGGTTGGAGAAGCGCCAGCGGATTACCAAAGCCGATAAGCAGGTCGACTCCGAGTAAAGACTGGACCCCGGCCGAGAACGTGTCTCGGATCGGGAGTTCTTCGATATCCACGTCGTATTTTTTGAAAAGACCGGAATCCACCCCTACGTACGACACCGCGGTACCGATTTCCCAGCCCGAGTAGGCCAACCTTAACTTTTTTGATTTGTCCGCGGCCGAGGAAAGATTGGGACTCAAGATGATTCCGAGAATAGCCAAAAACCCAATTGTGTTCAGCAAACCCGTCGACTGTAAAATTTTCATAATTCCTTATAACCTACATTCCCCTTCACGCCAAGAGCAAGAGGAAGAATAGATTTCCCTTGCAAATGACCTGACTCAGGGGTTGATACAACACACGCTTGTCGTGTCGAGCGAGTAACCGATTGCATCTTTTGCGTCCGTCACGTTCCAACCCAACGCCGATTTGCAAGCTCTAGGGATTTCATCTAGGATTGTTTTGTTTTTCATTCGGTTCCAATTCCACCAAGGTTTAGGAGGATTGAGTCGATGGCAACGATGATTACCAACGATTGTATCAATTGCGGCGCCTGTGAACCCGAGTGCCCCAACAATGCCATCTCGCAAGGAGAAACAATCTTTGTCATCGATCCAATGCTGTGCACGGAATGCGTCGGTTTTCATGACTACGAAGCGTGCGCTGCGGTCTGTCCGGTGGATTGCTGCGTGACAGATCCGAACAATGTCGAGACGGAAGAGGCGCTGATCGCGCGTGCTCGGACGTTACATCCAGACACACGATTCGACGACAATTTTGAGTCCCGATTCCGAAAAGGCCAAGGCCAGCCGTCGGCTGCAAGAGCAAAGGCAGATGCTCCAGCCAAAGCCCCATCGGCGGCCAACAACCCAGCGACCGAAGTTACAAGCGGCACCGCCCAGCAAGCAAGCACAGGGGCTTCGTCGGCGTATGCGGAGCCTGAAGTTAATTTTGTCCCGCTTCCGGACGTCGATTCATGGGACATCCCGGTTCGCTGTTTTAAGTGCAACCAGACGCATGTTGAACCCGTGCGAAACTTCATGATCGGCAATGTCATCTTCTGTCCGCACTGCAACAAGTCCATGGTGGTGCGCGACAATTTGAACTTTCATGTCCGAACCCTACTGAAAGATTCCTACGACAGATGGCAAAACGAACAAAACGAATTTCAAATGAAACGCGAACGGGAACTTGCGGAGTTTACCGAAGCCCGCGTTAAGGAAGCAGAAGCCTTCGAGGCTCATCAGGAGCGCGAACTGCAAAAGATTCGTGAGCAACTCGATACCATTGGTGAGACCTATGATGCTCCGGGCAAACCCATCAAAAAAGGATCACGCTTCGGATGGGGTTAAACTTTTTCTCTCATGCTCAACTCATGGCTTCACCTTATAGCCCTCGCCGTATACGTGGGAGCTGTTGTCTGTCTCTGGGCAATGTTGTTACCGGCGACCTCGAGCCTGGAGAATCATAAGGACAAGGTCTCATTTCTCGCCCGCAGCCTCAAGCTTTACAGCCCTATCCAAATCGGTGCTTTGGGTGTGCTTCTTTTCACCGGCGCTTTCCAACTCACGGACCTCAAAGCTGCATATCGTGAGCTGTTCGTGAAACAACTGGGCTATAACCTAGGGATAAAGCTATTGGTTGCATTCTTCCTCGTGCTGTTTAGTGTCTACCAGTCCATGGGGATAGCGCATCGATTCGTGAAACGACATGAGAACGGAGATATGATTACTTCTCAGGAATTCGACTCGATCGTTCTGCAACTCAGGAGATCGAATGCACTCGTTCTGATCCTTGCATTGATTACGTTATGGTTCGGCCTACGACTCCGCTTTTAATCTCAAGCCGCGAGTACGGGATTTCACCCTGTTCCGGTTAAGCGAACCGGATATAGCAGGAGAACTCGAATGGCTCTCCCAGAACTTGGAGTCTTTTATCGTTCAAACTCTCACGCACCACTTTGGGTCGTGGCGGAAAAACCGGTGTCTGGGAGAGGAAATGTTGAATGGCGAATTCGCGGGAACTTTTATCCCCTTCCTCACGACATTCGCGCAGAGAGAGCGGGAGCTCACGTGATCCGGGTGCGCGCTGACCACAACTATGAGCTTCGTAAAAAACCATAAAGCGAAGATCCCGTATTTGATTCGAGGTTTTGTGGATGCGTTCCATTTCTTTATTACGCGACAGCAAGAAACTCTGGAGATGCTCAAAGAGCATACTACCCCGATTCTGCTTTTGCGGTCGGATGAAGAGGTAGAGGCGCTTTATGAAGAATGACCCATTCATTGGAACCCAAACCTTGTCCTTGCATCGAAGCCATCGCCGACGTTTTCCGGCTTGCGGTCAGATGCAACCCGAAGATCGCGAGCTTTAACCCATTGGCGCAATGGAATAGTCACTACGTTCGCGAACTGGACGATAGCGGTTAAGTCGATCAACTCCACCAACAAAAAAGGCGGGATTAAAAACCCCGCCTTTTTGTCTACGTCACCAGGACTTTTATTGGATTCTATCGTTGACTCTGACTCAGCCTCTCTCCACTCTGCTGAGATGCACCACTCTGCTGAGACGCACCACGCGGCTCCGCTTGTGGGGACGGCGCCGCAGCGGCACTTGGCGCAGAAGTAATCCCATCACGGTACACAAGGATTTCGACTCGGCGGTTCTTGGCCCGGCCTTGTCCCGTGCTGTTGTCTTGTAGAGGGGCGCTTTCACCGTACGAAACCGAAACTACCTTCAGTGGATCCACTTTCTTCTGGGTGATCAAATAACGGCTCACAGCATCGGCTCTTCTCTTGCCCAATTCATAGTTAACCTCTTCGGAACCGACATTGTCCGTGTGTCCAGCGACCAGAAAAATCGTGCCGTCCGCACCGGCCGCATCTCCTTTTAGATCGCTCAGAAACCCGTCAATTTCCTTTTGGGCTTGGGCTGGCAGAGCCGCTGAATTAAAAGCAAAGTTGGCTCCTTCTTTCATGTCGATGACAAAACGCCGTTCCAAACGCAAATTGGCCAGCGTGTTCAAAGCCTTGTCGGTCTTCACATCCACCTGACCCAGGCGGCCCTCGAATTGGCCCAACCGGCCTTCGAACTGACCAAGCTTGGTTTCGACTCCGCTCGTGCGATTGCTCAGAGCTCCAATCTGTTGCTCATTTGTTGCCACTCGACTGGACATAGGATCCATTTGCTCCCTCACCCAGTCACGCGTCGCGATACAGCCTTGCATCACCAGCAACGACCCCAAAGCGCCCGCTGCGACAAAATACTTAGCCCTCACTTGGGAGTATATCTTCATAAAACAATTCTCCTCCTTTAATGACCCTTTTCTTATAATGACCCTTTCTTAACATTGCCATCCAATCACTACGCTAATGAAGGAAAAACCCTTCATGCTCTGCGACAAGTAGAGCAGTTTTTCTGCCGGCGCCTTCGCTTCTCACCGTTTTGCCGCTCCATTGTCCCAGGCATTAGACCGCTTCCTTCCAAACAAATCTCTTGTGATCTGGGGACCCTGGCTTTACCTTCTCACCTGCAATCGACTGAATTAGTTTGAGTAACTCTATTTCACCAAAGGGTTTTCTGAGGACCGTGGCACCAAAATTCTGAGTCTCCGATACCAATGTTGAGCGATAATGTTCGGGTGCCCCACTCATGTAGATTGCTCTTGCTCTTGGATTGATGGCTCTAATACAGCGCATCATTTCAAACCCGTCTAATTCCGGCATATCGATGTCGGTCACAATCGTCTTTGCTTGATGTTGAGAGTAACTTGAATAAGCTTGCAGACCGTCGTGAGCAGTCCAAACCGGATAGCCTTCCCCCCGCAGCCACTCACCCATTATTTTCGCCAGTAATTCATCGTCGTCCACAACCAGTATAGTCTGCGGGTTCAACACGATGCACCAAAGCCGCAGCAAGCATTGTACCAAAAACAATATTAGCTATAGGCAATTGATTTATAACGGGATTATTTTTCAATTTTACTCTTAAACTGTTATCTGATTGTATGACTTTCCCTTCATCTTGATAGATCCCACAGTGGCCTGCGAGACAATACGCTTTCTATAGCTGGATTCTGGGAACGACGAAGAGCTACTAAATTAGCGAGAACGATTCTACTAGAAGGGCTTTAATCAATTTGGCAGGCCAGTCTTCATCCGCTTGAATTCCTCGACTTTAAGGTCGTGCTTTTTCAGCAGCTCATAAAAGTCAGCTCGATATTTACCGGCAAGCTTTGCGGCTTGACTCACGTTGCCTTCAGTCATGGAAAGCACTTGAACCAAATAGTCTCTTTCAAATGCGTCTCGTGCATCTTTTAGGGGTCTTAACCGGTCCTGAGATCCATCTCGTTTCTCGAACTCCGATAACCTTGCCCCATCCAACGGAACCGTCTTGGATTGAAGCACAGACTCATCGGTGATGATATCCTTTTGCGCCATGGCCACGGCGTATTCGATCGTATTTTCTAGTTCCCGTACGTTCCCCGGCCAGTCGTGCAGCATCAATTTTCTTAGAGCTTCGGGGGTCAGTCCCTTCACTTCCTTCTTCATTTGCTGGCTGCATTTCTTCAAGAAATGTTCGACCAAGGGAACAATATCCTCTTTCCTTTCTCGCAAGGCCGGAAGATAGATCGGAATAACATGGATCCTGTAAAACAGATCATCGCGAAACATTCCCTTCCTGACTTGCTCCTCCAAATCTTTGTTTGTCGCAACGATCACGCGCACATCAACTTCGATCGGTGATTCACTTCCCACGGGATAGAACTGTCGCTCCTGTAACACACGAAGAAGCTTGGACTGCGTCGAAAGCGGCATGTCTCCGATCTCATCCAAGAAGAGAGTGCCAGCGTGCGCTTGAGTAAACAGTCCCTTGGTGCTTTTGACCGCACCGGTAAACGCACCCTTCTCATGACCAAAGAGCTCGCTCTCTAGCAGGGTTTCGGGCAAGGCTGCACAGTTGAGAGGGACAAATGCATTGTCGCTCCTGGCGCTCGCAAGATGAATCGCTTTCGCAATGAGCTCTTTGCCGGTGCCGCTCTCGCCGTGGATGTAAACTGTAGAGTCGAGCTTGGCAATTCGAGTGACAACATCCAAAACAGATCGCATTCTTGAGCTGCGGGCGATAATATTTCCAAAATTACTGGTTTCTTCCAATAACCCTTTTAGGCGCTTGATTTCAGAATTGAGCCTTCTATGGTCGAGCGCTCTTTCGATCTGGAGAAGCAGATCCTGAGGCTCAAAGGGTTTGGTAAGATAGCTATAAGCCCCCTTGCGCATGGCTTCCACAGCGCTTTCAATTGTTCCGTGGGCTGTCAGAATAATGGCAGGCAAATCGGGATACACTCCATGGACCTCTTCCATGAGAGCAATACCGTCCCGATCCGACAGCATGAGGTCGAGTAGACAAAGGTCAAAGGATTGCGTTTTGATCGCGGCAATTGCATCTCCTCCCTCGATCATTGCGGTCACGTCGTAACCCGCGGACTCGAGCCTCATTTTCACCAGCTCGAGCAGATTTGCATCATCATCAACTACTAGAATCTTTCCTGACGTCATTGGTTCCTCTAACGCGATCGGTCACGTTTCCGTTCTTCAATTTCAAGGTCTACTTGCTTGAGCTTTTCCACGCCGTCTAACACGCCCACCCAGATTCTTGCCTGTTCGGCCCAGGGGCTATCTGGGTAACCCTTGATCACCCGGTTGAAAAAGTAGATGGCCCTTTTGTTGTCCTTTTTGGGATTTTTCGGGTGAGCATAGATGAGACCCATATTAAAGATAGCTGTATCAGCTGGGGGCTGATCGTTCAACAAACCTAACACCCTTTGACTTTCCCGCAAGGAACCCTCGTAGTCCCCTTTGGCCATAAGATTTTGCGCCAACATTAAATACTCGTTAGCTTCGCGACGCTCCAGAGCTTCTTTGGGCTCTTCAGTAACAGGAGATGGCTCCGGAATCGGGAGTGGCTCCACGACCACGTTCGGTTTCGGTACACCTGCCTTCGGCACCTCTTTTTTCAATGAAGCGCCGCAGCCGCCGCAGAATAGAATCAGCAGGGTAATACAAATATAAACGTGCTGCCTTGCTCTGGATGATTTTCCGCCCATATCTCCCCGCCATGAGACACAATTATATGTTTGGCAATCGCCAAGCCTAGCCCGCTACCGTTAGCCGAAAATGCGTCTGCCGAATTGCCCTGGTGAAATTTGTCAAATATCGTCTTTAAATTTTCAGCAGCGACTCCAGGACCCGTATCTCGAACCGAAACTTCAACTTTGCCAGTAACGGGTCGCGCCGCAACTGTGATGCGTCCAGCCTTGGGTGTAAATTTAACCGCGTTGCTGATCAGATTGCGCAACGCTTGTAGTATTCTCTCGCGATCTACTTTTACCGTTGGAAGCCCTGTGGAAACTTCGGTTGCCAACGTTATGCCTTTCGCCTCTACGAGGGGTGTTATCTCACCTACAGCCTTTTTGATCAACGGGGCCAGGCTGGCTTTTTCAAAGCTGTAATTCATCATCCCGGCCTCCATCTTCGACAGATCCAGAAGGGAATTAACCAGACCAATGAGTCGGTTGCTCTCTTCGGCGAGTATCGTTAGAAGTTTCCTCTGTTTCTCTGTTGTTACTCCTCCCACGCCTTCCAGTAAGAGCCCGGTCCCCTCTTTGATCGAGGTTAGGGGGGTGCGCAACTCATGGGACATGGAAGCAAAAAAATCGCTTTTCATCTTGTCAATCTCACTCAACTTGCGACACATGAGGTTGAAAGAAGCGGCGAGTTCACCGATCTCCGGCGGAGACGAGAGTTGCAGGTTAGCTTCAAATCGTCCACTGGCGATCTCCCGGGTCTTGTTTTTCAGGATAGAGATCGGCCTCGTAATACTCCGGGCAATAACCAGCGAAAGTATCAAAACGAAAAGGAGCGAGGCAATAGTAATTGCTACTGCCGCGTCCCGGGCGCGGGCTCCCGCGTCGGCCAGCTCTCTGACTTTGCTATACGTCCCCTGTTGTCTTTCCGTTTGCACTTGTTCTAGCAGACCCAGGATTCTGTCGGTGATCTGGTTCTTTTCGCGGTTATACCAGCCCTGCGGATATTCCCGATGTGCCTTGATTTGGACAGTTTCTTTGGCAAACAACTCCTGATAGTGCTCGTAATCTTGCTTCACTTGGACCAATAATGCCGCTAACTTCGGGTCTGCAATCTCCGAGGCCTCGTCCAGATAACGCTCAAAGTCACCCTTAAACTTAAGAAACTCTCGATACAGTGCCTGATCTTTCGCGATGACAAACTTACGTTCGTAGCGGACTTGCGAAAGGAAGCTGTCGGCAAGTTTTTTTTCGTAATCAAGAATACGATTGTCCCGATCGAGAATCGACTGGGTGATATCGTCGAAGCGTTGTAGCTCGCCGAGAGCATAAAGACTCACCGCGATCACCAGCGCAAAAACAGCGAGATATCCAAGAATCAATCGGGAGAAAAGAGTTAACCGCATAGAGGGAAATACTCGCAGTTTCTGATTTAACTGACTAGCCCACTTTGGGATCGTACGAACGAAATTCGACGAACTCCTGGTACGCCCAGCAAAAAGAAATCTCTGGCCCAACGTACGACAGGCTTCTCGGTAGTTTGACAGCTGTCATGAGCGATGGCTCAGACGTTTCTCCAGCAAGCTAAAACTACCTCACAATTTCGCGAAGTCGCCCGTCGGCGGCTCAGATATTGGATGATTCGCTCCTCAACTCTAAGCCTTTCAAGCCAAGAACGATCGCCTGCAAGGACAGATCTTCTTTCCTGTCGCGCAAAAGGGCCGCAAAACAACTGAGCAAAGACCAACCCACAACCAGAAAGGCAAGAGAAAAAAGAGAATAAGTACAATCGGACTTAGAAATTCCACGACCTACCGGGATGGGGTTAGAGGAGTCTCAGTGCGTACTCAAGTATTTCGCTGAGCTTGCGAATTTGGGTCGCCCGAATGGATCGTTCTTCGCGAGGCGAGGACAGGTAGTCGTCGAGGCTTTTCTTCAGGTTCCACTCAAGCAACTGTACGCATTGCTCCATGCTGACCTTTTCGGAGCGGCGGCGGCGCGCCTGATGGATCGCCTCAAGTTGAATGATCTGACCCATACGATTACCGTAGGATAGGAACGAGCGCGATGAATTGTCAAGGGCTGGAAACCGCAATACTCGGCTCTTGCTGGGTCACACAGTGAATTGCGCCTAGACCCGCAACGAGAGCCTTGCAAGGTAAACCTACTACGCGACGTTTAGGAAAGAGTTCTTGCAACACTCCAAGGGCTTGGTCGTCATTCGGATCATCGAATACCGGAACTAAAACCACTTGGTTGGCGATGTAAAAATTGGCATAACTGGCCGGCAAGCGTGACCCCATATAGTCAAGCGGAGCAGGGCAAGGTAGAGTCACAATAGAAAGTGGATGGCCATCCTGATTCCGCGCCCCTTTCAGACGATCGTAGTTCTCTCGGAGAGGAGCATAGTTCTCGTCCCTAGAATTTGTTTCCAAGACACAAACTACGGTCATCGGGTCAATGAAGCGGGCGATATCGTCAATATGTCCATCGGTATCATCTCCAGCAATACCCTCCTCCAACCAAATGATGTGGCTAACCCCCAGGGCATCTTTAAGGAACCGCTCAATTTCACCGCGGCTCATGTCTGGATTGCGATTCTCGTTCAACAAGCACTGCTCCGTTGTGAGGCAGGTCCCGGCGCCGTTAACTTCGATGGACCCTCCTTCGAGGACGACCGCATGATTGAAAACCGGAATCTGCAGCAACGCCGCCATGTCTTTGGCGACCCGATCGTCATCTTCGTAGGACTGATATTTTCCCCCCCAGCCGTTAAAAATCCAATCATTCAGTGCCAGCGGACTTTTACCCCCTCGGGTGAGAAACGTCGGACCGTAATCCCTCATCCAGACATCCACGGTGGGAATCTTCAGGATCGAGGTATTCTTCATTACTGCGCCAACATTCTTGAGTCGTAAGACCACATCCCGCTCGGTCTGTTCGTCGTTAACCAATAAAACAACCTGTTCGTTTAGAGCCAGTGCCTGTATCATCTGGAGCCAAACTTCCCGCACGTTTTCTAACTGACTTGGCCAGGTTGCACGATTGTGCGGCCAAGCCAGCCAGGTCGCTCGGTGGGACATCCACTCCGCAGGCATCGAATAGCCGAGTGATCGCGGGGTAGCTTGGCTCGAGTTTGTCTTCGTCATGGCATAAGAACCAGAGAGAAGAAGCGGTAATCAGTGTTTGTCAGTTGATTCAATAAAGCGGGATCGCAAATATCCATAAGCATCGATGCGTCGATCACGCAGGAACGGCCAACTCTGTCGCGTCTCTTCAATTTTACTCAGATCGCATTTCACAATCACAATCTCGTCCCGTTCACCGCTCGCACAGGCCAGGATTTCCCCGAACGGACCTGCAACAAACGAATGCCCCCAGAATCTAACTTTTCCTTCTCGACCGACTCGATTTACCGCAGCCACATAGACCCCGTTGGCGACCGCATGGGAACGCTGGATGATTTCCCAAGCATTACGTTGGCGTTGGGCAACCGCGCGGGGCTCCTTGGGAATCCAGCCAATGGCCGTCGGATAGAAAAGAATTTGCGCACCGCCCAATGAAGTAAGCCGAGCCGCCTCGGGAAACCATTGGTCCCAGCAAACCAGCACACCGATCTTGGCGTATCGTGTTTGAAAACTCGGGAAACCCAGATCGCCTGGAGTAAAATAGAATTTTTCATAGTAAAGCGGGTCATCCGGGATATGCATCTTGCGATATTTGCCGGCAATGGTTCCATCGCTGTCGATAATGACGGCGGTATTGTGATAGATCCCCGCCGATCTCTTTTCAAAGAGAGGCGCCACAATGACAAGCTTATTGTCCTTGGCGAGCTTTCCCAGAGCCTCGGTGCTTGGGCCGGGAATGGTTTCAGCGAGTCTGAAGTTCCGGTGATCTTCGCTCTGGCAAAAGTATCGTGAACGGAATAATTCCTGGAGGCAGATAATCTGGGCGCCCTTCTTAGCGGCAGTACGGATCCGCGGCAGTGCCGTCGCCAGGTTCACCTCTGGACTTTCACTGGTGCTCATTTGAATGAGACCCAGAGTCACTACTTCTCGATTTCGAGTTCTAGGCACGATCGAACTTTCCTATTACATTATCGAGCTAACGCGCAAAAAAGAGAGGAAGGTATCTGACCCTTCCTCTCCTGTGCATGAGAAAATCAGACATGAATCCGGCAAAACTCCAGGACTCGATCGCACACCTTCTGCGTCGTTTGTTCCGGCGGCATCACATTCCAAAACTCGTTTTTCGGCAGACACTCCCGCAGGTAATGGGCTCCGGAGGTAGCGTGGGACGGATCGTCCCCTGGGATGATTAGCGCCGGGACCTTTATCCCCATCACTTCTTCAGGCTCGGCTCCGGTGGCGGTATCCCGATCGAAGAAGCTTCGTCCAGCAGTTAATACGATTCCTAGATAGCGCTCCAGATCCTGGGCAGCGAAATGCTCAGCAAATTGGCGATCTCGTGCGATCACCGATGCCCAGGGGCCCGACTCTGGATCAGACCAGAAGCTCTTTCCAGTCGGTGCGCGCTCGATAACCGCTTTGAGACCGTTTGTTTTGGTGAATTCGTAGTGACGCCGGAACCGGTCCAACCCGTTTGCCTTCCAACGATATCCTCCCACGGGCCAATGGAGCAGCAGAGCGCGAACTTTTTCCGGGTAATGAACACCGAATGCCAGGGCTACAGAACACCCCATGCAGCCGCCCATGACATAGGCGGAATCGATTCGCAAATAATCCAACAGGGCCTTTGCCTGCCTCGTGTAACTACCCCACCCCAAGCGCTCCACCCGGCCACCCGATCTGCCCGCTTCGCGCCGATCATAGAGAACGACCATATGCTCTGCTGCAAGTGCATCGAGCGCGTCAATGTCTTTCCAGGCGCTGGCTGCAATCCATTTGTCAATCGTGGCATCAAAGCCGCCCGGCGCAAACATCAGCAACGGCGAACCCGAACCTTTCGTTTCATAATAAACTTCAATCCCATCAAGAATGGCAGTTGCCATAGTTTTCCCTCCTTCGCTCGATTCTCAAATCCAGCCGGCTGCTTCTAAAGCAATTTACTGCCGCTATACTGGACATCAGCGCGAGCGACACGGTAAGATCTAGCACGCCACCGATTCAGAAGAAAGCTTGAGTAAAGACATTGCGGAGGGTGAGTTAGTGCAGAATCAACTCGCTGGGAAAATATTTGCCGAGCTGTTGGATGTCATGGCCCAACTCCGCGGCGCTAACGGATGTCCATGGGACAAAGAGCAGAGCCACGCGTCCCTAAGAACGTTTCTTTTGGAAGAAAGCCACGAACTCCTGGACGCGCTTGATAAGGGTCAGTCTGCGCAAATCCGCGAGGAACTCGGCGATCTATTGCACCAGATCATTTTCCACTGCCAAATTGCCGCGGAAAGCGGCGCATTCACCGCAGAAGATGTGGTCCGCGATTTGAAGAACAAGATGGTCCGACGCCATCCACATGTATTTTCTGACAAGGCACTGCCGAACTCTGACGCTGTTCTAAAACAATGGGCGAAAATTAAGGCCAATGAAAAGGATAGCAAGACGCCGAACTCAGTATTGGGAAATCTTCCCAAGTCAATGCCTGCCCTTGCACGCGCTCAGACGATCACTGAACGAGCCTCTCAAGTCGGTTTCGATTGGCCGGACGTAATCCAGGTGTGGGGCAAGGTCGAGGAAGAGCTGGCGGAACTTAAAACAGCCTCTTCATCGGGCGACAAACGGCGCACTGGCGAGGAGCTCGGCGACTTGCTTTTCTCCCTGGTGAATCTATCCCGCTTTCTCGGACTGCAATCGGAAGATATGCTGGCACAAGCGACTGAGCGATTTATCAAACGGTTCAGCTATATTGAGACCCGATTGGACAAGGCAGGGACAAGTCCCGCAGCTTCGTCTTTAGAGGTAATGGACCGTTTGTGGGCCGAAGCCAAGGCGCTCGAGCGGAACGAAAAGGACCAGACATGAAGCGTGAGAAAATCGTATTTCTCGACGCCGCCACCTATGGTGATATTTCGCTGCACAGTTGTATCGATCAATGGGACTGTACGATCCACCAGGTAACGAGCCCATCCGAGACGTCACAAAGATTGCTTGGGCAATCAGTCGCAGTGACCAATAAGGTCGTCATCGATCGGGCGGTCTTGAGTTCAACTACGGCAAAAGAGCTGAAACTCGTTGCCGTCGCCGCCACCGGCACCGATATCATTGATCGGGAGGCGGCCAAGGAGTTTGGTGTTAGCGTTTGCAATGTGCCGGGCTATGCAACCCAATCCGTGGCCCAATTTACTTTGGCGCTGATCCTGGAGTTGGCGACGCGTGCGGCTCGTCACGGTACTGCCGTGCGGTCCGACGCATGGCAGAAGAGCCCTATATTCACCCTGCTTACTTTTCCGAGTATTGAGCTCAAGGGGAAAAAGCTTGGCATCATCGGCTATGGCAATATAGGCCGGGCTGTGGCTGAGATGGCACGAGGACTCGGTATGGAAGTACTGATTGCGGCACGTCCCGGTTCCAAAGAGCCAACACCTGGTCGAGTTCCGATGAGGGAACTGTTCCGGCAAGCCGACGTGATCACCTTGCATTGCCCATTAACACCGCAGACAAAAAATCTCATCAACGCGGAAACCCTGTCGCTGATGAAACCAACCGCCCTACTGGTCAATACCGCTCGGGGAACTCTGATCGACGAGACCGCATTGATTCAGGCTTTGCGTGAAAGGCGTTTGGCCGCTGCCGCACTGGATGTGATCTCACACGAGCCACCGCCGGCGGATCACCCGATTATTCAAGCAGTAAAGGAACTCGACAATCTGCTCGTAACCCCGCACACGGCCTGGAGCGCGCGCGAAGCACGTGAGCGATTGCTTGGAGAAGTCACAGACAATATTCGTGCTTTTTTTGAGGGAAAGCCGAGAAATATTGTCGTCTAGAGAATCGGGGAACCGAGAAGCCTACCGGTTAAATTCATTCTAAAATGGAATGTCATCGTCCGGCGGCGGCGCGCCACCTACACCCATCTCATCGGATGCTCCGGAATCCGTTTCGGGAGCAATCCGTGTTCCGCCTCCGCCACCCAAAAATCTGACCCGTTGAGCGACGATTTCGGTCACATATCTTTTGTTACCGCTTTTATCATCGTAACTGCGGGTTCTGATACTGCCTTCGACAAATACTTGCCTACCTTTGGCCAAGTACTGCCCGCACGTTTCACCCTGCTTTCCCCAGACAATAATGTTATGCCATTCGGTTCTCTCTTGCCGATTGCCATCCGCATCCGTCCACATTTCAGATGTTGCAATCGGAAAGCGCGCCACGGCACGGCCGGTGGAGGTAAAACGTACCTCGGGATCTTTTCCCAAATTGCCGATCAGGATTGCTTTGTTCACCGACATCAGAGGGTCCCCCGCCAAAAATCGATCGAAGGAGCAGTTACCTTATCGTTGTTATGATTTTCAGTCAATAACGAAATTGTCTGTGATTCCTCGATTCGGATTCCATAACGGAACCAGCGGTAACATTCGTTCAAGAGCTAAGAAAAGACCCCGAAACCAAAGCCGTGACCAGTTTTATGTATCCCAATTAGCCGGGGTCCTTTCCCGGATTTGCCGGAACTGAAACTATGAGCATTTCTCTGAGATGGCTTAGAGAGTCGCTCATAAAAGACGAGTATCCATTGCTTTTTGACGTGCTGTGAATTAAGTTTATTCAGCTATTTCAATCATTTGTTCTAATTGAAGCACTACCTGCGTCTCCATGCTTTATAGCTTTAAGCTGCTTATCATCTCTGTGGTCACCGTACCGGCGGCGCTCTTGATAATCTTGCTCGGACTTTTTGATCGCTATGGGAAATATGCCTACGGAATCACACGTTTATGGAGTTGGATCATCCTCATTATCGGTGGCGTGAGATTGAAAGTTGCTGGTCTGAGCAATATCGATCCAAAACGGCAGTATATTTTCATGGCAAACCATCAGAGCCATATCGACATACCTATTCTGATTCAGAGCCTGCCTGCTTTTCAGCTGCGCTGGATAGCGAAACGCGAACTCCTTTGGGTTCCCTTTTTTGGTTGGGCGATGTGGGCTGCAAAGCATATAACTGTGGATCGCTCAGATCGAATGGATGCCTTGGGCAGCTTGAAAAAAGCGAAGGAGCGAATGAAAAGCGGCATTTCCTTGGTTATTTTCCCGGAGGGGACTCGTAGCAGCAATGGCCATCTACTGCCATTTAAGAGGGGTGGCCTGTTGCTCGCGGTCAGGACCCAAACACCCATCGTCCCTGTCACAATCAGCGGCAGCTGGGCGATTCTACCGAAAGGTGATTGGCGCATTCGACGGGGACAAATCGAAGTGACCGTCGGACCGCCTGTATCAGTAAAAAATTATCGCCCAGGGACTCTACGAGCGCTCTCGGCCCATGTTCAAGAGCTCATAGAAGACAATCTCCAAAGCGCATCTCAATTCAAGACGCCCAAGTCCGGAGAGACACAATCTACGACTGCTGCTGGGCAATCGATGAAGAAACGAACCGTTTGAGGTAAGGATGGAGCCTTTAAGAGTCGTACCCTTGGGAGGATTGGGAGAGTTTGGACTCAACATGATGCTCCTGGAGTATGGAGATGCATCCATCGCCATCGACTGCGGCCTCATGTTCCCGGGCGCGGACTTGTTGGGAATTGATCTGGTTATTCCCGACGTGAGCTATTTGTTGGAGAAAAGGGATAGACTTAAAGCCATCGTGCTTAGCCATGCTCACGAAGATCACGTTGGCGCGCTGCCTTACATTCTGAATCATCTTTCTGTACCGATTTTCGGAACTCGTCTCACCCTTGGGTTATTAAATAACAAACTGCGGGAACATGGCCTTGACAACACAGCGGACATTCGCGAGATCACGGCCGGGAAGCCATGGGAGATCGCCCCGTTTCAAATCGAAGGAATCCGTGTAACCCACAGTTTGATGGATTGCCTGGCGTTGGCGATCGAAACACCTGTCGGAACAGTCATCCATACGGGCGATTTCAAGATCGATAACACGCCAATGGAAGGCGAAATGTTCGATTTTCAACGCTTCGCCGCCTACGGTGAAAAAGGGATACTCCTGCTGCTTTCCGATTCTACCAATGTCGAGCGCAGCGGCTACACTCCGTCCGAACGAGAAGTAGGGAGGAATCTCGAACAGATATTTCACGAGAGCCGGGGTAAAATCCTCGTCTCGACTTTTTCGTCGAGTATTCCCCGGATTCAGCAAGTAGTCGATATTTCCGAAAGCTGCGGGCGCCGGCTAGTATTGAGCGGCCGCAGCATGATCAGAAACAGCCAGGTTGCCGCGGAACTAGGCTATCTTCGGCTTCCCCGAAGTTTCATGACCGAAAATGAACCCTGGCACGAATTGCCAGCCGAAAAGTTGACCTTTCTAACAACAGGGAGTCAAGGTGAACCCTTATCCGTGCTTCATCGTGTGGCATTGGATGACCACAAGTCGATCAAGGTTGATCCAGGGGATACGGTAATCCTCTCTTCAAAGTTTATTCCAGGCAACGAGAAAACGATCTCGAATCTCATCAATCATCTTTATCGCCGCGGCGCTGAAGTCCACTACGAAAAGGTATCGGAGATTCACGTGTCCGGCCACGCGAGCCAAGAGGAGCTAAAAACCATGCTCCAACTTACTCGACCACGCTACTTTGTACCTATTCACGGGGAATACCGTCATCTTGTAAAGCACCGCAAGCTAGCCCAAGATGTCGGAGTGCCGCAAGACCATTGCTTCGTTTTGGAAGACGGTGACATTTTGGAGATAACTGCCACAAGCGCAAAAAAAGTCCAGCCCATCCAAGCAGGCAGAGTGTTTGTCGATGGCAAGGGCGTCGGGGATGTTGGAGACGTCGTGATTCGGGATCGGCGTCATTTATCAGAGGACGGCATGGTGCTCGCGGTGATGGCGATTCACCAGCAATCGGGAGAGATTGTTGCCGGGCCGGATCTTATTTCGCGCGGCTTTATGCGCGACGAAGAAGGAGAAGAAGTGCTCGGGCAGGCCAGAAAAGTCGTGCTCGATGTCTTGTCGAGCCTGAATCGGGAGACTCGAACGGATCCCGCGGAGCTTCAAGAGGAGGTCCGCAAAGCATTGCGGCGCTATTTCCGGAAGCGACTTGAGCGGCATCCTGTCGTTTTACCTTACATCATCGAGACCTAAAGACTCCTCGATTCAATTCAGCGACTATGGAAAAAGGGCGACTCAATCGCGAAATTTGGGGTGTGGTGATCTGCTTGACCGCACTTTTGATCATCATGAGTCTCCTTACTTACCGTCCCGGTGATCGCTCGTTTAACACCCCCTCAGGAGCTATCGACACAAACAATTGGGGCGGATTCGTCGGCGCTTATCTGGCGGACATTTTGCTCCAAGGACTTGGAATCGCCGCATATCTTCTACCGCTATTCCTTTGTCTCATCGCCTTTCAAATGTTCCGCGCAAACTACACCCGAATTCCCTACAGCAAAGTGATCGGCTACGCTATTCTTCTCATCAGCACAGCGGTCATTCTTGACCTATTTATCGAGTCTGAAAACGCCCGAGAAGCTGGTGGAATCGTGGGCGGTTTTCTAAAGGAAACCGTCCTTGTTCCTTTGTTTGGCCGGATCAGCGCTGTGTTGATCAGCCTCTCTGCACTTCTGCTTTCCCTGATGTTGCTGACGCAAAACTCGCTGCTGGACATTCTGAACAACTCAAAGAGACGACTTAGCGAGCTCAGCAAGTTTCTAGTTCCTGCGGTTATCAGCGGTTTTCAAGGGCTGAAAGAGAAGAAAGAAAAACTCAAAGGCGAGAACACCAAAAAAGAACGGCGCGACTACGTGCCGCCGGCGATTGTCTTCAAAGAAGAGGAGAAGGAACAGCCAGGCAAAAAAGTACAGAAGAAGGTCACCATAGCTCCGGAGCAATTCAAACTGCCGGAAATGAGCGAGGGTTATAAGTTGCCTCTTCCCGAGTTATTGGACCTTCCCGAAGGAGCTAATCTCAAACTAGATACCGAAACGCTTCACGCAAATTCTCTCATCCTACAAAAAAAGCTTGCCGATTTTGGCGTCGAAGGCGAAGTCATGGCGGTGCGCCCTGGGCCCGTAATCACTATGTACGAATTTAAACCGGCGCCAGGGGTCAAGGTGCGCCGGATCGTTACGCTGGCGGATGACTTAGCAATGGCATTGAGGGCCGTCAGCGTTCGCATCCTTGCGCCGATACCCGGCGAGTCCGTGGTCGGTATCGAGATTCCGAATCCGCGGCGAGAGATCGTCTTTTTGAGAGAAGTGATCGAAAGTGAAGCCTACCAACACGCGGACTCCAAATTAACGCTAGCTTTGGGCAAAGACATCAGCGGTTCTGCTTTCGCTACCGATTTGGCTCGGATGCCTCACCTATTGGTCGCGGGAGCTACGGGAACCGGCAAGTCCGTGTCTATCAATGCAATGATTCTGAGCATTCTTTTCAAGTCTACGCCGCAGGATGTGCAATTCATCATGGTGGACCCAAAGATGCTCGAACTCACCATCTATGAGGACATACCTCATCTCTTAGTTCCCGTTGTTACGGACCCCAAGAAGGCGGCCGCGGCGCTTTTCTGGGCGATGGATGAAATGGACCGCCGTTATCGTCTAATGAGAGACAAGGGTGCCCGAAACATCGACAATTACAACCGGGCGTTGGAAAAAGAAACCGCCGCAAAGAAAAGTGTCGTCGATTTGACGGAAACCAATCCAAACGACGCAAAATCTGAGATCGGTGGCGACCTGGAAAAAGAATCACCTCTGGTGCATGAACGGCTTCCAAGGATTGTGATCATCATCGATGAGCTAGCCGATCTGATGATGTCAGTAGGCCGTGATATCGAGGAGTACATTACTCGTCTGGCGCAAAAAGCCCGTGCCGCAGGCATCCACCTCATCCTCGCGACGCAGCGTCCATCGGTGGATGTTATTACCGGGCTCATCAAGGCCAACTTTCCTGCCCGGATCTCCTTCCAGGTGACCTCCCGCGTCGATTCTCGGACCATCCTGGATTCCATCGGGGCAGAAAAACTGTTGGGCAATGGCGACTTGTTGTTCTTACCTCCGGGTACCGCACGACTGACCCGCGTGCACGGTGCTTTGGTCTCCGATCAGGAGGTCCGTAAGGTAATGAAGTTCATCAAGCAGCAAGCACGCCCCCATTATCGTCCCGAGGTATTTGAAGTCAAAAAGGATGTTGAAGCTGCGGCAGCCGATGAAGAATACGACGAAATGTACGACCAGGCGGTTGCCATTGTAACCGAAACCCAACAGGCGTCGATATCCATGATTCAGCGGCGATTGCGCGTAGGATACAATCGAGCGGCCCGAATGATCGAACAAATGGAACGGGAAGGCGTAGTCGGGCCACCGGATGGCGCCAAACCACGGGAAGTGTATGCTAGAAAGATTGAAGCTTAAGACCGCAGCAAAGATTTTTTTGCTGCTGATTCTCGCTCTGACCGCGGGTACTCAAAGCTTCGCTGCGGAGAGCCGAAGCGCCGAGCAGATTGTCGACAGCCTTCAGAAGAATTACGATGCCACCGCCGACTTCATTGCCGATTTTCGCCAGGAGACCGAGGTAAAGACACTCAACCGTAAACTCAAAGCATCGGGCAAGCTATATTTTAAGCGGCCCGGAAAAATGCTTTGGCGCTACGAAGAACCGAAAGGGCAGTTCGTTTTGGCAGACGGAAAAAATCTTTACTTCTACCAGCCGGAACAAAACCAGGTCATCAAGAGTCCTCTCAAGAACGCCTTCCGTTCCGATATACCGTTGTCTTTTTTGCTCGGACTCGGCAATCTAAAAAAGGACTTCAATGCCACACTGAAAGGAATTGAGGAGAGCCAGTATGTGCTTTTGTTAGAGCCTAAGGGTGAATTGGGCGGATTCAGCGAGGTACTCGTGGGGGTTGGCCGGAAAACGTCTGATATCGACTGGGTCAGCGTACGCGACGCCGCCGCCAATGTCACGACTATCCGCTTCTCTGGCATGCGCAAAGGGGTTGGAGTTGAAGAATCTCTTTTTCGTTTTCAGGTGCCCGACGGTGTTGACGTCGTGGAGTTAGGTCAATGAGCCCCAGCAAACAAAAATTCTGCATCGTGAGCCTCGGCTGCGCCCGGAATTTGGTTGATTCCGAAGTCATGGCGGGTCTATTGCAATGGAACCACTACGACATAGTGGACGAACCTGAAGATGCGGATGTTGTGCTCGTTAATACTTGCGGCTTCATCGAGGCCGCCAAAGCTGAGTCCATCGACACCATCATTGAGATCGCACGGCTCAAAGAGGAAGGAAAGATTAACAAGCTCGTCGTCGCTGGTTGCCTCGCTCAACGATATCCGCAAGAACTCGCCAAGGAATTGCCCGAGGTGGATCTTTTCATCGGGACTGGTGAGGTTCCGAAAATCGCCGAGATTCTTAAGCGCCAAGAGGCAGATGACAACCGTCGGCAATACGTCGGTCTTCCACACTACCTTTACGACCACACTACTCCTCGATTTAGAACTACTCCTTCTTACACTGCCTTTCTCAAGGTTTCTGAGGGATGCGATCATAAATGTGCTTTCTGCATCATCCCGCAGCTCAGGGGACCGCATCGCAGTCGTTCCATTGACTCGGTCGTACGCGAGACCGCTTTCCTAACCCAAGGAGGAGTCAAAGAGATCAATCTCATCGCTCAGGATTTAACCGCCTACGGAAGGGACCGGAAGGACGGTACGACGCTCTTGGGTCTACTCAGAAAGATGATTGAAGTTCCGACGGTGGTTTGGATCCGGCTGCTTTATGCGTACCCAAACTTCTTGGACGAGCCCCTGCTACGGCTAATCAGTGAAAGTGATAAGATCTGCAAGTATATAGATATCCCTTTTCAGCACATTAGTCCTCGGCTCCTGCAGAGGATGAGACGAGGAAAAAGCGGCAGCGCCGTGAGGGAAACGGTCGAGAAACTCCGTGTTGCTATACCGGGACTGACCCTTAGGACCTCTCTCATTGTCGGATTTCCCGGCGAAACCGACAAAGATTTTGAGAGCCTTTTAGACTTTGTTGAAGAAACTCAGTTCGAACGGTTGGGCGTCTTTAAGTACTCAGAGGAAGAGGGCACTGCTGCAGCCGCTATGGATGGCAAAGTCTCTGAAGACGAGAAAGAAAGGCGCTGGCAGGAAGTCATGGATCTCCAAGCGACGATCTCACAAAAAAAGAATAAGGCCTTGATTGGTACCATTGACCGCGTTATGATTGAAAACACTGATTCGGATCTCGGCAAACTTGCCGGACGAACTCAAGCCCACGCACCAGAAGTTGACGGTTTTGTTTGTATCGATGGCTCGGAGGCAAATCCGCCACCTAAGCCAGGAGACATCGTCGATATCAAAATAACGGGTGCCCTAGAATATGATCTGATGGGTGAGATACTCCATGGCTAATAAACCCGACCCTGAGAAAGAAAAGAAACAACGAAGAGAGTTTCTGAAGCAAGCTGCGGACACTTTGCAGGAAACCAAGAAGCAGCTGCTTAGAGAAATGCAAGGCCGCGTCAAGGAAGAAACTGAAGGCGTCAAAGACGAAGGCCGAGACACGTACGATTTGGCCAGCGACGAGAGGGATCGGGAAATCAACTTTATTCTCAACGACCGTGAACGGGAAAAGTTGCATGCCATTGATGAAGCGTTACAGCGAATCAAAGACAAGACGTACGGTATCTGTGAAAGCTGCGAGGGTGAAATACAGTTAGGCCGTCTGAAAGTTCTGCCGTTCACCCGGCTCTGTGTAAAGTGCCAGGAAGAAACTGAAAAAGAGAGCAAGCGTCAAAAGACCCTTGAAGATGAGCGCGGCTATCGCAAACTTGTCATCACTGACTTCGAAGAAGACGGCTTCTAAAAACTGCTGGTACCCCTTCTAGTTGGATTTTCTCTTCGGCATGACCTCTATAGACTGCAGAGATTGATTCTCTTGCACTTCTTTTGGAAATGAAATCTCAGAGGGGGCTAGAAAACGCGTTGATATAAAAACAGGAGTAGATCAGCGATGACCCACTCCTGCACATCGGATGACTCTGTGAGTCGGTGGGTTACTATTCACCCTTTGCAGGAGTGAACTCGATTTTGCTCAGGACGTTTTTGTCTCCCTTAACCGAATACTCAACCACCGCTGAAGATCCAAGACCGATATCTGCCATCTTAACTTGGCTCTCCTTTAACTCTGTCACCTTGGTTTTCTGATTAAAGTCCAGCGTAACGAGCTTACCGTCCTTGGTAACAACAATCATGTAATTCTTTTCAGTATCCAGTAAACCGATGTCTCCCGATACTTTTTGTGCTTTCGCCTTCTCGGATTTTTCCTTTTCCGCCTTCTCTTGAGCAAGCATAGGCGACGTCATGGCAATTGCCAGTGAGACAGCCAATCCACCCACGAACAGTGATTTGATATTCATTCCCTCATCCCTCCTGATTTATAAATCTTGAAATCTTAGACCGGAGCGATCCAATCACTCACCCTTTGCTGCCTTGAATTCCAGGCTGGTCGCGACGGCCTTTTCCCCGGCTTGCTCATAAACCACGACCGCTGACGACCCTAATCCAATATCAGCAATCTTAGACGGGGTCGGGTCGACCTGGGTTGCGATAGTTTTAGGATCGAAGTCCAGGGTTACAAGTTTGCCTTCCTTAGTGACGAGGATCATATAGTTCTTTTCGAGATCGAGTAGGCCCACATCACCGGCGAGCTTTGTCGCCTTGGCTTTTTCCGGCGCTTTTTCGGCTGTCGCCTTTTCAGCCGGGGGGGCTTTCTCAGTCTTGGCCACCGGCGCAGCAGGTGCAGCGGGCTTCGCTGTCATGTCATCCTGCGTGGAACAGGAAGAAAGCGCAAATAACATATAGACAAATACCAACGCGCTTGCCGAAAACAAACTTTTCATCTTACCTCCCTAACACTGCAAAATTGTATCGAGTTTAACTTAATTATCCTGACGGCCCCCTCATCTCAATACCCTTTGAGTAGTATTTTTTCGCCAAAAATTGGCCAAGCGAATGGCCCCGTCTAAGACAATAGTCTTAGGCAATTCTTTTTGCCTAAAAATCTGTGTTGGCAGCTTGTAACTTTTAGGGTATTTTAAGTTAGTTACGGTTTATCTAGCGAAGGAGAAAAAGATGGTGCCGACCAAAGTCGTAATCGCCGACGATCATACCCTGTTTCGCGAAGGAATAAAAAGGATGTTGTCCCTTGAAAAGGATATTCTCGTCGTCGGAGAAGCCTCCAAGGGAGACGAAGTAACAAAGCTTGTAGAGCGCACCAAACCGGATGTTCTACTTCTCGATCTCAAAATGCCTAAGGCCGATATCGTTCAGACGCTCTTAGAGGTAAAGGACCTCAACCCGGCGACCAAGGTGCTCGTGCTCACTGCATTCTCCGAGGACGAAAACATCCTAAACGCAGCCAAGGGAGGAGCCCGTGGTTACGTTCTCAAGGGCATTGACTTCCCTACCTTGCTACGCGCAATCAAGACCGTTCATAGCGGCGGCGTGTGGATCGACAAGGAACTGCCCGCGGCCGATGCGTTTGAAGAGATTGCTCAAGATCAGTCTATCGATTTTGGCGACGCAAGAGAGGGGAACGAGGCGGTCAAGGTGCTAACCAGAAGAGAGTTGGAGATTTTGCGATTGGTAGCAGAGGGACTGACAAACGAGGAGATCGGTAAAAAAATATTCATAAGCGAAAAAACCGTAAAGACTCATCTGACAAATATTTTTGACAAGCTCAAAGTAAATAACCGATTTAAGGCGGCGCTCATGATCATGGGCCGTCCCGGCAATGCCGATCTTATGTTTTCAGCTCGAACTACTAAGAGCCAATGAAAATTAGTTTAAGATCCCTTTTGGACTCCTGGAGCTCTACGCAACGGAGAACAATAATGACGCCGCAGGATCAATGGATTCTGCAAAAGGAAAGGGTCTTGGCGTGGCTCAGGGCAGCCTTTGCCATCGTCGCCGTGGCGGTCATCGCACTCAATCCCGAAAGGGTCGCGAGATTTCCACTGCTTTCTTATGTTTCTTTGGGCTCGTTCTTGATCTACAGCCTCGCGATTCTCTATGCCGCCACAAGCGGACGAACCAACTCCAAAACAATCGGGATCGTCACCAGCTGCCTGGATATGGTATGGGTTTCATTGATAGTCTTTTCCACCGGCGGTGCGGCGACACCTTTCTTTGTTTACTATTTCTTCCCAATTATCACAGCCAGCTCTCGTTACGGCATTAGAGGAGGTCTAAGCGCTGCCATTGCAGGGGCGGTCATCTACGGATTCATACGATTTCATTTTGACTGGGAAGACTCGCTCGGCATCGATCGTTTCGTGGTGCGCAGTATTTATCTCTTCGTTCTGGCTTATATTTTCGGCTTCCTCAGCGAATTCGAAACAAGGCAAAATCAAAAACTATTGGCTCTTTCAAAAACCGCGGGAGCAGTAGCAACTCTCGAAGAAAGGCGAAGGATCACCCAGGAACTACATGACGGTTTGCTACAGTCGCTCGCGACTTTGATCCTGCGGCTTGAGGCTTGCCGCCGGCAGTTTCTAGAATCTCCTCCCGAACTCCACAGAGAGCTTCGATCGATTGAGGAAGACACCAGAAACGAGATGAAGACGATTCGACAGTTTCTTGCCGGCAAAGAGGTGCAATCTTTTCCTCCCGGTATGTTGCTCGAAAAATTCAAAGACGACTTGAAATTTTTGCGTGACGGGATAGGGCTGCGCGTCATACTGGAAACTGAACCCGAGGTGTTTAGCCCCCCTGAGATAATTGAGCAGGACCTCTACTACGTGTTGAGAGAAGGTCTCATGAATATTATTCGGCACTCGCAGGCTTCCCGGGCGGATGTCGTATTGATACAAACCCGAACGGAAATACAAGGTTCATTGCGCGATGACGGTATCGGATTTGATCCGATCCAAGCAAGAAACGGTCGGGGAATGGGTTTACCGAGCATGAAGGAACGAATTCAAAGAATGGGAGGAGAACTGGACATTCAGTCGTCGCCGGGAAAAGGAGCAAAAGTCTCTTTCATTCTGCCGCTTGCCGTTAACAGCGAGGCAGCCTAACCGTTTATCTCGGCGAGAGATTGTACTTTTAGATAGTCAATGCGTGGCTGCCTGACAACGTATCCTCTTTGTTACAGTAACTCATTCACCCTTTGCCGGCGTAAACTCAATCTTGGATAAAAAGTTTTTATCGCCTTTCTGTGTGTACTCGACGGCTGCGGCAGAACCCAGACCGATATCCGACATTTTGGCCTGGCTTTCTTTTAGTTCTGTAACTTTGGTTTTTTGGGTATAATCGATAGTCACCAACTTCCCGTCCTTTGTCACGACAATCATGTAGTTCTTCTCGGT